>Ga0207702_10000025_pt1 | contig 186312 bp, 170 predicted proteins | sample KBSCornC62_FD_184302 | JGI IMG/M metagenome (GOLD analysis project Ga0207702, IMG submission 184302) | Corn rhizosphere microbial communities from Kellogg Biological Station, Michigan, USA - KBS Corn C6-2 (SPAdes) (version 2) | ecosystem: Host-associated > Plants > Roots > Rhizosphere > Soil ...
CGTCACGTCAAAGGTCACGTGCTGCCATTTGCCGCGCGGATCGGTGAAACGCAGATCGACATATTTGACGTCGTTGTCCTTGATCGATTTCAGGACGTCCTTGGCCGTCTTCATGAATCCCTCTTTTTTCTGCGGGTAATGTCTGAGCTTAATGACTGCAGATGAAAGCTCGTTGGGGAGAAGGCTTTCTCAGATGACCGACGCACGAAACGAGGCCGCCACAGCAGCCTCGCTCTGGTTTGTGCGTCGAGTTCGCTTTACCCGGATAGCATTGGGTTCAAATAGCGTCCAGCCCGGATTCACCGGTCCTGATCCGGATCGCTTCCTCGATGCTTGACACGAAGATCTTGCCGTCGCCAATGCGTCCGGTTTGCGCGGCGCGGCGGATCGCATCAATGGCCTTCTCGACCAGGTCGTCCCCGATCACGATTTCGATTTTGACCTTGGGAAGGAAGTCCACGATGTATTCGGCGCCGCGGTAGAGTTCGGCATGTCCCTTCTGCCGACCAAATCCCTTCGCCTCCGTCACAGTGATCCCTTGAAGACCGACTTCCTGAAGCGCCTCTTTCACCTCGTCGAGTTTGAATGGCTTGATGATCGCTTCAATTTTCTTCACTTGGGCCTCCCGGCATTTCAAAAGTCTAATGTCATCGTTTCAACCTGCGCGATCGCGCAGAAAGAGATATCTGATCGGGCCTCTTGCCGATCTTGGTCACGAGCCTTGTTCCCAGGAGCCCGGCGGCTTTGCGCCACCGCTCAACGGATTTAACGAGCTGGTTCAGGAAAAAGGTCGCACCAGATAGAGGCTGCAATTGTGGGCATCTGGTGGTCCTCCAATCGGAAATCCGTGGATATGTCGCTCCCTTTGCGAGGTTTCTCGATCCCTCAAGATCGCCCTCGATGAGGGGGGTGGTCGGCTCAAGAACGCTTCCTCAAAAGCAGGGTCTATGCCAAGTTGTAAGGCCCATTAATTCTGGAGGCTTATCAGCCTTTTAAGGTCGGCAGTATGAAATGCCAGCCCTCAGGAAAGCAGTTTTATGCTCACTCTGTGACCATAATGATTATTAAATGGGCGATTTTGCCTTTGGCAAATTGAATAAATGCCTCTGGAAGAAGCGGCAAGATCGGGAATTCGGCATGGAAGTGTTGACGACTGAGGAAATGGGGCGCGCTGACAAACTCGCGATTGCCGCGGGAACCCCCGGCTTCGCGCTGATGCTGAGTGCCGGCCAGGCCGTTGCCGCGGCCGCCATGGATCTCATCGAAGACGGTACGATCGTCGTCGTGGCCGGACCGGGGAATAACGGCGGAGACGGCTTTGTCGCGGCGGCCGAACTGGCGGCGCGGGGGCGGGAAGTCCATGTGATCCTGCTCGGCGAAAAGGATCATCTGACCGGTGATGCGGCCTCCGCGGCGCGTGGCTGGAAATATCCGCTGCTTCCCTTTAACCCGCCGGCGCTCGGCCGACCGGCTTTGATCGTGGATGCGCTGTTTGGCGCCGGGCTCGACCGCACGGTCAGTGGCGAGGCGAAGGAGATGATCGAAGCCATCAATGCCTGCGGCGCACCGGTTCTGAGCGTCGATCTGCCGAGCGGCATAAACGGGACCACGGGCGCGGTGATGGGGGCGGCCGTCAAGGCGACCGAGACGGTGACCTTCTTTCGCCGGAAGCCCGCTCACCTGCTGTTGCCCGGACGGGTCCATTGCGGCCGGGTCCGGCTCGCCGACATTGGTATCGGGCCAGAGGTGTTGGACGAAATCCGCCCGCAAACGTTCGAGAATGTTCCGACCTTTTGGGAGGGCGCCTTTCCAGTTCCCCGCGTTGATGGTCATAAATTCAGCCGGGGCCACACGGTTGTCGTGTCGGGCGACGTGGCTGCCACCGGCGCCGCCAGGCTGTCGGCGCGAGGGGCGCTACGGGCCGGCGCTGGGCTCGTGACCGTGGCCTCGCCAAGCGATGCGCTCGCCGTCAATGCGGCGGCCCTCGAGGCCGTGATGGTGCGGGCCATCGACAGTCCTGCTGAGTTCGCTTCCCTCCTTAGCGATCCCCGTTTCAACGGCTGTGTCGTCGGTCCCGGCGCCGGCGTAGGGTCCCGAACTTGCGAATTGGTGCTGGCTGCGTTGTCGGACCAACGGGGTGTGGTGCTGGATGCCGATGCGCTGACCAGCTTTGCCGAGGCGCCGCAGCGTCTATTCGACGCTCTTCACCGGCTGGCGGGTCCAAATGTGGTTTTGACCCCGCACGAGGGCGAGTTTCCCCGCATCTTCAGTGACATCAGTAACAAGCATCCCTACCGCTCGAAGCTTGAGCGGGTGCGTGCCGCGGCCGAACGTTCACAGGCTGTCGTGCTACTGAAGGGACCCGATACAGTGGTCGCCGCTCCCGACGGCCGGGCGACGATCGCGGCCAACGCGCCGCCCTGGCTGGCTACCGCCGGTTCGGGCGACGTGCTGGCCGGAATTATCGGCGGCCTGTTATCGCAGGGCGTGCCGGCCTTCGAGGCGGCTTCGGTCGGCGTATGGATGCATGGCGAGGCGGCCCGCGAAGCGGGCCCGGGCCTGATCGCCGAGGATTTGCCGGAAGTGCTGCCAGCCGTCTTTCGGCGCCTCTATGACGCGTTCGGCATTGACTATTAACGGCCCGAGAGCGGGTTGGGATTAGCCGACCTCGTACCAGTTGAGCAGGCGGGGCGAACGCCAGTCCGCCTCTATCGCTTCGATCAGCCATCGTCCGGGATGTTCGGCGACAAAAGCGATGCGTTGGGCCTCGCCCGGCGCCATCGCAAGCCGCTCCAGCCAGAAGGGTTTCCAGCCATCATCGAGTCGATCCAGCAGCCGGAAATGATGTCCGTGAAGATGAAAGGTAACGGGTTGAAGGCCTTTGTTGGCAAGTGCCAGCACCACGGTATCGCCGGCTCGGACACGAAACGCCGATTTTTCCGGCTTGAAACCGGTTGCCGGCATCCAGCTTTCCCGAGAATTCAACTGCAGCAGTTCGAAACGCCGGGCGTTTTTCAGGTCGGGCGCAGCGGGGCCGCGGGCTGAGCTGAGAGCGGAAGCCAGCGGTAAGGCCGCGTTTCGTACCGGACGCTCATTGGAGGTAACGAGGCGCGCGATCGGTCGGGCCTCGTTACCGTCATGCAAGAGGATGGTCGCACTGGAGCCGGCGTTGGCGGTCATATCGATCAGGGTATCGGCGCGGCTTCCGGGGGCGAGCACGAGCGCGCCGTTGCGAGCCGGGAAGGGTTCCGCTGGCAATCCGTCCAGTGCCATCACCCGCAGGTCAATATTCTCGATTTTAATCGCTATGACAGAGCGTTGGCAGCCATTTATAAATCTAAGCCTCAGGCGATCAAACTGGCGCCCGAGGATGTCTGGGACAAGCTGACCATTCACCGTGAAAATCGACTCGTTGCCAGACAAATCGGTCGGAGGCGAAAGGCCGGAGCCGTCCGGCCGCAGCCGCCAGTCTTCCACCAGGAATACCTTATCGCGATCGGCGGACCACGCTTCTTCAGCGGGATCTTCGACGATCACCGGCAACAGCGCTGAGGGGCGGTTTGAGGTGGCTTCCATTAACCTCATATCACAGGTGAATATACCTGCATAACGATATATAAAGTCGAAATTTTCGGATGCCTTTTGGGCAAGGAGCGGGCGCCCCAGCAGCGGCTCGATGGCAGTATTACCCACGCCGGTCCAATAAAGAGCGATCGCGCTTGGTAACGCGTTGCCCATGTTGACCCGGATTGCTGCGTTCACCGGCACGCGCAGGGTGTCCGCGGGGCCATCGGGCGTTTCAGCGCTCTCGATCGACCAGATTTCCGTCGGCGCCGCGCCCTTCCGCAAGGCGAGACGCTTGGTAGTGGCCTGGAGGCGCAGGGACCGGTTTATCGGAGTTTGGGCGAGCCCAGGCGGACCGTGAAAGAACGCTGCAGCGCCAAGACCGCCGAGGATTTCACGGCGATTCCAGAAGGGGGGAGATCGGGCCATCGTGGCCGATCATGAGGCTTTGCGGCGGCCTGTCCAGCGTCCCCTTCGGATTTCATTTTTTTGCTGCGAAGGTTGGAGCGCGTGTTATAAGCCGCCGCCCGCGGCATCGCGGCCGGATTGTGATGCTACTGGTGCTCCGATTCAAACTCATTGCACTGGCGGGCGTGGCGGAACTGGTAGACGCGCTGGATTTAGGTTCCAGTGACGCAAGTCGTGGGGGTTCGAGTCCCTCCGCCCGCACCAAGCGCTTTCGGCGTTTGCAGGACGACAACCGACGGACTTTTTGCGGGAGTGATCCGGCGGAATGGTCCGTCGAATACACTGGCGCAGCCCCTATCCGGCGCGTCGCTCGATTGACACCATGTCTCGGCGCTTGCGCCGGACCAGCGGAAGAAGATGGACGCCATGCAGGTCACCGAAACCCTCGCCGAGGGATTGAAGCACGAGTTTCAAATCAGCGTTCCGGCATCCGATCTCGATGCCAAGGCCGACGCCAAGCTGGTCGAACTCAAGGACAAGGTGCGGCTCAATGGCTTCCGGCCGGGCAAGGTGCCGGTCAGTCATCTCAAGAAGGTCTATGGCCGATCGGTGATGGCTGAGACCGTGGAGCAAACGATCCGCGATACCAACTCGCAAATCTTCACCGAACGCGGCTTCCGCCTGGCGACCGAACCCAAGGTCACCATGCCCACCGAAGAGAAAGCGGTCGAAAATATCCTGACCGGTAAATCCGACCTCACCTACACGGTCTCGATCGAAGTCGTTCCGGCGATCGAACTTGCCGATTTCAAGAGCTTCTCCGTCGAGAAGCCGGTCGTCGACGTAACCGACAAGGAAATCGACGAAGGCGTTCAGCGGATTGCCGATCAGAACCGGCCTTATGCCGCAAAAGGCGAGGATGCCAAGGCTGAGAGTGGCGACCGGGTCACCATTTCCTTCAAGGGAACTATCAACGGCACGCCTTTTGAGGGCGGCACCAGCGAAAACATCCCGGTGGTGATTGGGTCCAACAGCTTCATTCCCGGATTCGAGGAGCAACTGATCGGGATGTCCGTCGGAGAGACCCGGACGCTGAAACTGTCCTTCCCGAACAACTATGGCAACCAGACGCTTGCTGGCCAGGCGGCTGAATTCGAGACCACTGCGACGCTGATCGAGGCTCCCCAAGAGACCGTGGTCGACGATGAATTCGCCAAGACACTTGGTCTGGAATCGCTGGACAAGCTCAAGGAGGTTCTGCGTGAGCAGTTGCAGTCCGAGTTCGCCTCGGTCACCCGGCAGAAGGTCAAGCGCGCGTTGCTCGACCGCCTCGATGAGACCCATCGTTTCGACGCGCCTCCTTCGCTGGTTGATGAGGAATTCAACCTGATGTGGAATTCCATCAAGGCGGAGATGGAATCGGCGGGGAAGACCTTCGCCGATGAAAACACCACCGAGGAAGCCGCCAGGGAAGAGTACCGCAAGATTGCGGATCGCCGGGTTCGGCTCGGCCTGGTGATTTCCGAAATCGGCGAAAAGAACAAGATCACGGTCACCGACGACGAGGTCAGCCGTGCGGTGATCGAGCGCGCCCGGCAGATGCCCGGCCGGGAGAAGGAAGTCTGGGATTACTATCGCAACAATCCCAATGCGCTGGCCCAGCTTCGTGCGCCGATCTATGAAGATAAGGTGGTCGACTTCATTCTTGAACTCGCCAAGGTCACCGAAAAGAAGACCACCCGCGAGGAACTCTTCAAGGACGAGGATGAGAAGGCTCCTGCTTGAGATTCTTGCCTGAAATTCTTGCCTGAGATTGAACCTGAGATTCGTGCCGGAGACCGAAGTGGTGAACCGTTAAGGTTGCCCGGCAAAACAGGCTAAGCGGACCCTTCGCTTGCTAGTGTGGGGTTCGCGAATCGGTTTGTATCCGCCCGGCATCCCTTATCTGGTCCGTGACGGCCGTTTCACGCGGTCTTGCCAAGAACGGATCGGGCCATATCTATCCTGTTGTTCTTCAGTCCTGCATCACGGGACGTTCGTCCGCACTGGCTGTTTCCCGACCGTTCTGAGTTGATGGTTCTGGCGCGCAGTGGATGTTCGTTTCCGCCAATTTTTGGGTGATTTATGCGCGATCCGGTGGAAACCTACATGAACCTTGTGCCGATGGTGGTCGAGCAGACCAACCGCGGCGAGCGGGCCTATGACATCTTTTCGCGGCTTCTAAAGGAGCGGATCATCTTCGTGACCGGTCCGGTCGAGGACGGAATGTCCACCTTGGTCGTCGCGCAGCTCTTGTTCCTGGAAGCCGAGAATCCGAAAAAAGAAATCTCAATGTACATCAATTCGCCGGGCGGCGTGGTGACATCGGGACTTGCGATTTACGACACCATGCAGTTCATCCGTCCACCAGTCTCAACGCTCTGCACCGGACAGGCGGCCTCGATGGGATCGCTGCTGCTCGCTGCCGGCGAAAAAGACATGCGGTTCTCGCTGCCCAACTCGCGCATCATGGTCCACCAGCCATCCGGCGGTTTCCAGGGGCAGGCCACCGACATCATGCTGCACGCGCAGGAAATTCTGAACCTCAAGAAGCGGCTGAACGAGATCTACGTCCGCCACACCGGACAGACCTACAAGGCGATTGAGGATGCGCTGGAGCGGGACAAGTTTCTCACCGCTGACGCAGCCCGCGATTTTGGCCTCGTCGACAAGGTGATCGAAAAGCGCGCCGAAGAGCCGACTTCCGCAAAAACCTGAGCCCACGCTGAGGACCAAGCCGGCCGATTCACGGGATGGACGTTGCCACGCCCGGGCGAAAGTTCCCCTTTCGTCCACGTGCTTTCAGCGTCAGTAGCCCAAACTTGCCGCGAAAAGAGCGTCAGGACAGTGGAATCACGGGATTGTCACGGCTTTCCGTGCTCGCCTGATTAGCGAATTCTTGATAGTCGGGTGTCAGCATGGTTGGCTAGGCGGATCGGGCGGCCGTTCGCGAGATTCGGAAAGCGGTGGACGAAGTCAGGCGGCAAGGGAGCAGGTCTTTATTGGTACGGAATTTGCTCTATCTAAGTTCTGGTAATGCATGTGCCGGAACGAGGCGATTGAACGGATGAGATCGAACGGCGGACGGAGATAAGAATGAGTAAGGTCGGTGCGAGCGACTCCAAGAACACCCTTTATTGCTCGTTCTGCGGCAAGAGCCAGCACGAGGTTCGCAAGCTGATCGCCGGACCGACGGTCTTCATCTGCGATGAATGCGTCGAACTCTGCATGGACATCATCCGCGAGGAGAACAAGTCCTCGCTCGTGAAGTCGCGCGACGGCATTCCGACTCCGAAGGAAATTTGCAAGGTACTGGACGACTACGTCATTGGTCAGAGCCATGCCAAGAAGGTGCTGTCGGTCGCTGTCCACAATCACTACAAGCGGCTGAACCACCAGACCAAGCACACCGATGTCGAACTCGCGAAGTCGAACATCCTGCTGATCGGTCCGACCGGTTCGGGCAAGACGCTGCTTGCGCAAACACTCGCGCGGATTCTGGATGTGCCGTTCACGATGGCCGATGCCACCACGCTCACCGAAGCGGGCTATGTCGGCGAAGATGTCGAGAACATCATTCTCAAGCTGTTGCAGGCCGCCGACTACAATGTCGAGCGCGCCCAGCGCGGCATTGTCTATATCGACGAGATCGACAAGATCAGCCGCAAGTCCGACAACCCTTCGATCACGCGCGACGTGTCGGGCGAGGGCGTGCAGCAAGCGCTGCTGAAGATCATGGAAGGAACGGTGGCCTCGGTCCCGCCGCAGGGCGGTCGCAAGCATCCGCAGCAGGAGTTCCTGCAGGTGGATACCACCAACATCCTGTTCATCTGCGGTGGTGCGTTCTCCGGCCTGGAGAAGATCATCTCGGCGCGTGGCCGTTCGACCTCGATCGGGTTTGCCGCTCAGGTGCTGGCGCCGGAAGACCGTCGTACGGGTGAGATTTTCCGGCATGTCGAGCCGGAAGATTTGCTGAAATACGGACTGATTCCGGAATTCGTCGGCCGTCTGCCGGTGGTTGCCACACTCGAGGACCTCGATGAGACCTCGCTGAAGAAGATTCTCACCGATCCGAAGAACGCACTGGTGAAGCAGTACCAGCGCCTGTTCGAGATGGAGAACATCGAACTGACCTTCGCTGATGAGGCGCTTGGCGCGGTCGCCCGCAAGGCAATCGAGCGCAAGACCGGCGCGCGCGGGTTGCGTTCGATCCTTGAGAGTATCCTGCTTGAGACGATGTTCGACCTGCCGGGACTTGAAGGCGTGGAAGAAGTGGTGATCTCTCGCGAGGTAGTGGAGGGAACGGCGCGGCCGCTCTACATCTACACCGATCGCGCGGATCGCGCCGTCGAGACCAGCGCCAGCGCGTGAGGCGCGCCGGAAGCCCCACGATCCGGAAGCGTTGAAGCCGCTTCCGGAGGGTTCACTGGGGTAGATCGCCGCCGATTTTCCGGCGGCTTTCTTTGCTATGCAGCCATGCGGGTCCGCCGGCGGTTATCCCGATTTGACCGGGCTTTTTCAATCACTTGACACTGTCAGGGTGGATAGCCACCTAATGCAGTCGGTAGCGAAATCCGCGACAACGGATTCGTTGCCTGGACGCTTCGAACGGTCGTCCTGATCGGGCTTCGGGTTCGGAGTATTTCGGCACCTTGTGGCGGTTGCGCGATTGTGCGGGCTGCGTGCAAGGGGGCAAAACAAAAGGAAAAGGCCATGACGACTCCCAAACCTCGGCCAGTTATCGCTCACGGCGAAAGTCATCCTTATCCGGTGTTGCCACTGCGCGACATCGTCGTATTTCCGCACATGATAGTGCCGCTCTTCGTCGGCCGTGAGAAATCGATCCGGGCGCTTGAAGAGGTCATGAAGAATGACGCTCTGATCATGCTGGCGACCCAGAAGAACGCCTCGGACGATGATCCAAGCCCGGATTCAATCTACGAGACCGGCACGCTGGCCAGCGTCCTGCAGCTTTTGAAATTGCCCGACGGCACCGTGAAGGTGCTGGTCGAAGGGCTGGAGCGCGCGCGCGTTGAACAGTACACCGATCGAACCGAATATTACGAGGCGACCGCGGTTGCGCTCGCGGACACCGATGCGGAATCCGTCGAGGCTGAGGCTTTGGCCCGCTCCGTGGTGTCGGACTTCGAAAGCTATGTGAAGCTGAACAAGAAGATTTCGGCCGAGGTGGTCGGCGTCGTGCAGGCCATCACCGATTTCGCCAAGCTCAGCGATACCGTGGCTTCGCATCTGGCGGTGAAGATCGCCGATCGTCAGGCCATTCTCGAAACGCTATCTGTTACCGCGCGCCTGGAGAAGGTGCTCGGCCTGATGGAAAGCGAGATCTCGGTATTGCAGGTCGAGAAGCGCATCCGCTCGCGCGTCAAGCGCCAGATGGAGAAGACCCAGCGCGAGTATTACCTGAACGAGCAGATGAAGGCGATCCAGAAGGAGCTCGGCGACGACGAAGGTCGCGACGAACTTGCTGATCTGGAAGAGAAGATCAACAAGACCAAGCTCTCCAAGGAAGCGCGGGACAAGGCGCAGCACGAATTGAAGAAGCTGCGGCAGATGTCTCCGATGTCGGCCGAGGCAACGGTCGTGCGCAACTATCTCGACTGGCTGTTGTCAATTCCGTGGAGCAAGAAGTCCAAGGTCAAGAAGGATCTCGTCGCGGCGCAGGAAGTGCTCGACAACGATCATTACGGCCTCGAGAAGGTCAAGGATCGCATCGTCGAGTATCTGGCCGTGCAGTCGCGCGCCAACAAGCTGACCGGCCCCATCCTGTGCCTGGTGGGACCGCCCGGCGTCGGCAAGACATCGCTCGGCAAGTCCATCGCGAAAGCGACGGGGCGCGAGTTCGTGCGCGTCTCGCTCGGCGGTGTGCGTGACGAGGCCGAGATTCGCGGTCATCGCCGGACTTATATCGGCTCGATGCCCGGCAAGATCGTCCAGTCGATGCGAAAGGCGAAGACGTCCAATCCGCTGTTCCTGCTGGACGAGATCGACAAGATGGGCGCGGATTTCCGCGGTGATCCGTCATCAGCGCTGCTCGAGGTGCTTGACCCCGAACAGAACGCGACCTTCAACGACCACTATCTGGAGGTCGATTACGATCTGTCGAATGTGATGTTCATCACGACCGCGAATACGCTGAATATTCCCGGGCCCTTGATGGACCGCATGGAGATCATCCGGATCGCCGGCTACACGGAGAACGAGAAGGTCGAGATTGCGCGCAAGCATCTCATCCCGAACGCGCTCAGCAAGCACGGGCTGGACTCCAAGGAATGGTCGATCGATGACGACGCGCTGTTGCTCGTGATCCGCCGCTACACCCGCGAAGCGGGTGTGCGCAATTTGGAGCGTGAGATTTCGACGCTTGCCCGTAAGGCGGTGAAGGAGCTGATGATCTCCAAGAAGAAGTCGGTCAAGGTGACGGAAAAGACCGTGGAGGAATTCCTCGGCGTTCCCAAGTACCGCTTCGGCGAGATCGAGAGTGACGATCAGGTCGGTATCGTGACGGGCCTCGCCTGGACCGATGTCGGCGGCGAGTTGCTGACGATCGAAGGACTGATGATGCCTGGCAAGGGCAAGATGACCGTCACCGGCAATCTGCGTGACGTGATGAAGGAGTCGATCTCGGCGGCGGCCTCCTATGTGCGCTCGCGGGCGGTCAGCTTCGGCATCGAGCCCCCCTTGTTCGACAGGAGGGACATCCACGTCCACGTGCCGGAGGGGGCAACCCCGAAGGACGGGCCGTCGGCGGGCGTTGCCATGGTGACCGCCATCGTCTCGGTGATGACCGGCATTCCGGTTCGCCACGATGTGGCGATGACCGGCGAGATCACCTTGCGTGGTCGCGTGCTGCCGATCGGTGGTCTGAAGGAGAAACTGTTGGCGGCCGCGCGCGGCGGCATCAAGACGGTGCTGATACCCGAGGACAACGCCAAGGATCTCACGGAGATTTCCGATGCGATCAAGGGCGGCATGAACATCATCCCGGTCACCCGACTGGATGAGGTGATTGCAAACGCGCTGGTGCGTCCGCCGGTGCCGATCGTCTGGGAAGAGGACTCGGCCAAGGTTCCGGTCAACAAGTCGGAATCGGCTGAAGAACCTGCCGGTGGCCTCACGGCACACTGATCTGGTCACAAACAATGAAAGCGGCGTCGGTCTCCGGCGCCGCTTTTTTTATGCGCGACGCATTGCGTCAGGCATGGCGACTTGCGTCGGATGGCGGAGCGGGGCTAAACAGAGCGCCACGGGCGGCTAGCTCAGCTGGTTAGAGCATCTCGTTTACACCGAGAGGGTCGGGAGTTCGAATCTCTCGCCGCCTACCATCCGCCGTCAGGCCGAATGATTGCACGGAGCAATGCATGGACGTTTCCGCTGGACACGCCGGCAATGCCGATCAGATCGTTTACTGGAATGGGCGGGTTGGTCGGCACTGGACGGACCGCCAAGAACTGCAGGATCAGTTGCTGACGCCGGTTCTCGACGTGCTGATCGATCGCGTTGGCGCCAAGCCCGGCGATCACATCATCGACGTCGGCTGCGGCTGCGGTGCCACCAGCCTGGCGCTCGCCACACAGGTAACTCCTTCGGGTCATGTGCTCGGCATCGATATCTCCGCGCCGATGCTTGATCGTGCGCGGCAGCTCACGCCGGTGGGTACCCCTGTCGAATGGATACTGGCAGATGCCACCGTTTTTCCTTTCAAGCCGGCGAGCGCGAACTTTCTGGTTTCGCGCTTCGGCGTCATGTTCTTTGCCGATCCGGCGCTGTCATTTAGCAATATGCGTCGCGCGTTGCGCCCAAAGGGACGGCTGGTTTTCGTCTGCTGGCGAGAGCCGCGTGATAATCCCTGGATGATGGTGCCACTGCAGGCCGCCTATCAGCATGTACCCAAAATGCCGCAGCTTGGCCCCGAAGACCCCGGTCCGTTCGCTTTCGCCTCCGAAGAGAGGGTGCAACGGATTCTCAGTGAAGCCGGTTTTACAGACATTGCGATGGAACGCTGTGATCTCGTCCTCGACGCGGGACTTGGGCGGGGCCTTGATGCCGCAGTCGAATCGTCCCTTGAGATCGGCCCATCAAGCCGGGCGCTCGAGGGGCATCCGGCAGAGGTCCGGGCGGCTGCGGCGAAGTCCATCCGCGAAGCGTTGGCGCCCTTTAGCAGGGGCAAGCAGGTATTGATCGGCGCCGCGATCTGGATCGTGACGGCGGAAGCGCCCGCCTAGGCTCGCGGTTCCTGTCCCGGGCGCTGTGCAGCGTTCACGCCCGCTCTTCCCAGATTGTTGCGAGGTGGACGATCGTTTGCGCGGCTTTTTCCATGTCCTGAACGCTCACCCATTCCAGGCGCGAGTGGAAGGCGTGCTCGCCGGCAAAGATGTTAGGGCAGGGGAGCCCCATGAACGACAGCCGTGAGCCATCCGTACCGCCACGAATGGCGCTGCGGGTAGGGGTAAGACCGGCACGGCGGATTGCTTCCAGGGCATATTCGACGATCTCAGGATGGCCGTCGATCACCTGCTTCATGTTGCGGTATTGCTGGCGGATCTCCAGTCGCGCGCTCGATCGCGGATAATCCTTCATCACATCCTGAACGATGCGTTCCAGGAGGACTTCCTTTTCCTTCAACCCGGCTTCCGTGAAGTCACGCACGATGAGGCTCAGCGTGGCCTGCTCCAGCGTGCCGGTGATACCGACCGGGTGCAGAAATCCTTCCCGCCCTTCGGTGGTCTCGGGCGAGCAGCCCTGTTTCGGCAACCGCTCCACGATTCCTGCGGCAATCTTGATCGCGTGTTCGATCTTGCCCTTGGCAAAGCCGGGATGGGCACTGACGCCTTCGATGATGACTGTCGCGGAGTCCGCCGAAAAGGTTTCGTCCTCCAGATTGCCGGCGGTTTCGCCGTCGATCGTATAAGCGAAGCTGGCCCCGAGCTTGACGAGGTCGACCCTATCGACGCCACGGCCGATCTCCTCGTCGGGCGTGAAAAGGATCTTGAGCGTGCCGTGCCTCACCTCCGGATGCGTGGTCAGGAAATGTACGGCGTCCATGATCTCGGCTATTCCAGCCTTGTTGTCGGCCCCCAACAGCGTGGTGCCGTCGGTGGTGATGATGTCATGGCCGATCTGGCTAGCCAGCGCCGGGTGTTCAGCAAACCGGATCACCTGGGTCGGGTCCTTTGGCAGCACGATGTCGCCGCCTCGATAATTCCTGACGATCTGGGGTTTGACGTCCTTGCCGGTACAATCCGGCGAGGTGTCCATGTGGGAGCAGAAGCAGATCACCGGAACCGGCTTCTCACTGGTGGCCGGGACGGTCGCATAGACATAGCCGTGCGGGTCGAGATGGGCATCATCGATGCCCATCTCCCGGAGCTCACTCACGAGCAGCCGGCCGAGGTCTTTTTGCTTTTCGGTGGACGGGCAGGTCGGAGAGGTCGGATCGGACTGCGTATCGATCACGGCATAGCGCAGGAAGCGCTCGGTCACGGTATGACGGAAGGGAGGAAGTGTTGCCACGGCCGATTGCGATCGATGATGTCCGGGCAAAAGGCTAGCCGAGAACGTCGTCCCGGGCCAGTCCGACGGGACCGCCCGGGATAACGGTTTGAATCACCAAAGGTGCCGGATCAGACGGCTTCCTTCAGTTCCTTGGCGGCGCGGAAGGCAACCTTCTTGCTCGCCTTGATGTGGATCGCTTCGCCGGTCGCGGGGTTGCGGCCCATACGGGCGGCGCGCTTGCGAACCTGCAGGATGCCGAGGCCGACGATCCGGATGCGATCGCCCTTCTTGAGGTGCTTGGTGATGCGGGTCACCAGATCGCCTAGAATCGCCTCGGCGGACTTCTTCGACAATTCATGCTCTTCCGACAACGCGGCCGCCAGATGCTTGAGCGTAACGGTATTCGGGGTAGCTGCTTTCTTCGCCATGTTTGACCCTCCTCGTGATGAATGGCTTAGGAACTTAAGACGTATCAGGCCTTAAACGATTCGGGGGCGCTCTGCATACGCTGTTTTGCCTGTAAACAGCCTATATTTTGCATCGACATCCCGAAAAAGCCCAACGGATAAGGGGATTCGCAACAACCTTGACTTGGCTCCATGGGGCCTTTAAGTCCCACCCACCGCGCCGACGGAAATCACGCGGGAGTAGCTCAGTTGGTTAGAGCGCCGGCCTGTCACGCCGGAGGTCGCGGGTTCGAGCCCCGTCTCTCGCGCCATTTGGTCCGCGCCATCATTTCAATGGTTTAGCGCCGATTTCGACCGCCTCCGAATAGATGGCGGGATTGCCTGGCGGCATGCCTCCTTGGCTTTCTCAGTAGCGTCTGACGGCAACCAGATTCGTCCGTTTTTTTCGTTTGCTTACCGCCCGGCTGCAGCCGGTTCTGGCTTCCCCATTGGATCGGGCATCACGACCCGATCTCGACGGTGGATAAGCCAAACGTTCTGCACAGCTACCTTGCACATGGAGCCTGCGAGTGAGGCCACGCGGCGATCTCTTGCCGGGATTCTGTTGCCGGGAACAACTCGTTCCGGACCGCGTCGTCAGAGCGAACCCGGCTCTCGACGAGCTCGTGCGAGAGAGATCGTCGGCAAAGGCCCAGGCCCTTGTGCGCAACGATTATCCTCAAAATCGCTTGTCTTGCGCGGCTTGTTGCGCTGCGCTAAGCCTCAGAATAATTCCAATGTTGCGAATCCGCGGGGGCCCTCTTCGCGGGAAGGGTAGCCGATGACCGGCATCTTGCAGAATTATCTACCGCTGGTGGTATTTATCGGGGTCGCCGCCGTGATCGGACTGGCGCTGTTGATCGCGCCATTCCTGGTCGCCTATCAGCAGCCGGACCCTGAAAAGCTCTCGGCCTATGAATGCGGCTTCAACGCCTTCGACGATGCCCGGATGAAGTTCGATGTCCGGTTCTATCTGGTGGCCATCCTCTTCATCATCTTCGATCTGGAAGTGGCGTTTCTGTTTCCCTGGGCGGTTGCGTTCGGGAAAATTGGCGCCACCGGCTTCTGGTCGATGGTGGTGTTTCTGGCCGTCCTGACCGTCGGCTTTGCCTATGAGTGGAAGAAAGGCGCACTCGAATGGGATTGAGCCCTGTTGCAGCATCGCCCAGTGCCGGGCCGCAGGTTGCCCCGGCGCCAAGCGGCATCCTGGATCCTCGCACCGGTCAGCCCGTGGGCGCTAACGACCCCTTCTTTCTCGAGGTCAACCACGAACTGTCCGACAAGGGGTTTTTCGTCGCGGCTGCCGATGATCTCATCACCTGGGCCCGTACGGGTTCACTGATGTGGATGACGTTTGGGCTCGCCTGCTGCGCGGTGGAAATGATGCAGGTGTCGATGCCCCGATACGACGTCGAGCGGTTCGGGTTTGCGCCGCGCGCCTCGCCGCGGCAGTCCGACGTGATGATCGTCGCGGGCACCCTGACCAACAAGATGGCGCCGGCGCTCCGTAAGGTTTACGACCAGATGCCGGAGCCGCGCTATGTGATTTCGATGGGATCGTGCGCCAATGGAGGCGGCTACTATCACTATTCCTACTCGGTGGTGCGCGGCTGCGACCGCATCGTGCCCATCGACATCTATGTGCCCGGCTGCCCGCCCACGGCCGAGGCGCTGCTCTACGGCGTGCTGCTGCTGCAGAAGAAAATCCGCCGCATCGGCACCATCGAACGCTAAGGTTTCTCGACATGGATGACGGCAAACTCGAGGCCTTGGGGCAGATGATCGTGAGTGCGCTTCCTGGCGCGGTTACGGCTCATTCGATGGCCTTTGGCCAGCTGACAATCTCCGCTGACGCCAGCAGGATCGTTGAGGTCATGCGCTTCCTGCGCGACGATCCGCGCTGCCGCTTTGTCGGTTTCATCGATGTCACGGCGGTGGACTATCCTGGTCGAGCCAGACGTTTCGACGTCGTCTATCATTTGTTGTCACCGACCTTGAATGCCAGGGTGAGGATTCGGGCGGAGGCCGATGAGACGACGCAGGTACCCTCGATCATTGAGTTGTTTCCGGGCGCCGACTGGTTTGAGCGCGAGTGTTACGACCTTTATGGGGTGATCTTCGTCGGCCATCCGGACATGCGCCGTCTTCTCACCGATTACGGTTTTGACGGTCATCCCCTGCGCAAGGATTTCCCGCTCACCGGATTTGTTGAAGTCCGCTACGACGATCAGGAGAAGCGCGTGGTTTACGAGCCGGTTCGGCTCAACCAGGAATTTCGCAAGTTCGATTTTCTCTCTCCATGGGAAGGCGCCGATTATCCCGTGCTGCCTGGCGACGAGAAGGCGAAACAGTGATGAGCAATGGCGGTCGGCAAATGCGGATGTTGATTGAACGGCTGGTCGCTGCAGCCGTGTCGGGACCAGCCGGAGCCGCGCAATGAACGAGCAAAATCTGCGCAACTTCACCATCAATTTCGGTCCTCAGCACCCGGCCGCGCACGGCGTGCTGCGCCTGGTGCTTGAACTCGACGGTGAGGTGGTGGAGCGGGTCGATCCGCATATCGGGCTTCTGCATCGCGGCACCGAGAAGCTGATCGAACACAAGACCTACCTGCAGGCGATTCCCTATTTCGATCGTCTCGATTACGTCGCGCCCATGAATCAGGAGCACGCTTTCTGCCTGGCGGCGGAAAAGCTGCTCGGCATTGCCGTCCCGCGCAGGGCGCAGCTGATCCGGGTACTGTATTGCGAGATCGGCCGTATCCTGTCGCATCTCCTCAACGTCACCACGCAGGCGATGGATGTCGGCGCGCTGACGCCGCCCTTGTGGGGATTCGAGGAACGCGAAAAGCTGATGGTCTTCTACGAGCGCGCCTCGGGTTCGCGGATGCATGCCGCGTATTTCCGTATCGGCGGCGTTCACCAGGACCTGCCGCCGAAGCTGATCGATGACATCGACGCCTGGTGCGATCCATTTCTCAAAGTAGTAAGCGATCTGGAAACGTTGCTGACGGGCAATCGTATCTTCAAGCAGCGCAATGTCGATATTGGCGTCGTCACACTGCAACAGGCTTGGGAGTGGGGCTTCTCGGGCGTGATGGTGCGGGGCTCTGGCGCGGCCTGGGATCTGCGCAAGGCGCAGCCCTATGAGTGCTATGCCGAGCTGGATTTCGATATTCCGATCGGCAAGAACGGCGACTGTTATGATCGCTACTGCATTCGGATGGAGGAAATGCGCCAGTCAGTGCGGATCATGAAGCAATGCATCGCCAGGCTCCGCGCGCCCGATGGGCAGGGCCCGGTCGCTATCGAGGACAACAAGATTTTCCCGCCGCGCCGGGGCGAGATGAAACGCTCGATGGAAGCTCTGATCCATCACTTCAAGCTTTATACCGAAGGATTCCACGTCCCGGCCGGCGAGGTCTATGTCGCGGTCGAGGCACCGAAAGGCGAGTTCGGCGTCTATCTCGTCTCCGACGGCACTAACAAACCCTACAAGTGCAAGATCCGCGCGCCGGGGTTTGCGCATCTGCAAGCGATGGATTTCATCTGCCGGGGACATCTGCTCGCCGACGTTTCTGCCATCCTCGGCTCGCTCGACATCGTGTTCGGTGAGGTCGACCGGTGAACACGTTGCCGCCCATTCAGTTCGACCGGAGCAATGGCGCGCTTCGTGGCGCCAATGCCTGGGAGCGCTTGGCGGCTTTGGCTTTTTCTTCCGGCTCGAAGATCGCGTCGAGTTTTTCGCACCGTGGCTATAACATGTGCGCCAATCTCTTGCGCAAGACGCTTTCCGAGCGCGATATCGAGATCAAGCTGAATTCGGATGCGACCTTCGCGTTTCCCTATGGCGACGGCTATTGGAGCAAATTGCTCAACCGCTCCTATTGCTATGAGGACGAGCTGGAGCTGTTGTTTCGCGCCTCCGTCGACGTTGATTACACGTTGCTCGATTGCGGCGCCAATTACGGCTACTGGTCGGTGCTGGTTTCCAGCGCGCCTTATGGTTCGCACAAGGCCATCGCCATTGAACCATCGGCGCAGAATTTCCCCAAGCTCGCTAACAATGCCAGGCTCAATGGCAATCGTTTCGAGACGCTGAAATGCGCCATCGGCGCGACGCGCGGCGTGGCCCGGCTTTCTGGGACCAAGCACGAGGCGTTCAGCATCGTGGGTGACCAGCAGGACGGCGAGGAGGTTCCAGTTATCGCGCTGGACAACCTGCTCGACGAAGGGCGGATCAGCGGCGATGGAAAATATCTGATCAAGCTCGATGTCGAAGGCGTCGAAATCGACGCGATCAGGGGCGGCAAACGTCTGCTGCGGGGTGACAGCGTGATCCTCTGCGAGGAGCATGGTAACGACCCCACGCATACGGTGTCGCGCTTTATCCTCGAGCAGACGCCGCTCAAGCTGATCGTCTACGACCCCGCAAGTGGTCGCATGGAAACCGTGACTGAATTGTCGATCCTTGATCGTATCAAGGTTTCGGCTCACGTCGGCTACAACGTATTCGGCACCGCAAGCGCGTTCTGGCAGGACAAGATCCAGGCCATGAATGCGAATGTCTCGGGCCGCGTGCAATGAAAGATTGAAGAATCATGTCCGTTCGTCGCCTTGCCCCGAAGGAACAACAGCCGCAGAGCTTTGCGTTCTCGCCGGAGAATTTGGCTTGGGCCCGGGCGCAGATTGCGAAGTTTCCCGCCGGACGCCAGGCTTCGGCGGTCATTCCAATCTTGTGGCGGGTCCAGGAGCAGCATGACGGCTGGGTGCCGGAAGCGGCCATCCGCGCCGTCGCCGATCTTCTCGACATGCCCTATATCCGCGTCCTGGAAGTGGCGACCTTCTACACGATGTTCCAGTTGCAACCGGTCGGCAAGAAAGCCCATGTGCAGGTCTGCGGCACCACGCCATGCCGCCTGCGGGGCGCGGAAGATCTCATCCAGGTCTGCCAGAGCCGCATTCATCATGATCCCTTCCATCTTTCGAAGGACGGCAATTTCAGCTGGGAGGAGGTCGAGTGCCTTGGCGCGTGCGTCAACGCACCGATGGTCCTGATCTGGAAGGACACCTACGAGGATCTGACCAGGGAAAGCTTCGGCAAGGTATTGGACGGCTTTGCAGCGGGTCAGCCGCCAAAGCCCGGTCCGCAGATCAATCGACAATTCTCTGCGCCGCTGGGCGGCCCGACCACGCTGAAGGAGACTACATGAGCGCGGCGACTTCTTGCGATCGCGCCGCACGGGGGAGTGTCGGGGCGATGAAAAACTGGCGCTATATCGGCCTGCATACGATTGCGGCCGCCGCCTTCATGTTTGTGCTGCAGCGTTTTGCATTCGGCGCAACCCTTGAATCGAGCCTGCTTTGGGCCGTGATCTTCGGCGTTGGCGCCGCGGGTCTGGCCTATGTGCAGTCCAACCGCTGATCGGGAGAGCTTTACGTTATGCTCGACGACAAGGATCGCATCTTCCGCAATCTCTATGGTCTTCAGGATTGGGGCCTCGAGGGCGCGCGTCGCCGTGGCGCCTGGGACGGCACCAAATCGATCATCGATAAGGGCCGGGACTGGATCATCAGCGAAATGAAGGCGTCCGGCCTGCGCGGCCGGGGTGGGGCGGGATTCCCGACCGGCCTGAAATGGTCGTTCATGCCCAAGGAATCGACCGATGGCCGCCCGAGCTATCTGGTTGTCAACGCCGACGAGTCCGAGCCGGGCACCTGCAAGGACCGGGAGATCATGCGGCACGACCCGCATCTTTTAGTCGAAGGCTGTCTGCTCGCCAGTTTCGCGATGGGCGCGCATGCCTGCTATATCTACGTGCGCGGCGAGTTCATTCGGGAACGCGAAAGGCTGCAGGCGGCCGTCGATCAGGCCTATGAGGCCAAACTGGTCGGCAAGGACAATATCAACGGCTGGCCGTTTGATCTCTATGTCAGCCACGGCGCAGGCGCCTACATCTGCGGCGAGGAAACAGCGCTCCTCGAAAGCCTCGAGGGCAAGAAGGGCCAGCCGCGATTGAAGCCGCCATTTCCGGCCAATGTCGGACTCTATGGCTGCCCGACCACCGTCAACAATGTGGAATCGATCGCGGTCGCGCCCGACATCCTGCGCCGGGGAGCGGCCTGGTTCGCCGGCATCGGCCGGCCGAACAATGTTGGCACCAAGCTCTTCTGCATCTCTGGCCATGTGGAGCGGCCCTGCAATGTCGAAGAGGCGATGGGCGTCACCTTCCGCGAGTTGATCGAGCGCCATTGCGGGGGCATCCGCGGCGGCTGGGATAATTTGAAGGCGGTGATCCCCGGCGGATCGTCCGTGCGCATGGTGCCGGCCGATCAAATCATCGACACGCCGATGGATTTCGACAGCTTGAGCAAGCTGCGCTCGGGATTGGGCACGGCGGCTGTGATCGTCATGGACAAGTCGACCGACCTGATCCGGGCAATCGCGCGTATCTCGTATTTCTACAAGCATGAGAGCTGCGGCCAGTGCACGCCCTGCCGCGAAGGCACGGGATGGATGTGGCGGGTATTGACCCGCATGGCCGAGGGCCGCGCGCACAAGCGTGAGATCGACATGTTGCTGGAGGTAACCAAGCAGGTTGAGGGCCATACCATTTGCGCGCTCGGCGATGCGGCGGCCTGGCCAATCCAGGGCCTGATCGCCCATTTTCGTCACGAGATCGAAGCGCGGATCGAGGACTATTCGCGTAAAGCGGATCGCGACGACCAGGGCGTGCTCGATCCTGCCCACATGGTCGCGGCGGAGTGATGGTGATGGGCGTTATCGGAGATTTTAGATCGGGTAAACGCGGTGGAAGTGGTGGCGGCATTGTTTTCTGGCCGATCATCGGCTTGGCACTGGTATTCATCGCAAGCTACGGCACTGATAGCTTCGATAAATTCGGGTGGATGCTCGCTGTTTTGGGCGCTGTGGTCGGACTAGGGATCGGGCTCTACGCGGAATTTGGCAGGTCAGCGCTTGCGAAGATTCTGGCGCTCCCCGGTTTCTTGATCTGGTTTGGTTGACGATTGGGTGATGGAGACGATGTCGCAGCCGAACACCTTCTGGTGGCAGAGATACGGGACGCTGGCGCAAATGGCGCAGGCGGCCGTAGCCTTGCTCGGCTTTGTCGCAATCCTTTTTCAGATCAACGAAATCCGCTTCAACAATCGCGCCGCCGGAGCGCGCCAGGCGTTTCTCGGCTACACCGATCTGGCATTCAAGAATCCGAAATTCTCCAGCCCAGACTATGAAACCATCAAGAGCGCCGGCCACGAAGTGCAGGTTCAGTATGAGAGCTTCGTTTCGTACTTTCTCTATGCTTGCGAGGAGGCGATGGTTGCCTTCGCCGATCGGCGCGAATGGATGGCCTCCTGCGACTACGATTTGAAGCCGCATCTGCGGTTTCTCTGCGAAAAGAACAAGGCGGAGCCGGCCTATCTTGAAACCTACAGCACTGATACCCAGCGCTGGATCAAGGATTCCATGAAAACCGCCAGCGTTACGCCTGATTGCCAGCTGGGAAAGACCTGAGATCGCTATGACCAAACTGATCGTCGATGGCAAAGAGATCGATGTTCCCGCCGAATACACGCTGCTGCAGGCGTGCGAGGCGGCTGGCGCCGAAATTCCGCGCTTCTGCTACCATGAGCGACTATCGATCGCCGGCAATTGCCGCATGTGCCTGGTCGAGCTCAAGGGCGGGCCCAAGCCGGTCGCGAGCTGCGCGTGGGGCGTTCGCGATTGCCGGCCGGGTCCGAATGGCGAACCGCCGGAAGTCCTGACCCGGTCGCCGATGGTCAAGAAGGCCCGCGAGGGCGTCATGGAATTCCTGCTGATCAACCATCCGCTGGATTGCCCGATCTGCGATCAGGGCGGGGAGTGCGATCTGCAGGACCAGGCGATGGGCTATGGCGTGGATACTTCGCGCTTTGCCGAGAACAAGCGCGCCGTCGAGGACAAATATCTCGGTGCGCTGGTCAAGACCTCGATGAACCGCTGCATCCAGTGCACCCGCTGCGTTCGCTTTTCCGCCGAGGTTTGCGGCGCGCCGGAGATGGGCGCGACCGGCCGCGGCGAGGACATGGAAATCACCACCTATCTGGAAAGCGCACTGTCGTCGGAGTTGCAGGGCAATCTCGTCGATATCTGCCCCGTCGGCGCGTTGACCTCCAAGCCCTATGCCTTTGCGGCGCGGCCCTGGGAGCTCGGCAAGACCCAGTCCATCGACGTCATGGACGGCGTCGGTTCGGCGATCCGCGTCGATACCAGGGGTCGCGAGGTGATGCGCATCCTGCCGCGCGTCAATGATGCGGTGAACGAGGAGTGGATTTCCGACAAGGCCCGCCACATCGTCGATGGCCTGCGGACCCAACGGCTCGACCGGCCCTATGTGCGACAGAACGGGCAGCTCCGTCCCGCAACCTGGGCGGAGGCATTCGCGGCCATTGCGGCCAAGGTGCGGATGAGCGATGGCAAGCGGATCGGCGCGATCGCCGGTGACCTTGCCGCCGTCGAGGACATGTTCGCACTGAAGAATTTGCTGGCCGAATATGGTTCGACCAATCTGGCGGTGCAGGGCGGCGATGCCTTCGATCCCAAGGCGGGCCGCGCCTCCTATATTTTCAATCCGACGATTGCCGGGATTGAACAGGCCGATGCCCTGCTGATCGTTGGATCGAACCCGCGCAAGGAAGCGGCCGTGCTCAATGCCCGCATCCGCAAGCGGTGGCGGACCGGCCGGTTGAAGGTCGGCGTGATCGGTCCGAAGGCCGATCTCACCTATGATTATGATCATATCGGTGCGGGGCCGGAATCGCTTGCCGATGTCACCTCGGGCAAACACTCCTTCGCGGAAGTACTCAAAGGCGCGGAGAGGCCGATCATCCTCGTGGGAAGCGGTGCCATCGCCCGTCACGATGGTGCCCCCGTGCTGTCGGCTGCTGCCAGCCTCGCGGTGAATGTCGGCGCCATCAAGGATGGGTGGAACGGCTTTGCCGTACTGCATGATGCGGCATCGCGGGTGGGCGCGCTCGATATCGGCTTTGCCGCCGGCGGGCTGAACATTGCGGAGATGACAACCTTCGGGACGCTCGACGTGTTGTTCCTCCTCGGCGCTGACGAGATCAATGCGCCGGACGGCACTTTCGTGGTCTATATCGGTACCCACGGCGATCGTGGCGCGCATCGCGCCGACGTCATCCTGCCGGGTGCGGCCTACACCGAAAAGCAGGCGATTTACGTCAACACCGAGGGACGGGTGCAGATGACCAATCGGGCGTCGTTTCCGCCAGGGGACGCCAAGGAAGATTGGGCGATCATCCGTGCGCTATCGGAAACGCTTGGCAAGAAGTTGCCCTATGACTCGCTCACCGCGCTTCGGCAGGCGATGTTCAAGGCCGTGCCGCATTTGATGCGGATCAATCAGATCGCAAGCGGCGAGGTGACCGGCATCAAGACGATCGCCGGAAAGGGCGGCGCGGTCGAGAAGGCACCCTTCAAGGCGCTCGTCGAGGATTTCTATTTGACCAACCCGATCGCGCGCGCCTCGGCGATTATGGCGGAATGTTCGCGCCTGGCCTCTGGGCAGATGCTGACGGCGGCGGAGTGAGCGTGATCTAATGGCGGAATTCTGGACAAACACTCTTTGGCCCCTGATCATCATGGTCGCGCAGAGTCTTCTGCTGCTGGTCGTGCTCCTGATCGCAATTGCCTACATCCTTCTGGCTGACCGGAAGATCTGGGCGGCGGTGCAGATACGTCGCGGTCCGAACGTGGTCGGCCCCTGGGGGCTGCTGCAATCCTTCGCCGACCTGCTCAAATTCGTGCTGAAAGAGCCGGTCATTCCGGCCGGCGCCAACAAGGGCGTGTTCCTGCTCGCGCCACTCGTTTCCTGCGTCCTGGCGCTAGCCGCCTGGGCTGTGATCCCGATGAATCTCGGCTGGGTGATCTCCGACATCAATGTCGGCGTCCTCTACATCTTCGCGATTTCGTCGCTGTCGATCTACGGCATCATCATGGCCGGCTGGTCGTCGAACTCGAAATATCCGTTTCTCGCGGCGCTACGCTCGGCCGCGCAGATGGTGTCCTATGAAGTCTCGATCGGCTTCGTCATCATCACCGTGTTGCTCTGCGTCGGCTCCCTGAATCTCACGGCGGTCGTGGAGGCGCAGCAGACGAGGGGTCTTGCCCATCTCCTGGGGGTGCCCTGGCTCTCGATCCTGAACTGGTACTGGCTGCCGCTGTTTCCGATGTTCGTCGTGTTCTATGTCTCGGCGCTGGCGGAAACCAACCGGCCGCCCTTTGATCTCGTGGAAGCCGAGTCCGAGCTGGTCGCGGGCTTTATGGTCGAGTACGGCTCGACGCCGTATTTGCTGTTCATGCTTGGTGAATATGTCGCCATCGCCACGATGTGCGCGATGGCCACCATCCTGTTTCTCGGAGGCTGGCTGCCGCCGATTGCGGTGGCGCCCTTTACCTGGGTGCCCGGCGTCGTCTGGTTCGCGCTGAAGCTGTTCTTCATGTTCTTCCTGTTTGCGATGGCCAAGGCGATCGTGCCGCGCTACCGCTACGATCAATTGATGCGGCTTGGCTGGAAGGTTTTCCTGCCGTTGTCGCTGGCAATGGTCTTGATCGTGGCCGGCGTGTTGCATTTCGCCGACATCGCACCGAAGTGAGGCCGACATGGGTATCAACATCGCCGCAACAACCCGCTCGCTGCTGCTGTCGGAATTCGTCTCGGCGTTCGTCCTCGCCATGCGCTATTTCTTCAAGCCGAAGCCGACGCTGAACTATCCCTTCGAGAAGGGACCGATCTCGCCCCGCTTTCGCGGCGAGCATGCGCTGCGCCGTTATCCGAACGGCGAGGAGCGCTGCATCGCCTGCAAACTGTGCGAGGCGGTCTGCCCGGCGCAGGCTATCACCATCGAAGCCGGACCGCGCCGGAACGACGGCACCCGCCGCACCGTTCGCTATGACATCGACATGGTGAAGTGCATCTATTGCGGGCTCTGCCAGGAGGCGTGCCCGGTGGATGCCATCGTCGAGGGTCCGAATTTCGAATTCGCCACCGAGACGCGCGAGGAACTCTACTATGACAAGGCGAAGTTGCTCGCCAATGGGGACCGCTGGGAGCGCGAGATCGCGAAATCGATCGAACTCGACGCGCCGTATCGGTGAGGTGAGGGCATGATCCTAATCCAGAAGGCCACGTCATTCCGGGGCGCGCGGAGCGCGAACCCGGAATCTCGAGATTCCGGGCCTGGTCCTTCGGACCATCCCGGAATGGCGGGGGAGAAACGATGATCCTTCCAGCGCTGTTCTTCTATTTATTCGCCGGCGTCTGCGTGGCTTCGGCTATCCTGGTGATTGTCTCACGCAATCCCGTGCATTCCGTGCTGTACCTGATCCTCGCTTTCGTCAATGCGTCCGGCCTGTTCGTGCTTATGGGCGCGGAATTCCTGGCGATGATCCTGGTCGTCGTCTATGTCGGCGCCGTTGCCGTGCTGTTCCTGTTCGTGATCATGATGCTGGATGTCGACTTCGCAGAACTGCGCGAAGGCTTTCTGGAATATTTGCCGATCGGCCTCGTCATCGGCGCGATCTTTCTTGCCGAGCTTCTGTTGGTGGCGGGCGGATGGGCGATCAATCCCGGCCTCGGCAAATCCGTGACCTCGGCAATCCCGGGCAACATCAGCAACACCGAGGCGCTCGGTCTCGTGCTTTATACGAAGTATATCCATTACTTTCAGGTCGCGGGCATGGTGCTGCTGGTGGCGATGGTCGGCGCCATCGTTCTGACCCTGCGCCACAAGGTGAGCGTCAAGCGGCAGGATATCAACGTGCAGAATGCGCGTACGCCTGAGCTGGCCATGCGCGTGCGCCAGGTTGCCTCGGGGCAGGGGCTGCAGGACGCCGATGCGGCGGAGTGGGTGAAATGACGATCGGGCTTGGGCACTATCTGGCGGTCGGGGCCATCCTGTTTACGTTGGGCATCCTTGGCATTTTCCTCAACCGCAAAAACATCATCGTCATCCTGATGTCGATCGAGCTGATCCTGCTCGCGGTCAACATCAACCTCGTCGCATTCTCCACTTTTCTCGGCGATCTCGTCGGGCAGGTATTCGCGCTGCTGGTTCTGACAGTTGCGGCTGCCGAGGCGGCGATCGGCCTTGCAGTGCTCGTGGTCTATTTCCGCAACCGCGGTTCGATCGCGGTCGAAGACGTCAATCTGATGAAGGGTTAGCGGCCGATGATTCAGGCTATTGTCTTTCTGCCGCTGCTCGGCGCCATTCTCGCGGGCGTCATCGCGCTTTTTGGCGCGCATGCCCGGCATCCGAGTGGTGACACGGTCGAACACCATGGCGATGGTCACGCCCATGGCGCGGCGCCGGTCGTCGGAGATGCGAGTGTCATTCACAACGCCTCCCATGAACCTGATGCACATGATGATCACGGCCATGGCGACCACCACGTCACCGAGCCGCCTGCCGTCGGATCACGCGGCGCTGAACTGATCACGACAGCGCTTCTCTTCGTCTCTGCCGGGCTGTCCTGGTTTGCCTTTGTCGATGTCGGATTCATGCATCATGATGTCCGGATGGCGCTACTGCCCTGGATCAATTCAGGCGACCTTCAGGTGGCCTGGACACTTCGGGTCGATACGCTGACGGCGGTGATGCTGGTGGTGGTAACCACGGTCTCCTCGCTCGTTCACCTCTATTCCATCGGCTACATGGACGAGGACCCGAACCGGCCCCGTTTCTTCGGCTATCTCAGCCTGTTCACCTTCGCGATGCTGATGCTCGTGACTGCGGACAATCTGGTTCAGCTGTTCTTCGGCTGGGAAGGCGTCGGCCTGGCAAGTTATCTCTTGATCGGCTTCTGGTATCAGCGACCGTCCGCCAACGCCGCCGCCATCAAGGCTTTTGTGGTCAACCGCGTCGGCGACTTCGGCTTTGCGCTCGGCATTTTCGCGATCTTCATGCTGGTGCGCTCCACCGATTTCGAAACCATTTTTGCCGCCGCGCCATCATTGACCGGCAAGACGATCAATTTCTTCGGCTGGCACGCGGATGCGCTGACGCTGACCTGCCTGCTGCTGTTCATGGGAGCGATGGGTAAATCCGCGCAGTTTCTGCTGCACACTTGGTTGCCTGACGCGATGGAAGGCCCAACCCCGGTCTCCGCCCTGATCCATGCCGCGACCATGGTGACCGCGGGCGTGTTCATGGTGGCTCGGCTTTCGCCGCTGTTCGAATTGGCTCCCAATGCGCAGGCCGTTGTGATGTTCTTCGGCGCCACTACCGCCTTCTTCGCCGCAACCGTCGGTCTGGTACAGAACGACATCAAACGGATCGTGGCCTATTCGACCTGTTCGCAGCTTGGCTACATGTTCGTGGCGATGGGAGCGGGAGCCTATTCCGTCGGCATGTTCCATCTGTTCACTCACGCCTTCTTCAAGGCGCTGCTGTTCCTGGGCTCTGGCTCAGTGATCTATGCGATGCATCACGAGCAGGACATCCGCAAGATGGGCGGGCTGAAGGATCGTATTCCCTTCACCTATTTGGTCATGGTGGTGGGAACGCTGGCATTGACAGGCTTTCCGCTCACCGCCGGCTATTTCTCCAAGGATGCGATCATCGAGTCCGCTTTCGTTTCGCACAATCCATTCGCCTTCTACGGCTTCCTGATGACCGTGGTCGCCGCTGGGCTGACCTCGTTCTACTCGTGGCGGCTGATCTTCAAGACCTTCCACGGTGAGCCCCACGACCATCATCATTACGAGGCGGCCCACGAGGCGCCTTTATGGATGCTGATCCCGATCGGCATTCTCGCTGCCGGCTCCATTTTGGCTGGTTATCCCTTCAAGGAGCTGTTTGCAGGTCATGGGATCGAGGAGTTCTTCCGCGATTCGCTGAAGATGCATGAGGGGATCATTGATGAGATGCATCATATCCCAGAGAGCATCGGGCTGTTGCCGACCGTGATGATGGTAGTCGGTTTCATCGTCTCCTGGTTCTTCTATGTGCGCAGGCCGGACGTCCCGGTCGAACTCGCCAACCAGCACCAGATGCTCTATCAGTTCCTGCTCAACAAATGGTACTTCGACGAGCTCTACGACCTGATTTTCGTACGGCCGACGAAGTGGATCGGTCGCTTCCTCTGGAAGGTCGGCGACGGCTACATCATTGATGGATTTGGTCCGGACGGGGTGTCCAAGCGCGTGCTGGATATCACCCGCGGCGCGGTCCGTATCCAGACCGGCTATCTCTATCATTATGCCTTTGCGATGCTGATCGGGGTCGCCGGGCTGATCACCTGGTTCATGTTTGGCGTGGGAGGCCAGTAATGACGACCTGGCCAATCCTCTCTGTCACCACCTTCCTGCCGCTGCTCGGCGCGCTGCTGGTTTATTTGTTGAGCCGGGGAAATGACGCGGCTGCGCAGCGCAACGCGCGCTGGATTGCGCTATGGGCAACGCTGGTCACCTTTGCGGTGTCGCTGATCCTGGTCTGGCGCTTCGATCCCGCGCAACCAGATTTCCAGTTTGTCGAAAAGGCGCCCTGGCTCGCCAACAGTATCACCTATCACATGGGGGTGGATGGCATCTCGCTGCCGCTCATCATCCTCACCACAGCGCTGATGCCGTTCTGCATCATCGCAAGCTGGAAGTCGGTGACGCTGCGCGTGCGCGAATACATGATGGCGTTCCTGCTTCTGGAAACGCTTATGATCGGCACCTTCTCGGCGCTCGATCTCGTGCTGTTCTATCTGTTCTTCGAAGGCGGCCTGATCCCGATGTTTCTGATCATAGGCGTATGGGGCGGACCGCGCCGCGTCTATGCCTCGTTCAAGTTCTTTCTCTATACGCTGCTCGGCTCCGTGCTGATGCTGCTGGCGATCATGGCGCTGTACTGGAATGCCGGCACCACCGACATTCCGACTTTGATGCACACGGCGGTCCCGCGCAGCCTGCAGACCTGGGCCTGGCTGGCGTTCTTTGCCTCTTTTGCGGTGAAAATGCCGATGTGGCCGGTCCACACCTGGCTCCCGGACGCGCACGTCGAGGCGCCGACGGCGGGTTCGGTCATTCTGGCGGCGATCCTCCTGAAGATGGGCGGCTACGGCTTCCTCCGGTTTTCGCTGCCGATGTTCCCTTTGGCATCGCATGATTTCGCGCCGCTGGTCTTCTCGCTCTCGGTCATCGCCATCGTCTACACCTCGTTGGTGGCGCTGATGCAGGAGGACATCAAGAAGCTGATTGCTTATTCGTCTGTGGCGCATATGGGATTTGTCACCATGGGCATCTTCGCCGGCACCATGCAGGGCGTGGCCGGCGGTATGTTCCAGATGATCTCACATGGCATCGTATCGGGCGCGCTGTTCCTTTGCGTCGGCGTGGTCTATGACCGGCTGCATACCCGAGAAATCGCTGCCTATGGCGGGTTGGTCAATCGCATGCCGCTTTATGCGTTGGCCTTCATGGTATTCACCATGGCCAATGTCGGCCTGCCGGGTACCTCCGGCTTCGTCGGCGAGTTCATGACCCTGTTGGGGACCTTCAGGATATCGATCGCAACAGCAACCTTTGCCACACTCGGCGTCATCCTGTCCGCGGCCTATGCGCTTTGGCTTTACCGCAAAGTGGTATTCGGCGCGCTGGTCAAGCCGTCGCTTGCGACCATCAAGGATCTGACTTGGCGCGAGGGGCTGACTCTTGGGCCGCTTGTGGTTCTCACCATTCTGTTCGGGGTGTATCCGAAGCCGGTACTCGATATGTCGGCCGCCTCCGTGCAGCAGCTCGTCAATAATTACAGTACCGCGATCACGGCCGTGAAGGCCGCTGGCCTGCTGCAGTAATTCCGGTTTGCTTGAACGGAGCGTAAGGCTTCGTTCGGATCAGGACATCGTGCCATGAGCTTTGAGACTGCTGGTTATCAATTGCTGCCCGTCCTGCCGGAGCTGGTGCTGGCGGTCGGCGCGATGGTGCTGCTGATGCTGGGCGCCTTTCGCGGGCCCGGCACAACCGGCCCGGTCATGGTTCTGGCCGTGTGTCTGCTCGTCGTAGTCGGGGGCCTTGAAGTCTGGTTGCCGGGCGGAAGGCTGACGACCTTCGGCGGCAGCTTCGTGGTCGATAGCTTCGCGCGCTTTCTGAAGATCCTGGCGCTGGTAGGGTCTGCGGCGACACTGATCCTGTCAGCTGAGTTTCTCGCCGACGCCAGCCGCCGCATCTTCGAATACGCGATCCTGGTATTGCTTTCGACGCTCGGGATGATGGTGTTGATCTCGGCTGCGGACCTGATCATGCTCTATCTCGGGCTCGAACTGATGAGCCTTGCGCTGTACGTGGTGGCCGCTAGCAACCGCGACAATGTGAAGTCCACGGAAGCCGGGCTGAAATATTTCGTGCTCGGGGCGCTCTCCTCAGGAATGCTGCTGTATGGCGCCTCGCTGATCTATGGCTTCACAGGCACGGTCAGCTTTGCCGGTATTGCCGCTGCCGCGAAGGACGGCGGCACGGGCATTGTGTTCGGGCTGGTATTCCTGTTCGCCGGGCTGTGTTTTAAGGTATCGGCGGTGCCCTTTCACATGTGGACGCCGGATGTCTATGAAGGTGCGCCGACGCCGGTTACCGCCTTCTTTGCCTCCGCACCGAAAGTCGCGGCACTGGCTGTGTTCACCAGGGTGGCACTGACCGCCTTTCCGGGAATTGCCCCGCAATGGCAGCAGATTGTGGTGTTTGTCGCGATCGCCTCAATGGTCCTGGGCTCGTTTGCGGCCATCGGTCAGAAAAATATCAAGCGGCTGATGGCGTATTCCTCGATCGGTCATATGGGGTTTGCGCTGGTCGGTCTTGCTGCGGGCACGGTGGAGGGTACGCAGGGTGTACTCGTCTATATCGCAATCTATGTAGCGATGACGCTTGGTACCTTTGCGGTGATCCTGGCGATGAAGCGTTCCGGCCAGCATGTGGAGAATATCAGCGATTTTGCGGGTCTCTCACGCACCAATCCGCTGCTGGCGTTTTTCCTGGCGATGCTGCTGTTCTCACTCGCTGGAATTCCTCCGCTCGCAGGCTTCTTTGCCAAGTTCTACGTGTTTGCGGCGGCGATCAAGGCTGGGCTGTTTACGCTTGCTGTGGTTGGCGTCCTCGCGAGCGTGATAGGCGCATTCTACTATCTTAACATCATCAAGGTGATGTATTTCGACGAGCCGCTGCCGGCACTTGATCCGATGCGCGCGGAGTTGCGAACCGTTCTGGCCGTCGCGGGTCTGTTCAATCTGTTGTTTTTTGCCTATCCGGGGCCGCTCGTCAGCATGGCTGCGGCTGCGGCCAAATCGTTGTTCTAGGCATGGCAGGGCGATTTGCAGCTAAGTCGGACTTGTCCGGCCTTTGTGTTGGCTTTCCCGCGAGCGCCTGGTTGGATCGCGTCTGAGATGCCGTTCTCGCTCGGCCCCAAAGCCACCGCCGCCGGCTACCGCGTTATCGCCTACGACCAGATAGGTTCGACGAATGCGGAAGCGCTGGCGCGCGCGCGTGAGGGTGAGACCGGGCCGGTCTGGTTTGTCACCTCAGAACAGACGGCTGGGCGAGGGCGCCGCAATCGGCCGTGGATCGCGGCGCGCGGCAATCTCGCCAGCAGCGTTTTAGAGGTCATTGAGATTTCGCCAGCGGCCGCAGCGACGCTCGGCTTTGCGGCTGGCCTTGCGATCGAGGCGGCCCTGCATCGGGTGAGCTTTGAGGCCGCGATGCGGGCGCCAGGCTCCCACGAGACGCGGTTCGTGCTGAAATGGCCGAACGATGTGCTGGCCGGCGGACGGAAGCTCGTCGGCATTGGCCTTGAGGCCGAGGCATTGCCCGATGGACGCCTGGCAGTCGTCGTCGGCATCGGAACCAATGTAGTTGCTGCTCCTGAAGGATTGCCGATCCCGGCGACCTCGCTTGCCGCCCTGGGGATTCACATCAGCGCGGAGGAACTGTTCACCGCGCTGAGCGATGCCTGGGCTGAACTTCGCGGCATCTGGGATTTCGGCCGTGGTTTTCTCGCGATCCGCAGCCGCTGGCTTCAACATGCGGCCGGGCTCGGTGAACGGGTTTCGGTTCAAACCGGCGGCGCGGTGCTCGAGGGAGTTTTCGACACCATCGATGATGCGGGCTGCCTGATCATTCGTCTTGCCGATGGTCGGCGCGTACCCGTTTCGGCTGGCGATGTTTATTTTGGTGCGGCTGCGTCCGCAGGAGCAATCTGATGGCGCGGCCGGATGAATTGACCTTCGCGCCTCTCGGCGGTGTGGGCGAGATCGGCATGAACCTGTCGATCTATGGGCTCGGCAATCGCCATCAGCGATCATGGCTGGCGATCGATCTCGGTGTTTCCTTCGGCGATGAGGAGCACCTGCCGGGCATTGATTTGGTGATGCCTGACATCAGCTTCCTCGAAAAAGAGCGCAACAACCTGGTTGGGCTCGTGCTGACGCATGCCCATGAAGACCATTTCGGCGCTATCATCGACCTTTGGCCAAAGCTGAAATGTAAGATCTACGCGACTAAGTTCACCGCCGCGCTTTTCGAAGCCAAATGCGCTTCCGAACGCAATCCGCCGAAGATTCCGGTGACGGTCGTGCCCTCGGGCGGTCGCGTCGATATTGGGCCGTTTTCTGTTGAATTCATCGCGGTCGCCCATTCGATCCCGGAAGCGCAGGCACTTGCGATCCACACCGAGATCGGCACTGTGCTGCATACCGGTGACTGGAAGATCGATCCGACGCCGATCATCGGTCCGCCGACGGACGAGAAACGCCTTCGCGAACTCGGCGATGCCGGCGTGCTGGCGTTGATCGGCGATTCCACCAACGCGGTTCGCGAGGGGCGCTCGCCGTCCGAAGCCGAAGTCGCGAAAACGATCACCGAACTCGTCAAGGGTGCCCGGGGTCGCGTCGCGGTGACGACCTTCGCGTCCAACGTCGCGCGGCTGCGGGCGGTTGCGGATGCGGCAAGAGCGACGGGTCGCGAAGTCGTCGTGGTTGGGCGCGCCATGGAGCGCGTGGTGCAGGTGGCGCGGGAAACCGGCCATCTCGACGGTGTACAGAATTTCCGCGGCGCCGATCTCTACGGCCATTTCCCGCCCGACAAGGTGTTGGCGCTATGCACCGGAAGCCAGGGCGAGCCGCGAGCGGCGCTGGCCCGGATCGCCAATGACGATCATCCCGACGTGACCTTGAACAAGGGCGATCGCGTGATCTTTTCGTCAAGGACCATTCCCGGCAATGAGAAGCCGGTTGGAGCCATCATCAACGGCCTCATCCAACAAGGCGTCGAGGTCATCACGGACCGCACGCATCTGGTGCATGTGTCAGGCCATCCACGCCGTGATGAGTTGCGCGAGATGATCGGCTGGGTGCGACCGCAGCTCTTGATCCCGGTGCATGGCGAGGCATTGCACCTGTCCGAACATGCGAGCCTGGCGCGCGCCTGCGGCGTGCCCAGGGTGCTGGTCTGTCGCAACGGCGATCTGGTGCGCCTCGGGCCGGGCGATCCAGCCGTGGTGGAGCAATTACCTTCCGGTCGGCTTTACAAGGATGGCTCGATCCTCGAGGATTCCCGCTCGCGGGCCGTCATCGAGCGGCGGCGAATGGGTTTTGCGGGATGCGCGTTTGTTGCCCTCGCATTGACCGACAAAGGTGAACTGGCCGACGATCCCGAGATTGATCTGGTCGGTGTCCCCGAGAAGAATAGCGCTGGCGAAGTCATCGACGAGGTCGTATTTGACGTGGTGGTCTCCACCGTCGCCGGCCTGCCGCGTGCCCGGCGGCGTGACCCCGATGCTGTGGCGGAATCGGTACGACGCGCCGTCCGTGCGTCCATCAACGAGCAGTGGGGCAAGAAGCCGCTCTGCCTGGTTCATGTGCTGAGCGTTTGACAGAAGGAGATAGTGCCATGTTGGGCCGGCTCAATCATGTGGCGATCGCGGTAAAGGATGCCGTGAAGGCCGCCAAGATCTACGGCGCAGCGTTTGGTGCCGAAATTTCCGGCGCGGTACCGCTGCCCGATCACGGCGTCATCACCGTCTTTGTCACGCTGCCCAATACCAAGATCGAGTTCATCGAGCCGCTCGGTGAGGCCTCGCCGATCGCGAAATTCCTCGAACGCAACGCCGACGGCGGAATCCATCACGTGTGCTATGACGTGCCCGATATTATCGCCGCGCGCGATAGGCTGGTGAAGGAAGGCGCCCGCGTACTCGGCGATGGCATTCCGAAGATTGGCGCGCACGGCAAGCCAGTGCTGTTTCTGCATCCGAAGGATTTCTCGGGCGCGCTGGTCGAAATCGAACAGGCCTGACGCGGGTGATCTATAACATCTCGACCGGCCTTGCGATCTACTTCGTCATCTGGTGGATTGCCCTGTTTCTGACGCTACCCTTCGGCGTACGCAGCCAGCACGAGGTAGGTGAAGGAACTGACGGGACCGATCCTGGCGCGCCCGTGGCGAGCCAGATGGGGCGAAAGCTGATCTGGACGACGGTGATCTCGGCCGTGATCTATGGGCTCGCTTTATGGGCCTACCGCGCGGGCTATCTTGGTATCGAGCACCTTTCGAAATTGATGGGAATTCCCTTGTAATAGAACGGCTCGCCGGATTTGCTGACGTAAGGAGGGGTGATTGCACATGAGGATCATGATCGCGGTACTGGCCGTTTGCTTTTCAACGGCGGCACTGGCGCAGAACGCACCTTCCGCCGCGCCGCCACCCCCCACTGTGGGGGGCAAGCCGCTGCTCCAGGTCAAGCCCCGCGCGGCCGCGGCAAAGCCTCAAGCAGGCAAGCCGCAATCGATGGCCGCCAAGCTGCAAGCCTGTCTGGATCTCGACGACGGCACCAAGGACCGTCTGAACTGCTACGACGCGGTCATCCCTCCGAAGCCGAAGGCCAAGCCGGGAGCCGCCAAGGGCGTGACGGATTGCAAGTTTGTGAAAGAAGAGGACGAACGTCTGAGCTGCTTCAACGGCTTTGCGGAAAAGATTCCCAAACTGCCGCCGTCCTGATCGACACCGGCAATCCGTCGATTAGCAGCGCTCAAATAAAAAAGAGCAGGGCACCAAGCCCTGCTCCAAAAATTGTGTCGACCCTTTATTCCCCGATTAGATTGCTCTTGATGGACGGGGTGACGCTGTTGCGCGCCAAGGTTCCTCCCGAGACTTGGACCACCAGGCGCAGCCTTGCGGATGGGCCTGAGGGAAAGAGTGGTAGACCAATCTGATCGTCTTGTCATCCTTTTCTGAAACGATCGTTCGAAAATCCTGACGTTTGGGAAATGAATGAAATTGGGGTTATCCGGTAGTTACCTGGATCAACTCAAGCGACCAGACGGCCGGCGTAACCCGGCGCTGACAATTCGCACCGAAGTGACCAGGAAACTGGTCGCCGACCGGACCCTTGGCCGTGGTGGTGGCCGGCTGGCGAAAAAGCGGCAGGCCAAGGCCCGATCCGATCAAATTGGGAAGCCTACCCAGACCAAGGCCTGCCATCCCGACGGTACCATTCAGCCAGGAGCCGACAGCATGGCGTAAAAAAGGGGCGGTGTAGACCATGGCGGAGGGTCCCCGTGCCGCCCCTCCGAAGGTGCAACGCAATCCCAGGTGGCAGGCGGGTTGAGTGCGCCATCGGATCGATCGTGCCGCTGATCCCGGTCCCCACGCGATGAGGCGCCCGCGATAGCGGTTGATCGAATGCGAACATTGGACGCCCATCGCAATTTCGGCATTATCCAACCGGAGAGAGATGGCTGCGCTGAGATGAATCAACCGGGCGAGGCAACCCTCGACAGCGCATTGATAGCCGCAAATCCTTCAACGGCCGACCGATACAAGGAACGATGTGCCCACCATGAACAGCTTTTCCCTTCGCTTGATTTGCAGCGCCCTCATGCTTGTGTTTTCAGGGATCGTTGCATCCGCCGATGACGTCACCACGGGTGACCTTGTCATTACCCAAGCCTGGAGCCGTGCCACGCCTGGCGGCGCCAAGGTCGGCGGTGGCTATTTGACGATCGAGAACAAGGGCTCAGCCCCGGATCGGCTGGTCGGCGTCGCCAGCGAAGCGTCGGCCAAAGCCGAGATCCATGAAATGTCCATGAAGGGTGGGGTGATGACCATGCGCGCCGTCGATGGCGGCCTGACCATCGAACCCGGCAAAACCGTCAAGCTGGCACCCGGCGGCTATCACCTGATGCTGACGGAGTTGAAGAGCCCCCTGAAGCAGGGCGATAAACTCCCCGTGACGCTCGAGTTCGAGAAGGCTGGCAAGGTCAAGGTCATGCTGGACGTGCTTGGGGTGGGTGCTCAGGGACCGACCGCGGCCTCGGTGCCAACAGATCATGGGACCGCGGGCCACATGGACATGAAGAAGGCGCCGGAGCATTCGGGCATGAAGATGTAGCAAGCCGAAGCGTCGCCTTGAGCTAAGATTACAAGCGGTCGAAGCGCCCATCCACGACGGGTCGTGCCTCAACGACGAATTGCCTGATCGACCGGCCGGAAGGGCCGAGCCCGCCCCAAATCCGCGATATTCGCGGCCTTGGTAGGCCTTGCCCTTGTGTTTTTGCATCCGATCCGGTTTCACTGCCGGCTCCCGGCTGCCTCACTGATTCCTTGAGTGTCCCCATGCGATTGTCGCGGTTCTTTCTCCCCATTCTCAAAGAGAACCCGAAGGAGGCGGAGATCGTCTCCCACCGGTTGATGCTGCGCGCCGGCATGCTCCGGCAGGAGGCGGCGGGCATCTATGCCTGGCTGCCTCTGGGCTTGCGGGTTTTGAGAAACATTGAGCGGATCGTTCGTGAGGAACAGGATCGGGCTGGCGCCATCGAATTGTTGATGCCGACGTTGCAGCTGGCCGATCTCTGGCGGGAAAGCGGGCGCTATGATGCCTATGGACCGGAGATGCTTCGGATCGCTGACCGGCATAAGCGTGAGCTTTTGTATGGGCCGACCAACGAGGAGATGATCACCGAGATCTTCCGGGCCTATGTCAAATCCTACAAGAATTTGCCGCTCAACCTCTATCATATCCAATGGAAATTCCGCGATGAGCAGCGGCCCCGCTTCGGGGTGATGCGAGGTCGGGAATTCCTGATGAAGGACGCATACTCCTTCGACATCGACGAGGCCGCCGCGCGCCGCGCCTACAACCGGATGTTCGTGGCTTACCTTCGTACCTTCGCGCGCATGGGATTGAAAGCGATTCCGATGCGGGCGGAAACCGGCCCGATCGGCGGCGACCTTAGCCATGAATTCATCGTGCTGGCCGAGACCGGCGAGTCCGCCGTGTATTGCGATCGCAATGTGCTCGACCTGCCGGTGCCCGGCGAGGATGTCGACTACGACGGCGACCTTTCGGCGATCATCAAACAGTGGACGTCGGTCTATGCGGCGACCGAGGACGTTCATGACGCGGCCCGATTCGATCAGGAGGTTCCCTCGGATCGGAAGGTTCACACCCGCGGCATCGAGGTCGGTCAGATCTTCTATTTCGGCACCAAATATTCCGACAGCATGAAGGCGCTGGTGGCTGGCGCCGATGGCGTCGAAGTCCCGATCCACGGCGGCTCATACGGGGTCGGCGTGTCGCGACTTGTCGGTGCGATCATCGAGGCCTGCCATGATGACGCGGGCATCAAATGGCCGGAAGCTGTCGCTCCCTTCAAGGCAACCATCCTGAACCTGAAGCAGGGCGCCGCCGAGACCGATGCGGCCTGCGAGAAGCTTTATCGGGAACTGACCGACGCCGGCGTCGAAGTGCTCTATGACGACACTGATCAGCGCGCCGGCGCGAAATTCGCCGCCGCCGACCTGATCGGCATTCCCTGGCAGATACTGGTAGGTCCGAAGGGATTGGCCGACGGTGTGGTCGAGATGAAGCGCCGCAGTGATGGTCATCGCGAAAATCTTGCGCCGGCGGATGCCGTGGCCCGGCTGGCGGGACGATGATTTATCCACCGCCGAGAGGGCCACAGATGGCCCGAATCGTGGGAAAATCGAACCATGGATGAAGCGATCAGCGAACCGGCTCGAACCCGGCCATTTGCTCCCTTTGAATGGCTGTTGTCCGGACGCTACCTTCGGGCACGCCGCAGAGAAGGCTTCATTTCGGTCATCGCTGGCTTTTCGTTCCTGGGCATCATGCTGGGGGTCGCCACGCTGATCATCGTGATGGCCGTCATGAATGGCTTTCGCAAGGAACTGCTTGATAAAATCCTTGGCCTGAACGGCCATCTCCTGGTGCAGCCGCTGGAATCGCCGCTCACCGACTGGAAGGATGTGGCCGATCGGATTAATCAGGTCTCGGGCATCCGGCTGGCGGCGCCTGTTGTGGACGGCCAGGCGCTGGCATCGTCTCCTTTCAACGCCACCGGCGTTCTCGTGCGTGGCATCCGTGCTGACGACCTCAATAATCTCACATCCATTGCCAAGAACATCAGGCAAGGCACGCTGGAAGGCTTTGACGACGGGCAGGGCGTTGCGATCGGCCGAAGGCTCGCCGATCTGCTATCGCTGCATGCCGGCGACAGCATCACCCTGGTATCGCCCAAGGGCGCCGTCACGCCTATGGGTGTCACGCCGCGCGTCAAACCCTACAAGGTGGCGGCGGTATTCGAGATTGGCATGTCGGAATATGACGCCAGTTTCGTGTTCATGCCCCTGGCCGAGGCGCAAAGCTATTTCAACCGCGCCAATGACGTGAGTTCGATCGAAGTCTTCACCAACAATCCCGACAGGATCGACGAATTCCGCAAGCTTGTGACCGAGGCCGCGGGCCGACCCGTGTTCCTGGTCGATTGGCGGCAACGCAACTCGACCTTCTTCAACGCGCTGCAGGTCGAACGTAACGTCATGTTCCTGATATTGACCCTGATCGTGCTGGTGGCCGCGCTGAATATCATCTCCGGCCTGATCATGCTGGTGAAGGACAAGGGAAGCGATATCGCGATCCTGCGCACCATGGGCGCTTCGCAGGGGGCGATCATGCGGATTTTCCTGATCACCGGCGCATCGATCGGCGTTGTCGGCACCTTGGTCGGTCTTCTGGTGGGGCTGGTGATCTGCTTCAATATCGAGACCATCCGACAATTCCTCTCCTGGCTGACCAACACCGAACTGTTCGACCCGACACTGTATTTCCTCTCCAAACTGCCAGCTTCGATCGACATCGGCGAAACCAGTGCGGTCGTGATCATGGCGCTCACTTTGTCGTTTCTTGCCACGCTTTATCCGTCCTGGCGCGCGGCCCGGCTCGATCCGGTCGACGCGCTCCGGTATGAGTGAGGACCCGATGGCCGCATCCGGCAACGACGTCCCCGTGGTCTATCTCCATGAGATCAAGCGCGAGTACCATCAGGGCGAGGCCACGCTGACCATCCTCGATGGGGCCAAGCTCGCGTTATGGGCTGGACAGTCGGTGGCGCTGGTAGCGCCATCTGGCTCGGGTAAATCGACGCTGCTGCACATTGCGGGCCTGCTGGAAAGTCCCGATGAAGGCGAGGTCTATGTCGCAGGTACGCCGACCTCCGGCCTGTCGGACATGGATCGTACCCAGATCCGCCGAACCGAGATCGGCTTTGTCTACCAGTCGCATCGTCTGCTGCCGGAATTCACCGCGCTTGAGAATGTCATGCTGCCGCAGATGATCCGGGGGTTGAAGCGAAGCGAGACGGTCAAGCGGGCCACCGAAATTCTGGCCTATCTGGGCCTTGGCGAACGCATACGCCATCGTCCAGCTGAGCTATCGGGTGGCGAGCAGCAACGCGTCGCGATCGCACGCGCCGTTGCCAATGCGCCGCGTGTCCTGCTGGCGGACGAGCCGACCGGCAACCTGGATCCGCACACCGCCGATCATGTGTTTGGGGCGCTGATGCAGCTTGTCAAAGCCACCCAGGTCGCCATGCTGATTGCCACCCACAACATGGCGTTGGCCGACCGCATGGATCGCCGGGTCTCGATCGAGAACGGACATATCGTCGAGCTCGACTAGCGAGCGCCGGCCGTCCAGGCCATCGCTCAATAGCCAGGATGTCGCCGCCGCGCAGGCCGCTGAGAGGGTTTCGGCTCTCTCGAGAGAAACGGGCTTTCAATGCAATAGGCGGCCAGGCCCGAAGCTCTCGCCTGGCACTGCTGCAAGGTCGTGTAGCCGCAGTCAAAACTGCCGCCGTTCACTGCGCCAGTCAGACAAAACGGATAATTCTCCGCTTTCGCGGGAGTGGCAATGGTCGCTGCGATTCCCGCAGCAATCAACAACGCCAGAAAGACGCCGCGCATCTCAATCTCTCCTAAAATCGCAACAAGCCGACAGCAGCGGCCTAGTTTCGATATGACCTCGCACGAAAGCGCTCTGCGCGGGCTTCAGTCAACTCACGTTCGACGTTAACCACTTAGGCGTTCGGCGGGCCGTGGGGGAAAGACAAGGGATTGACTTTAGGAACAAAAGGAGAACAATGTTCTTATTATGTTCTCAGGAGAGTCCTCATGTTGAAGACATTCGTGGAAGAAGCCGCCGCTCTTGCCTCACTGACATTGTTCGTTGGAATGATCGCGGTTTGGGCGCAATTACTGCCCCAGCTCTGATGAATGACGGGTCGTCAGCAGACCTGGGGAAAAGCCGGAGATCAACCGTGATCGACCGGTTCCGCGTGGACAGCAAGGGGGTCAGGCCTCACCATCGAGGACGAGTCGGCTCTGCCCCAGGAGCCGCGTTCTTCCAAGGTAATCGCTACAGACCATGACCCAGAAGTCGCTGGCGACGATCCCAAGCGCGGGATTTGTCCACCTCCACGTCCACTCGGCCTATTCGTTGCTCAAGGGATCCATCAAGATCCAGAAACTCGCTGAACTGGCCAAGGCGGATCGGCAGCCGGCGCTGGCTTTGACCGACACCGACAATATGTTCGGGGCGCTGGAATTTTCCGACAAGATGGCCGCCTCGGGCATCCAGCCGATTGTCGGCTGCGAATTGGCAATTGATTTCGGGGACTACGATCCTAACGCGCGCAATGCATCGGCGCTGGCCGCTTCGCGGGTGGTGCTGTTGGCGGCCCGTGAACGCGGCTACCGCAGCCTGATGCGCCTTAACTCACGCGCGTTTCTGGAAACGCCGGTCCACCAAGCCCCGCATATCCGGTTTGACTGGCTGGAAGGTGAAGCCGAAGACATCATCGTCCTGACGGGTGGGCCGGACGGACCCGTCGCGCAGGCGATTGGCGCGGAGCAGGCCGCGTTGGCCGCCCTGCGGCTCGATCGGTTGGCCGGGTTGTTCGGTGACAGGCTTTACGTCGAGCTACAGCGGCACGGCACTGACCGGGAACGGCGGCTGGAGGCTGGTCTGATCGATCTGGCCTATAGCAAGGGATTGCCGCTGGTTGCGACCAACGAGCCCTATTTTGCCAGCACCGAGGATTACGAAGCGCATGATGCTTTGCTGTGCATCGCAGGCGGGCGGCTGATTGCCGAGACCGACCGTGAGCAACTGACGCCGGATCACCGCTTCAAGACGCGGGCGGAGATGGCGGTGCTATTTGCGGACCTTCCGGAGGCGCTGGCCTCAACGATCGAAATCGCCGAGCGTTGTTCGTTCCGGCCGCTGACCCGCAAGCCGATCCTGCCGCGCTTCACCGTCGGCAATAGCGTTAGCGCGGCCGATGCCCAAAGCGATGAGGCCGTCGAACTGCGCAGCCAGGCGGAGGAGGGCTTGCGTCGCCGCCTTGCCGTGCATGGCCTTTCGCAAAGCACCTCCGAGGAGGATTATTTCAAGCGGCTCGCCTTCGAAATCGACGTGATCAACCGCATGAACTATGCGGGTTACTTCTTGATCGTGGCCGACTTCATCAAATGGGCAAAGTCTCAAGGCATTCCCGTAGGCCCCGGGCGTGGTTCGGGCGCAGGTTCGCTGGTGGCGTATGCGCTGACCATTACCGATCTCGATCCGATCCGGTTCGGCTTGCTGTTTGAGCGTTTCCTCAATCCCGAACGCGTCTCGATGCCGGACTTCGACATCGACTTCTGCCAGGATCGGCGCGGCGAGGTGATTGAATATGTCCAGCAGCGTTATGGCCGCGACCAGGTGGCGCAAATCATCACCTTCGGTACGCTGCAGGCGCGCGGGGTGCTTCGCGATGTCGGGCGCGTACTGCAAATGCCCTATGGGCAGGTCGACAAGCTGACCAAGCTCGTGCCGCAAAATCCGGCGTCCCCAGTCACGCTGGCTGCCGCCATCGAGGGCGAACCGAAATTGCAGGCGTTCCGCGACGAGGACCCTGTGGTGGCGCGAGCCTTCGATATCGCCCAGCGCCTGGAAGGTCTCACCCGGCATGCCTCGACGCACGCCGCCGGCATCGTGATCGGTGACCGCCCGTTGAGCGAACTCGTGCCGCTCTATCGCGATCCGAAATCCGACATGCCGGTGACCCAGTTTAACATGAAATGGGTCGAGCCGGCGGGACTGGTGAAGTTCGACTTTCTCGGACTCAAGACGCTGACCGTGCTCGATGTCGCGGTCAACCTGCTCAAGCAGCGCGGTGTCGATGTCGATCTGGCGACGCTGCCGCTCGATGACGCCGTAAGTTATCAGATGCTGGCGAGGGGCGATGTCGTCGGCGTGTTCCAGGTGGAAAGCCAGGGCATGCGGCGCGCACTGGTCGATATGCGTCCGGACCGGTTTGAAGACATCATCGCGCTGGTGGCGCTCTATCGTCCCGGCCCAATGGCCAACATTCCGACCTACTGCGCGCGCAAGCATGGCGACGAAGAGCCGGAATATCTGCATCCGATGCTCGAGCCGATCCTGAAAGAGACCTTCGGCGTCATCATCTATCAGGAACAGGTGATGCAGATCGCGCAGGTGATGGCCGGCTACTCGCTTGGCGAAGCCGACCTCTTGCGTCGTGCCATGGGCAAGAAGATTCGCGCCGAAATGGAGAAGCAGCGCGCGGGCTTTGTCGCTGGCGCGGTCAAGAATGGAGTCGCCAAATCACAGGCTGAAACCATTTTCGAGCTTCTCGCCAAATTCGCAGACTATGGTTTCAACAAGAGCCACGCGGCGGCTTATGCGCTGGTATCGTATCAAACCGCCTATATGAAGGCGCATTATCCGGTCGAGTTTCTCGCCGCTTCGATGACGCTCGATATCAGCAACACCGACAAGCTCTCGGAATTTCGCGCCGAAGCCCAGCGTCTCGGGATCAAGGTTGAGGCGCCCTCGATCAATCGCTCCGGCGCGACCTTCGAGGTGGCCGACCGCACGATCTACTACGCCCTCGCGGCGCTCAAGGGTGTCGGCGCGCAGGCGGTGGACCTCATCGTCCAGTCGCGCAAGGAAGGCCTGTTCACGTCACTCGCCGATTTTGCAGCCAGGGTGAATCCGAAGGCCATCAACAAGCGAGTGATCGAGTCGCTTGCCGCGGCTGGTGCATTCGATAGCCTCGACTCCAACCGGGCGCGGGTGTTCGCGGGCGCCGAAGCCATTTTAGCTGCCTGCCAGCGTAGCCACGAAGCGGCGACCATCGGGCAGAACGATATGTTCGGCGGCGCAGCCGATGCGCCCAGCATCATGCTGCCGCAAGTCGAACCCTGGCTGCCGGCAGAGCGGTTGCGTCGCGAATATGACGCCATCGGCTTCTTCCTGTCCGGCCACCCGCTCGACGATTATGCGACGGTGTTGAAGCGGCTTCGGGTGCAGTCCTGGGCGGAGTTCGCCAGAGCGGTCAAGACCGGCGCAACCGCCGGCAAGGTGGCCGCGACCGTGGTTTCGCGCATGGAGCGCCGCACCAAGACCGGCAACAAGATGGGCATCATCGGATTATCCGACCCCACCGGGCATTTCGAGGCGGTGCTTTTCTCGGAAGGGCTTGCGCAATACCGCGAATTGCTTGAGCCGGGCGCTGCGGTATTGCTGCAGCTCGGCGCGGAATTACAGGGCGAAGATGTTCGCGCCCGCGTGCTGCACGCCGAACCGCTCGATGATGCCGCCGCCAAAACCCAGAAGGGGTTGCGGATCTTCTTGCGCGATACCAAACCGCTGGAGTCGATCGCGCGGCGTCTGCAGATGCCGGAGGGGCAGGGGGCTAAGGGGAGTGCGGCGGTAAAACCCGTTCCGCCACCGCCAGCCGGCGCGGATGGAGACGTGTCACTGGTGCTGATGCTCGACCTGGAAACCGAAGTTGAGATGAAGCTGCCCGGCCGCTTCAAGGTATCACCGCAGATCGCCGGCGCGATCAAGGCGGTGCAGGGCGTGGTCGACGTGCAGACGCTGTAGGCCATTGAACGCTTCCCGCTCGATGTCTCTTCCGTTCGTCACACCGCCGCCTTAATGGCGGCCCTTGTTCGTTCAAGGTCCGTTCAGCTTGCCACAGATTGAATGGCGGGTCGGTGCGGGCCTGCGGTGAATGGGGTGAATGGAATGGCTAAGAGGCTTTCAATTTTTTCGGTTTGCTTGGCGCTGCTTTCGGGTCTCGCCGGCCTTCTGGCCTCGGCCCACGCCCAGCAGCCTCAGGCCGAGCAACAGGCGCCGTCTCAACCCGTCGCGCCCAACCAGCAGGAAAAGCGGATCGCGCTGGTGATCGGCAATGGCGCCTACGCCAAGTCGCCTCTGGCGACGGCGGCCAATGATGCAGGGTTGATTGCCCAGACGCTTCAGGCAGCCGGCTTTGACGTCATCGGCGCCCGCGACCTCGACGGGGAGACGCTGCGGCGCAGCTTCCGCGACTTCATGCAAAAGGCCGAAAGCTCGGGGCCTGACACGGTCGCGATCGTGTATCTGGCAGGCTATGGCATCCAGCTTGCCGGCGAAAACTATTTCATCCCGGTCGATTCCGCGATCAACCGCGACACGGATATTCCGGTCGAGGGACTTCGGATCAGCGACTATCTGCGTCAGCTCTCCGCGCTGCCGTTAAAGGCGGGAGTGGTGGTGCTCGATGCTGCGCGCCAGCAACCCTTCATCGAAGGTCAGTCGATCGCCAGCGGGTTGGCGCTTGTTGAACCGGGTCCGCATCTGTTGATTGCTTTCAACGCTGCGCCGGGCACGGTTGCTCCGGTCGAGCAGGGTTCCTACGGGGCCTACGCTCAATCGCTGGCTGAAATGATCCGGACTGGCGGGCTGCCGCTATCCGAGGTGTTCAATCGCGTTCGGCTCCGTGTCAACGAAACCACCAAGGGCGCACAGGTGCCCTGGGATTCCCAAAAGATCGAGACCTCTTTCGTCTTTTTTGATCGAGCCCCCGATGCGCCGGCGCCGGCGCCCGACCAGGCAGTCGCGCTGCGCAACAAGCCGATCCGCGAGCTCAGTGTCCAGGACGCGTACGCGGCAGCGCTCGATCACGACACCATACAAGGCTATGAGGATTTCCTCGGGACCTATCCCAGCGATCCCTTGTCCAAGCGGGTGAGGGCGATCGTCGCAGCGCGCCGCGAAGCGCTCACCTGGCTGCGGACGTACCGCACCGACACCCCCGAGGCGTACTGGTCGTATTTGCGGCGATATCCCCGCGGACCGCATGCAGCGGATGCACGCCGCCGCCTTGCGATTCTCACGGCGCCGATCGAGCCGCCGCCGACGTTTGCCGTCATCGACTACGACATCCCGCCGCCGCCGCCGGATGAGATCGTCTATGTCGATCGGCCAGTGTTTATGTTTAGTGAATTCGACTTCGATCCTCCTCCGCCGCCGCCGGTTTATTTCCTGCCGCCGCCGCCGCCGGATTTCATCGTGCTGGCGCCGCCGCCGCCACCCATCGGCATATTTATCCTGCCGCAGCCGATCTTCGTGCCGATACCGGTTTACGTCCGGCCGCCGATCTATGTTCGGCCACCGCCGAACAACATTATCTTTGCCAATATCCACAATGCGACCGTGATCAACAGCGTAATCAACCGACCGCCGCAGGTGCCTCCTCGTGGTCCCGCAGGCGAGCCCGGAAATCCCGGCCGGCCGAACTTTGGAGGCGGAGGTATTGGAAGTGCCACGCCCGCCCTGCCGCCGGCGGTTGCTCAACGCGCAACGCTCATCCAGCAGGGAAAGGCGCCGATGCCGCCGAGTGCTTCGATCAATCCCGCCGATCGCCGCGGCCGACCGGGTGGGCCCACCGGCCCCTTGCCGGCCAATGGGACACCCGGCGGGCCTGGCTCGACCCTGCCATCGACATTGCCGAGGCCTAATGCCTTGCCGGTACCCGGCGCCAAGGGTGCTCCGCCGTCTCCAATGGGTAGAGATCGCGTGCCGCCGGGAGCCCCGAATTCCGGTGCGACCGTTCAGCCGGGCGCGCCGAAACCGACGCTGCAGGATCGGAAACTGCCCGGTCAACCGGTCCCCAATGCGGGGACGTCGGGGCCCGGAGCCGCACCCATTGGCGCCGATCGAAGCCGGCAGATCGGTCGCACCCCGCCAGTCCTCAACGAGAGCACCCGGCCTTCGATCGCGCCGAAGCCCTCAGCGCCGCCGCGGCCCTCGATTGAATCCGAGCGCCGCCCATCGTTCCGTGCGCCGCCTTCATCCCAACCGACGGAGCCGCCCCGCCAAATGGCGCCATCGCGACCCGCTCCGCAGGTCGCTCGGCCGACGCCTCCGCCACCTCGCCAGTTTGAGCGACCGACCCCGCCGCCACGCATGGCCGCACCGCCTCCGCCGCGTGTGTCGGCACCGCCACCACCTCGCATGGCCGCGCCGCCGCCCAGACCCGCTCCGCAGATGCAGATGATGCGGCCCGCCGCGCCACCGCCCCCACCACGGCCGGCGGGACCGCCGCCCGGCGGTGGTGGTGGACACAAGTGCCCGCCGAACGTGCCCCGATGCTGATGGCATTGCGCTAGTCGGACGATCGCAAAGCCCCTGGGCCTCAAAGCCACAGGGGCTTTTTTTCCGTCGGCGCGAAACCTCCAACGAGCCTTGCAACTAAAGCGTGTTTCCGGCTATGCCCACCCTCGCGCGGTTCGGCCGGGGGACTGGATGTTTGGACGTTCGGTGTTTGTGATCTGCTTGGCCTTGGCCTTGTCGGGGTGTGTGTCGGACGGCACGAATGCGGATTTCGCAACGGTTCTCACAACAGATCGGGTCGCCCAAAGCGGGACAAAGCCGCATCGTGGTGTTGCGACAAAAGAGCTTTGTGGGCGCGGTCGTCGGTTGGGATGCCAAACTGGACGGGGCTCCGCTGCCCAGCGTAAAAAACGGCACTTACGTCTATGCTGATTTGCCCGCGGGAAGCCACATGCTTTCGGCTTCCGAAATCATGTTTCCGGGCGAAACCAGCATGAAAATCTCTACCGCTCCGGGCAAGACCTACTTCTTTCTGATGCAAATCAGCGAAAGGGGTCAGCAACTGATGGGGGCGCAGATGGCCGGCGGTCTCGTTGGACTTGCGGTGGGGGCCGCAGTTACCTCCGATAGCCAAAATCCCGGACCTTATGTCTTCCAGCCGGTCGACGAGGGCCGGGCCAAATCCATGATCGCCGAGCTGAGTTTGGCCAACTAGCGTTGGCCCCCAGCCATGCCGCCCACCTTCGAAGCGCATGCGTCCGATGGCTGCTTTTGGCGCTAATCACGCGAAATTCGATCCCGTCGAATCGGCCATATTTCCTTGCTTCCTGCCAGAATCCGGCTATATAGCGCCCCATCTCACACGGAAACATGGCTGATAAGGCCGTCCGGTGGCAACCGGGCCGCAAGGCACGTTTGCTCACACGTTTCCGGAGGAACCAACCGGAGAATTGATAATGGCGCTTCCTGAATTCACGATGCGTCAGCTGCTTGAAGCTGGCGTTCACTTTGGTCACCAGTCTCACCGCTGGAATCCGAAAATGGCCGATTACATTTTCGGTGCCCGCAACAACATTCACATCATCGATCTCGCCCAGACCGTGCCGATGCTGCATCGCGCGCTCCAGGCGGTCAGCGACACCGTCGCCAAAGGCGGCCGGGTTCTGTTCGTCGGTACCAAGCGGCAGGCCCAGGACGGCATCGCCGAAGCCGCCAAGCGCTCGGCGCAATATTTCGTCAATTCTCGCTGGCTCGGCGGCACGCTGACCAACTGGAAGACGATTTCCGCTTCGATCAAGCGCTTGCGCCATCTGGACGAAGTGCTGAATTCCGGTGACGCCAATGCCTATACCAAGAAGGAACGTCTGACGCTGCAGCGCGAACGCGACAAGCTCGACCGTTCTCTCGGCGGCATCAAGGACATGGGCGGCTTGCCCGACATGATCTTTGTGATCGACACCAACAAAGAAGACATCGCCATCCAGGAAGCTCAGCGGCTGAATATTCCGGTGGCCGCGGTGGTCGACACCAATTGCGATCCCAAGGGCATCAGCTATGTGGTTCCCGGCAACGACGATGCGGGCCGGGCCATTTCGCTTTACTGCGATCTCGTGGCTCGCGCGGTGATCGACGGAATTTCGCGCGCGCAGGGCGACGCTGGGATCGACGTCGGTGCTTCAACCAGCCCGGCCCAGGAAAACGTTCCGCCTACGGCCGCTACGTCCTCAGCCTTCCAGGGCCTTGCAGGTCCGCGCGGGACGGCGGACGACCTCAAGAAGCTCACGGGCGTGTCTGGGGCGATCGAGAAGAAGTTCAACGACCTCGGTATCTTCCATTTCTGGCAGTTGGCGGAACTCAATCACGACACCGCCCACCAGATCGGCGAAGAGGTCGGGCTGCCGAGCCGAGCCGATGGCTGGGTCGCGCAGGCCAAGGCGCTGACTGCCGAGGCCGAATAATTCGGTCGATCCGGGCGGCCTGTTCGTTCCGCCGGTCGCCCATGAACGTTTCCCGGTAAGGGCCGGCGGCGAGGTGCGAAGGTCGCGCCGCGCCGCCCTGACATTTCAAAAGGACAGCACCAATGGCGACAATCTCGGCGGCGATGGTCAAGGACCTGCGCGAAACCACCGGCGCGGGCATGATGGATTGCAAGCAGGCGTTGACGGAAAACGGCGGCGACATGCAGGCCGCCATCGACTGGTTGCGCAAGAAGGGTCTCTCGAAGGCGGCCAAGAAGGCTGGCCGCGTTGCCGCCGAAGGTTTGATCGGCGCGCTGACGGCCGGCAACAAGGGCGTGCTGGTCGAGGTCAACTCCGAGACGGACTTCGTCGCGCGCAACGAGCAGTTCCAGGGTCTGGTCAAGATGATCGCCCAGGTTGCGATCAAGGCTGGATCAGACGTTGAGAAGATCAAGGCGGCGAAGGTGGGCGAGGCCAATGTTGAGGCGGCTATCGCCGACGCGATCGCGACCATCGGCGAAAACATGACGTTGCGCCGTGCTGCGGTGCTCGAAGTCGGCAAGGGCATCGTGGCGAGCTACGTCCATAATGCGGTCATTGATGGCGCCGGCAAGATGGGCGTGATCGTCGCCCTGGAATCAGCTGGGAAGACCGACGAACTCGCCGGCCTCGGTCGGCAGATCGCCATGCACGTGGCTGCGGCAAACCCTCAGGCGCTCGATTCCGCCGGGCTCGATCCGGACATCGTCAAGCGCGAGAAGGACGTGCTGGCGGACAAATATCGCCAGCAGGGCAAGCCGGAGAACGTGATCGAGAAAATCGTCGAGTCCGGCCTGAAGACCTTCTACAAGGAAGTCTGCCTGCTTGAGCAGGCCTTTATCCACGACGGCGCCAAATCAGTGGCGCAGGCCGTGAAGGAGGCCGAAGGCCGGGTCGGGGCGCCAGTGAAAATCGCCGGATTTGTGCGCTATGCTCTGGGCGAGGGAATCGAGAAACAGGAATCCGATTTCGCTGCCGAGGTCGCTGCAGCCAGCGGCCAGAAGTAACCGCCGGTCATCCGGCTGGGCGAGGTCGAGCCGGAGAAAGCGGGTCCAGTCATGGCAGAGCCGATCTATCGTCGCGTGGTGGTCAAGCTCTCGGGCGAATATCTGGCCGGAGCGCAACCGTTCGGGATCGATCAGCCGACCGTCGATCGGATTGCCGGTGACCTGATCGCCGCCCGAAAACTCGGGTGCGAGATCGCGGTCGTGGTTGGCGGGGGTAACATTTTTCGGGGCGTCGAGGTCTCCTCGCGCGGCGTTTCGCGGCCGACCGGCGACACCATGGGAATGCTCGCCACCGTCATGAACTGTCTGGCATTGGAGGCCGCGATCGAGCGCCGGGGCTCTCCGGCGAAAACGTTGGCCTCGCTCGTCATGCCGCAGGTTTGTGAACTGTTCACCCGCGCAGCTGCGCATCAATACCTTGCCGAGGGACGCATCGTGCTGATGGCTGGCGGCACCGGAAACCCATTTTTCACGACCGACACCACGGCCGTGCTGAGGGCGGCCGAGATCGGTGCCGAAGTGGTGCTGAAGGCTACCAACGTTGATGGTGTCTACAGCGCCGATCCAAAAAAAGATTCTTCGGCGACGCGGTTTGATCGCCTGACGCATTCCCAGGCCATCGCCGGTGGCTACAAGGTCATGGATGCGACTGCATTCGCACTTGCCCGCGAGACGTCGCTGCCTATCATCGTATTCTCTGTCGCAGAACCAGGCTCAGTCGGTTCGATCCTCGGTGGATCCGGGCGCGGCACGATCGTCGCGGGCTGAGCGCCGGGCTTGTCTTGAAGCGATCAAGGCGAATTCAGGAGGAAGTGCGTTATGTCCACGGGTAAATTCGATATCAGCGAATTGAAACGTCGAATGCAGGGCTCCACGCAATCGCTCAAGCACGAACTCGGCGGGTTGCGGACCGGCCGCGCGGCTGCCTCAATGCTGGAGCCGGTTCAGGTCGAGGCTTACGGCAACCACATGCCGCTCAATCAGCTCGCGACCATCAGCGTGCCCGAGCCACGCCTGCTGTCGGTTCAGGTCTGGGACAAGTCCATGGTCAAGGCGGTCGAGAAGGCGATCGTTGATTCAAATTTGGGCCTCAGCCCGGCGACCGAAGGACAGGTACTCCGACTGCGCATTCCCGAACTGAACGAAGAGCGGCGCAAGGATCTCGTGAAGGTCGCTCATAAATATGCCGAGGCTGCCAAGGTCGCGGTGCGCCATGTCCGGCGTGACGGCATGGATATGCTGAAAAAACTAGAGAAAGATCATGAGATTTCCGAGGACGATCATGAGCGCCTGGGCCATGATGTCCAAAAGGCGACGGATGAAACGATCTCTGAGATCGACAAGCTGCTTGCGGTCAAGGAAAAGGAAATCCTGACAGTCTAAAGCGATCTCATCGCGCTCTCGCCCCAAGTCTGGATGGCCAATGTCGAATGCCGCCGCGCCTGCCGCCGTTACACCGGATCGATCCGGTGTACCCCGGCATGTGGCTATCATCATGGATGGCAACGGCCGCTGGGCGGCAGCCCACGGATTGCCGCGCGCCGAAGGTCATCGCCGCGGCGTTGAAGCCTTGCGTCGGGTCGTGCGCGCCTCTCATGAACTCGGTATTTCCTATCTGACGATTTTCTCGTTCAGCTCCGAAAACTGGTCTCGTCCTGCCACCGAGATCGGCGATCTCTTTGGCCTGTTGCGCCGGTTCATTCGCAACGATCTCGCCAGTCTGCACCGCGATGGGGTGCGCGTCCGCATCATTGGCGAACGCGCGGGCCTCGAGCCGGACATCTGCTCGCTCCTCAACGAGGCGGAGGAGCTGACCCAAGCCAATTCCAAACTGACGCTTATCGTGGCGTTCAACTACGGATCTCGGCAGGAGATTGCCCGCGCCGCACGGCAGTTGGCGCGCGATGTTGCAAGTGGCAAGCTGAACCCCGAGGACATCGACGCAGATTTGCTAGGCCGGGAGCTCGATGCCCCGGATGTGCCCGACCCGGATCTCATCATCCGAACCAGTGGCGAGCAGCGGCTTTCCAATTTTCTGATGTGGCAGGCAGCGTACAGCGAACTGGTTTTCGTGCCGGTTCATTGGCCGGAGTTCGACAAGGCGGCGCTGGAAGGTGCAATTGCCGAATTTGCCAAGCGCGAACGCCGGTTTGGCGGCCTCGCGGCTAAAAGCGGCTCGTGAGCAAGAGCGACGCCGCGCCGGCGGCACCCACTGAACCGGCTTCGGAGCCGGCCTCGCAAAATCTGCTCCGGCGTATTGGCGCGGCGCTGGTGCTGGCGCCGCCGGCACTCGCCCTCGCTTATGCCGGCGGCTGGTGGTGGGCGGGCCTCGTGACGCTCGCCTCGATCGGGCTCCTTATCGAATGGCTGACGGTCATCGGCGCCAGCCATGATCGGCGGGCGATGACGGTTGGCATTGTGGCTTTGGTTGCTTGCGGGCTCAGCCTGGCGCTCTCACGGACTGATCTGGGTGTACTGGCGCTGCTGCTTGGCGGCCTCGCTGTGGCACTTCTGGCGCAAACACTAAGGGGCTGGACGACAGCGGGATTCTGTTACGCGGCCCTTGCGGAACTGGCCTCGGTGCTGGTCCGGTTGGATATCGCGGCCGGATTTTCCGCCCTGCTTCTGGTGCTGTTGGTTGTCTGGGGGAATGATATCGGCGGCTATTTCGCAGGTCGCGGCATTGGCGGACCGAAGCTTTGGCCTCGCGTCAGTCCGAAGAAGACCTGGGCGGGTGCGATCGGTGGTTTTGCGAGCGGCATTTTGCTGGCAGCCGGATATGTAGCCTGGCTGCCTGCGGGGCTCTCGACAACTCGAATGGTTCCCGTTCTGCTGCTGGCGGCAACGCTTTCGGTGGTCTCGCAATGCGGTGATTTGTTTGAATCGGCGGTCAAACGGCGGTTTGGCGTCAAGGACTCCAGCCACATCATACCCGGCCATGGCGGGCTGCTGGACCGGCTGGATGGATTTGTGGCCGCGATCGTTGTGGCTGCCTTGATTGGATATTTACGCGGCGGCGTGGATGGCGTCGGCCGCGGTCTTATGGTTTGGTGACACGATGAGCCCAGTTCCCTTACGCAACAACAAGCCCGCTGCATCCGCGGTCCGCAGTGTCAGTGTACTCGGCGCCACCGGCTCGATCGGCGACAGCACGATGGACCTGTTGCGAGGCGCCCGCGATCGCTATCAGGTTGAGGCGTTGACCGCCAATGGCAATGTCCAGGCATTGGCCAAGCTCGCGCGCGAGTTCGATGCGAAGTTTGTGGCGGTCGCCGATGAGAGTAGGCTTGCCGAGTTGAAGGAAGCACTGGCCGGTACGCGAACGGCCTGCGGCGCTGGCGAAGCTGCGATCATCGAGGCCGCCGCGCGTCCGGCGGACTGGGTGATGGCCGCGGTCAGCGGCGCCGCCGGATTGAAGCCCGCGCTGGCTGCGGTAGATCGTGGGGCCACGGTGGCGCTTGCGAACAAGGAGTGTCTGGTTTGCGCCGGTGACTTCTTCATGGAGCGCGCCACGCGAGCGGGGGCCTGCATTCTTCCCGCCGATTCCGAACACAACGCGCTGTTCCAGGCGCTCGCCTCCGGGGATCGATCTGAATTGGTGCGCGTCATCATCACCGCGTCAGGCGGTCCTTTCCGGACCTGGGCCAGCACGGACATCGAGCGCGCCACCCTCGAACAGGCGCTAAAACATCCGAACTGGAGCATGGGGCAAAAGATCACCATCGATTCCGCCTCGATGATGAACAAGGGCCTCGAAGTGATCGAGGCGTCGTATTTATTTGCGCTGTCGCCTGACGAGATCGACGTGCTGGTGCATCCGCAATCAATCATCCACGGCATGGTGGAATTCTCGGACCGTTCGGTGATGGCGCAGCTCGGGGCGCCGGATATGCGCATTCCGATCGCCCACTGCCTGGGATGGCCGGAGCGCATTGTCGGCCCTTCGGCCCGGCTCGACCTCGCCAAAATCGGTCAGCTTACTTTCGAGGCTCCGGATTTTGCCCGTTTTCCTGGGCTGCGGCTGGCCTATGACGCGTTGCGCACCGGGAACGGCGCCACCACCGTCTACAATGCGGCTAACGAGGTGGCGGTGGCCGCCTTTATCGCCGGCAAGATCCGGTTTGGAGCTATCGCCAGGCTTGTCGAAGCCACTTTGAACGCCTGGGTCCGCGCCGGAAATCTGGCTCCCTTGAGCTCGGCTGATGACGCGATTTCTGTTGACCATAATGCGAGAAATAAAGCGGTTACCCTATTGCCTCAAATTGCCTTAAAGGCATCCTAGAGCGTTACGGCAGGGCTTCCGGCCCTGTTTGAGGGGAACTGGATGTCCGATATTTTCTTAAATAGTTTCAATACCCTAGGCCATGGACTGGTCGGCTACCTCATTCCCTTTCTATTCGTCCTGACCATCGTTGTTTTCTTCCACGAGCTCGGCCACTTCCTTGTCGCCCGCTGGGCGGGCGTCAAGGTGTTAACCTTCTCGCTCGGCTTTGGGCCGGAGCTCGCCGGATTCAATGATCGTCGCGGGACGAGGTGGCGGATCTCCGCCGTTCCCCTGGGCGGTTATGTGAAGTTCTTCGGCGATGACAATGAGGCTTCGGCGCCGTCTTCGGCGACGCTGGCCGGCATGACCGAGGACGAAAAGGCCGGCAGTTTTCATCACAAAAAAGTCGGGCCGCGCGCGGCGATCGTGGCTGCGGGTCCGATCGCCAATTTCTTGCTGGCGATCGTCATCTTCACCTGCCTGTTCATGGCCTATGGCAAGCCCAGCACGTCTGCCCGGGTCGACAAGATCGAGTCAGGCAGCGCGGCGGAGGCTGCCGGATTCCAGGTAGGGGACCTCGTTACCGCGATCGACGGCCGCACCATCGACAGCTTTCTCGATATGCAGCAATTGGTCGCCACGCACGCCGGGCAGCAGCTGACCTTTACCGTCAAGCGGGGAGATTCCACGCTGCAGCTGAAGGGGACGCCGGAATTACGCGAACTTCCGGATCCCTTCGGCAACAAGAGCAAACGCGGTGTGCTCGGCATTACTCGCCAGTCCGTGGCCGGTGAGGCAAGCGCCGAGCCGGTGGGTCCCATCACCGCTCTCAGGCTTGGGGTCGAAAAGACCTGGTTCGTGATCGAACAGACGCTGTCCTACATCGGCAATGTGGGCCGGGGGCGGGCGAGCGCCGATCAAATCGGGGGACCGCTTCGCATTGCCCAGATTTCGGGGCAGGTCGCGACTTTGGGAATTGTGCCGCTGCTTGACCTGGCGGCCATGCTTTCGATTTCGATTGGTCTGCTCAACCTGTTCCCGGTTCCCTTGCTGGATGGCGGTCACCTTTTGTTCTATGCGGCCGAAGCGGTCAGAGGTCGGCCGCTATCCGACCGTACGCTGGAATACGGGTTCAGGTTCGGGCTGGTTCTCATTCTGATGCTGATGGTGTTCGCTTTCTATAACGATTACCACCAGCTGCCGTGGCTGAAAAATCTGTTCGGATAACGAGGGAAGATCGCGGGTCAGGCAACGCGTGGCCGATGGGCAACGTCCTGACCTTAAAATCGAATTGCACTGCAATAGGCCGTTTGCCACCCCGGTAAAATTGGCTACAAGCTGGGCAAATCTTTGGGAATCGGCCGGGTCGAGGGGTGCGATCCGGCACTGGAATGACAAGGGCGCGTGGCGCATGAAGTTGGGAATGCGAGTGCGGGGTGGCTTGGTTGCTTCCCTGATTTGGTTTGCTCTGCCAGTTACAGCCCCTCTGGGCCTCGCGTTGGGGGCGTCGCCTGCGCTTGCCCAGACGGTGTCCACCATTGAGGTGCAGGGTAACCGGCGGGTCGAAGTTGAGACCATTCGCTCCTATTTCAAGGCGGGCCCGGGCGACCGGCTCAGCCAGGCGCAGATCGACGACGGGTTGAAGGCCCTGATCGAAACCGGTCTGTTCCAGGACGTACGAATCAACAGTGCCGGCGGTCATCTGGTCGTCAGCGTGGTTGAAAACCCGGTCATCGGCCGCGTCGCCTTCGAAGGTAACAAGAAGGTCAAGGACGATCAGCTGACCGCAGAGGTTCAGTCCAAGCCGCGCGGGACCTTTTCCCGGCCGATGGTCCAGGCGGACGCCCAGCGAATTGCCGAAATCTATCGCCGCTCCGGCCGCTATGACGTTAGTGTCGAACCCCAGATCATCGAGCAGCCGAATAATCGCGTCGATCTGGTCTTCGTTGTCACCGAAGGTCAGAAGACTGGCATCACGTCGGTCGAGTTCATCGGCAATAGCGCCTATTCATCCTATCGTCTGCGCGACATCATCAAGACCAAGGAAACCAACCTCCTGAGTTTCCTCGGTAGCGCCAACGTCTATGATCCCGATCGGGTCGAGGCCGATCGCGATCTGCTACGCCGCTTTTATCTGAAAAACGGCTACGCCGATGTGCAGGTGGTCGCGGCGCTCACCGAATATGATCCCGAGAAGAAGGGCTTCCACGTTACGTTCAAGATCGAGGAGGGGCAGCAATACCGGGTCTCTTCGGTGACCTTCCAAACCAGCATCGCGACGCTGGATGGCAACTCGTTTGCCAGCTACTCCCGCGTTCAGGTTGGCTCCACTTACAATGCCGAGGCGCTGGAAAAATCGGTCGAGGAGATGCAGATCGAGGCATCACGGCGCGGCTACGCCTTTGCCGTGGTTCGGCCGCGCGGTGATCGTAATTTCGATAATCACACCGTTTCCATCGTGTTTGCGATCGATGAGGGGCCGCGGACCTATATCGAACGCATCAATGTGCGGGGCAACACCCGTACCCGCGACTACGTCATCCGCCGCGAATTCGATATTTCGGAAGGCGATGCCTATAACCGCGCGCTGGTGGACCGTGCCGAACGCCGCTTGAAAAATCTGGACTTCTTCAAGAACGTTAAGATTACGACCGAACCCGGCTCCTCCAGCGACAGGGTGATCCTCAACGTCGATCTGGAGGAAAAGTCGACCGGCGACTTCTCGGTTTCCGGCGGATATTCCACTTCTGACGGCGCGATGGCCGAGGTCAGCATATCCGAGCGAAACTTCCTCGGCAGAGGCCTGTTTGCCAAAGCATCCGTTCAATATGGCCAATACATGCACGGCTATTCGCTGTCGTTTGTCGAGCCATATCTGCTCGATTACCGGGTCGCGCTAGGGCTAGACTTCTATCAAAACGAGCGACTGCCCAACCGCTATACTTCTTACGGCACCAAGACCCTCGGATTTTCGCCACGTCTTGGCTTCGCGCTTCGTGAAGACCTGTCGCTGCAGCTTCGCTATTCGATCTATCAGCAGGAAATCTCGCTGCCCACTTACCTGGCGAATTGTAACAACATATACGGGCCGAACTACGATCCTACGCCGGCTTATATCTTGGCAGGTGGCAACCCGCCCTCGGATCCGGCGGCGGCAGCACTTGGCTGTTATTACGACGGGGAAGCATCGCTGCCGGTGCGCAAGGAGCTCGCTAACGGCAAAACGCTCACCTCGTCTCTCGGTTACACCCTGAATTACAACACGCTGGACAATAACAGGAACCCGACTGACGGCCTGAACATCGACTTCCGGCAGGATTTCGCCGGTGTGGGAGGCGACGTTCGATACCTCAAGAGCGCCATCGACGCGAAATACTACACGCCGCTGGTTGCCGAGATCGTTGGTCTCATCCACGTTCAGACCGGTATGCTGAACAGCATCGGCGGCAGCGACATCCGCATGCTCGACCATTTCCAGATGGGACCCAATCTGGTGCGTGGCTTCGCTCCAAACGGCATCGGACCGCGTGATACCAACCCGTTTGGCACCGCTGATTCGCTCGGCGGCACCAAATATTGGGGTGCTTCCGCCGAACTGCAGATGCCGTTCTGGTTCCTGCCCAAGGAAGTCGGCCTGAAGGGCGCGGTTTACGCCGACGCCGGCAGCCTGTGGGATTACAAGGGACCGACCTCCTGGGCAGCCACGGGTGAGATCAATGGGAGCATCAACAGCATCAACTGCGCCTGCGGCTTGCAATATGTCGATCAGAACACCGTCCGCTCTTCCGTCGGCGTGGGCCTGATCTGGGCCTCGCCATTCGGTCCGCTGCGCTTCGATTATGCCGTGCCGCTGACCAAGAGCCCCTACGACCGCGTCCAGCAGTTCAGGTTTGGTGGCGGCACCAGTTTCTAACGGGGAAGGGATAGCGTCGGACTGTCATTGCGAGCGAAGTAACTCCTGCACCAGGCTGAAGAGTTGGGTTGCTTCGCCGCTTGTGATCGTGCAATGACCTCGACGCCCCCGGTCGAACCTGGCTTCATCTGGCTCTGATTTCGAGGCGGCCGGATCGCGACGGATGGAATGGCGCAACCGACATTCTTCAAGCAACCGCCTGTATCGACGTTGGCCGAGATCGCAGCATCGACCGGCGCCAGTTTGGTTGATCCTGCACGGGCAGACCAACGCATCGGGGGCCTGGCTTCGCTCGACGAAGCCGGACCTGCGCATCTCGCGTTCTTTGACAATCTGAAATACGCGGACCAGTTGGCCGCGACCCGGGCGGGCGCCTGCCTGGTCAGTCCGCGGTTCGAGTCTTCGGTCCCGAAACATGTGGCGGTGCTCCGGTCATCCCATCCGTTTCGCGCGTTCGTCGCGATCGCGCGCCTGCTTCATGGCGATGCGCTGCGGCCGCATCGCTGGGGAGAGCCGGAGAGCATTGCCCCGTCAGCGATCATTGACCCCTCGGCGCGGCTGGAAGACGGCGTCACCATAGGTCCGCTCGCGGTGATTGGTCCCGACGTGGAAATCGGAGCGGGTACGCATATCGCCCCCGGGGCTGTGATCGGGGCCGGGGTCAAGATCGGCCGCGATTGCGACGTTGGATCGCGCACCACCATTCAATGCGCCCTGATCGGCAACAACGTTTTGATCCACCCCGGATGCTCGATCGGGCAGGACGGTTATGGTTTTCTGTTCTCAGGCGCTGAGGGTCACCTGAAAGTGCCCCAGACCGGTCGCGTCGTTATCCAGAACGATGTCGAAATTGGCGCGGGCACGACGATCGATCGCGGTAGTCTGCGCGATACGGTCATCGGCGAGGGTACCAAAATCGACAATCAGGTTCAGATCGGCCACAATGTGACCATTGGCAGGCGGTGCCTGCTTGCGGCCCAGATCGGTCTCGCCGGCAGCCTGACGATCGGGGATAACGTGGCGCTCGGCGCCAAGGTAGGGATCAATAATCACGTTCATATCGGCGACGGCGCCCAGGTGGCGGCGATGAGCGCCGTGAAAGATGACATTCCAGCCAACGAGCGCTGGGGCGGCTTTTTTGCAAAACCCACCCGGCAGTGGTTCCGGGAGATTGTTGCTTTGGAACGTCTGGTGCGTGACGGAACGGTGGATCCGCAAGGCAAGGGGCAGGAGTAATGGAGGCACCAGTCAGGTTTGAATTCGTCGACATCAACACCATTCTCAAGACGCTTCCCCACCGCTATCCGATGCTGTTGATCGATCGGGTGATCAATATCCGGACCGACTATAGCGGGATCGGCATCAAGAACGTGACCTTCAACGAACCGGCTTTTCTCGGCCATTTCCCTGAACGGCCGGTTTATCCCGGCGTGATGATGATCGAGGCGATGGCGCAGACGGCGGGTGTCATTGGCATCATGTCGGTCGACGGCACCGAAAAGCCCCGTGCCGTCTACTTCCTCACCATCGACAAGTGCAAATTCCGCAAGCCGGTGATGCCCGGCGATACCATCGAATATCACATGCGCAGCCTAGGACGTCGCAAAGCCATGTGGTGGTTTCACGGCGATGCCAAGGTCAATGGCAGCGTTGTCGCCGAAGCCGATGTCGGTGCGATGCTGACCGACTGACCATGAGCATGATCGACCCGACAGCGCGGATAGAAGACGGCGCCGTGATCGGCGAGGGCACCTCGATCGGTCCTTACTGCGTGATAGGCTCTCACGTGGTGATCGGCGCGAATTGCAAGCTGATCGCCAATGTCCATATCCAAGCCCAGACCACGATCGACGATGATTGCACTATCCACCCCTTCGTTTCGTTAGGCGGACCGCCGCAATCCCTCGGCCATCGCGGCGAACTGACACGCCTGGAAATCGGAAAAGGCTGCGTTATTCGCGAACAGAGCACCATGAATGCCGGTACCGTCGCCGGCGGTGGGGTAACGCGCGTTGGGGATCGCGGCTACTTCATGAATTGCAGCCATGTCGGACACGACTGTGTGGTCGGCAATGACGTGATCTTTGCCACCTCCGCGACGCTCGGCGGACACTGCCAGATCGGCGACTATGTCTTCATCGGGGGGCTGTCGGCGGTTCATCAATTCAGCCGGATCGGATCGCAGGTCATGATAGGGGGAATGTCGGGGGTCCGCTCCGACGTCGTTCCGTTTGCGTTGGCGAGCGGACACTTCGCGAGCCTCGCCGGTCTGAACATCGTGGGGATGAAGCGTCGGAAGTTCACCCGAGAGCGGCTGGCCGCGGTTCGCTCGTTTTATCGGAAGCTGTTTTATGGGCCGGGGATTTTCGCCGATCGCCTTGAAGCGGTCCGAACCCTTGCTGACGCCGATCCCGCGATCACCGAAATCCTGGCGTTTATTGATGCCGGAAAACACCGGGAATTATGCCTTCCGGCCAAGGACGGCAAACGAAGTTGAGTTCACCAGACCGAGTGCCGGCGCCAACTTCCGTCGGGATCATCGCGGCGGGTGGCTCCATGCCCTTTGCGGTCGCGGACAGCCTGGCCGGGCGGGGCGTGACGCCGGTGCTCTTTGCGCTGAAAGGAATTTGCGACCCGGTCTTGGTCAGCCGCTTCCGCCATCACTGGATTCCGCTTGGTCGCCTCGGTCGCGCGGTCCGGCTATTTCGTGCCGAGAACTGCCATGACCTGATCTTCATCGGATCGATGGTGCGACCGGCATTGTCGGATATCCGGCTGGATTGGGGTACCCTGCGCGCGCTGGGTCGGATCTGGGCCGCCTTCAGGGGCGGCGACGACCATCTGCTATCGGGCATCGGCCGCATCCTGGAGCAGGATGGCTTCCGCATGATCGGCGTGAAGGATGTCGCGCCAGAACTTCTGGTCCCAGAAGGCGCGCTCGGTCATCTATCGCCTGATCGGAGTGCGCAAACCGATATCGGCCGCGCTCAGGAGGTGCTCCGCGCCCTCAGCCCGTTTGATGTCGGGCAGGCAGTCGTGGTGATCGACGGCCATGTCGTCGCCATCGAAGATATCGAGGGCACTGACGGGCTGCTGGCTCGGGTGGCGCGGCTTCGAGCCGAGGGACGAATTCGCGCCACGGCGGCGCGGGGCGTTCTGGTCAAGGTACCCAAGAGCGGTCAGGACCTGCGGTTCGACCTGCCGACCATTGGCCCGCGAACCGTGGAAGGCGTGATCTCCGCCGGCCTTGCCGGCATCGCGGTTGCGGCCGGCCATACGTTGATTGTCGAGCCGCAAGCGTTGATCGATGGTGCCGATCGCGCCGGCTTATTCGTTGTCGGAGTGCCGGCGTGATGTCGGTGAGTCCGCTCCCGGCCACGCGCAGGTTTTTTCTCATCGCCACCGAAGAGTCGGGGGACCGGCTCGGCGCTCACCTGATGAGGGAGTTGCGTCAGCGGCTGGGCTCTGCGGAATTTCAGGGTGTCGGAGGCCGCATGATGGCAAGCGAGGGTCTAGCCTCGTTGTTTCCCATCGAGCAACTCTCGATCATCGGTCTTGCCGCCATTGCGCGGCAATTCCCGGCGATCCTTCGCCTGATCCGGCAGACCTCGGAAGCCGTCATCAAGGCTAGTCCCGATGCACTCGTGATCATCGACAGTCCCGAGTTCACCCATCGCGTCGCCAAGCGCGTGCGCGCCCGCGCACCCGAAATTGCCGTCATCGACTACGTCTCGCCTTCGGTCTGGGCATGGCGATCGGGCAGGGCGGCGGCGATGCGCGGCTATGTCGATCATGTGCTGGCGCTGTTGCCCTTCGAGCCCGAGGAATACCGCAAGCTCAAGGGGCCGCCCTGCAGTTATGTGGGCCATCCGCTGATCGAGCAGTTGAGCGAGCTTCGTCCCGATGTCGACGAGCGCCGACGAAGGGACGGACAGCCCCCGGTGCTGTTGGTGCTTCCGGGCAGCCGCCGGAGCGAAGTCCGTCATCATATGAAGATATTCGGCGAGACGCTGGCCAGGTTGCGCGCCGCTGGTCACGCTTTCGAGGCCGTGCTGCCGACCATGCCACACCTCCAGGAGGCCATTGACGAGGCGCTGGAGAAGTGGCCCGTCCGGCCAAAAGTTGTCATTGGGGAAGATGCCAAGCGGTCTGCATTCAGGATTGCCCATGCCGCGCTCGCCAAGTCCGGTACCGTGACGCTGGAGTTGGCGCTTGCGCAAGTGCCGATGGTGGCTGCCTATCGCGGCGGAGCGCTGGAGGCCTGGATCGTGCTGCGCGCGATCCGTGCCCGATCGTTCATTCTCGCGAATCTCGTGATTGGCGACAATGTCGTGCCGGAATTCATCCAGCAGGATTGCAAGGCAGAAAACCTGGCTTCCGCACTTGCCCGCCTGCTGATCGGCGGGCGCGAACGCAACCGTCAGCTCGAGGCGTTTGCCCGGCTCGATTCCATCATGTCGACCGGCGAGCGTTCCCCGAGCGAACGTGCCGCCGACATCGTGCTGTCGCTGCTGCCACCTTCAAAGACCGGCTGACGCGAGAGGCATATGGTGGAATCAAAACGGCAGGGCAAACGCCCTGCCGTTTAGTCGAAGGCTCCGCTCTTTGAACTTAGCCGCGCTTGTCGATCGCGACGTAGTCGCGCCGGGTGGCGCCGGTGTATAGCTGGCGTGGACGGCCGATCTTCTGCTGCGGGTCCTGGATCATCTCGCTCCACTGGCTGATCCAGCCGACAGTGCGGGCAACCGCAAACAGCACGGTGAACATCGAGACCGGGAAGCCCATGGCCTTCAGCGTAATGCCTGAATAGAAGTCGACGTTCGGATAGAGCTTCCGCTGGATGAAATAGTCGTCGCTAAGCGCAATGCGTTCCAGCTCCATCGCTACCTTGAGCAGGGGATCATCGCCATGGCCGGTTTCGGCCAGCACGGCATGACACATCTTCTGCATGATCTTGGCGCGGGGATCGTAGTTCTTGTAGACGCGGTGGCCAAACCCCATCAGGCGGACAGTGCTGTTCTTGTCTTTTACCTTGCTGATGAACTCTGGAATACGGTCCACCGAACCGATTTCGGCAAGCATCGCCAGCGCCGCTTCGTTGGCGCCGCCATGGGCCGGGCCCCAAAGGCAGGCAATGCCGGCTGCGATGCAGGCGAAGGGGTTGGCACCCGATGAGCCGGCGATGCGCACCGTTGAAGTCGAGGCATTCTGTTCGTGATCGGCATGCAGGATGAAGATCTTGTCGAGTGCGTCAGCAAGCACCGGGTTGATCTTGTAGTCCTCGCACGGGACCGCAAAGCACATGTGGAGGAAGTTCGAGGCAAAATTCAGCGAATTCTTCGGGTAAATGAATGGCTGACCGATGGTGTATTTGAAAGCCATCGCCGCCAGCGTCGGTATCTTTGCGATCATCCGCATTGAAGCGATCATGCGCTGCTGCGGATCGTTGATGTCGGTGGAGTCGTGGTAGAAGGCCGCCAGCGCGCCGACCGAGGCAACCATTACCGCCATGGGATGGGCGTCCCGGCGGAAGCCCTGGAAGAACCGGGCCATTTGCTCGTGGACCATCGTGTGGTGGGTCACGCGCTTGTCGAAATCCGCCTTTTGAGATTTGGTCGGCAGCTCACCGTAGAGCAGCAGGTAACAGGTTTCGAGGAAATCGCCCTGTTCGGCGAGCTGCTCGATCGGATAGCCGCGATATTCGAGAATGCCGGCATCGCCATCGATGTAGGTGATCTTGGATTCGCAACTGCCGGTGGAGGTAAATCCGGGATCGTAGGTAAACATCCCGGACTGGGCGTAAAGTTTGCCGATATCGATTACATCAGGTCCAATGGAGCCGCTCAGAATTGGAAAGTCGTAGCTGTTGTTGCCGACCGTCAGCGTTGCGGTTTTTGCTTTGTTCGTTGCGTCCATCGCCAAGTCCCCGATGAAGTCGTTGCGTAGCCGAAAACCCTTGGCCGGCGAGAGGCCCAAACCTCCCGGCTGCTCAAAAGGTGCTGTATAAACAGCTATCTTATTGCTGTTTGCACTGCAAGGTGGACGGGGATTTAACCCTCCGCCTGGCGGTCCGTCTGGTCCTGAAGCCGGGCAAGACATTCCTGCTGGCCCAGCACCGCCAGCACCTCAAAAATACCCGGGGAGGTGGTGCGCCCCGTCAAGGCCGCACGCAGAGGCTGGGCGATGGCGCCGAGCTTGAGGTCGTTTTGTTCGGCAAACGCACGTACCGCCGCCTCGGTCGTCTCGCCCGACCAGGGCGTAACCGAGCTGAGGACGGCCTTCAATTTTGCAAGTAACGCCCGATTTTCCGGGGTCAGTAAGGCTTGGGCCTTGGCCTCGATCTCGATGGGTCGGTCAGCGAAGATGAAATAGGCGGCGTCGATCAAATCAACCAACGTCTTGGCGCGTTCCTTGAGGCTCGGCATCGCCTGCAGCACCTGCGCCCGGGTGGTAGGATTGAGCTTGGCCTTGAGTGCGGCTCCATCAGTCGTGTGGCCCAGAAAATCCTCAAACAGGCTCACAAGGGATTGATCATCGGTTTGCCGCATATAGTGGCCGTTCAGGCTCGCCAGTTTGGCGAAGTCAAACCGCGCCGCCGACCGGCCGATGCCGGAGAGATCAAAGGCCTCGATCATTTCCTCGGTCGAGAAGATTTCCTGGTCGCCGTGGCTCCAGCCCAGGCGAACCAGATAGTTGCGAAGCGCCACCGGCAGGTAGCCCATGGCTCGATAGGCCTCCACCCCCAGCGCTCCGTGGCGCTTGGATAGTTTGGAGCCGTCAGGACCGTGGATCAGGGGAATGTGCGACATGATGGGGACGTTCCATCCGAGCGCCTCATAAATCTGCTTTTGCCGCGCGGCGTTGATCAGGTGGTCGTCGCCCCGGATAACGTGGGTCACTCCCATGTCGTGGTCGTCTACCACCACGGCCAGCATGTAGGTCGGATTGCCGTCGCCGCGCAGGAGCACGAGATCGTCGAGGTTCTCGTTTTGCCAGGCCACGCGACCCTGAACCTGGTCGTCAATCACCGTCTCACCCGTCTGCGGCGCCTTGAGCCGGATCGTGGGCTTGATCCCGCTTGGCGCCTCCTTGGGATCGCGGTCCCGCCAAAGGCCGTTATAAAGCCGGGTGCGTCCTTCGGCCCGCGCCTGCTCGCGCATTTCCGCCAGTTCTTGGGGAGAGGCGTAACAGCGATAGGCCTTTCCGGCCGCAAGCAGTTGCTCGGCTACCTCGCGGTGCCGTGCGGCTCGGTTGAACTGATAAATGACGTCGCCATCCCAATCGAGATTGAGCCAGGACAGACCGTCCAGGATGGCGGCGATGGCGGCGTCCGTCGAACGTTCGCGATCGGTGTCCTCGATGCGCAACAGCATCCGGCCGCCATGCTTGCGGGCAAAGAGCCAATTGAACAACGCCGTGCGGGCGCCTCCGATGTGGAGAAAGCCGGTCGGAGAGGGGGCAAAGCGCGTGACGACGGCAGAGGAAACGGCAGAAGACATGTCGCGGCGGCCCTGGAAAATGCGAGATCGGTCAGTCCTGCGGACTCGAGCACCTGTTAGAACGCTGGTGTTCGACCGCCAGCGGAATTGACTTCAATTCTCCGGCGGCGCGGTGGTGTATAGCAGGAAACTTGCATAACTAAAGCCTTCCTTGAGGCGCGGGGATTTGGCAAAAGGCAGCAGATTTCCGAACGGGATACAGGAATGACAGCAGATTCAGCGGCGGCGGAAGCAGGGCGCGATTTCATCCGCGATATCGTTCAGTCCGACCTTGATAGCAAAAAACACGCGCAAATCGTGACGCGGTTTCCACCGGAACCTAACGGTTATCTGCATATTGGCCACGCCAAGTCGATTGCGCTCAACTTCGGCATCGCCCAGGAGTTCGGCGGACGCTGCCATCTGCGGTTCGATGACACCAACCCGACCAAGGAAGAGCAGGAATATATCGACTCCATCCAGGCCGACGTTCATTGGCTCGGATATGACTGGGGTGACCATCTCTACTACGCCTCGGATTATTTCGAGCGGCTTTATGGCTGGGCAGAGGGCTTGATCCGAAACAAGCTTGCTTATGTCGACGACCAGTCGCAGGAAGAAATTCGTCAGAGCCGTGGAACCCTGACCGAACCGGGTAAGAATAGCCCTTTCCGCGACCGGACCGTGGAGGAAAATCTCGATCTGTTCCGTCGCATGAGGGCGGGCGAGTTTCCTAATGGCGCGCGGGTGCTAAGGGCCAAGATCGATATGGCCGCCGGCAACATCAACCTGCGAGATCCCGTTCTCTATCGAATCCTGCACGCGACCCATCCGCGTACCGGCGACACCTGGAAAATCTATCCAAGTTATGACTATGCCCACGGCCAGTCCGATGCGATCGAAGGCATCACGCACTCGATTTGCACGCTGGAATTCGAGGACCACCGTCCGCTCTATGATTGGTTTCTGGACAAGCTGCCGGTGCCGTCCAAGCCTCATCAATATGAGTTCGCCCGGCTCAACCTGACCTACACGCTGTTGTCAAAGCGCGTGCTCACCGAACTGGTGCGCGGCGGACATGTGGCGGGTTGGGACGATCCCAGGATGCCGACCATCGCCGGAATGAAACGGCGAGGGGTGCCGCCAGCGGCGCTACGCGATTTCGTCAAGCGGATCGGCGTTGCTAAGGCCAACAGTGTCGTCGATGTCGGAATGCTGGACTTCTGCATTCGCGAGCATCTCAACAAGAGCGCGCTACGCCGTATGGCCGTCCTGCGGCCGTTGAAGGTCGTGATCGAGAACTATCCGGAGGGCGAGGGCGAGGAGATCGAAGCAATCAATCATCCGGACGATCCCGCGGCCGGCACTCGGCGCATCGCCTTCGGGCGGGAGCTTTATATTGAGCAGGACGACTTCATGGAAAATCCGCCCAAGAAGTTTTTCCGTCTGTCGCCGGGCACTGAGGTGCGGCTGCGTTATGCCTATTTCATCAAGTGCCGCGAGGTTATCAAGGACGCCTCGGGCGAGGTGATCGAGCTGCGATGTACCTATGATCCCGCCACCCGGGGCGGCAACGCGCCGGATGGCCGCAAGGTGAAAGCGACGTTGCACTGGTTGCCAGCCGCGCAATCCGTTGCCGCCGAGGTGCGGATCTACAATTCGCTGTTCGCGAAACCGAATCCCGATGCGGCGAATTTCGCCGCCGATCTCAATCCGCAGTCGCTGGAAATTCTGGGAGATGCGCGGGTCGAGCCGATCATGATCGAATCCAACTCATCGGAGCCCGTGCAATTCGAACGGCAGGGCTATTTCGTGCGCGACCCGGATTCGACGCCCGCGCGCCCGGTCTTCAGCCGGACAATTGGCTTGCGCGATACCTTCGCCAAGGAAGTGGTGAAAGAAGCCGCCAAAGGCTGAACAGGTGAGGGTGCCTCAGTCGAGCGCCTCGTGACCGGCCTCGGTCAATACCGGCACATCGTTTTTCATTTCCACAAGGCCGAGCTCGCGCAATGTCGTGAGATCCTCGTCACTGACTGGCGAGAGTACCAGACGCTTGGCCTTGATGTCCCGCAGGGTCCATCGGAGCGCGATGGTCTTGTCCAGAGAGAGATGGGCAAATGGATTTTTTGTTTCGGTCATTCCGCAGGCATAAGCCGCAGCCAGCGGGTTGGTTCCAATATGTTTGGAAGGGACGATGTAGCCGAATGTTGCGGATCATTTGAGGATTCTGCAAACGTTCCGCTAGGCTGCGTTCGGCAACTCCCGATAGCGTACACCCCGGACAAACGGGTGCCAAAACAGGATGGCGCAGCCGAGGGGCCGCGGAGGCAGTGTTGCAGGGGTCTGGCGTCCCGGTGAAGGCGTACCGGCCCGCCCCGGTGCCCTCGCCGGATGGACGGTGCAACCTTATCAGGACCAGCTACGAGGATGGCTTCGGATCGAGGCTGGCCCCGGCAGGCTGTTTCCCTGGATACCCGTCGCCTTCGGCGCCGGCATCGCCTGCTACTTTGCCGCCGATCGAGAGCCGGTCCTTTCGATAACGATCGCCGCTGCCGCGCTTTTGGTTATCGGGGCTGGGTTGATGCGCCGCCATCGCCTGTATGCCGCGATCGTTTTGATCGCAGCGACAGCCTCGGGCTTTGCGGTTGCAACCCTGCGTACGGCCATCGTCGCCCATGGCGTGCTGGCGCGACCGATGTTCGGCGTATCGATCGCCGGTTTTGTTGAGACCCGCGATATCCGGGAGCGCACAGATCGTTTTGTGTTGCGAGTGGTCCGCATTGATAGCCCGCGCGGGTCTATAAAACTGGAAAGAGTACGGTTGTCGGTGCGCAAAGGCGCGGCGCCTGATGTCGGCAGCTTTGTCGAGCTGAAGGCCCGTCTGCAGCCCCCTTTGCCGCCGCAGCGACCGGGCTCGTATGATTTCAGCCGTGACATGTATTTCCAGGGGATTGGGGCTTCAGGTTTCGTCACCGGCGCCATCCAGATCGTGCAGCCACCGGCAGACGGCGGACTGATGCTTCGTTACGCCGCTTTCATGCAGGGCTTGCGCGACGGCATCGACGACAGAATTCGCGGCACACTCGATGGAGATCGCCGCGCGATCGCGACCGCGTTGTTGACCGGTCGTCGGGATGCGATCACCCCCTCGGTCAACGATGCCATGTTTATCTCGGGCCTCGGTCATGTGCTGTCGATCTCCGGCTATCACATGGCGGTGGTCGCGGGCGTCGTTTTCTTCACGGTTCGCGCGCTGCTAGCGCTCATTCCCGGATTGGCCCTTCGGGTTGCCTTGAAGAAGTGGGCCGCTGCCGCCGCGCTGTTGGCGGCAACGTTCTATCTGCTGCTCTCGGGCGCGGAAGTTGCGACCCAACGCTCATTTTTCATGACGGCAGTGGTACTGATCGCGGTAATCGTCGATCGCCGCGCAGTGACATTCCGAACCCTGGCGGTCGCAGCCATGGTCGTGCTGATCCTGGCGCCGGAGTCCCTGGTGCATCCAAGCTTCCAGATGTCGTTTGCCGCCACGCTCGGTCTCGTGGCGCTGGTTCAGATCGGCATGCCCCGCTTGTTTGCCTCGCCCGATCATTCGCGGACGGCACGTCTGGCGCTGTGGGGCGGGAGGGAACTGGTCACGCTGACGCTGGCCTCGCTCGTGGCGGGGCTTGCCACCACGCCCTACGCCGCCTTCCACTTTCATCGCGTGACACCCTATGGCGTGCTCGCCAATCTCGCAGCGATGCCGGTAGTGTCGGCGCTGGTCATGCCGGCTGGGCTGCTGGGCCTTGTGGCAGCGCCCTTTGGGCTGGACAGCCTATTCTGGTGGTTGATGGGGATCGGCATCGATTGGATGATCCTCGTTACTCAATGGGTGGCGGCCCTTCCTGGCGCGATAGGCCGCATGGCTTCCTTTGGGACAGGGCCGCTGATCCTGTCGAGCATCGCCATCGTCCTGCTTGGCCTGTTGCGTTCGCCCCTGCGCTGGTCCGGCGCGGGGCTGCTCATAAGTGCGATCCTTTGGGCGCTCGTCGTTCCGCAGCCGGAAGTCCTGATCTCTGGTGACGGCCACAACGTCGCGGTGCGAGGCAGCGACGACAGGCTGCACTTCATGCGAAGCACGAAGGATGCCTTTCTGCTCAAGGAGTGGCTGGCCGCTGACGCCGACGACCGACCGCCGACGGATACGGCGCTCACGAACGGGGTTTCCTGCGATGAGGCGGGCTGCGTCAGCCCGCTGGCGGACGGCAGGCTAGTGGCCCTGGCCTTCCGGCCCGAGGCGCTTGTCGACGATTGCAGCCATGCGGTGTTGATTATTGCCACCTCGAAACCGCCGCCCGATTGCCCGGCCGAATTCATTGATCGGGACGACCTCAAAGCGCGGGGTACGATGGCTCTGCACCGCAAAGGCGCGCGATGGACAATTTCCGCAATCAAACCCGCCGGGACAGAACGGCCGTGGTCGCCGACTTCCTCAAACGACGGACTGGCCGCCAAGTCGTCAGTGCCTGCCGGCGAGCGACGAGCGATCGATGCGACGCCACCCGACAAAGACGTCTCATCCGAGGATTAGCGACGGGTGGAAGCCGCCACGAAAGACCGAAGCTCAATATTTGCGGTAAAGCCCGATCAGCTTGCCCTGAATTTTCACCCGGTTGGGCGGCAGGATCCGGACCTCGTAGGCGGCATTGGCCGGCTCCAGCGCAATCGAGGCGCCGCGACGACGGAAACGCTTCAGGGTCGCTTCTTCGTCATCGATCAAGGCCACCACGATATCGCCGGTATCGGCGGTCTCGTTGCGTTGGATCAGCGCCATATCGCCATCGAGAATGCCGGCTTCCACCATGGAGTCGCCGCGCACCTCGAGCGCGTAATGTTCGCCCGCCCCGAGCATGTCCGGCGGCACGCTGATGGTATGGCTGCGGGTCTGCAGCGCCTCGATCGGAGTACCGGCCGCGATCCGCCCCATGACGGGGACGGCCACGGGATAATTGCTGTCATCGTCGAAACCGATCGGCGCCGTGCTGCGGACTTTGCCGAGCGTGCCTTCAATCACGCTGGGCGTGAAGCCACGGCGGCCATTACCGGGAGCCGCCAGCTCGGGCAGCTTGATGACCTCGATCGCCCGCGCGCGATTGGGGAGCCGGCGGATGAAGCCGCGCTCCTCCAGGGCGGTGATGAGACGGTGGATGCCCGATTTGGAGCGCAGATCGAGCGCGTCCTTCATTTCGTCGAAAGAAGGGGGGACACCGGCCTCTTTCAGCCTCTCATTGATGAACCGCAGAAGTTCGTGCTGTTTGCGTGTGAGCATCTCAGTCCCCAGATTTTCTGTCCCTCAAGGTCCCGAGACCGACAGCGCGTCTTCGCCCGGATTTCCCGTTGCGAGAGCACGATGTCTCGAAACAAATCATGAACATACACTATATGTTCCATATGTGTTCCGCAACCACTTAATTAAACGTCAATGGAGCATAGGCCGAAGAGGCGGGACCGCAGCAGGCTTTGGCGGGCGATCTAATCCGGCAACCTGACAATCTCACAAAGCGACCCCGCTGATGCAGCCTTCGCGAAAGGCGGCCGGACCACCAAAGCCCCGGCAATAGCGAGGTTGGCGAGCAGCGAGCTGTCCTGCGAATTGACCGGTGTCGCGATCAGTTCGCCCTTGCTGTCGCGATGAAGGAATGCCCGCTGATAATCCTCCCGATCGTCATTGGCGCCGATGTCACGCCCGAGGCGAGCGGTCTCGTGAACCAGATTTACCTCCTGCCGACCGGACAAAGCGCGAATCAAAGGCACGAGAAACAGCAGCGCGCAGACATAGGAAGACACGGGGTTGCCGGGCAGGCCGAGCACCCTCATGCTCCCTAGCTGCCCGTGCATCATGGGCTTGCCGGGTCGCATCGCGATTTTCCAGAAGTCCATGGCGACACCCTCGGCCTCAAGCGCCACCTTGACGAAATCGTGGTCGCCGACCGAGGCTCCGCCGCTGGTAACCAGAATGTCCGCGCCGCTTTCCCGTGCCCGCCGGATCCCGTCCCTGGTCGAATCGAGGGTATCGACGGCAATACCGAGATCGACCACCTCGGCGCCTTGAGCGCGCGCCAGCGCCCGCAGTGCATAGCCATTCGAATAAACGATCTGGCCGGGACCGGGGGTTGAGCCCGGCATTACAAGTTCATCGCCGGTCGCGAGCAGGGCGACCTTCGGTCTCTCATGGACGGGCAGTTCCGGATGGTTCATCGCCGCGGCCAATGACAAATGCCGATCGGAGAGACTTAGGCCGCGCTTGAGCAAGACATCGCCTTCGCGGAAGTCTATGCCCGCCGCCCGTATATGCCGGCCGGCGATAGCGGGCTCCTGAAGGATGATGCCGTCTCCTTCTGCCCTGACGTCCTCCTGAATGATGACGGCGTCAGTGCCCGCCGGGATAACGCCGCCGGTGAAGATCCGTGCGGCTTGGCCGATGCCCACCTGACCTTCGAAAGGCTGGCCGGCGGCGACCTCGCCGACAACCGCAAGGCGCACGCCAGCCCGGGTCGCATCGGCCGACCGCACGGCGTATCCGTCCATCGCCGACATGGCCTGCGGAGGCTGGGTTCGCAGCGCGGCGATATCTCGTGCCAGTACACGATGATGGGCTGCATCGAGAGCGACGAGTTCTTCGGGCCTCGGCTCGATATTGGCGAGCACCGCTGTGAGGGCTTCTGCAACCGGCATCAGCGCCATTGGCAAGCTCCTTCCAATTTCTTCCTGAGCCAAATTTCCCTTGAGCCGAGCAGGCGAAATCAACCCGCGCGATAGTCGCCGGATTTGCCGCCCTTTTTCTCGACCAGGTGAATGGCTTCGATGCGGGCTCCGCGTTCCACGCCCTTGATCATGTCGTAGATGGTGAGGCAGGCGACGGAGACGGCCGTCAAGGCCTCCATCTCGACCCCGGTCGGCCCGTTGACCTTTACCGTCGCGCGCACCGTGCAGCCGGGAAGGCTGGCATCAGGCTCGACGTCGACCGTGACCTTGGAAAGCGCGAGGGGATGGCACAACGGGATCAGGTCTGAGGTGCGCTTGGCTGCCATTATCCCGGCAATGCGCGCCGTTCCCAATACGTCGCCCTTTTTGGCATTGCCGCTCGCAATCAGATCCAGTGTTGATCGTCCCATGACGACGCGCCCTTCGGCGACTGCCATGCGTTCGGTCGCCGCCTTTGCCGAGACATCCACCATATGCGCTTGCCCAGCCGCATCGATATGGGTCAGGGCTGGGGAGGCTTTCCGCGCCATCGTTAGGCCCTGCCGCCGGCGGCTCTTTCGGTCACCTTGCGTGCGAGCAGGGAGCGTGTGGCGGCGGTCACATCATCCTGACGCATCAGGCTTTCACCGACAAGGAAGGTTGAAATACCGATTTTGGTCAATCGCGTCAGATCGGCCGGCGTGAAGATCCCGCTTTCTCCAACCAATAGGCGTTCACCGGGAACAAGCGGCGCCAGGGCCTCGCTGGTGGCGAGCGTGGTTTCGAAGGTACGAAGGTTTCGATTGTTGATACCGATCATCGGCGAGCGAAGCTTGACCGCCCGATCGAGTTCGGCGCGATCGTGGATCTCGATCAGCACGTCCATCCCGAGCGAGAGCGCGGCGTCCTCTATGTCCCGCGCGGCCGCATCATCGAGGGCAGCCATGATGATCAGGATGCAGTCCGCACCATGCGCGCGGGCCTCGACCACCTGATAGGTGTCAAACATGAAGTCCTTGCGCAATACCGGGAGCGTGCAGGCATTGCGCGCGGCGACCATGAAGTCGAGGTGCCCCTGGAACGACGGCGTGTCCGTCAATACCGAAAGACAGGCTGCGCCGCCGGCTTGATACGCGTTGGCAAGAATCGGCGGGTCGAAATCAGCCCGTATCAAGCCTTTCGACGGAGACGCCTTCTTGATCTCGGCGATCAACCCATATTCGCCTTGCGCCTGCTTTTGCCGAAGCGCGCGCAGAAATCCTCGCGGCGGTGTCGCCTGCTTGACCTTCGCATCGAGCGCCGCCAAGGGATGCGCTCTTTTCGCAGCGGCGATCTCTTCCCGCTTGTAGGTTTCGATCTTGCGGAGAATGTCGGACATCTGCTTTCCCCGGCTCAACAGTTGGAAACGGCGATCAGTTGCTTGAGCTTGCCGAGGGCGGCACCCGAATCCAGCGATCGGGCGCCAAGCTCGACACCTTCCTTCAAAGTTTTAGCGCGCTCCGCTACGATCAACGCTGCAGCGGCGTTCAACAGGGCGACGTCGCGATAGGGGCTTGGCTTCCCATCGAGCACGCTCTTTAACGCGACCGCGTTGGCGTCAGCATCCCCGCCTTTAAGCGCATCTCCGCCGACGCGGGCAAGTCCCGCTTCCTCGGGCGTCACTTCAAAGCTGCGAAGTTCACCGCGTTCCAACGCCGTGACAAAAGTCGGCCCGCTCAAGGCGATTTCGTCGAGACCATCAGATCCATGAACCACCCACACGGATTCCGCACCGAGGTTTTTCAGAACCTGCGCCAGGGGTTGGACCCATTGCCTGGAGAATACCCCGACCATCTGGCGCTTGACGCCTGCAGGGTTGGACAGCGGCCCGAGCAAGTTGAAAATGGTGCGCGTCGCAAGTTCAACCCGCGTCGGTCCGACATTCTTCATCGCCGGATGATGGCTGGGCGCGAACATGAAACCGATGCCGGCCTCCGCGACGCAGCGGCCCACTTGCTCGGGCGAAAGGTCAATTTTGACGCCGAGGGCGGCCAGCACATCCGCCGCACCGGAGCGCGAGGAAAGCGCGCGATTGCCGTGTTTGGCAACGGGCACGCCCGCTCCGGCCACAATGAAGGACGCGCAGGTCGATACATTGACCGAACCGGAGCCGTCGCCGCCCGTGCCGACAATATCGACGGCATCGGCGGGGGCGGTGACCCGAAGCATCTTGGCTCGCATGACGCTGACCGCGCCAGTGATCTCGTCCACCGTCTCGCCGCGAACCCGCAAGGCCATCAACAGCCCGCCCATCTGGGAAGGCGTGGCTTCTCCGGCCATCATGCTTTCAAAGGCCGATGCCGCCTCGTCGCGCGAAAGCGTGGCCCCCGTTGCGACCTTGGCGATGATGGATTTCAGATCATTCATCTCTCGGCTTTCGAAATTTGCCCGGCCTTGTCGATGTGGAAGCCGGTCAGCTTCCCGCCCCGGTCGCCTGAGCGAAGGCGCTCTGGTTGATCGTGACGCCGATCTCGTTCTGCAGCTTGGCGACGTATTGGCCGACTTCCTCGTCAGTGATGGCCCGCTGCAAATTCGTCTTCAGCGCGGTTATGTCGGGAGACCCCATGTCCACGGGCGGAGTGGTCACTTCGGTCACCTTGAACACAAGCCACTCGCTTCCGCCATTTCCAGGCGTTTGACCCGCCGAGTCCTTGGCCGTGCGGAAGGCTGCGGGTACCAGCGAGGCAGGGAGGTTAGGCAGCGAAGAATCCCGCTTCAAGCCGGTGGCTGTTTCTGCCTTCAGGCCAGCGGCGGTTGCTTCGTCGCTTAGCTTGCCGCCCTGGTCGAGCTTCTTCACCATCTCATCTGCCTTGGCTTGCAGCCGCGTGGCGATCTGGTCCTCACGCCATTTCGCTTCCACTTGGTCTTTGACCTCATTCAAGTTTCGGTCGTGCGCTGGTGTGATGCCCAGTACGTCGAACCAGAGGTACCCGCCGTTAATTTGAACGGGATCGTTTTCGACGCCCACATCGCTGGCAAAGGCCTGCGATGCCAAATCCAAACCTTGCGGAATATTCGCCGCCGGTTGGCCATCGGGGAGGCGGCCCGAGCGGTCAATGGCGTCGATGGTTTGGACGGAGAGACCGAGCTTCTTGGCCGCCTCCGTGACGCCGGCGCCACCACCGCGCTCATCTTCCATCTTGTTGTGCAGGTCAGACATCGCGGCGCGCGCCCGATCAACCGCGATTTCCTTTTTCAAGCTGGCGGCCACGCTGTCGTAGTTCGGCTGAGCTCCGGGTTCGATCTTGCCGACCTTGACGAGCGCGATGCCGAATTTGCCTTGGACGGGCTGGCTGACCTCGCCGACGGTCGCCGAGAAAGCGGCGTCAGCAACCGCGGAATCAAGGATTCCCGATTTTGCGACTGTTCCAAGATCGACATCGGCAGGCTGAAGGCCGCGCTCTTTGGCGAGGTCCTCGAAGGACAATCCTGCCGAGATCCGGTCACGAGCGGCTGTCGCCTCCGCTAGGTTCGGAAATACGATCTGCGACACCTGCCGTTTCTCCGGCGTGCCCATCTGGTCGCGGCGCTGTTCGAACAACTTTTTCGCGTCATCGTCCGAAACGTCGGAGACCTTGGCCAAATCGTCAGGCGTGACGACGGCGAACGCAATCTTGCGATACTCGGGCGCCTTGAACTGGAATTTGTGGGCCTCGAAATAGCTCGCCAGTATTTCGGGCGAAGGGGGTTCGATGGTGCCGGCCTGGGCTGCGTCCAGCCTGACATATTCAACGGCCCGGGTTTCGTTCTGAAAGCGGCTCAGCGCCTCGATCAAAAGCTTGCTTGGCTCGACGCCAGCCACGAGCGTGCTCACGATCTGGTTACGCAGTGACACCTTTCGCTGGTCCGCCAGATAGCGGGGCTCGGTAAAGCCGGCCTGTCGGATCATGGCCTGGAATCGATTTGGATCGAAGGTGCCGTTGACGCCCTTGAAATTGGGATCGTTGAAAATGGTCCGCATGGTCTGGGCATCCGATTGGCCAAGCCCAAGCCGCCGTGCCTGCTCATCAAGCACAGCCTCTGAAATGGTCTGCTGCAAAAGCTGACGGTCAAAACCAACGGCGCGCGCCTGTTCGCTGGTCAAAGGCCTGCGGAGCTGGCGACCGAGCTGCTGGAGCCTGTCGTTATAAAGCTGGCGGAATTGCTCGGTCGATATTTCCGTACGCCCGATGGTCGCCAAGGTGGACTGGCCAAAGCCCCTGAAGATGTCGGCAATGCCCCATATTCCGAAGCTGACGATGAGCACGCCCATCACCGTGGCCATAATCGTTTTGCCGAGCCAGTTTGATGAGGCTTTTCGCAATCCTCGAAGCATAGGGTTCCAACTTGTCTGACGGAGGGGAGAAAACCGGGCTACGTCCCAATCGGGAATACCGGGCTGATAAAGCATCATAAAGTGACGTTCCAGCCGTCGCAACCTCGTGGGCAGTCCGCCCTGAAGGGCGGCCGGCCACCGTGGGCAAAGACCGTTACTGGAATTGGACGCCATGCTCTGATAGCGGATGGGGGAACAGGCCTCTTTGCGGATATCGACATGACCAATGACCTTCGCCCGCTCATCGCGGGCAACTGGAAAATGAACGGGCTTAGGGCCTCAATTGTGGAATTCGAAGCCATGCTGGCTGGGGCATCCCAGGTCAGTGCCAAGGCCGACTTGATGGTGTGTCCGCCGGCTACCTTGATCGCCGCTTTCGCAAACAAAGCGGGGAACGCGCGCACCTTGCTGATTGGCGGCCAGGACTGCCACCCAAGTCCTTCGGGAGCACATACCGGCGATATCTCCGCGGAGATGCTGGCCGATGCTGGCGCCACAGCCGTCATTGTCGGCCATTCGGAACGCCGCACCGATCATGGCGAGAGCGACGCGGTGGTCCGTCAAAAGACGGAGGCCGCTTGGCGGGCAGGCCTGACCGCGATCGTGTGCATCGGAGAAACCCAGGCGCAGCGCGATGGGGGCCAGGCGCTCGCGATCTGCGGCGCACAGTTGAAGGGATCACTACCAGATGGATGCCGGGCCGATAACCTGGTTGTCGCCTACGAGCCGGTCTGGGCTATCGGCACGGGACGCACTCCGACAGTTGAAAATATCAAGGAAGTCCATGATTTTATCAGGAATAACCTAATAAATCGCTTTAACAAAGAGGGCGCCCAGATCCGCCTTCTCTATGGCGGGTCGGTCAAGCCCTCCAACGCGGCCGAATTGATGGCGGTTGCGAACGTCAACGGTGCCCTGGTCGGCGGCGCGAGCCTGAAGGCGTCCGATTTCCTTGCGATCGCGACGGGATGTCCCTAATTAACGGCGGGTGGCGTGCACGGGGGTGACAATGTCCCGCCTCATCGTGTAACAGCCGCAGCTTCGAACATTCGCAAGCCCGAAAGCGGCCTCAATACCGCGCCGGCCGGCTTGTGACAAAAGGCTTGCAATGCAGACTGTCATCATCGTCATTCACCTCATGATCGTCGCCGTACTGATCGGCACGGTGTTGCTGCAGAAATCCGAAGGCGGTGGCCTCGGCATGGGGGGCGGTGCAGGCTTTATGTCCAGCCGCGGCACAGCCAACCTTTTGACCCGAACCACGGCGATCCTGGCCGTCGGCTTTTTCCTCACCAGCCTGCTGCTGTCGTGGCTCGCGGGCTATGACCGCAAGCCGAGTTCCATCGTCGGGACGGGCACACCCGCCTCGCAGTCGCAGCCTGCCGATGGCACGGTGCCCGTGGTTCCACCGACCAGCGGCGGCATCCTGGATTCCCTGAAGAAGGCGGATCAGCCGCAGCCGGCTCCGTCGCCCGGCCCGCAGGCCCCGCGTTCGCAATGATGGCATGCGCGAAGGCCAGCTTTCGCCATCCGTCGAATGTCAGCCGCAACAGACTGATATCTCGTTGATTTCCTAGTCTTCCACAGTCGCCCGAAATGTTGGTGAGCCGGTGCGATTCGCTTTGGCGAATCGGGCCGGTGGCTTTAAAGGTTGGGTCCCATGGCGCGGTACATCTTCATCACCGGCGGCGTGGTCTCCTCGCTCGGAAAGGGTTTGGCGTCAGCAGCGCTCGGCGCGCTGTTGCAGGCTCGGGGCTACAAGGTCCGGCTTCGCAAGCTCGACCCCTATCTCAATCTCGACCCCGGCACGATGTCACCCTACCAGCATGGCGAGGTGTTCGTGACCGATGATGGCGCGGAGACCGATCTGGATCTCGGTCACTATGAGCGCTTTACGGGTCGCCCGGCCACCAAGGCCGACAACATCACGACGGGCCGCATCTACCAGGACATCCTCACGAAGGAGCGCCGGGGCGATTATCTCGGTGCGACCATTCAGGTCATTCCGCATGTGACCAACGCGATCAAGGAATTCGTCCTCGACAACAACGATGCCTATGACTTCGTACTCGTCGAAATCGGCGGCACGGTGGGCGACATCGAGGGCCTGCCGTTCTTCGAGGCGATCCGCCAGCTCAAGAATGATCTGCCGCGCGATAACGCGATTTATATTCACCTGACGCTATTGCCGTTCATCCCAAGTGCTGGCGAATTGAAGACCAAGCCGACCCAGCATTCGGTCAAGGAGCTGCGCTCCATCGGCATCCAGCCCGATATTCTTCTTTGCCGGACCGACCGACCGATTCCCAAGGAAGAGCGGCGCAAACTTGGGCTTTTCTGCAACGTGCGGGAGAGCGCCGTCATCGAGGCGCGCGACGTCGATAATATCTACGCGGTCCCAGAGGCCTACCACGCCGCCGGCCTCGATGATGAGGTTCTGGCGGCATTCGGAATCGAAGCGAAGGCACCACCGGCGCTGGCGCGCTGGCATGAGATCAATGAGCGGGTCCGCAATCCGGAAGGCGCGGTTACGATCGCCATCGTCGGCAAATACACCGGCATGAAGGATGCCTACAAGTCCTTGATCGAAGCGCTCTCGCATGGCGGCATCGCCAACAAGGTGAAGGTCAATCTCGACTGGATCGAAAGCGAAGTGTTCGAGAACGAGGATCCAGCGCCTTTCCTCGAGCACGTCAACGGCATCCTGGTGCCCGGCGGGTTCGGCCAACGTGGCGCGGAAGGTAAAATTCAGGCGGCGCGCTTTGCTCGCGAAAGGAACGTGCCCTATTTCGGCATTTGCTTCGGGATGCAGATGGCGGTGATTGAGGCCGCGCGCAATCTCGTCGGGATCGCACAGGCGAACTCCACGGAATTTGGTGCCACCTCCGAGCCGCTGGTCGGGCTGATGACGGAATGGCTTCGCGGCAACGAACTGGAAAAGCGTTCCAAGAGCGGGGACCTCGGCGGCACCATGCGGCTCGGGGCCTATCCCGCCATCCTCAATCGTGGGAGCCGGGTGTCCGACGTCTATGGCGGCGCAACGGAAATCTCTGAACGGCATCGCCATCGCTACGAAGTGAACACCTCCTACAAAGAGCGTCTTGAACAGCACGGACTGAAGTTTTCCGGTCTGTCGCCGGATGGCGTGTTGCCGGAGATCGTCGAATACGAGGACCATCCTTGGTTCATCGGGGTACAGTTCCATCCCGAGCTCAAGTCACGCCCGTTTGAACCGCATCCCCTGTTCTCGTCCTTCATTCAGGCAGCTCTGGTTCAGTCCCGGCTGGTCTAATCCAGCTGGTCGAGATCACGCCGTTTTTCAAAGGCATGGCTTTGACGGGCGCACGGTTCTCTGCGAGACAGGCGCTTGTACGGATTAGCCGGAAGAGGGGCCGCCGATGATTTATGAGAGCCGCGTTTATCGCTGCGTGCCCGGCCGCTTGCCAGACCTGCTCAAGCGTTTTGAAACCCTGACACTGAAACTATTTGAGGCACACGGCATTCGGCCGGTTGGCTTCTTCACGACGGTGGTCGGAGAGTCAAACCAGGAGCTGACGTACCTGTTAGCTTGGGAATCGCTTGCCGAGCGCGAGACGAAATGGGCTAGTTTCATGGCCGACCCTGAATGGATCGCGGGACGCAAAAAAAGCGAGGAGAGCGGCCAGATCGTGGCCAATATCGCCAGTCAGCTTTTCGCGCCGACATCGTTTTCGGCGATGAAATAGCGATCGCAGCTGCACACTCCGGGGATCATGATGCCTCACGGTCTCGATCATGTGGTGCACGCGGTGCGCGATCTCGACGCTGCCACGGCTTTTTACAGCAAGGCCGGCTTTCAGGTCGGGACTCGCAATCGTCATCCTTGGGGCACTCACAACCGGATCGTTCAGCTTCCCAATGCCTATATCGAACTATTGGAAGTGGCCGAACCGGAGAAGATTACGCCCCATCGGGCGCGTTTGTTTTCGTTTGGTGCCTTCAACCGGGACTTTCTGAGCAAAGGCGAGGGGCTTTCGATGCTGATCCTGCGCAGCACCGATGCGCGCGCAGATGCCGAGCAATTTGAGGCGGCCGGTATCGGCGGGTTTGAGGTATTCGATTTTTCCCGCGAGGGCGAACGCGCCGATGGCAGCCGCATTCAGCTGGCCTTCTCCCTGGCTTTTGCAAAAGACCGTACATCACCGCAGACCGGCTTTGCCGCCTGTCAGCATCATCATCCGGAAAACTTCTGGGATCGGGCGCTACAAGGTCACAGCAATGGAGCATTATCGGTAAGCGGGTTCGTGCTGGTGGCTGACAATCCGACCGACCATCACGTCTTCCTGCGGGGGTTCACCGGATTGCAGGATTTGCATTCGAATTCCCTCGGCGTTCGTGCGACGACCGAAAACGGCGCAATCGAGATCGTCGACGCCGTGTCGTTTCGCGACCGCTTCGGTTTTGCTCCCGCGGTCATTGGTGACACAATGAGCTTGAACGCCGCGCGAATTGCCGTGGAGAATATCGACAACACCAGGGTCAGGCTGCAACGCGGTGGGATCGTTTACAGCGAACGTCACCAATGCCTCATCGTGTCGCCGGACTCCGGTTTTGGCGCATCCCTGATATTCGAGGAGGCCAAAGAGGTTGATCTACCCGGCAGGCCCCGGCATGGTCGTACGGCAGGAGAATAAGCCCTTGAATGCCCAAGCATCCGCCGCATCCATCGTCACTGTCGGGCAGAGTGCCAGGCCGGCGAGGTTCGGTAATGATCTGCCGCTATCGATTATCGCGGGGCCTTGCCAATTGGAGAGCCGGGCCCATGCGCTCGAAGTAGCGACTGCGTTAAAGGAAGTTGCCACACGCCTGGACATCGGGCTCGTCTACAAGACGTCGTTCGACAAAGCTAACCGGACCAGTGCGTCGGCCGCACGCGGCCTTGGTCTTGCCCAGGCATTACCGATCTTTGCCGAAATCCGCTCTTCGCTTGGTTTGCCAGTGCTGACCGACGTTCACGAGGCTTCGCAATGCGCCGAGGTGGCGCAGGCCGTCGACGTGCTGCAGATCCCAGCCTTCCTCTGTCGGCAGACCGATCTGCTGTTGGCGGCTGCCGCGACCAACAAGGTCGTCAACGTTAAAAAAGGGCAGTTCCTGGCGCCATGGGACATGGCCAATGTGGTGGCCAAGATCACCAGTGCAGGCAATTCGCAGGTGCTGGTCACCGAGCGCGGCGCATCGTTCGGCTACAATACGCTCGTGTCGGATATGCGGGCACTGCCGATCTTGGCGAAGACCACGGGTGCGCCGGTTATCTTCGATGCCACGCATTCGGTGCAACAGCCGGGCGGCAAGGGGACATCCTCGGGCGGCGAACGCGAATACGTGCCGGTATTGGCTCGTGCCGCCGTCGCGGTCGGGGTTGCCGGGGTTTTCATCGAAACGCATCCCGATCCCGATCATGCGCCATCCGACGGTCCCAACATGGTGCCGCTCAAAGAGTTCGAAAGCCTCATTCGAACGTTGATGGCGTTTGACGCCCTCGCCAAGAAGACCGCGCGATAATGTCTCGCATTCGGTTGCGGCCGAAATAGTCGATGCCCTCGATCCTGAACATCATTGCGCTGACCGCGTTGGCGGGAAGTCTTTCCGCGAGGGCGCTGGACCCTCTGCTGCCGCATATCGCCGACGAATTCGGCGTCAGTATCGCCTCCGTCGCCAGCTTTGTGTCGGCCTTTTCCTTCACCTTTGCGATCGTCCAGCCAGCGATAGGTGCCGCCGCCGATCTGCTCGGCAAGGTGCGGCTGATGCTGGTCTGTCTGATATTGCTCGGGATTGCCAATATCCTGGGTGCATCGACCCATTCGTTCGGAATGTTGTTCGTCACCCGCATTCTGGCCGGCGTCGCTTCCGGCGGCATTTTTCCGGTTTTGCTGGGACTGGCCTCAGATCTGGTGGCTCCGGAGCGGAGACAAGTCGCGATCAGTCGCGTGCTCGCCGGATCGCTGACCGGCAATCTTCTGGGCGCCTCGGCGTCGGGCATGATCGGAGATGTTCTGGGTTGGCGGGGCGTGCTGGCGGTGCTCGGCGGACTCATGGTCGTCACCGCGGCCGTCGTCGCGCTTGCGTTTCGAAACTCGCCGCAAAAGATCCAACCGGTGAGAGCGGATCTTGCCGCGCTGCGACGCGGCTATCGAACCATTTTTTCCAACCCGAACGCGATCGTGGTCTTCAGCGCGGTCTTCCTTGAGGGTAGCTGTATCTTCGGCCTGTTCGCCTACATCGCCTCATTTCTGGTGGCGCTCGGCGAGCGTAGCCTTTCGGCCGCCGGCATCGTGATTGCCGGATTTGCGGTTGGCGGTTTGCTTTACACCCTCACTGTGGGGCGGTTGATGCCAAGGCTTGGCACCAATGGCATGATGCTGTTGGGTGCCGGCCTGCTCTCACTACAGTTGGTCCTGACGGCCCAGGACTTCGGGTGGAAGGCGCAGACTGCCGTGATGCTGTTCATGGGCTGGGGATTCTATCTGTTGCACGGATCGATCCAGGTGTTTTCCAGCGAGTTGTCGGTCGAGGCGCGCGCCACTGCGCTTTCACTGCATTCGTTCTTTTTCTTTTTAGGACAAACGGCAGGGCCGATCGGCTATGGCATCGGTATCGCGTATCTCGGCAAGACACCGACGCTTCTGGTCAGCGCTGCCACAATGTTGTTGGTAGGGTATGCCTGCACCAGATTGCTGCGAGCCTCGCGCCCGGCCGATGCCGCCTTGCACCCCGAGGTCGAGCCATAAGCGCGGCGTCAGCCCCGTCCGCGATAGGGTGCGACCCCCTGGTCTGGCACCCACACGCCCTTTGGCAGGCGACCGGTCTGCCAGAACACATCAATCGGGATGCCTCCGCGCGGATACCAGTAGCCGCCGATACGCAACCATTTCGGCTTGATGAGGGCCGCGATCCGCTTGCCGATGGCCACCGTGCAATCTTCGTGAAACGCGCCGTGCTGGCGGAAGCTCGCCAAATAAAGCTTCAGCGATTTGGATTCGAGGAGCCATTGGCCCGGCACATAATCGATCATCAGATGGGCAAAATCGGGTTGGCCGGTCACGGGGCATAACGAGGTGAATTCGGGCGCGGTGAAGCGGGCGACGTAGTTCGTATCCCGCTGGGGATTGGGCACCCGATCAAGCTGGGCGGCATCGGGGCGATCGGGCCATCGAGTGGCCCTTCCGAGCTGCAGCGGCGGTGCTTTCGGGGTTTTGGCAGGCGATTTGGCCATCTCAGGTCTCCGTTGGCCCCTGATAACCAATTACGCCGCGGGCGTCCACGTGGCCTTTTCCACGCCCGCGCCATGCGGTAGAAGCACCGCAAACCTTCCTGCCGCATTGCAAATGAGGCTTCCCATGACCGCCATCGTAGACATCATCGGCCGCGAAATTCTCGACAGCCGTGGCAATCCCACCGTCGAGGTCGACGTGGTGCTGGAAGATGGTTCGATGGGGCGAGCTGCTGTGCCCTCGGGAGCTTCGACGGGCGCCCATGAGGCCGTCGAGCTGCGCGACGGCGACAAGGGCCGGTATCTCGGCAAGGGCGTGCAGAAGGCGGTCGAAGCCGTAAACGGCGATATCTTCGATGCGGTCGGCGGCATGGATGCCGAGCAGCAGGTTCAGATCGACCAGATCATGATCGACCTCGATGGCACGCCGAACAAGAGCCGGCTTGGCGCCAATGCAATCCTCGGTGTGTCACTGGCGGTCGCCAAGGCCGCCGCGGAAGCCAGCGACTTGCCGCTCTATCGCTATGTCGGTGGCACCTCCGCACGCACCCTGCCGGTGCCGATGATGAACATCGTCAATGGCGGCGTGCATGCCGACAATCCGATCGACTTCCAGGAATTCATGATCATGCCTGTCGGCGCCCCGAGTTTCAGCGAAGCACTGCGCTGCGGAGCGGAGATCTTCCACACGCTGAAATCCGAGCTGAAGAAGGCCGGCCACAATACCAATGTCGGCGACGAGGGCGGTTTCGCGCCCAATCTGCCGTCAGCGGATGCGGCGTTGGACTTCGTGATGGGCGCGATCGGCAAGGCGGGATACAAGGCCGGGCAGGATGTCATGCTGGCGCTCGATTGCGCGGCGACCGAGTTCTTCAAGGAAGGTGCCTATGTCTATGGCGGCGAGAAGAAGACCCGTTCGCGATCCGAGCAGGCCCGCTATCTGGCCGATCTCGCCGCGCGCTATCCCATCGTCTCGATTGAGGACGGCATGTCGGAAGACGACATGGAAGGCTGGCAGGAATTAACCGGCCTGATCGGTAACAAGTGCCAGCTGGTCGGCGACGACCTCTTCGTCACCAATGTCAACAGGCTCGCCGATGGTATCAAGCACGGCCGCGCCAATTCCATTTTGGTGAAGGTCAACCAGATCGGCTCGTTGACCGAGACACTGAGCGCCGTCGAGATGGCGCTCAAGGCCGGCTATACTGCCGTCATGTCGCATCGCTCGGGCGAGACCGAGGATGCCACCATCGCCGATCTGGCGGTCGCCACCAATTGCGGCCAGATCAAAACCGGCTCGCTCGCGCGAGCTGACCGCACGGCCAAATACAATCAATTGCTGCGTATCGAGCAGGAATTGGGCTCGCAGGCGAAGTATGCCGGCCGCGCGGCGCTCAAGGCGCTCGCCTGAACAAACACAGATGAGGTAGCGGGTGAGGGGTCCGCTCCCTGCCAAGGGCCAAGAAAGCTCAAAAGTTCTGCGGACAAGCGTCCCCGGTGAACGCAGCGCTTCGCCCACCGCGGCGATGCGTTGCCGAGGCGCGTCTGAATCTGATCAGGCGATGGCCGGGGTGTGCTCGCTTCTGCCATCCCCTTCGACGTTAAATCACTAACTCGTAATAACCGGCGGTGCATGGCGCCACTTGGCACGGCCCACCCCGCGTCCCGGTATGCTATGGTCGGACCGCACAGGGCGCGGCCTGGCGTCAATCAGAGCAAAATCCATTTGGGGGAGAAACACCGATGTCGACTGATCTCAAGTATCTGGCCTTTACGGCGCTGCTCACAGCATCCCTTTGGATTCCCTTTGTCGTTGCCCAGGTCTCCAACAACGGACCATTGAAACCGGAGAACTATCGCGATCCCACGCCGCGACCGCTGCCCAACTGGGGCAAGCGCGCGAACAGGGCTCATCTCAATGCCGTGGAGGCATTCGCACCTTTCGCCGCGCTCGTTATCGTGGCGCATCTCGGGGGCAAGGCAAATGCCATGACGGCATTTTGGGCCACCTGCTTCTTCTGGCTCCGCCTGTTGCACGCTGTGGTCTATTTCGCCGGCATTCCGCTGGTCCGCACCATTGTCTTCACCCTCGGCTATTTCACGCTGATCGGCATCTTTTGGGAAATTATTCGCTAGCACGACACTGGGAGAAGCCACGCCTTTCATTTTGGCGCACTCACGGATATTTCGGTTGCCCGGCTGCTATCTGCTGCCTACGTTCCGGCTATTCGAACCAAAATGGATTATCTGAATGGCCGCTCCTCTTAATGTTCTTGCTATCGTAGGTAGCCTGCGCAAGGAAAGCTTTACGCTGAAGATCGCCAACGCGCTCGCCAAGCTTGCGCCCGGCGATCTCAAACTCGAAGTCACAACCTTGCATCAGCTCTCGTTTTTCAATCAGGATCTGGAGGCTGCGCCACCAGCTGATTGGGTGGCATTTCGCGAAAAAATCCAGGGCGCCCATGGCGTGTTGTTCGTCACGCCGGAATATAATCGCTCGATACCGGGTGTATTGAAAAACGCCATCGATGTCGGCTCCCGCCCGTACGGCAAGAGCTCGTTCAATGGCAAGCCGATCGGCATCGTCGCCAATTCGCCGGGACCCCTTGGTGGCGTCAGCGCAGCCAAGCATCTGCAGCAGATCCTGCCGGGTATCAGCGGGCCGCTTTTGCAGCAGCCGGAAATCTATCTGAATGGCGTCGGCGACGCGTTCGATGCGCAGGGTGAATTGGTCAAGGACTCGCTGCGAACGGTGCTGAAGCAATATATCGACATCTACGCGGCCTTTGTCCAAAAGCATCGGGCCTGACCCCGCTGGACTGAGGGGGTCTTAAAGCCGGTGGGGCGGGGACAACAGGGCCTCGAACCCCCGGAGCGTCCAAGGCTTTTCGCGGCGCGATCCGATCATCTTAGGGTTTCATTAACCGGACCATTCCATGGTTCGGCGCATGGTTTCTCGCAGTCGTCTCAAATCCCTTCTGACCGGCGTCGCCCTTTACACAATGGCGGCCGGGGTGATCGGCTATTTCGGCGTCAACGCGTATACCGGAAAATATGGCCTGAACGCGCGCCAGGAGCTCGATCAGGAGATCATCGCGCTGACTTCGGAGCTGGCGCGGCTGAAGCGTGAGCGTGCCGAAGGCGAACAAAGGGTCTCGCTGCTAAGATCCGACCGGGTCGATCCGGACATGCTGGACGAACGTGCACGCTATCAGCTTGACTATGCCAATCCGCACGACCTAGTCCGGATGAATCGTTCGAACTGATTTCTCGCAACGAGCATGCCAAGCTGGGCGATGATGTTGCACTGGGGATCAGATCGCCGGCTTGGACGACGATCTGATCAAGCAACGCCCCTTATTCACCGGCGGGCACGGCGACGCGGATCACCTCGCCCGTAGGAGCCCACCGCTCACCCTCGATTTTTGAAATCATGCCCATGTGGTGGGGCGTGTGGTCGGTCGGCGTCGCATTGTACGTCACGCCGGGCAGCAGAAGAGGATGGGGCACCTCCGGGAAGTCATTGGCGGACCTCATTACGTTTTCGCGGCTCAAATCATTGCCGCACTTCTTCAATATCTCCACCATGAACTGAGCGGTGATGTATCCGGAAAGTGGCGCATTATCATATGGATTCTCACCGGGCAGATATTTCTTCATGAAAGCGAAGTATTCCTTCATTGCCGGAAGCTCCCAGTTGGCCTCGTCATCTGGAAGCGCCATGAACTGCACGGACAGGATGCCCTGAGTTGCCTCGCGCCCAGCCGGTTTGATTGCATTGGGGATCGAGGATCCTGCATTGATCACCATCTTCAGCGGATTCCAGCCCAGTTCATACATTTTGCGGAAGGCCTGAGCTCCAAATTTCGTTGAAGTCGCAAGAACGACGGTGTCGGCGCCGGAGCTCTTGAGTTGCGCGACTTGCGAGTCGATCGTTGGTGACGTGATGTCATACCCGACCTCCGTCACAATCATGGAGGCCGCCTTCGCGCCAAGTGTCTGTTTGAAGAATCGCAGATATCCTTTCCCGATTTCATCGTTCTGATAAAGAACTGCGATCTTCGCGTCTGGTTTGTTTTTCAAGAGGTAGGTTGCCAGAATGGCAGCCTCTACTTGATACTGCATGGACCACATCGTGGTGTAAGGATACTCCTTCACATTGGCCGGTATCGAACTTCCTGCCGACGACAGCAGTTGCGGTACACCGCGACTGTTCAAATATTTCGCCGTCGCTATGACCCCTGGCGACCCAATCATCAAAAACATGGCCAGGACGTCATCCTCTTCGACAAGCCTGCGAACTTGTTCGACGGTCTTTGGTGTACTAAACGCATCGTCTCTTGAGATCAGATTGATCTTGCGTCCGTTGACCCCGCCTTGCTCGTTGATCATGTTCATGTAAGCGACGCTAACTTTGCCAGAGACGCTATAAGCGGACAGAGGCCCACTGTAGGGCATGGTCTGGCCAAGTCGGATTTCGGTTGGTGTCACGCCTGGTGTGTCTGCGGCGCGTGAGAACCCGATCGGCCACAACAAGAGGCTGGCCGATACCACGATCTTTATAAATCGCATCATCTCCTCCGTTTATGATTTGTATTTGGTTTGTTAGCGCAGGTTAGTTCCCAGAGCGAAACGCTTTCGCTCGTTGTGAGGGTAGTAGCAGATAACGCTTATCTGTAAGTCCAATACTTCTCGCGTTCAATTCGGCGGCGGTCCACATCTGCGCCGCCAAACATGCCGTTTCGTGGGCGGGAAAAAGGCCGCTCACATGGAGCGGCCTTTTCGGCAGGTCAGGAGAAATCGGTCTCACGCCGAGCCCTTACGAGCCGATCATTGACCTGGAGCGAGGTTGTCGCGGACGATCTCGCCCGTGCTGGCCCACCGTTCGCCCTCGATTTTGGTAATTTCGGCCATGTGGAACGGGACGTGATCGGTCGGCGTCGCGTTGTACTTCACGCCGGGCCGCAGAAGCGGATGCTGCACTTCCGGGAAGTCCTGGGCATATTTCATCAGGTTCTCACGGCTCAAATCGTTGCCGCACTTCTTCAGGATGTCGATCATGAAGGAGCCGGTGATGTAGCCTGCGAGAAAGGCAAAGTCCTCGGCGTTCTCGTTCGGCAGGTACTTCTTCATGAAGGCCTTATACTCCTTCATGGCCGGAACATCATCGTTGGCCTTGTCGTCAGGAGCCATCATGTACTGCACGGAGATGACGCCCTGGCTCGCCTCGATTCCGGCTGGCTTGATCGCGGCAGGGATCGAGGAGCTCGCGCTGATCAGCAACTTCAGCGGATGCCAGTCGAGCTCATACATCTTGCGGAGCGCCTGGGCGCCGAATTTCGGCGTGGCGGCAATCACCACCGTGTCGGCGCCGGAACTCTTAAGCTGTGAAATCTGCGAGTCGATGGTCGGCGAGGTGATGTCATAACCCACCTCCGAGACGATCAGGGAGGTTTTGTCCCGCAGACCTTCCTTGAAGAATCTTTGGTAGTTTTTGCCAAACTCGTCGTTCTGATAGAGGACGGCGATTTTTGCATTCGGCTTGTTCTTCAAAACATAGTTCGCCAGGATCAACGACTCTGTTTGGAATGGCATCGACCACGTCGTCGTCCAGGGATACTCTTTCACGTTGGAAGGAGCCGAGTTGCCGGTGGATGACAAGATCTGGGGGATGCCGCGGCTGTTGAGATATTTTGCCGTGGCCAGAATGGTTGGCGTACCCAGCGACTCGAAGATGGCGAGGACCTCGTCTTCCTCAACCAGCTTGCGGGTCTGTTCAACGGCTTTGGGCGGGCTGTAGGCGTCATCTCGGGAAATCAGGTTGATCTTCCGCCCATTGACGCCGCCCTGATCATTGATCATTTGCATGTAGGCGATATTGGCCTTCCCGGCGGAACTGAAGGATGAAGCCGGGCCGCTGTAGGGCATGGTCTGCCCGAGCTTGATTTCGGTCGCCGTTACGCCAGGCGGGTCGGCTGCGTGAACCAACTGGCCGGCCAAGAGCAAGACAGTTGCCGATACGCCGATGCTTGTAAGTCCCTTCATCGCCACATTCCTCCCGTTGCAGTGCTGTTGGTTTTTACGCTGGCGCAATATTACTGGTTGTGTTTCAACCGCTTTGATGAGCTAGCGACGCATGGATGCTGCCATGCTAACAGTTCTCGTGCACATAAAATAAAATCAAGACGCGTTTGAGTTTTTTATGATCTGCAGCATCGAAACCGGCGTTGCCCGCCTGTATGTCGGGCCTATAGTTAGGAAACGCTGATTTGCCAGGAAAAAAATACACGGAGCGCCGCGCCATGGACTATCAAGAACTGATCTATACGGTTTCCAACCACGTCCTCACCATCACATTCAACAAACCTGACAAGCTCAACGCGTTCGGCCCCCAAATCGAGCGGGAGTTTCGCGAAGCGCTGCAACGCGCTGACGCAGATCCCGACGTGCGCGCCATCGTGATTACCGGGACCGGCCGCGCGTTCTGCGTCGGTGCCGACATGGGCGCGCTCACGAATGCCAGCGAATCCGGCGTTCCCGGAAAGAAGGTCGAACCTGCCGGTAAGACGATCGAGGCGAATTACGAGCGCCGTTTGACCTATATGTTGCGGATATCGAAACCGATGATCTGCGCGATCAATGGGCCGGTTGCCGGCATCGGCTTTAGCCTAACACTCTTCTGTGACTTCCGGTTCATGTTGGATAGCGCCAATATGTCGACGTCGTTTGCTCGGCGCGGGCTGATCGCCGAGCACGGCACATCCTGGATGTTGCAGCAGCTCATTGGCCCCATGAACGCGCTTGATCTGTTGATGACGGCGCGCAAGATCACCGGCGCGGAGGCCGACAAAATGGGGCTCGTCCGGGCACGTCCTGCCGAAACCCTGATGAAGGATGTTTATGAATTTGCCCAGGACATCGCAGATAATTGCTCGCCCCGTTCAACCGGGATCATCAAGCGTCTGGTCTATGATGCGATGTTCCAGAATCTCGCCGAGGCCTTGGTTGTCGCCGAGACAGAGGAATTGATTTCTTTCACCAGCGAGGATTTCAAAGAGGGCGTGGCGCATTTTGTGCAAAAGCGGAAGCCCAACTTCACTGGACGCTGACGGTCGCCAATCAGGCGCGACAGGTGCCGAGGCCTCTGGCATCATAAGAAGCCTCCAGATCATAAAATGACGGGAGTGCGCCGTTTGCGACGGCGCAACCTGTCTTCATCCGCCCGGGTTCGCCCTGGGCACAATACGGACGTAAATTCCAAGGCCCGCACGTTTCTTTTGCGGAAATGTCGTGACGATGTCCTGCCCGCTGCACTGCGGCAGAGAGTCTCAAGGGAATCTGGCTCCGTCCAAAGGTAGTCCCAGGCAATCCTTTCAAGGTGATTTGAGTTGGGCTAGAGAAAGTCCAGTGCTCTCTTGAACCGGAATCGCCATGGCCGCTCCCAAGAAAAACCCTGCCAAGGAAACAGGCAACGGCTCTCGCGGTACCCTTGATTTTACCAAAGAGCAGGAGCTCGGCGCGCTGCGCGAAATGCTCCTGATCCGGCGATTTGAGGAAAAGGCCGGCCAGCTTTACGGCATGGGCGCGATCGGCGGCTTCTGCCATCTCTATATCGGTCAGGAAGCCGTCGTGGTCGGCATGCAGATGGCGCTCAAGCCAGGCGACCAGATCATCACCGGTTATCGCGATCACGGGCACATGCTGGCCTGCGGCATGGATTCCAAGGGCGTGATGGCGGAGCTGACGGGCCGGCGCGGGGGCTATTCCAAGGGCAAGGGCGGCTCAATGCACATGTTCAGCCTGGAGAAGAACTTCTTCGGCGGCCACGGCATTGTCGGTGCGCAGGTTTCTCTCGGCACCGGGCTTGCCTTTGCCAATCACTATCGCGGAAACGATTTCGTGAGCGTTGCATATTTTGGCGACGGCGCCGCCAACCAGGGACAAGTCTATGAAAGCTTCAACATGGCTGAACTCTGGAAGCTGCCGGTAGTCTACGTCATCGAGAACAACCGCTATGCCATGGGAACGTCGGTAACGCGTTCCTCCGCGCAAACCGATTTTTCCAAGCGCGGCGTTTCCTTCAATATACCCGGTGATCAGGTCGACGGTATGGACGTGCGGGCGGTCAAGGCCGCCGGGGACAAGGCGGTGGCCTGGTGCCGCGCCGGAAATGGCCCCTACATCCTGGAAATGCAGACCTACCGCTATCGCGGCCATTCGATGTCCGATCCGGCGAAATACCGGACGCGCGAGGAAGTGGAGAAGGTCCGCCACGATCAGGATCCGATCGAACGCGTGCGCAACCGTCTATTGGCTCTTGGCGTGAGCGAGTTGGACCTCAAGGCTGTCGATGCGCAGGTGCGGGAAATCGTCAATGTCGCCGCGGATTTTGCCCAGCACGACCCCGAGCCCGATCCCGCCGAACTGTGGACAGACGTGTACCGCTGATCACGAGCCGAGAGACAACAGCTTTTCTGCAAGACAGACTTCTACAAGACAGCCTTCTAGATGAGTTTTTCGGAGCTGATATGCCAATCCAAGTCCTGATGCCCGCGCTGTCCCCGACCATGGAAAAGGGCAACCTCGCAAAGTGGTTGAAGAAGGAAGGTGAGGCGATCAAGTCCGGCGACGTGATTGCGGAAATCGAGACCGATAAGGCAACAATGGAAGTCGAGGCGACCGATGAAGGTACGCTCGGCAAGATACTGGTGCCGGAAGGCACCGCCGACGTCGCCGTCAACACCCCGATTGCGACCATCCTTGGCGAAGGCGAAAGTAGTGACGCGGTCGAAGCGCCGGCCAAGACAGCGGCTGCAGCGACACCGGGCGTAAATGCGGCATCGCCGGTCACTCAGCAACGCGCGGCTGAATCCAGTCCGCCAGCGGAAGGAAAGCCGGTCACGCCAAAAGCGCCGGCGGCGCCGCAGGCCGTCGCCGAGCCCGCCCCGGAAGTCCCAGCCGGCACCGAAATGCTGACGATGACGATCCGCGAAGCGCTTCGGGACGCCATGGCCGAGGAGATGCGTCGCGATCCCGACGTGTTCGTGATGGGTGAAGAGGTCGCCGAATATCAGGGGGCCTACAAGGTGACACAGGGATTGCTGCAGGAATTCGGCAATCGCCGCGTCATCGATACGCCCATCACCGAGCACGGCTTTGCCGGCGTTGGCGTCGGCGCGGCCATGGCCGGGCTAAAGCCGATCGTCGAGTTCATGACTTTCAATTTCGCCATGCAGGCGATCGACCACATCATCAATTCCGCCGCCAAGACCTTGTACATGTCGGGCGGACAGCTTGGCTGTCAGATCGTGTTTCGCGGTCCCAACGGAGCCGCCTCCCGCGTCGCCGCGCAGCACAGCCAGGATTATTCGGCGTGGTATTCGCAGATCCCCGGCCTCAAGGTGGTGTCGCCATTTTCCGCCGCCGACCACAAGGGGCTGCTCAAGGCTGCAATCCGCGATCCCAATCCTGTGATCTTCCTCGAAAACGAAATGCTCTACGGCCACTCCGGTGAAGTGCCGAAGCTCGATGATTACATCGTGCCGATTGGCAAGGCGCGGGTGGTGCGTACTGGCTCGCATGTCACGCTCATTGCCTGGTCAAATGGCATGACCTATGCGCTCAAGGCCGCGGACGCCCTTGCGAAAGAGGGAATCGAGGCCGAAGTGATCGATCTCAGGACTTTGCGGCCGCTCGACACGGAAACTCTGGTCGCTTCAGTTCGCAAAACCGGCAGAGCGGTAACGGTCGAAGAAGGCTGGCAACAAAACGGTGTCGGTGCGGAGATCGCCGCCCGACTGATGGAGCACGCCTTTGATTATCTGGACGCACCGGTGACGCGGGTTTCCGGCAGGGACGTGCCGATGCCCTATGCCGCCAACCTGGAAAAACTCGCTTTGCCTTCGGCGGACGAGGTCGTCGCGGCCGCGAAGGCCGTTTGTTATCGCTGACGGAGCTGGGCTCGATCATGCCGATCAACATTCTGATGCCCGCGTTGTCGCCCACCATGGAAAAGGGCAATCTCGCCAAATGGCTCAAGAAAGAGGGCGACAAGGTGCAGTCCGGCGATGTGATCGCCGAGATCGAGACCGACAAGGCGACCATGGAGGTTGAGGCGGTCGATGAAGGAACGATCGCCAAGATCGTGGTTCCCGAAGGCACGCAGGATGTTCCGGTCAACGATGTGATCGCCATCCTCGCAGGCGAGGGTGAAGACGCCAAAGCCGCCGGCAGCGGAGCCCCAGCCCCCACAAAAGCTGTGGCCTCACCGGAAAAGACCGCGCCCAAGCCGGCTCCTGCTCCGCAGAGCGCTCCACCTCCGGCTCCTGCCGCCCCGGTCGCAGCGATGTCCGCCGCGGCCGCGCCGGCCGCGCAAACCAACGGTCAAGCTCGCATTTTCTCGTCTCCGCTGGCGCGACGGCTCGCCAAGGACGCGGGCATTGAGCTTGCCCGGGTTACCGGCAGCGGACCGCATGGCCGTATCGTCGCCCGCGACGTTGAAAGCGCCAGATCGGGCAAAGGCCTTAAGTCCCCGCCGGCGGCTGCGCCGAGCGCGCCGGTGATCGCGCCGGCATTGTCCGATCAGCAGATCCGCGCGCTCTATCCGGAAGGCAGTTACGAAGTCGTGCCTCATGACGGCATGCGCCGGACGATTGCGCAGCGCCTGACCGCCTCCACCCAGACCATCCCGCATTTCTACCTGACGATGGATTGCGACATCGGTAAGCTGCTCGCCGCACGCGAGGAGATCAATGCCGCAGCACCGAAGGATAAAGACAACAAACCCGCCTACAAGATTTCGGTGAACGACTTTGTGATCAAGGCGCTGGCCGTCGCCTTGCAGCGCATCCCCAATGCCAATGTCAGCTGGACCGAGAGCGGCATGCTCAAGCACAAGCATTCCGACGTCGGGGTGGCCGTTGCCATGCCGGGGGGCCTGATCACGCCGGTTATTCGCGAGGCTGAAAGCAAATCATTGTCGGCGATCTCAATTGCGATGAAGGATTTTGCCGCGCGCGCCCGCACGCGAAAGCTCAAGCCAGAGGAATATCAGGGCGGCACTACGGCCGTGTCGAATCTCGGCATGTACGGCATCAAGAGCTTCACCGCCGTGATCAATCCGCCGCATGCGACGATCCTTGCGGTCGGCGCCAGCGAGGAACGCGCGGTAGTACGCAACGGCAAGATCGAGGTCGCCCATATCATGAGCGTGACGATGTCCTGCGATCATCGCGCGGTGGATGGCGCGCTTGGCGCGGAACTGCTCAGTGCCTTCAAGGCGCTGATCGAAAATCCGGTCATGATGATGGTGTGAGCCGTCTGGGGGCGATATCAAATGCAAACGCGATGGCCATGGATTTCCATCCTGTTGGCAGCCGCGCTTGCGCTCAATCCGCTCGGTATTGATTTTCTGCGCTCCGCATTCTCGGCCAACGAGCAGCTGACGCGTGATATCGCCCGGCCGCTGGTGCTGGCCGCCGCAGTGGCAATGGGTCTGCTTGCGGTTATCGAATGGCTGGTGCGGATGTTCATTTCCAGGCGTCGTGCGCGCGGCGCCAGAGCTTAGGTAGAACTGGAGCCATCATGGCCGACACTGCTTTCGACATCATCATCATCGGCTCCGGGCCCGGCGGCTACGTGACTGCGATCCGGGCCGCGCAACTCGGCTTCAAGACGGCGATTATCGAGAAGTCATTTCTCGGCGGTATCTGTCTGAACTGGGGTTGCATTCCAACCAAGGCGCTGCTGCGATCGGCCGAGATCTATCACTACATGCAGCATGCCGGGGATTACGGCCTTTCTGCGAGCAATGTCGCGTTCGATCCCAAGGCCGTTGTGCAACGCTCGCGCGGCGTTTCCAAACGCCTGAATGACGGCGTTGGCTTTTTGATGAAAAAGAACAAGGTTCAGGTGATCTGGGGCGATGCCTCGATTGAGGCGGCCGGAAAAATCACTGTGAAGAAGTCAGCTGCCGAAGCGCCGAAGGGCACGCTGGGCGAGGGGAGCTATCAGGCCAAGCACATCATCCTGGCGACGGGCGCAAGGCCGCGCGTGCTGCCGGGACTGGAGCCTGACAAGAAACTGATCTGGACCTATTTCGAGGCCATGGTGCCGGAGAAAATGCCGAAGTCGCTGCTGGTCGTTGGCTCCGGCGCGATCGGCATTGAGTTTGCTTCATTCTTCCACACCATGGGCGCGGAGGTCGCCGTGGTCGAGGTTCTGCCACAAATCCTTCCGGTCGAGGACGCCGAAATATCGGCGCTGGCGCGCAAGCGGTTCGAGAAACAAGGCATCAAGATTCTGACCAATACAAAGGTCGCCAAGCTCGAAAAGAAAGCCGATAGCGTGGTGGCCACGATTGATGACGGCAAGAGCCCGCAAACGATCGAGTTCGACCGGGTGATTTCGGCGGTCGGCGTCGTCGGCAATATCGAAAATCTCGGACTGGAGAAGCTTGGCGTTAAAACCGAGCGCGGATGTATCGTCATCGACGGCTATGGCCGCACCAACATTCCCGGCATCTACGCGATCGGCGACGTCGCCGGACCGCCAATGCTGGCGCATAAGGCGGAGCATGAAGGCGTGGTGTGCGTGGAGGCCATCAAGGGTCTTCATCCCCATGCGCTCGACAAGAACCTCATTCCAGGCTGCACCTATTGCAACCCGCAGATTGCCTCGGTGGGATTGACCGAAAGCCGCGCCAAGGAAGCAGGGCACGAAATTCGGGTCGGCCGATTTCCGTTCGTGGGCAATGGCAAGGCCATTGCCCTCGGCGAGGACCAGGGACTGGTGAAAGTGATCTTCGACAAGAAGAGCGGCCAGCTTCTGGGCGCGCATATGATCGGAGCCGAAGTCACCGAACTGATCCAGGGCTATGTGGTGGCCATGAACCTCGAGACCACCGAAGAGGAATTGATGCACACCGTATTTCCGCATCCCACCTTGTCGGAAATGATGAAGGAAGCCGTGCTGGACGCCTATGGTCGCGTTCTCAACGTCTGACAAACTGAACCAGCAATTGAGCCGGCCCTGCGATGGTGGCCGAGAGGCAACGAATGTTGCGGGTCAGCAACAGTTCCCTAAGATTTAACCCTTATCGCAGGCCGACCTTGCCAGCGCCGCTTTTTAGCCACACCCCTCTATGAAATGATTTCCCGAGAAGGCTGAAAGCCTCGGATACCGCGACGGCCTAGGGAGTTAGCTCCCAAACCCACCGGGAACCCCAGGGAATGCGGCCACAAACAGGTTCGCGGAAAAGCAGGGTCGATGGACGCCAAAAGTCCCATCAAGGGCAGGTTGCCAAGCCGTCATGTGACGGAAGGGCCCGAGCGCGCTCCCCATCGCTCCTACCTCTATGCCATGGGGCTGACCACCCAACAGATTCATCAGCCCTTTGTCGGTGTGGCTTCCTGCTGGAATGAAGCGGCTCCCTGCAACATTTCGCTGATGCGACAGGCGCAAGCTGTCAAAAAGGGCGTTGCGGCAGCCGGCGGCACGCCGCGCGAGTTCTGCACCATCACCGTCACTGACGGCATTGCCATGGGCCATGACGGCATGCGGTCCTCGTTGCCCTCGCGCGAATGCATCGCCGACTCCGTCGAACTGACCATCCGTGGTCACGCTTATGATGCGCTGGTCGGTCTGGCCGGCTGCGACAAGTCATTGCCGGGCATGATGATGGCGATGGTCCGCCTGAACGTGCCGTCGATCTTCATCTATGGCGGGTCAATACTGCCGGGCAGCTTCCGTGGTCAGCCCGTGACCGTCCAGGACATGTTCGAGGCCGTGGGCAAGCATTCCGTCGGCGAAATGTCGGATGCCGACCTCGACGAGATCGAGCGCGTCGCCTGTCCGTCCGCAGGCGCCTGCGGTGCGCAGTTCACCGCCAACACCATGGCTACCGTGTCTGAAGCGATCGGTCTGGCTTTGCCTTACTCTGCCGGCGCCCCCGCCCCATACGAAATTCGGGACTCCTTCTGCATGATGGCGGGCGAGCAGGTCATGCAGCTCATCGCCCGCAACATCCGCCCGCGCGACATCGTCACCCGCAAGGCGCTGGAGAACGCCGCGGCGGTGGTGGCCGCTTCCGGCGGCTCTACCAATGCCGCGCTGCATCTGCCCGCGATCGCCCATGAAATCGGAATCAAATTCGATCTGTTTGACGTCGCTGAAATCTTCAAAAAGACACCGTATGTCGCGGATTTGAAGCCGGGCGGCCGTTATGTCGCCAAAGACATGTTTGAAGCTGGTGGCATACCGCTTTTGATGAAGACTTTGCTGGACCATGGCTACCTGCACGGTGACTGCCTCACCGTCACTGGCCGGACGATGGCCGAGAACCTCAAAAACGTGAAATGGAATCCGCATCAGGATGTGGTGCGGCCGGCTGACCAGCCCATCACGGTCACCGGCGGAGTGGTTGGACTGCAGGGTAACCTCGCACCGGAGGGAGCGATCGTGAAGGTCGCGGGAATGTCGAACCTGAAATTCACTGGACCGGCGCGCTGCTTCGACCGCGAGGAAGATGCCTTTGAGGCTGTCCAGAAGAAGACCTATCGCGAGGGCGAGGTCATCGTCATCCGTTACGAAGGCCCCCAGGGCGGACCGGGGATGCGGGAGATGCTCGCGACCACGGCTGCGCTGACCGGCCAGGGGATGGGTGGCAAGATCGCCTTGATTACCGACGGGCGGTTTTCCGGGGCCACACGCGGCTTCTGCATCGGCCATATCGGCCCGGAGGCGGCCATCGGTGGTCCGATCGCCTTGCTGCAGGACGGGGACATCATCGAGATCGATGCCGAGGCTGGCACGCTTAACGTAAAATTGAACGATGCCGAGCTTGCCGAACGTAAGACCAAATGGAAGCCGCGGCCGACCAAGCATACATCTGGGGCGCTATGGAAGTACGCCCAGCAGGTTGGACCGGCGGTAAACGGTGCAGTAACCCACCCCGGCGGGGCGTACGAGAAGCAGTGTTATGCGGACATCTAGGCGTATTGTTCTCGCGTTGGTGTTGAGTGCCGCGACAGCGGGGCAGGCGCTTGCCTTCGACGGAGCGCCGGTGACCCAGGACGTGGCCATTCCGGTCGTCTCTGCCCAGCCCGGCGCAGCCGTTGCGCTCAAGAAAGCCGTGCCTTCCCAGGATACCTCGCTCACAGCCCTGCAATATGCCGCCGAAGGCGGTCATCCGATCGCGCAGTGGAAGTTGGGACGCATGTACGCGGATGGCGATGGCGTCGCCCAGGATGACGTTCGCGCCTTCGAATATTTTAGCCGGATTGCCAACGCCCATGCCGAGGACAGCCCGTCGGCGCCGCAGTCCGCGATCGTGGCCAATGCATTCGTGGCGCTCGGACGGTACTACCTGAACGGCATTCCCAATTCCAAGATCAAGTCCGATCCCGATCGGGCGCGCGAGATGTTTTCCTATGCCGCGTCCTATTTCGGTAATGCCGACGCCCAATATGATCTGGCCCGGCTCTATTTGAGGGGGGCGGGAACGTCGCGCGACGACTTCCGTTATGGCGCCCGCTGGCTTGGCCTGGCCGCGCAAAAGGGGCAGCACCAGGCCCAGGCGCTGTTGGGTCAAATGCTGTTCAACGGCGAGCAACTCCCACGCCAGGCGGCGCGGGGCCTGATGTGGCTTACCTTGGCGCGGGATGGCGCCGCTCCCGAGGAGGACTGGATCCGGGATAGTTATAACAGGGCCATCGCCAAGGCTTCCGACAACGACCGGGCCATGGCGCTGCAAATGCTGGAGCATTGGGTTCAGGGCCGTAAGGACTGAGCCTCGGTCCGCCTGAGAGGGGGCGCAGTCATGCCCCTTCGAATTCGAGATCGATCCAGATCGGGACGTGGTCGGAGGGTTTTTCCCAGTCGCGAACGTGGCTGTCGACACCCGTTCCGATCAAGCGATCGGTCGCCTGTGGCGACAGCAGGAGGTGGTCGATCCGGATGCCGTGGTTCTTCTGCCGCGCGCCAGCCTGATAATCCCAGAAAGTATATTGGCCGGCCGCATCGGTGGTCGCGCGTAGCGCATCCGTCAGGCCAAGCCCAAGCAGCGATTGAAAGCTTTCCCGGGTGGTTGGCCGGAACAGGGCATCATCGATCCAGGCTGCGGGATTATGGACGTCGGCGGCAGCCGGGATGACGTTGAAGTCCCCAGCAAGCACCAGCGGCTCTTCAGTTTTTAATCGTTCCTGTGAATACTGAAGAAGTCGCGACATCCATCTGAGTTTATATGGATATTTATCAGTATTCGGCGGATTGCCATTGGGCAGATAAAGACAGGCGATGCGCAGCACGCCATGCTTCAGCGACACCACGCCTTCGAGGAACCGGGCGTGTGCGTCCTCGTCATCTCCCGCCAATCCGGATTTCGTCTCATCGAACGGCAGCTTCGACAGCAACGCCACGCCATTGAAGGTCTTCTGGCCGTGGGTCACGACGTTATATCCAAGTGCCTCGATCGGTTCGCGCGGAAAGGCCTCGTCGACGCATTTGATCTCTTGCAGGCAAACGATGTCCGGCGAGGTCTCACCAAGCCAAGCCAGCAGATGGTCCAGCCGCTGTCGGATCGAGTTCACGTTCCAGGTGGCAATGCGCATGCGCGGGAGACATCCGTGGGCGGGACGGGCAAGCCGACGCGAACCCGTAAAAGGCTAGATGGAGAAGCTGGTGCCGCAGCCGCAGGAGGCCGTGGCATTGGGGTTATTCACCCGGAAGGAGGCGCCGATCAGGTCGTCGACGAAGTCTACCTCCGATCCGGCGAGGAAGGGAACCGAGGCCGGATCGACCAAAACCACGGCCTGATCTCGCTCGATTACCAGATCGTCTTCCGCCCGATCGCGTTCGACGTCGAATTTATATTGAAAGCCGGAACAGCCGCCACCCTCGACGCTGATCCGCAACATCGCGCCATCGCCTTCCTTGCGAAGGATTTCCCGGATACGCCGGGCGGCTCGTTCGCTGATGCTGACAGAGGTTGTCATGGGAGCTCTCCAGATCGCCGAATTCCGATCCAAATCATTTGGTATCCGGCTTTCCCCATAGTTAAGTGGCCGCACGCCTGGAATCAATCGGATAGGTCTTGATCGCCGTGTCGGTCGGAATGGCAGCCCCTCGTTCGGTTTATGCCTGTGATCCCGCGCAGAGCAGGGGACGGCTGTTCGACGAGCCGCCGAGCCGGACCCGAAGCCCGTTTCGCCGCGATTGCGACCGCGTCATCCACTCGACGGCCTTCCGGCGGCTCAAGCACAAGACCCAGGTCTTCGTGTTTCATGAGGGCGACCATTACCGAACGCGGCTCACCCATACGCTCGAAGTGGCGCAGATCGCTCGCGCGCTCGCCCGCCAGCTCGGATTGGATGAGGACCTCACGGAAACCCTGGCTCTGGCCCATGATCTCGGTCACCCGCCATTTGGCCATGCCGGCGAGCGAGCGCTCGATGCCTGTCTGCGCGAACACGGCGGCTTTGATCACAATGCGCAGACGCTGCATGTCGTCACCGCGCTGGAGCATCGTTACCCGGAATTCGAGGGGCTTAATCTCACCTGGGAATCGCTGGAGGGGATCGTCAAGCATAACGGTCCGCTGACCGACAGCGCCGGCTCGCCGAGCGGCCGTTATCGCGACCGGGACGTGCCGTCGGGCATCCTCGACTTCAATCGACGGCTGGACCTTGAACTCTTCAGTTTCGCCTCGCTCGAGGCGCAGGCCGCCGCTATCGCCGATGATATCGCCTACGACGCCCACGACATCGACGATGGCCTGCGTGCCGGGCTATTTTCCGTCGACGATCTCAGGGCCATCCCGTTGACGGCCGAAATGATCGCGGAGATCGCGCGACGGTACCCGGGACTTGACGATGTCCGGCGCGGCGCGGAACTGGTGCGGGAACTGATTTCGTATCTGATTAACGCCGTGATCTCGGCGAGCCTTGACGCCCTCGGGGCCGCCCAACCGAATTCAGTCGAGGAGGTCCGCCGTCACGGCTCGCTATTGATTGCCTTTCCATCGGAGGTCGCCCGTCAGGAAGCGCAGATCAAGGCGTTCCTGAAGGACCGGATGTATCGGCATCGGCGGGTGATGCGCATCATGGGCGAGGCGGAGCAGATCCTGTTCGATCTCTTCTCGCGCTATCAGAACCATCCGCGCGATCTCCCGGCCGAGTGGCGGTCTCCTTCGGAATCCCGCTCGGAAACCGACCGCCTCCGGCACATCGGCCATTTTATTGCCGGAATGACCGACCGCTTCGCGATCACCGAGCACCAGCGGCTTTTTGACTCGACCCCCGAATTGCGTTAGGCGGCGGCTTGTGCGGCCGCGAGCTGCTTTTTCCAGGTAAACCACGTCATGACCGCCCAAAATTCCGCGCCGCACCTTTTCGCCGACGTTCTGGCGCGCGTGCGTGCTGTTTGCGGGGAATTGGCCACGAGCAACGCATGGCCCGCTCCGATCGATCTGTCCCGGATCGTGGTCGAGCCGCCAAAGGACGCCTCCCATGGCGACATGGCCACCAATGCCGCGATGGTCCTCTCGAAGGAAGCCCGCACGAAGCCTCGCGATCTCGCCGAACAGATCGCCGCGCGCCTGCGCGCGGATCCGTTGATCGCTGCTATCGACATCGCCGGACCGGGTTTCATCAATCTGAGCTTGAAGCCGCAAGTCTGGGCTGACGGTCTGCGAACCGTTCTGCGCCAGGGCCCGGAATATGGCCGCAGCATGATTGGCGCGGCGGAGCAGGTGAATGTCGAATATGTCTCGGCCAACCCGACCGGACCGATGCATGTCGGCCATTGCCGGGGAGCCGTGTTTGGCGATGCGCTCGCCAGTCTCCTGGCCATCGCTGGCTATGCGGTCACGCGGGAATATTACATCAATGATGCCGGCGCTCAGGTCGATGTGCTGGCGCGCTCGGCTTATCTTCGTTACCGCGAGGCGCTCGGCGAGAACATCGGTAACATCCCCGAAGGGCTTTACCCCGGGGATTACCTAAAGCCTGTCGGCGCGGCACTGGCCGCGGAACACGGCCGGACGTTGCTCGATCTTGCGGAAGCGGAATGGCTGCCGGTGGTCCGCGAAAAAGCGATCACCATGATGATGGCCGTGATCAAGGGTGATCTGGCAGCGCTTAACATCACCCATGAGGTTTTCTTTTCCGAACGGTCCCTGACCGCACAAGGCAACGATCGCGTGGCCAAGACCATCGCCTATCTGCGTGCCAAGGGCGACGTCTATGAAGGCCGGCTGCCGCCGCCGAAGGGAGCCCCGGTCGAGGATTATGAAGATCGTGAGCAGACACTGTTTCGTGCGACGGCCTATGGCGACGATGTCGACAGGCCGCTGCTGAAATCGGACGGGTCCTACACCTATTTCGCCTCCGATATCGCTTATCACAAAGACAAGTTCGATCGCGGCTTCCGCAACCTGGTGGACGTGTGGGGCGCCGATCACGGTGGCTATATCAAGCGCGTTCAAGCAGCGATCAAGGCGGTAACATCGGATGCGGCGACGCTGGACGTGAAGATCGTGCAGCTGGTTCGGCTTTTGCGGAACGGCGAGCCGGTCAAGATGTCAAAGCGGGCAGGAGATTTCGTTACGCTGCGGGAGGTCGTCGACGAGGTCGGCTCGGACGCGGTCCGCTTCATGATGCTGTTCCGCAAGAACGACGCCGTGCTGGATTTCGATCTTGCCAAGGTCATCGAGCAGTCCAAGGACAACGCAGTCTTCTACGTGCAGTACGGCCATGCCCGCGGGCATTCCATCTTCAAAAATGCCCGAGAAGTCTTTCCCGACCTGCCGGACGTATCCGCCGCCCGCGCGATCTATCTCGGAGATGCGGCCCTGGAGCGCTTGAACGATCCGGCCGAGCTCAGCCTGCTCAAGCTACTCGCGCTCTATCCCCGGACGGTGGAGGCAGCGGCGGCCGCACATGAGCCACACCGAATCGCGTTTTACCTCTATGATCTCGCCAGCGAATTTCATGCGCTTTGGACGAGGGGGCGCGATTTGCCCTATTTACGCTTCATTATCAATAATGATGCAGAGATCACAAAGGCGCGTCTGGCTCTGGTTCAGGGCGTCGTCTCGGTTCTGGCTTCCGGATTGGCCATTCTGGGCGTCCATGCACCCACCGAGATGCGATAGGTTTGTGAGGTTCATGCCTGCGTCGATATCCGCTTCTCATGGGGGTGAGAACGGTTAGGCATCCGGCAAGGCTGGTTCGTTTTGTGAGGGGGTTGGCCACCTTCCCGATGGGGACGATTCATCACCATGGCTGATCGATATCAGGACCGACCGTTCGCTGCAGATGATAACCTCCGCTCTGGAGACGCGCAGGGGGCAGGCCATAGCGAGAGCGACCCGCTCGCCGAGTTGGCCCGTCTGATTGGCCAGACCGATCCGTTCGGCACCATGGGTCGCGCCAATCGCCCAGTGCGTTCGCAACTCCCAGATACTGACCCCTCACTGCCAGCGGACCGTTACGCAGTTGATCGGCCGGTCGACGACCACGACGATCCCTACGAAGATTCCGAATCTGCGGCCGAGATTGGACCTGCCGCTCCGGCAGGCCCGCCGTCGTGGATGCTGCGCAACCGGCAAGCGACACCCGCTGCGCCTGAACCGCCGCGCAGCGTTCATCCCTTGCACCGGTACGCCACGCCGCAGCCTGTCGCCTACGAGCAGCCCTCGCACGAGGCGCGCTTTGACGACGAGGCCTATGATCAGCAAGACTATGATGATCAAGAGGCCCGCGATCCCTCGCGTTATGATCACGCGCTCTATGGCGAATCTGATCCCGGGCTTCAGCCAGAACAAACCTACGCTGACGAAATCGAGGCTTATCCGGACCACTATCCGGATCAAGGCTATGAGGAAGCACCGCAGGCGCGACGAGGCCGGCTGGTCACGGTCGCCATGATCGTAGGCCTTGCCGTGATCGGGACGGGCGGAGCCTTTGCCTATCGGACCTTCATGGGAACCTCTCGCGGCGGTGAGCCGCCGATCATCAAGGCCGACAGCAGTCCGACCAAGATTATTCCCGCTCCGTCAGATGGACCGGCGAAGGTGCCTGATCGTTTGGCAAGCGGCGATGGCGGCGAGAACATCGTCTCTCGTGAAGAAACGCCGGTTGACGTCACAACGAAGTCGAGCCCGCGCGTCGTGTTCCCACCGCTCAACCAGAACGGCAACCCGCCGGCGCCCGCCAGCGTGGCGACCAACACGCCTCCGCCGGCAAGTGGGGGTACGTTACCCAACAACGAGCCGCGGAAAATCCGCACTTTCACCGTGCGCAGCGACCAGCCGGATGCGGCGGCGACACCCGTCAGCAACGTACCAGCACCTGCGAAGCCCAGCCCCTCGGCAGCGCCCAAGGCTGCGGCCGCCTCTCCGGCGCGTCCTTCGCAGGCTGCGGTAAATGCCAATGCAGCCGCCGCCAACGGCCCGTTGTCGCTTTCACCCCAGGCGCCGCAGCAACAGCCGGCGCCGGCCACGCCTCCGACCCGCGTTGCGGCGACCAACCCGACCCAGATTGCTCCGTCCAGCAGCGGCGGCGGGGGCTATCTGGTCCAGATTTCCTCGCAGCGTAACGAAGCCGACGCCCAGGCTTCCTACCGCGCCCTCCAAGGCAAGTTCCCAAGCGTGCTCGGGTCGCGCTCACCGCTGATCCGGCGTGCCGATCTCGGCGAGAAGGGCATTTATTACCGTGCCATGGTTGGGCCCTTCGGTTCGTCGGAAGAAGCCGCCCAATTCTGCGGTAACCTCAGGGCTGCCGGCGGCCAGTGCGTTATCCAGAGGAATTAGCAGGGGGTTTCGCAGCCGCTGCGGTTGACCCTCGCGGTTAGGCCGGGCTAATCGGCGCCATGAGCACCCGGCGCGCATTCATCACCGGCATAGCTGGACCCGAACTGACGGAAGCCGAGCGGACGTTTATCCATGCCGAGCGGCCATGGGGCTTCATTCTTTTCAAGCGCAACATTGATAATCCTGCTCAAGTGGCGGATTTGGTGCGAGATTTACGACAGGTATCCGCCTTTCCCGAGGCGCCCGTCCTGATCGACCAAGAGGGGGGCCGGGTGCAGCGCCTGGGACCTCCGCATTGGCCGGTCTATCCGCCGGGGGCGGTCTTTGATGTCCTCTATGAGCGCGATCCTTCCGCCGGTCTTGAGGCCGCCCGGTTGAGTGCCCGTCTGATTGCGGCTGACCTCCTTGATCTCGGGATTACCGTGGACTGCCTGCCTCTCGCGGACGTGCCGGTCGCCGGTGCCGACGCGGTGATTGGCAACCGGGCCTATGGAACCACACCGGCCAAAGTCGCGGCCATCGCGCGGGCCGTCACTGATGGCCTCGAGCAAGGCGGTGTGCTGCCGGTCCTCAAACACATACCGGGCCACGGTCGCGCCACGGCTGATACCCATTTTGCTCTTCCGACGGTGGATACGCCGCGAGCGGAACTTGCGGCCACCGACTTCGCGGCATTTCGGCCTCTGTCGGATTTGCCGATGGCCATGACCGCACATGTTGTGTTTAGCGCGCTCGATCCCGCCCATCCGGCGACAACTTCTGCGACAATCATCGAACAGGTGATTCGCGACGAAATCGGGTTCCAGGGTTTGTTGATGAGTGATGACGTGTCCATGAACGCCTTGGCAGGATCGATCGCCGAGAGGACGCGCGCCATCATCGCGGCAGGATGCGACGTGGTCCTGCATTGCAACGGCAAGCTTGATGAAATGCGCGAGGTAGCAGGCGAGGTGCCCGAATTGCAGGGGCTTGCCTTGGCGCGCGCCGAGCGGGCGCTTGCGAGCCGACATATGCCGCAAGCGTTTGATCGGCGGGCGGCGCGGGCGCAATTGGACAGCCTGATTGCTCAGGCAGGGACAACAGGCATATGAGCGCGGAGATTCTCTCTTTCGAAACCGGGCGTCCAGCCGAGCTAGAGGCGGACGAGCCCGCCCTCGTGGTCGACGTGCAGGGCTATGAAGGCCCGCTCGATCTGCTTTTGGCACTCGCCCGCCAGCAAAAGGTCGACCTCGCAAAGATTTCCATCCTGGCGCTCGCTGATCAGTACCTGACCTTTATCGAGGCGGCGCGAAAAATCCGTCTCGAGCTTGCGGCCGATTATCTGGTGATGGCGGCGTGGCTTGCCTTTCTCAAATCGCGCCTCTTGCTGCCGGAGCCGCCGAGCGCGGAGGGACCGAGCGCGGAAGAAATGGCGACAGCGCTCGCCAACCGGCTCCGTCGGTTGGAAGCGATCCGCGAGGCCGCCAACCGCCTGATGAACCGGCCGCAATTGCAACGCGAGGTCTTTCCGCGCGGAAATCCGGAAGCGATTGCCGAAATCAGGCATCCGAAATTTACCGCCACCCTGTTCGATCTCTTGAGCGCCTATGCCGCGCAGCGCCAGCAGAACGTGCTCGCGACAGTTCATCTCGCCAAGCGCACGGTATGGTCCCTGGGCGAGGCCCGTGCCTCGTTGGAGCGCCTAATCGGAATGGCCGAGGATTGGAGCAGGCTGGACGAATATCTGGTGCGCTATGTCGTCGACCCCTCGCAAAAGGCAACCGTGTTCGCATCCAGCTTCGCAGCTGCGCTTGAATTGGTCCGCGAGGGCGAAATGGAGCTTCATCAACACGAAGCGTTCGCGCCGCTGTTTTTTCGGAAACGGCCCCAAGTGGCCGCTCCCGATGTGGTCCCGGCCCCTGATATGCCGGTCGAGTAAGTGAAAGAAGGAGTTCCAGCCATGGCTAGCCTGGCCGAAAAGCGCATCGAAGAAGCCGAGGAGCAGATCATGGCCCCTCAAGCGCGCCCCGAGGAACTGCGGCTTCTGGAAGCTCTTCTGTTTGCCTCCGCCGAGCCGCTCGATCAGGCGGCGCTTGCCAAGCGGATGCCCGAGGGTGTCGACATCAAGGTGGCGTTGCGGCAGCTCCAGGCGGACTATGCCAACCGTGGTGTCAATCTGGTCCGGATTGCCAATAAGTGGACGTTTCGTACAGCCGGCGATCTCGCCTGGCTGATGACTCGCGAAAGCACCGAAACGCGCCGGCTTTCGCGGGCCGCGATCGAGGTTTTGGCGATCATCGCCTACCATCAGCCGATCACGCGGGCGGAGATCGAAGAAATCCGCGGCGTGGTGACTTCGAAAGGGACGCTGGACGTGCTTCTCGAAACGGGCTGGATCCGGCCGCGCGGTCGTCGCAAAACGCCGGGGCGCCCTCTGACGTTCGGCACGACCGACACCTTCCTGTCGCAGTTCAGCCTTGAGGCGCTGACCGACCTGCCGGGTCTTGAGGAACTGAAGGGCACGGGCCTGCTCGATTCCCGGCTGCCGGGCGGCTTCAGCGTGCCGACGCCGTCCGACGATCCGACCCTGCGCGAGGATGAAGATCCGCTTGAGCCGGGCGATCTCGATCTGGCGCTAGCGCCTCGGGTCGAGCCGGAGGGCGACGGCCATTAACTCCGCGCAATGAGCGCTGGCGGAGTAAATTCCCCGCCTTAAGTCCTTGTTTTTGCCACCTCCCGCGCCTACGTTCGCGGGAGAAATAGGGCCGTTGCGCCCCGCGTTGTTCTGGAGGGTTGCGGCATGGGATCACTGAGCATTTGGCACTGGATCGTGGTGATCGCGGTCGTCCTCCTGCTGTTTGGCCGCGGCAAGATTTCGGATCTGATGGGCGACGTGGCCCAGGGCATCAAGGCGTTCAAAAAGGGCATGCAGGACGACGATCAGACGGCTCAGAAATCCGAGCCGGTCAAATCCATCGATCATGCCTCGACACCGCCCGCTTCCACACGCTCGGACGTCGGCAGCAAGGTGGTGTGACCGGCAAAGCCGGCGCCGCCAGCGTGCGGGAAGGGGACCGCCTCGGTCTTGCCGCCAGAATGCCTTGCCCGGCACGGCATCGATTGGGCGAGACGATGACCGCGGGACCACAGCGGGTTTCCAATGTTTGATATCGGATGGAGCGAATTCGTCGTTATAGCCGTCGTGGCGCTGATCGCGATTGGCCCCAAGGAATTGCCCGGCGTGCTGCGCATGGTGGGACAGTGGGTCGGCAAGGCGCGGCGCATGGCCAGCGAATTCCAGGGCCAGTTTCAGGAAGCCATGCGTGAGGCCGAGATGGCCGACCTGAGAAAATCCTTCGATGAGGTCAAGGAAGCCGCCTCCGGCCTGTCTCACGGCAATCTGATGACGCCTTTGCAGACGGATGTCGCCAAGGCGCTCCAGATTGAGAACCTCGATCCGCCCGCTTCACCCGATCGAACGGCATCTGGCGCATCTACGGGTTCGGAGTCGCGGGTCACGGAAACCGATGCCAGCCATGCGCAGACACCGGCATCTGAACCGCTGGCGATTGTCGAAGCGGTCGAGCCCCAACCTGACCCGCAGGCCAGCCCGCCAATCGTCGATGCTCCGTTAAAGGACGCCAGGGCATCATGAGCGCCGATGACATCGAGGCCAGCAAGGCGCCCTTGATGGAGCATCTGATCGAGCTGCGCTCGCGGCTGATCAAGGCATTGCTCGGGTTTGGCGTGGCCTTCCTCTTCTGTTTTTTCTTCGCCAAACAAATCTACAACGTCCTGGTCTGGCCGTTCGTCTGGGTGGCAGGGCCGGAAAATTCGAAATTCATTTACACCGCGCTGCTGGAATATTTTCTCACCCAGCTGAAGCTCGCGCTGTTCGGCGCCGGCTTCATCTCGTTTCCCATCGTGGCGACGCAGATCTACAAATTCGTGGCTCCCGGTCTCTACAAGCACGAGCGCAACGCCTTTCTGCCCTATCTGGTTGCGACGCCGTTCTTCTTCGCTCTGGGCTCGCTCCTGGTTTATTTTATTGTCCTCCCGATGCTGGTGCGGTTTTCGCTCGGCATGCAGCAAATGGGCGGTGCCGAGACCGCGCAGATCCAGCTGTTGCCCAAGGTCGGCGAATATCTCTCGCTGATGATGTCGCTGATCTTTGCCTTCGGCATTGCCTTCCAGCTCCCCGTCATCCTTACTCTGCTCGGGCGGATCGGAGTCATCACGGCCAAACAGCTGCGCGACAAGCGCCGCTACTTTATCGTCGTCGCCTTCATCATTGCCGCCGTGCTCACGCCACCCGACGTGATCAGTCAGGCCTCCCTGGCGCTGCCTTTGCTGGCACTCTACGAAGGCTCGATCATCGCGGTCGGTATCGTGCAAAAGAAGGCCGCGGCGGCGAAAATGGCTGGGACGCCGCCCGCTGCTAATCCTGCAGAATAGCGGTCATCCGTCCTGCCCGGGCTTGTCGCGGGCATCCGCGTCTTTTAGAGACCTTTGCACGGAACAGGTGGATGGCTGGAATCGCGCCTGCCACGACGAGGATGCTGGTCATGCACGACATCAAAGCCATTCGCGACAACCCGCAAGCTTTCGACGACGCGCTCGGTCGGCGCGGACTGGAGCGGTTGTCAGCCTCGCTGCTGGCGATCGATGAACAGCGGCGGACCGCGATCCTCGCCTCTGAACAGGCGCAGGCGCGACGCAATGCGGCCTCCAAAGAGATCGGGGAGGCCAAGAAGGCCAAGGACGAGACGCGCGCCGGTGCGTTGATGGCCGAGGTTGCAGAACTTAAGACCAAGATGCCCGCACTCGAGGCCGCAGCCAGGATCGCCGACGAGAAGCTGGCGCAGGCGCTTTCGGCTATTCCAAACCTGCCGCTCGATGAAGTGCCGGACGGGCTCGATGAGCATGGCAACGTGGTCCATCACCATTTCAGTGACCGGCGAAGCTACGCGTTTTCACCCAAGCCGCATTTTGATCTTGGCGAAGCGATGGGCCTGATGGATTTCGAGGCGGCGGCGAAACTCTCCGGAGCCCGTTTTGTGGTCCTTAAGAAAGGCCTTGCGCGTCTTGAGCGGGCGATCGGCCAGTTCATGCTTGATCTGCACACCGGAGAGCACGGCTACAGCGAAGTAAATCCGCCGCTTTTGGTGCGCGATGATGCGATGTTCGGTACTGCGCAATTGCCTAAATTTAGCAACGATCAATTCCGTGTCGAAACAGAAGAATTGCAGCGAAAGCATGCCTACGGGAATTTTGAACTGGATAAGGCGGCGATTTTAGATTTTGTCGAAAGATTTGGCATCGAGGCTGCACGCAAAAATTGGCTGGAGGTAGGGGATTTCGTTTACCGACAGAATCCAGATCGTCTCTGGCTTATTCCCACGGCTGAAGTGCCGCTAACCAACCTCGTTCGCGAATCCATCCTCGAAGAAAAAGAACTGCCGATGCGGCTGACGGCGTTGACGCCGTGTTTCCGCGCGGAAGCTGGCGCCGCCGGCCGCGACACGCGCGGCATGATCCGCCAGCATCAGTTTTCCAAGGTGGAGCTGGTCTCGATCACCACGCCAGAGGCGAGCAAGGACGAGCACGAACGCATGCTGGCCTGCGCCGAAGAGGTCTTGCGGCAGCTCGATTTGCACTATCGGGTGATGACGCTTTGCGCGGGCGACATGGGCTTTTCCTCGCAGAAGACCTACGACATCGAAGTGTGGATGCCAGGGCAGGGCGAGGGCGGAGCCTATCGCGAAATTTCAAGCTGCTCGGTCTGTGGCGATTTTCAGTCGCGTCGCATGGATGCGCGTTATCGCGCCGCCGATGGCAAGCCGCGTTTTGTTCATACGTTGAATGGCTCGGGAACGGCGGTCGGCCGCGCGCTGATCGCCGTGATGGAGACCTATCAGCAGGAAAATGGCTCGATCGTGATCCCTGACGTGCTGCAGCCCTATATGGGCGGCATCAAGGTGCTGCAGGCGGATCGCTAGGACGATTCGTTCAACCCTTCGGGCTTCGTGGTTGCGAACGGTCGTCAGCCGGATATCCTCCCGGAGGCGTCTCCTGGGGAATGGCGAAGATCTCCGATGGCCCTGCATCGCGACATCTACTGGGTCGGCCGGCAATGGGCTGTCACCGGACTTGGTTTGCAGGCCGTGGATCAGAAGCGGTGGGCTGCCTTCGATATCGAGGCATCGCGCTTGTGGACCGGGGATTCGCTGGTTCGGCTGCGCCGCGAGCAGTGGGTTAATTCGGACGATCTCGAAAAGGCCCTTGTCGCAGCCCGCCGATATTTTCCGGAGCCCGCAGGGATGGACATCTCGTCGCCGCTCGAGGACGATCAATCCCTGGAAGCGGCGGCGCCCGCACCAACCCAAGCCTGGCTGCCGGCGCGGGCTCGCTTCATCCGTCCCTGGCGCATTCGATTTCGGCGCAAGAACGAGTCTTGACCAGGACAGGACGCTGGCGTTTGCCTGACCGGCCGGGGCGCGTTAAAGACCCGATCAGGGCGTCGCCGGGCGGAATCGCCGGGTACACGGGTCCACGGATAAGGGCGTTTTCCTTCATGCGCATTCTCTGCACCAATGACGATGGCATTCACGGCCCCGGCCTGAAAATCCTGGAGGAAATCGCGCACGCCCTATCCGACGACGTCTGGGTGATCGCGCCCGAACTGGACCAGTCCGGCGTTTCGCACTCATTGTCGCTCAATGATCCGCTGCGGCTTCGCGAGGTCGGTCCTCGCCGTTTTGCCGTGCGTGGCACGCCGACCGATTGCGTCATCATGGGCGCCCGCCACATCATGGGGGGAACCATGCCCGATCTGGTTCTGTCCGGCGTCAACAAAGGCCGTAACGTCGCGGAAGATGTCGTCTATTCCGGCACCATTGCCGGGGCGCTGGAAGGGACCATTCTCGGCCTTCCGTCCTTTGCACTATCCCAGGAGTTCAGCCTGGAAACGGTCAATTCGCCGCCCTGGGGGACCGCCTCGAAGTTTGCTCCCGACATTATCCGCAAGGTGCTAGCCGCGGGCGTTCCCAAGAACACTGTGATCAACGTCAATTTTCCGGCGTGCCCGCCCGAAGCTGTGGCCGGCATCAAGATCACGCGCCAAGGCAAACGCAATCTCGGCTTCCTTAAAGTGGACTCCCGACGGGATGGCCGCGGCAATCCCTACTTCTGGATCGGTTTCGAGCGCGCCGCGGCAATGGAAACGCCCGCAGAGGGCACGGATTTGGCGGCGCTGCAGGCGCGATATGTTTCGGTCACACCGCTCCGGCTAGATCGTACGGATGACGAATTCTCGCGGGTACTGACCAACGTCCTTTAAGAGGTTGTTCCCAGCGCGGTTTTGATCGCCTGCGCCAAGGCCTCGAGCTGGAACGGCTTCTGAAGCGCCACTCGGTCGCGATATTCGTCCGGCAGCCCTGAGGAGCCATAGCCGGTCGCGAAGATAAAGGGCCGGTTGCGTGCCTTGATCAACTCGGCGACCGGCGAGATCACCTTGCCATTGACGTTGACATCGAGGATGGCAACGTCGAACTCGGTCGACAAGGCAAGCTTCATGGCCTCGCCGATTTCACCGGCCTCGGCGGCGACCCGATGGCCAAGCTCTTCGAGCATGTCACAGACCATCATCCTGATCATCGCTTCGTCTTCCACGAGAAAAACGGAAGCACCCGGTCGCTTAGCGGTCATTGTGAAGCCCCTGCCCTCCGCAAAATATAAATTGCAAATAACATAAAACCGCGCAATGCCCTTGCCGCCTGGCTTTGCCGGTTCCGCAAGGGAACTCAAGTCCGGCAAAGATGTTCCGAATTATGTCCTGCGGCAAGTGCTTCAAAAACGAAGGCAGGTAGACGAGAGTAGGGGGGACGATGCCCGCAGCCGAACAACCCCCGGAAAAAATGATATTTCAGCTTGGCTTGCGGCGGCGCGGCATCAGCGACCAGGCCGTTCTGCGGGCCATGGAGGAAATTCCCCGCGAATTCTTCGTCGAACCTACGGACCGCTCGGAAGCCTATCGAGACAGCGCCCTCGGTATCGCCTGCGGCCAGACGATCAGCCAGCCCTTCGTCGTCGCCTACATGACCGAGCAGCTCCAGGTGCGACGGCAACACCGGATCCTCGAAATCGGCACCGGGTCGGGCTATCAGGCAGCCGTTTTGTCGAGGCTGTGCTGCGAAGTGCTGACGATCGAGCGTTATCGGACGCTTGCCAACACCGCTCGGATAAGGCTGCAAAAACTCGGCTGCGATAATTTGGAGGTGCTACTCGGGGACGGCTTCGCCCTTCCTGAGAATGTCGGAATTTTCGATCGAATCCTCGTCACTGCGGCGATGGAGCAGATACCGAACGCCCTGCAGGAGCACCTCGCGCCGGACGGTATCCTGATTGCCCCTGTCGGCCCTCATCAGGGGACCCAAACGCTCACGCGGCTTGTCCGCACGGCCGCAGGCTTCCAAAGCAAGGAATTGCTGGACGTCCGTTTCGTACCGGCCCTTCCAGGAATCGCCCGCGAACTTTAGTGGCAAGTTAACATCCCCTCTACTGCAGCCGAGAGCTGCGCAGCACTTGAGCTTGTCCGGCAAATTAGCGGGTTGTTGAAACGCACCCAGCTTCTTAGTGCCAAGGTTAAGGCGTTGTTTACTGCCGCCGTGTTTACTCAAATGAGTGATTTTGTTGCGTTGAGTGAGTAACCATGTCCCGTGCCGTCGAGTTTCTGAGCTCGTGCCGCGTTCCCCACACTGTGGTTTTGGCGCTCATGTCCATCGGCTTCGCCGGTTGCAGCGCGGATATGTCGACCCGCCTCGCGCAGGACTCTTTCTCCAACCCCTTCAGTTCGCAACCGGAGGCCACCGGCTCGGTGCCAGCCCCGGTCGTTGAGCGGCGCGAACTCCCGCAATACGCGCGGCCCCAATCCACCTATCAGTCCTCGGCATTGCCCCCGATCCAGGCTCCGCAATCTTATCCGGCGGCCGGAGTTTCCGGCGGTGGACGTGGTATAGCGTCCTATTCGCCCCCCGTTCATGGTCCCATTGAAGCGACCGGCACAGTGGCGCCGCATTCCGTCGCTGCTGCGCATAAGGAGCCGGGTGGCACGACGATCATCGTGGGCACCAGCGACACGCTGGAGATTTTGGCGCGCCGCTACAATGTCTCTACCGCAGCCCTCCTTCAGGCCAATGGTTACAAGGGACCGCGGGTGCTCTCGCCGGGCCAACAGTTGGTCATTCCCCGCACCGCCGCTGCTGCGCCCGCGCTGACGACGCCTGCCAGCAAGCCCGCGACTGTAGCTGCATCGGGCGTGCACGTCGTCAATCACGGCGACACCCTGGCCAGCATCGCCCGGCGTAACCACGTTTCCGCGACTGAACTCGCCAAGGCTAACGGTCTCGACAGTTCGGCGAAGCTCAAGCTCGGAACCAAGCTCACGGTGCCGGGTAGCAAGACCGCCACCGCAGCCCAATCTCCCGCCGTCGCTCGGGCAACGCCGACAGCCGCCGCGCCAGCAACCAAGGTGGCCGAAACGGCAACGCCGACACAGACCGCCCGGCTGGCCGTCGCGACTTCGCCCATGGAAGAAGCCACCCAAGCGCCCGCGCAGACCAAGCCCACTGAAGCGACCGGCGCGCTACCTACCTTCCGCTGGCCAGCGCGGGGCAAGGTCATTACCGCTTACGGCTCAAAAACCAACGGAAAGGCCAATGACGGCATCAATCTCGCTGTCCCTGAGGGCACGCCGATCAAGGCTGCCGAGGATGGCGTGGTCGCCTATTCCGGCAATGAACTGAAGGGCTACGGCAATCTGGTCCTGATCCGGCATTCCAACGGCTATGTCACCGCCTATGCCCACGCCAGCGAACTGATGGTGAGACGTGGCGACACGATCAAGCGTGGACAGGTGATTGCCAAGTCCGGGCAGTCCGGCGAGGTAACTTCACCCCAGTTGCATTTTGAAATCCGGAAGGGTTCGAGCCCGGTTGATCCGTTGCAATTCCTCAACGGCGCCTGAGATTATTCTTTCCTAACCCGCCGACACGCGGGCGGCGTGAAGCTCCAGCAGAAAAAAATCAAGTCGTTCCGGGGGTACGAAGTGCGCTCCCGGAAATCTTGCGCGATCGACGTTAACTCTGACGTGGGTTTAGCCGAACGCCAAGGCGGCCGGCCAATTCCTGGGTGAACTGCCAGGCGACCCGCCCGGAGCGCGATCCGCGCGTGGTCGCCCATTCCAGAGCTTCCCGCTCAATCGCATCTTCGGCGAGGCCAATGCCGAAATGGCTGCAATAGCCCTTCACCATCGCCAGATATTCGTCCTGATTGCAGCGGTGGAAACCGAGCCATAGCCCAAACCGGTCAGACAGTGAGACTTTCTCTTCAACCGCTTCACCCGGATTGATCGCCGTCGAACGCTCATTCTCGATCATATCGCGCGCCAGCAGATGGCGACGGTTGGAGGTGGCGTAGAGGATGACATTGTCCGGTCGCCCCTCGATTCCTCCCTCGAGCACCGCCTTCAGTGACTTGTAGGAAGCGTCATTGCCATCAAATGACAGGTCGTCGCAAAATACCACGAAGCGGAATGCCGAGTTGCGCAGCAGGTCCATCAGCCTGGGCAGGCTTTCGATATCCTCCCGGTGAATTTCAATCAGCTTCAGGCGATCTGCCAATTTGCGATCGCGGTTGATGCTGGCGTGCGTCGCCTTGACCAACGAGGACTTTCCCATGCCACGAGCGCCCCAGAGCAGGGCGTTGTTTGCCGGCAATCCCTCGGCAAAGCGCTCGGTGTTTTCGATCAGGATATCGCGCATCCGATCGATGCCCTTGAGCAACCCAAGATCTACTCGGCTGACATGCGGCACGGCCGACAGGCGTCCATCCGGATGCCAGACAAAGGCATCCGCTTTCTCGAAAGATTCCTGGATCGCTTTACCGGTCGCGGAGGTCGTCAGATGTGCTGCGATGGTCTCAAGCGCGTGCGCGATTCGGCGCGCCGTATCGTCGGGGGCAGGGCGTTTTGACGCGGGCCCCCTGGATTTGCGCGAAGACGCTGGTGAAGCCGGCCGGGAGGGTTTTTTGCTCGATTTTTTGGGCATTTCGATTTCCTGAGAATGCAGCCATATCGGGGGCCCGGCCGGGCGGCAAGCTTCCTTTCCGAGCTTTGCCGCCGGGCACAGACATATGGCGGAAAATCAAGAAGGTACCGACGTTGCAATTGGGACCGCGGCGGTTATAGTCCGCGCGAATTTCCAGGGTCCGGCCTGACGCGGAGGCGCGGGTGGACCCCTCTTTTTCACGAGGACCGGTCTGATGCTGATTACTCCTGCCTTTGCCCAGGCCGCGGGGGCCGGCGACACCAACAGCATGTTGATGTCGCTGCTGCCGTTCGCGCTGATCTTCGTGATCATGTATTTCCTGATTCTGCGCCCCCAGCAGAAGAAGGTCAAAGACCACGCCGAACTGGTCAAAAACATCCGCCGCGGCGATATGGTGGTCACCTCCGGCGGCCTTGTCGGCAAGGTGACCAAGGTCGTTGACGAAGAGCAGATCGAATTCGAGATCTCGGACGGCGTGCGTGTTCGACAGATGCGCTCGATGATTTCCGGCGTCCGCAGCAAGGGCGAGCCTGCCAAGGAAAAGGCCGACGCCAAGGATGAATCGTCCGCCAGCTGACGCTCGCGTGCTTCCTTCCGAACCTGACGGATCGAGTTGATGTTGTATTTCACGCGGTGGAAGGCGCTGGCGATCATCCTGACAGCGCTGGTCGTCTGCCTTTGTGCCGTTCCGAATTTTTTTCCGGAATCCACGGTCAAGGAATGGCCGCTCTGGGCGCAACGCCGTCTGGTTCTCGGCCTCGATTTGCAGGGCGGTTCGCATCTGGTCTTCGAGGTCGATTCCGATGCCGTCAAAAAGGACAAGCTCGACCAGGTACGCGACGATGTCCGCAGGACGTTGCGCGATGCGCGGATCGCCTATACCGGCCTCGTGACCCGGCCCGATGCCGTCGAGGTGCGGATCTCAAAGGACACGGATGTCCCCACCGCCTTGTCGAAGCTGCGCGAGCTGTCGCAGCCGCTCGGCGGCCTGTTAGGTTCCAACGGCCAGCGCAGCCTTGAGGTGACGGACGCCGGCGGGAGCGTCATTCGATTGACGGTGCCCCCGGCCGCCATCACCGAACGCATTCGTCAGGCCATCGAACAGTCCATCCAGATCGTCGAGCGCCGCGTCAATCAGCTTGGAACGGTCGAACCCTCGATTCAACGCCAGGGCCTTGATCGGATCCTGGTGCAGGTACCCGGATTGCAGGATCCGCAGCATCTGATCGACATCATCGGGCAAACCGCCAAGATGGATTTCCGGATGGTCGATTCGACCGTACCGATTGATCAGGCTCTGGCGGGCAGGGCGCCGCCGGATTCCGAGATATTGCCGAGCACCGAAGGCTCGAAGACACCCTACGTGGTGAAGAAGCAGGTGCTGGTTTCTGGCGGCGACTTGACCGATGCGCAGCCGGGTTTTGATCAGCGCTCCGGTGAACCGATCGTCAGCTTCCGGTTCAACACTTCCGGCGCGCGCAAATTCGCGCAAGCCACCTCGGAGAATGTCGGTCAGCCATTCGCCATCATTCTAGATAACAAGGTGATCTCGGCTCCCGTTATCCGCGAGCCGATCACCGGTGGTTCCGGCCAGATTTCAGGAAACTTCACGGTACAGCAGGCTAACGACCTCGCCATTCTGCTGCGGGCCGGCGCGCTGCCGGCCAAGCTCACGGTGATCGAGCAGCGAACCGTCGGTCCCGGTCTTGGTCAGGACTCCATCGAAAAAGGTGAGCTCGCCGCCTATGTCGGCTCGATCCTGGTCGTGGTGTTCATGCTGCTGACCTATCGGCTGTTTGGCGTATTCGCCAACATCGCGGTTGCCATCAACGTCGCAATGATCTTCGGTCTGCTCTCGCTGCTGAACGCAACGCTGACGCTGCCCGGTATCGCCGGTATCGTGCTCACGGTCGGCATCGCGGTGGACTCCAATGTTCTGATTTATGAACGCATCCGAGAGGAGCTGCGCGGCGGTCGCAACGCGATTTCCTCTATCGATGCAGGGTTCAAGCGCGCGCTCTCGACGATCCTGGATTCCAACATCACCACCTTCATCGCCGCCGCGGTGCTGTTCTTTATCGGTACCGGCCCGGTGCGCGGTTTCGCCGTGACACTCGGGATTGGTATCGTCACGACGGTTTTCACCGCCTTCACACTGACCCGGCTGATCGTCGCGAGCTGGGTGCGTTGGAAGCGGCCACAAAGCGTGCCTATCTGATCATGCGGAGCCAACTTTGACACATCTGGTTCTCATCGGATTAGGCATTCTCATTGCGGCGCTGACGGTCGTCAGCTGCTTTGGCTGGTTGCCCTCGCTGCGCATCGTTCCGGACAACACCAAATTCGATTTCACCCGATTTCGGCGGATCAGTTTTCCGATTTCGGCGATGTTATCGATCGTCGCGATTACGCTGTTCTTTACCCACGGGCTGAACTTCGGCATCGACTTCAAGGGCGGCACCCTGATGGAGGTGCAGGCCAAGTCCGGCACCGCCGATATTGCGGCAATGCGCTCGACCCTAGGGGGACTTGGCCTGGGCGATGTCCAGTTGCAACAATTTGGCGGACCGGGCGACGTTCTGATCCGGGTGGCCGAGCAGCCGGGTGGCGATGCTGCCCAGCGGGCGGCTGTGCAAAAGGTCCAGGGAGCACTTGGCGACAGCGTTGATTATCGAAGGGTCGAAGTGGTCGGTCCGCGTGTCTCGGGCGAACTGCTCGCCTATGGCATGCTCGGCCTGATGCTCGCGATCCTGGGGATCCTGATCTATCTCTGGTTCCGCTTTGAATGGCAGTTTGCGCTGGGCGCCATGATCGCCAACGTGCATGACATTGTGCTGACGATCGGATTCATGTCGATTTCGCAGGTGGATTTCGACCTCACCAGCATCGCCGCGCTGTTGACCATCCTCGGCTATTCGTTGAACGACACCGTCGTGATCTACGACCGTATTCGCGAGATGTTGCGGCGATATAAGAAGATGCCGATGCCGGAGCTTCTGAACGAGTCGATCAATTCGACGCTGTCGCGTTCGATCATCACCCACGTGACGGTCACGCTCGCGCTGCTGGCGCTGCTCTTGTTCGGCGGCAACGCCATTCATAGCTTCACGGCGGTCATGATGTTCGGCGTCGTGCTGGTTGGAACCTACACCTCGATCTTCATTGCGGCTCCGATCCTGATCTATCTTGGAGTTGGTACCAATCGGATCGACGCGCCGGAAAAGTCATCAAAGCCTTAGCCGCAGGGCAGGCGAGGCGTTGACCGTTCCCCGCCAACCCTGGATTGCCGCCATGTCCTTCTCGCCGGAAGCTCCCCACCTTCCCCGGTCGGCGCCCATCGACGCCTATGGCAAAGGCGGCTTTGTTTTCGCTGACATGTCGCATCGCGGTTCGCTGCTGTGTTTGCCGGATTCGATGTGGGCGTGGCAGGTCACAGCTGCCGATGAGATCGATGAGCGTTCGCTGTCGCGGGTTATCGCCGCCGCTCAGCAGATCGACACCCTGATCATCGGGACGGGAGCGACGGTGTGGCAGCCACAGCCCTGGCTGCGGGAGACCTTTCGTGCCAATCGGGTGGTTGTCGACGCGATGCAGACCGGCCCGGCCGTGCGCACCTATAACATCATGGTGGGGGAACGGCGGCGCGTCGCAGCAGCATTGATCGCAGTGCCATGAGCGAATTGCCCCACTCAAGCGATAGCGATCGCTACTGCGTGGAACTGGTTCGAAACCGCGATTTCGTGCGCTACGTCTCCACGCTGTTTGAGCCGCCGCCCGAGCGGCGTGCATTGCTTGCGCTTTACGCGTTCAATTCCGAGATCACCCGCGTACGGATGCAGGTGAGGCAGCCATTACCGGGGGAGGTTCGTCTGCAATGGTGGACGGATCTGCTCAAAGGTGTGGGCCAGGGCGATAGCGAGGGAAGCCCCGTTGCCCGAGAGTTGTTGCAGGCCATCCGGACCTGGAAGCTTCCGATCGAGCCGTTGACGCATCTGATCAACGAACATCAGTTCGACCTTTATAACGATCCGATGCCGACCAAGGCGGCCCTGGAAGGCTATATCACGGCGACCTCTTCCGCGCTATTTTCGCTTGCCGCCGGAATCACAGGCCATGAATCCGAGGAGATCGAGCATCTTTCAAGTCATGCGGGACTCGCCCTTGGCTTGACGCAGGTGATGACGTCGCTTCCATTCGACGCCTCACGGCAGCAATTGTTCCTGCCGCTGCAACTCCTGGAAAGCCACAGCGTGACAACCGGCGAGGTCTTTGCCGGACAGCAAACGCCCGGGCTCAAGGCTGTGTTGGATGATCTTGTCGAGGAGGCCCAGCGCCACCTACAGACGTCGCTCTCGCTGCTAGCCAGCGTCCCGCGTGAGACGCGGGCGGTGTTTCTTCCGCTTGTCCAGGCGGAGAACGAACTCAGACGATTGGCGCGAGCGGACTGCGATCCGTTCGTGCCCCGCGTCACTTCGCGGTTGCGGGTCTTGTGGTCGCAGTGGCGAGCATGGCAATCACGCCCGTTCAAGGCGTAAAAATTCAAGAATTCAGTGCTGAGACTTCAAAGTTGAAACGGTCCCTGAGATTTTTCCGGGAATCCAGGATGTCTCTGAGAAACGCGCGATCGGCTTCGCTGCGCATCAAGGGTTCGATCAGGTCGAGCTGGTTCATGGCGACAAGCTGTAACACCTCGGTGCGGGGGTTGCCGGAATGATCACGAGGCAGCGCCTTCACCACCTGGATATGTTCGGGCGGCTTCGGCCCCTTGGCTGCCGTGAGAGCTTCCCGCAGCTCCTCCTCGAGTGCGGCATCAGCGGCTTCGACAAAGGCGTAGAGGCCGACGCCGTTGCGACGGTCAGCAAAGGCAACGATCGACACGTCACGCACCCCAGGCTTTTTGCGAATCTTCTCAGCCAGCACGGGGGCGTCGTTGACGAGCCGCCGCCCACCTCCCTCGCGATCAGTGAAGTTGAAGATGCCCCGCGTAATACCTCGATACACCTTTTTGCCGGTCATCAGCCAAAGGCTCGCCACCAGCGATTTACGAGCCAGGATCTTTCGCTCTTTCGGTGTCAGCGCATCCGGCGCATAACTTCGCTTGTGCTTGAGCAGGTGTCGCAGATCCTCGTAGGCTGCGATCCGAAACAACCGCGTGCGCCGCGTGAAGCAGGCGGCGAGCTGGAAGTCAGTCAGATAAGCCTGTCCGTCACTGCCGCGCAGCCAGTTCTGTTCCTTCGCCAGGTCATTGTGACAGATGCCGGCGCGGTGCAACCGGCGAAGCGCCCGCTTGGCCGATTTGAAATAGGCGACATCGTCAACGGGCTTTGCCAGATGTAGCGCGACGCCGTCGATAAACCCCCGCACCAGGGCGCGACGGCCGGCCCATAGCAGATCAGGGCCGGCCTCAAGGCCGCGGGCCAGGGTCAGCGCGCGGCATTCGCGTTTGAAGAGATGCCGCGCCAGCAAATAGGACCACCAGGGCACCTGATCGAGGCGGCGCAAGACCGCGTCGACGACGCCGTCACGGCTTTGAAAGCGACCGCGTTCAACGGTGGAGAAGACATCGCGCTTCAACAACACGCCGTCGGTCCAGCGTGCCGACAACAGATCGGCATCTTCCTTGGGCAAGGCCATTGCACTACTCACGCCGCCGCCGCGATCCGCAGGCTCTCTGCAATCCAGCGATCGAGATCTGCGAGGGCCCGCGCGCTCAAGGCTTGTTTCTTTGCAACCGTTTTCTCGTTGCCGCGCAGACGTGTGCCATCCGCAGCTTTGGTCGGCAGCTGCGCCAACGGCGGAAACAATCCAAAATTGATGTTCATCGGCTGAAACGACCGCTCGCCGGGTTCAATGGTTTCGAGATGCCCGCCCGTGATGTGACCAAGCAACGACCCGATCGCCGTTGTGGCCGGCGGGTGCGCCAACCTTTGCCCACGTGCGTCGGCCGCCGCAAACAATCCGGCAATCAGCCCGATGCCGGCGGATTCCACGTAACCTTCGCAACCCGTCATCTGACCAGCGAACCGCAAACGGGCCTCCGCCTTCAGCCGCAATTCAGCATCCAGAAGCTTCGGCGAATTGAGGAAGGTATTGCGATGGAGACCGCCAAGCCGGGCGAATTCCGCATTCCGGAGTCCCGGAATCGTTCGGAAGATACTTTGTTGTGCGCCGTATTTGAGTTTGGTCTGGAAGCCGACAATATTGTAGAGGGTGCCGAGCTTATTGTCTTGGCGCAGCTGCACGATCGCGTACGGTTTGACCGTCGGATTATGGGGGTTGGTGAGACCGACCGGCTTCATCGGTCCGTGCCGGGGCGTCTCGCGCCCGCGTTCCGCCATCACTTCGATTGGCAGGCAGCCGTTGAAGTAGGGCGTATCGAGCTCCCACACCCGGAACTCGGTCTTTTCACCGGCCAACAGCGCATCAACGAACCCGTCATATTCCTCCCGGGTCATGGGACAATTGATGTAATCGGCGCCAGTGCCGCCCGGTCCTGCCTTGTCATAGCGCGACTGGAACCAGGCGACCGACATGTCGATCGAATCCTTATGGACGATCGGTGCAATGGCGTCGAAGAACGCCAGCGCGTCCTCGTCCGTCAGATGTCGTATCGCGGAGGCAAGCGGTTCGGAGGTCAACGGCCCCGTCGCCACAATCACGTTGCTCCAATCGCGCGGCGGAAGCCCGGCAATCTCGCCGCGCTGAATCTCGATCAGCGGATGGTCATGCAGTGCCCTTGTGATCGCAGCTGAAAACCCTTCCCGGTCGACGGCGAGCGCACCTCCCGCCGGCACCTGATGGGCATCGGCGGCACGCATGATCAGCGAGCCCAGCCGTCGCATCTCGGCATGCAGGAGACCGACTGCATTATTGGCCGCATCATCAGAACGAAACGAATTGGAGCAGACGAGTTCGGCCAGGCTATCCGTCCGATGCGCTTCCGTCATCCGATGCGGTCGCATCTCATGGATAATGACGGGAACGCCGGCCTGCGCCACTTGCCAGGCGGCCTCTGATCCGGCCAAGCCGGCGCCGATAATGTGGACGGGTTCGTCCGAGGATTTGGGTTGGGCTGTCATGGCGCACAGGTAGCGCTTTTCCGGCCGCAGTGGAATGTAGGAACCGCGGCGATACAGAGGGTTTTGTCCATCCCCAAACGATAACGCCCGCGAAACGCGGGCGTTATCGTACCTTCAGAAAATCAAGATGGATCAGCCGCTATAGGCTCCCGCGGCGACGCGCGGAATATCCGAGCGCTCGAGACCAATATCGGCGAGTTCGCGATCGGTGAGCTGGGAGAGCTCGTTCAAGTTGCGATGATAGTCCCGCAGCGAGCGGATCATTCGGATCAGGGATAGTAACATAGGTATTCTCCTCACAAAGACGATTCAGTTCTTGAGGAACCGCTTCGTTCAAGGAACAATATAGGTAGGTTTGTTGCGGTGCAGGAGCGTAAATGCTGCGATGCAGCTTTTCCAAATATGCATAGCTCGAGTAAGAATTGATTAACTCGAGAAACCATGATTCCAAGGACATACCATCGAGACACACCGCAGGGTACAATCCTTCTCGTTCGATTTGAAAGAATCAGTTGATTTAAGAGCAGTATGAGCAATTTGGCAGCTTTCTGCAGCGGCAAGTAGGTAATATTATTCCACAAAGGTTCATGCGCAAATCGCATAGGTTTCAACTGGTGAACATGTATTCATAATTCAAGGAACGAAAGGATCAGGGAGTATGCCTGAGCTGGCCAGCGAAAGAGGCAATGGTGCGGGCATAGACTTCGCTTTTGTTCCACTGCTCGATGACCGCGAAATTTGGAGAGCCGGGATCCCAGCCCTTGCCCCGCTGCCAGCCGAGACTTGCAAGATAATTGGCTGTGGAAGCGAGGACATCGGGCACGCTGTGCAACAGGTCCTTGCGGCCGTCGCCGTCGAAATCGACAGCATATTTGACATAGGACGAGGGCATGAACTGCGTCTGTCCGATTTCCCCGGCCCAGGCTCCCCGCATGTCTGAGGGTGAGAGATCGCCGCCAGCAACAATGCGCAACGCATCGGTCAACTCATTGCGAAATGTCTCGGCTCGGCGGCAGTCATAAGCCAGGGTGGCCAGTGACCGGAGTGTGGAAAACTTACCCGTATTGGCCCCGAAATCTGTTTCAAGCCCCCAGATTGCAATCAGCACTTCTCCGGGAACGCCGTAACTGCTTTCGATCCGCGACAGAACTGATCCATATTGCTTTAGAAAATTGCTCGCACGCTGCAGTCTCGGCGGCACCATGCGGCCGGAGAACTCCTCAAAGCTCTGGTTGAAGACGTGCTGCGAATGATCCCGGGACAACACCGCAGGGTCTAGCGTAACCCCGGCAAGACCTGAGGTAATGGCGCTTTCCGAGATGCCCTGCGTGCGTGCTTCCTTCTTATATTCGCTGAGCCATGCGTCGAATGAACCCGTACCACAGGCGGTCGCATGCGCGGGCGCCATCCAAAGCGGAGCTATCAGGGTGACCGCAGCAAGCGTTCTGGCCAGGGCGTGACACATCATATCGGAATCTTTCTTGGCAATATTTCCTGCCGCGGCGGCAAAGGAGGGAAGGGGAAGCAGCAAGCCTGAGCAATAACCGGGGCCGAAACGTGGCTTGTTGCCTTGCTAACGCGATCGGAAGCTATCGAGATCGCTGAATGCTGTGACAAAAGCCTCGCCGTCCTTCACACCGAGCTCATAGGCAGCCCGGATCCGCTCCGGACTCGTGATGTCAAACTGGCTGACTTCGATGGCACGGGAAGGCTGCGCATAGGTGCGCCCCTCGACCACGGGAAGATTCCGATATCGTCGGGTAAGCAACACCAACGTCCGGCCGCCGGCGCGCTCGATCGGATCAAGCGGAGCTACCGGAACATTATCGACCAGACCGCCATCGAAAGCCGCAACGCCGTTCACCTGAATAACCGGCATGAAGGGCGGCACGCCGCTGCTTGCCAGAAGAACGTCATGGAACTCGGCGGCGCTCTTCGCCGCACGAGCCGAAACAAATTCGGGCCGAAAGCCAAGCCGACGTCCAAAACGCGGATGAACCGGATGAAACAGATGTTTCTCCAATTGATAGGCGGCGATGCCGAGCATCGCCCCCGCAAGCGGCGGCAATCCCTTCGGCAGACGCGTCACCGCGATTTGAAGATCGGTGGCCGCATTGAGACGGTCGAGCGCGGCATCATCGATCGTCTGGCGAAGCAGTTCGTGATAGAGCGGACCAACGGGACACAGCGGCTCACCTCGGCGCCAGGCCGCAAAATCGAAATTCTTCAAATGCGGTCCGCAGCCCGCGAACACGCGCTCGCGGGTCTCGGGTCCGACGCCGAGCAAGGAATAGGCGGCGGCGAACGCCCCGGCGCTCGCGCCAATGACCAGTTTGGGGACGAGCCCAAGGCGTGGCGCGACTGCTTCGTAGAAGCCACCTTGCCAGTAGCAGCGGTTCCCTCCACCGGCAAATACCACCGCATCAAACATCAGCGCCGTCTTGCATCCTGATCATCAAGGCTGGCGCCTGCATGCCAAACCGCCGGTGAACAATCAACCGGCGGCTCGGACTTCATTCAAATCGATGTCAGTTCTTGCGCCGGCGCCAGGCAAACAGGGCTACCGGAAATTCGGCGGCAGACTGGCGCTCCCAGCGCACAGGCGGCCGGGGCCGCTGGCCGTAGTCCGGCATGATCACCTTGCGATAGAGATGCCACGTGGCATGGCCAAGCAGCGGGACCACTACTGCAAGCCCGATAAAGAAGGGCAGGGATCCCACAAACAGCAGCAGCGCGACGATCAAGCCCCAAGCCGCCATGGGCCCAGGATTGCGACCGACCACGCGCATCGACGTGACCATCGCATCCAGCGCGCCGGCATGGCGATCGAGCATCAACGGGAAGGCAATCACACTGATGCAGAGCGCGACCAATGCAAACAGAAATCCGACACCGCAACCGACCACGATGAGCCACCAGCCCTGCGGCGTCGTTAAAACCCGCCGGACGAAATCGGGTATCTCGGCCGCCGCTTCATAGCCGAATGCTGCAATATAAATCGCCTGCGCGGTTGCAATCCAGGTCACGAACAAGGCCAACAGCAACGCGCCAAGGCCGAGCATCGAGCCAAACGACGGTGACCACAGCACCTCCAACGCGTCCCACGCGGAGGCAGACTCACCGATTTCGCGCCGACGGCTCAGTTCATAAAGACCGAGCGCGGCAAACGGACCAAGCAGGGCAAAGCCCGCAGCGAGCGGAAACAGCAGCGGCAGAACCGAATAGCCCATCACGGCTCGTGCCAGCACCAACCCCAAAACCGGATAAACCACGCAGAGGATGATGGCGTGGCTTGGTACCGCCTTGAAATCGTCCCACCCTTTCTTCAATGCATCATGCAGATCAGATAACTGGATGGTCCGGAGGACGGGCGCCGGTGCCTCCTGTGCAACGGGCAAGAGCGGGCTGGCATTGCCAGGTTGAAAATTTCCGGGGTAGGTGGCCATGGTCGTAGTCTCCCTTGGGAGCGACATCCCGACACGTCCGAGAGGCAGGCGCGCGCATGCCGCTTCAAAACGATCGCGATCGGACCAGGCGCGAAACAGATAACCGAACCGGCCACGTCGCGAACTGCACAGCGATACTACGCCCGGCGCAACAAAAGGTCACTCACGCTTCGGTGAAATCTTTCCCGACAAGCCATCATCGCATGATGCACCGCAACGCGACTATGGATTCGCGCCTACTCGTTCTGGCTGGAGCGAGACGAACGTCAGCCGAGCGAGAGGATTCGTCCGCCGACAGTCCACCGAGCTTCATCCGGCCTTGCGCTGGAGGTCGGTGAACTCGGGGTGTTGGTTCAGATAGTCGACCACAAAGCTGCAGCCTGCCACCACTTTCAAGCCGTCAGCCCGAATGAGCTCGAGCGCGCCGCGCACCAGCTCGGAGGCAATCCCACGGCCCCGAAGTGCCGGCGGCGTCTCGGTGTGGGTGATGATGACGAGGCCCGGGGCGAGCCGGTAGGTCGCGAAGGCCGTCCCGCCCTCGGTATCGAGTTCAAATTGGCCAAGGGACTTGTTATCGCGTACCGCACTGAATGACATGGGAGGTCCATTTCCAATTCACGTTGACTAGCATGTAAGCGCGGGAGGCTGTCGGCGCAAACCCCAGGCGAGCGCGGCGAGGCCTTATCGACCCCGGCAATGCGCACGAAGTGAATATTGCGATGCACAGGGTTCAAGCCTGCATTAACACGGCCGCTCGAATCTGATTCGAATGGATCCGCGGCACCCGCGCCCCGTAGCGCATCAGCGAAACGGGGATTGACTCAGACCTCCACGGAAGGAGCCCTCATGAAGTTGCTGTTGAGCCTGCTCGGAGTCCTCTTGCTGATCGTTGCGGCGATTTACTTCGTCCTCCCCGCCGATCAACTGCCTGGTTTCTTTCCGGGCCATGAGAACGTCGCGCGCATGCATTACAAACATGGTATTGCCTCCGGCGTGGTCGGCATCATTCTTCTGGCCGCCGGTGTATGGATGGGAAGAAAATAGGGGGATGGGCGAGCCAGTCATGATCGACAGCGTGAACGGGCAAGTGGGCCGGATGTCCCGTCGGGTGATGAACCTGGCGCATCTGCTCACCCAGAACGCCCGCCGCTTTGGCGATCAAGCCGGCTTCATCTGGGGCGAGCGGAGGTGGACCTGGCGCGAGATCGATCGCCAGGTTTCGGCGCTCGCCGCCGCTCTCGCCGCCCGCGGCATCGGCAAAGGCGATCGTCTTCTGGTCCATTCGAAGAATTGCGACGAGATGTTCTGGTCGATGTTTGCAGCCTTCAGGCTGGGCGCGATCTGGGTGCCGACCAACTTCCGTTTAATGCCTGATGAAGTCGCCTACCTGGCCGAGGCATCGGGTGCGAAGGGTTTCCTTTGCCACGGCGACTTTCCCGAACACGCGGTTGCCGCCGCCAACGCGGCACTGAGCTTCGTCTGGCGGATCGGAGAGGGCCGTTTGGGCGAAAGGTCGGTTCAACAAGCCATGGCCGAAAACCACGGGGCGGAAATAGCAAATGCGCCGGTCGATCATGATGATCCCTGCTGGTTCTTCTTTACGTCCGGCACGACCGGGCGCTCGAAGGCCGCCGTTCTTACCCATGGACAAATGGGCTTTGTCATAACCAACCACCTGGCCGATCTCATTCCCGGCGCCACCGAGATCGATGCCGGACTGGTCGTGGCGCCATTGTCGCACGGGGCAGGAGTGCATCAACTCGTGCTGACCGCTCGCGGCGCGCCGACCGTCCTCCTGCCGTCGGAACGGTTCGATGTGACCGAGGCATTTCGGCTGATCGAAACTCACCGGGTGTCGAACCTGTTCACCGTGCCGACCATCCTGAAGATGATGGTCGAGCATCCAGCCGTCGATCAGTTCGATCATTCTTCGCTTCGCCACGTGATCTATGCCGGCGCACCGATGTACCGGGAGGACCAGAAAACCGCGCTGAAAAGGCTCGGCCAGGTGCTAGTGCAATATTTCGGACTGGGGGAGGTCACCGGCAACATCACCGTGCTGCCGACGCGCCTGCACGAGGCCGAAGACGGGCCGAAGGCCCGCATTGGCACCTGCGGTTATGAACGCACGGGCATGCAGATTTCAATTCAGGGCGAAGACGGCAGCGAGTTGAAGCCCCACGAGACGGGAGAGATCTGTGTGATCGGCCCGGCGGTCTTCGCCGGCTATTACAACAACGCCGAAGCCAACGCCAAGGCGTTTCGCGATGGCTGGTTTCGCACCGGCGATCTAGGTCACATGGACGAGGAAGGCTTCCTCTATATCACCGGCCGTGCCTCCGACATGTATATCTCCGGCGGCTCCAACATCTATCCCCGCGAGGTCGAGGAGAAGATCCTCACCCATCCGGCGATTGGGGAGGTTGCCATCGTCGGCGTGCCAGATCCAATGTGGGGCGAGGTCGGAATCGCAGTTTGCGTGCCCCGGGAAGGAGTGGCCGAAATCACCGAACTCGAGCTCGCCACTTTCCTCGCCACACAAGTGCCGCGCTATAAAATGCCCAAGCGCTTCTTCTTCTGGGATGCGTTGCCGAGATCCGGCTATGGCAAGGTGCCGAAGCGGATGGTGCGCGACGAGCTGGAAGCGCGAGGGCTCATCGCTGCTCCCGCGAAACCCGCACGCTGATGCGCCACATCGTCCAGCCCGGCCATCCCTTGCCCGAGCGAATCCAGTGGGTGGAGGCGCGGGGAAAACTTTTTTCATTTACGATGCAGGCGGGCCTGCCGCTGCTTGAGGCCGCGCGGCGAGGGTTTGCGCACGAAGGATTTGTCAGCGGGGTTCTGAATTTCAGACGCGGCGCGGTCGGACCGTTTGCCTATGTGATGCCGGCCCTGTCCAAGACAGCCGAACACGCGGCGTTCTACAGCGAGACTTTTCGTCCTCAGGGGATCACGGCGCTGACCAGCGGCGCGATGACTTTCGGCATCCGCGATGGCATGCCTTTCTTTCACTGCCACGCGCTGTGGACCGAAGCGGAAGGAAAACAAGGCGGCGGCCATATCCTGCCCGAGGAAACCATGGTCGCGGCGCCATTTGTCGTAGAAGCGTTCGGCATCGAGGGCGCGCTGTTTGCGGCGGAGCCGGATCCGGAAACCAACTTCAAATTGTTCGGGCCGCTGCCCAGTTCACCTCTCACTGTCGACACGCCGAGCCGCGCCTTCGCGCTACGGCTGCGGCCGAACCAGGATTTATCCATCGTGCTTGAAAATTTCTGCCGGGAGCGCGGCATTTCTCGCGCGCGGCTGCGGGGCGGCGTCGGCAGCATCATTGGCGCGCATTTTTCGGATGGCCGAACCGTTGAACCGTTTGCAACGGAAATGTTGGTGCGTTCAGGCTTGGTCAGGCTTGATGATAAGGGTGAGCTTCGCGCCGAGCTCGATGTCGCCCTGGTTGATCACACGGGCGATCTCTCAGAGGGCCGCCTCATGCGCGGCGACAATCCGATATTGATGACCATGGAGATGGTGCTGGAAGAAGCGTGAGAGCCCGCGCTATCGCCGTTTTCGAATGTGAATATTGATATCGAGATCGACACGGGTGACGCATCGTTGTCCGATCTTATGCGAGTCGCCTTCAAACCACGGTCCCTCTCGCAACCTTGCATTTTGTACCTTTGCGAGATTCAGGCAGCGCCATTGCGGAAGTTTGCCGCTGCTCTCGCCAGCAAACTGCCAGGCCAACACGGCTTCTTCGCCCTGATTGTTGGTGCCGTTGATGTGAGGGCAGAGTTCGCGGCGCCGCCCCTCATAGCTGCACACGACCTGCTGTTCGCCGCTGATCGCTTTCCGAAACAGCAAATAGGTCGCACTCGCCATGACCAAGTCCGAATGTCGGCCGGTTAGAAGTGTCTATGGAGGCGGCCGGTTTACTCTGCAGCCTCACGCGCCCCGCGCTTCTTGCGTCCGCGATCCGTTTTCGCCAGCACCGGCGCGAGGAATTTGCCGGTATAGCTGCGCGGCGCCTTGACGATATCCTCCGGCGGTCCCCAGGCGACGATCTCGCCGCCGCCGTCGCCACCCTCCGGTCCGAGATCGATCACCCAGTCGGCCGTCTTGATGACCTCCAGATTGTGTTCGATCACGACGACGGTGTTGCCCTGCGCAACCAGCTCGTGCAGCACTTCCAGCAATTTCTTTACGTCATGGAAGTGAAGGCCTGTGGTAGGCTCATCGAGAATATAGAGCGTGCGGCCGGTCGCCCGTTTCGACAATTCCTTGGCCAGCTTGACGCGCTGCGCTTCGCCACCGGATAGCGTCGTCGCCTGCTGGCCCACATGGATGTAATCGAGGCCGACGCGGTGCAGCGTCTTGAAGGTCTCGCGAACCTTGGGCACCGCCTTGAAGAAATCGGCAGCTTCTTCCACGGTCATGTCGAGCACATCGGCGATCGACTTGCCCTTGAACAGCACTTCCAGCGTCTCGCGATTGTAGCGCTTGCCCTTGCAGACATCGCAGGTGACATAGACGTCGGGGAGGAAGTGCATCTCGATCTTGATGACGCCGTCGCCCTGGCAGGCTTCGCAGCGACCGCCCTTGACGTTGAACGAGAAACGCCCGGGCTCATAGCCACGTGCCTTGGCCTCGGGCAGGCCGGCGAACCATTCACGAATGGGCGTGAAGGCGCCGGTGTAGGTAGCGGGATTTGAACGCGGGGTGCGACCGATCGGCGACTGATCGATGTCGATGATCTTGTCGATATGTTCGAGTCCCTCGATGCGATCATGAGGTGCGGCGCCTTCGCTCGCATTGTTCAGCTTGCGGGCGATGGCACGATAGAGCGTATCGATCAGCAGCGTGGATTTGCCGCCGCCGGAGACACCGGTCACGCAAGTGAACAGTCCCAGCGGGATCTCGGCCGAGACGTTTTTCAGATTGTTGCCGCGGGCGTTCACGACCTTGATGGTGCGGCGGTGGTTGGGCGGCCGCCGCTCCGGCACCTCCACCGACAATTCGCCCGTGAGATATTTTCCGGTGAGCGACTTCGGATTGGCCATGATCTCGGCCGGCGTCCCCTGCGCCACGATATGACCGCCATGGGTGCCGGCACCGGGACCGATATCGAGCACGTGATCGGCAAGGCGAATGGCGTCCTCGTCATGCTCGACCACGATCACGGTGTTGCCGAGATCGCGCAGCCGCTTCAGCGTATCGAGCAGCCGGGCATTGTCACGCTGGTGCAGACCGATCGAAGGCTCGTCCAGAACATAGAGCACGCCGGTGAGTCCGGAGCCGATCTGGGATGCCAGGCGGATGCGTTGGCTTTCGCCGCCGCTCAGCGTGCCAGAGGCGCGCGCCAAGGTCAGGTAGTTCAGGCCGACATCGAGCAGGAACGACAGCCGCTCGCGGATTTCCTTCAGCACGCGCGCGGCGATCTCGTTCTGCTGCGCATTCATTGCCTGCGGCACGCTGTCGAACCACTCACCAGCCCGCTTCACAGACAATTCGGCGATCTCGCCGATATGCTTGCCGCCGATCTTGACGGAGAGTGCTTCCGGCTTGAGACGATAACCGTGGCAGGCGGCGCAGGGTACGTCGGAAAAATATTTGCTGAGCTCTTCGCGTGCCCATTCGCTCTCGGTTTCGCGATAGCGGCGATTGAGATTGGTGATCACACCTTCAAACGGCTTCTTGGTCTCATAGGAGCGAACGCCGTCCTCATAGGAAAAACGGATCTCGTCCTCGCCGGAGCCGTGCAGGACGGCGTCGCGGGTCTTCTTCGGCAGGTCTTTCCACTTGGTATCCAGCGTGAACTTGTAGAACTTGCCGAGGGCGGTCAGCGTCTGGACATAATAAGGCGAGGAGGATTTCGCCCACGGCGCGATCGCCCCTTTGCGCAAGGTCAGTTCCTTGTCGGGAATGACGAGGTCCTCATCGATGTGCTGTTCGACACCGAGGCCGCCGCAGGCCGGGCAGGCGCCATAGGGGTTGTTGAACGAGAACAGCCGCGGTTCGATCTCCGGGATGGTGAATCCGGAAACGGGGCAGGCGAATTTTTCGGAAAACAGAATCCGCGCGGGTCCACTCTTGTCGTGGATCTTCGCGGTTTTCTTCTCCGGCTTCTTGTCCTCGCCCGCGGGTGGCGGATCGGCATATTCGATCACGGCCAGCCCATCGGCGAGCTTCAGCGCGGTTTCGAAACTTTCCGCCAGACGTTGGCCGATATCCGGACGCACCACGATGCGATCCACCACCACATCGATGTCGTGCGGGAATTTCTTGTCGAGCGCCGGCGCATCGGCAAGCTCATGAAACGCGCCGTCGATCTTGACCCGTTGAAAGCCCTTCTTGAGATAATCGGCGAATTCCTTGCGGTATTCACCCTTGCGGCCGCGAACCACGGGCGCGAGCAGATAGAGCCGGGTACCTTCCGGCAGCGCCAGTACCCGATCGACCATCTGCGAGACAGTCTGGCTCTCGATCGGCAAGCCGGTGGCGGGCGAATAGGGCACGCCGACCCGCGCCCACAACAGCCGCATATAGTCATAGATCTCGGTGACCGTTCCGACAGTGGAGCGCGGATTCTTCGATGTGGTCTTCTGTTCGATCGAGATTGCCGGCGACAACCCGTCGATCTGGTCGACGTCCGGCTTTTGCATCATCTCGAGAAACTGACGGGCATAGGCCGACAGCGATTCCACATAGCGCCGCTGGCCTTCCGCATAGATCGTATCAAATGCCAGCGACGACTTGCCCGAGCCCGAAAGGCCCGTGAACACCACGAGCTTGTCGCGCGGAATTTCAAGATCGACATTCTTGAGATTATGCTCACGCGCACCGCGAATGGTGATCGCGCGCTGGGAGGCGCCCTGCAGCGAGGCTTGCTGGCGTTTGGCCTTGAGAACTTCGTCCATTGCGGCATTCCAGACGCGCGGGCGCGCCGTCAGCTAAGGGGCGCGTCCCCTTGCCGGGTCCGAACGCCAATGGGGGTGGCAGGAACATAGGAAGAACGCGGGGGAATTTCCAGTACCACCTTGCAACCATCAACGATTTGTTGCGGTGGGCGTCTGCGGACGTCCCAAAGACGCCACCACAAAGCAAACAAAACAGAAGATGGGTGGCGTTTGGAACCGTCGCAATAAGCGGCTCAGTATTTCGAGATGACCGGCCCGCCCCAGCGGTAATTGATGCGGACCGAGACCAGGTCGGCATCGCCCTGGATACGGTCGGTACTGAACGCGGTGGCAGGAGGCGGCGTGTTGAAGGTCGCTGTGCGATTACCGATGAACAGGTGATTGTATTCCACCGCGGCCGACCAATTTTGCGCGAAAGCCCATTCAACACCCGCGCCGGCGGTGGCGCCCCAGCGGTTGTCGCCAGCGGTGGTCGCGGCAAGGGCGCCAGCGTTCAGCATGTCGTTGCGATCGGAAACCACGGCGCCGCCACCCTTGGCGTAGAGCAAGGCGGTATCGAAGGCATAGCCGAGCTGGCCGGTGAAAAGGCCGAAGGCATCAATCCTCGAGCGATTGATGAAGCCGGCATTGACTACGCTCGGGCTGCTGCCGCGAAGATTGGCCCAGTCTCCCTGGCCCTCAAGGCCGAACACCCAGCCACCCGTCTGCCACCGGAAGCCGACCTGCGCGCCGGCGATTGCGCCCGTGACATTCTGGCAGCTGTCGGTAGCGACGGCCGGAATGGACTGATCGAAGCACCGCTTCGCGCTACCCCAGCCACCATTGAAACCGGTGTAAAATCCGCTCCAATCGTAGGTGGCGGCGATCATGGGCGAGGGAACTTTGCCGTAGGCAGGAAGATCGGCGGCGCGGGCCGGCATCGCAGCGGTCGCCGCGATCGCAATACCCATCAAACCTGACCAGCCGAATTTCATCCCGCAACCCCGTAACCTCGCGCCCCTTATTCGGCACGTTGAGGTTCGATCATACCCGAAACTCGTACAAAGTCGTCCCTGAAATGCCGCAGATTTTAATGAATTGCGTGGGGCGAAGGACAAGGCGAGACCAGGAAAAGGAAGTACTTAAAGTGATTGATTAGTATCAATATGTATCAATTTCAATTATTTACAGGCATATTCAAATGTAAATTGAAGTTTACGCCTGCAATAAAGAAAAAGGCCGGCACGAGGCCGGCCTTAAGGCTCAGGATCGAAAAGGCTGGCGATCAGTACCGCGTAACCGCCGGTCCACCGAAGCGGTAGTTCACCCGGGCCGTCACCAGATCCACATTCTGGCTGGTGTTCTCAGCGCCAACAGTCGCGAAGGTCAGGGAACGGTCCTGCATAAACAGGTGATCGTATTCCACACCCAAGGACCAGTTCGGAGCCAGACCGAACTCCAGCCCGGCACCGATTGCGCCGCCCCAGCGGGTGTCACTGACCGAGTCAATCACGGTCGAGGTGCCAGTGAAACGGTGCTCGAAGCGATTGTCGGTCACCGCGGCGCCGCCCTTCACATAGAGCAGCGTGTTATTCCACGCGTAGCCGAGCTGGCCCGTGAACAGACCGAAGCTGCGGACATGTGCGTGCTGAGTGATGTCTCCGGGCGTAGCGAAGAACGCTTGGCTGACCTGATTGCCGTTCATGTCGGACCAGTCGTATTGCGCTTCCAGGCCGAACACCATTGCACCGGCCTGCCAGCGATAACCGATCTGGCCACCCGCGACCGCGCCGTCGGCATCGAATGCGCCTTCGGAGCCGAAGCCGGGAACATCCCAGCTATTCCGGCTGCTGCCATAGCCGCCGTTGGCGCCGATATAGAAGCCGCTCCAGTCATAGATCGCGGCGACCATGGCGGGGGGCGCCTTGGTATAGGGGCGGGCGGCAAGATCGGCGGCCATGGCGGGCGCGCTCATGCCGAGCGCGATCAGACCTGCGGTTGATCCCAGCAAAAACTTCTTCATTCCTATTCTCCGGCTTCTCTCAAGCTCGTTCTTTTTGAACTCGCAACTCTCGCGCGGCGGTTGCCGACGAGCCTTTCGGGGGACGAACCCATACGCCGATTCAGTCGGATTTGTTGTCGCGAAAATGCCACAGAACCCGAAAAATACTTACTGCCGAAGCTAATGATTTATTTACTGTTTTGGCGATCTCGTGGAACTTTTTCGGGTTCCATTTTTCACGCCCAGGGTTCCGTTCAGGGGTCAGCCCGCTACAACCACTGGGTTGCAAAATCCCTGCGCGAGGAGGCACTTGAATTATCAGAACAAAAATAGAACAATGCGGTTCTGGGATGCCACTCGTGCCGCAGAGAAATCGGCGGATGGTCGGTAAGTGTGGATAACCCTGCTGCCGTCACCTCGCGATCAAGGCGGCCAAGCAGGGCGGCGTATAGGGTCAACCAAAGAAGCGCCTTTGCTACTCAGTTTGTCTTCGATCGTTGACTGACAACGCGAAGGACTCGTGAATTCGGATCTGGTGATTTCGCGGGATGACAGAGATGAACTGTTGAAGGCAGCCTCCATGATAGAGGCAAAGCCATCGGCAGCCTGGCAAGGCAAGCAGTTATCATTTTTAGAAGTGGAGAGCCGCAATGGCGGGAAGCGTAAACAAGGTCATTCTGGTCGGCAATCTGGGCAAGGATCCGGAAATTCGCCGCACCCAGGATGGCAGGCCCGTGGCCAATCTGAGCATCGCGACATCCGAGACCTGGCGCGACAAGGCCACCGGTGAGCGTAAGGAGAAGACCGAATGGCACCGGGTCGTGATCTTCAATGAGGGGCTTTGCAAGATCGCCGAGCAATATCTGAAGAAGGGCGCCAAGGTGTATATCGAAGGCGCGCTGCAGACCCGCAAATGGACCGATCAGAGTGGCGCGGAGAAGTACTCCACCGAAGTCGTGCTGCAGGGTTTCAACTCGACCCTGACCATGCTGGACGGTCGGAGCGGTGGCGGCGGCAGTTTCGCGGAGGAGCCGGGCGGCGACTTTGGATCGAGCGGTCCTTCCAGCGCTCCGCCGCGCCGTGCGGTCGCGGGCGGCAGCCGCAACAGCGACATGGATGACGATATTCCGTTCTGAACGGGCGCGAGGCAAGCAGACCCCTTGCGAGGGGCGCGCGCGGCAAAGGCTCATCCGAAAATGGATCTCGCGCCGCTTCTGAATGCATCGCCGGCGATCGTTCTTCACGCTGCTGCGGCGATGTCGGCCTTTATCTTGGGTGGGGTTCAGCTGGCAGCTCCCAAGGGCACGCTGCCCCATCGGGCACTTGGCTGGATCTGGGTCGCCGTGATGACCATCGTGGCCATCAGCTCGTTCTGGATCCATCAAAACTATGCCTTTGGTTCAGTCCCGTTTGGACCAATCCATCTGCTATCGGTCTTTACCCTCATCATGCTGCCCGTCGGGGTCTGGCATGCCCGACGCCACGAGGTGAACTCGCACAGGCGGATCATGACCCTGACGTTTATTGGGGCGCTGGTGATTGCAGGGCTTTTCACCCTGGTGCCCGGACGGATCATGCACGCGGTCGTGTTCGGCTCCTGAGGGAGTTTTGAAGCCGATCGGGCGCGGCCGCAGCCCGATCTGAATCGGGCCTCCGCTGTCGTTCTAAGTCTCTGGAAAAACGAGCGGAAAACCGGCTTGTTTAGAGGCCTGAAGGGTGGTTTTGACAGCACTGATGAGCTATATGATTCCCGAGTAAAACCACCCGGATTTTCCCCTTGGCTGACCACAACGACGAGAAGCCCGGCGACCTGCCGGTGCCCTCAGATATTCGCCCCGTTTCCATCCTGGACGAGATGAAACGCTCCTACCTCGATTACGCCATGAGCGTGATCGTGGCGCGAGCGTTGCCGGACGCCCGTGACGGTCTGAAGCCGGTTCACCGGCGCATTCTCTACGCGATGTACGAGAACGGATTCGAGTGGAACAAGCCGTACCGCAAGTCGGCGCGCACGGTGGGCGACGTCATCGGTAAATATCATCCCCATGGCGACCAATCGGTCTATGACGCCCTGGTGCGGATGGCGCAGGATTTTTCCATGCGTGTGCCGCTGATCGATGGTCAGGGCAATTTCGGCTCCGTGGACGGCGATATGCCAGCCGCGATGCGATACACCGAATCCCGCCTGACAAAGATCGCACAGACGCTGCTGGACGACATCGACAAGGACACCGTCGATTTCCAGGCCAACTACGACAACAACGAAAGGGAACCGTCGGTCCTTCCGGCGCGGTTTCCGAACCTTCTGGTCAATGGTGCCGGCGGCATCGCCGTCGGTATGGCGACCAATATTCCGCCCCACAATCTTGGCGAGGTCATCGACGCCTGCGTGGCGCTGATCGACAATCCCTCGCTCGTGATCGATGACCTGATCAACATCATTCCGGGTCCGGATTTTCCGACCGGCGGCATCATCCTCGGCCGTCAAGGCATCCGCTCGGCCTATCACCTCGGCCGCGGCTCGATTGTGATGCGCGGCAAGGTGACGATCGACACCATACGCAAGGATCGCGAAGCCATCATCATCACCGAAATTCCCTACCAGGTGAACAAGGCAACGATGGTGGAGCGGATTGCCGAACTGGTGCGGGAAAAGAAAATCGAAGGCATCGGCGATCTGCGCGACGAATCCGACCGCGATGGCTTCCGCGTCGTTGTCGAATTGAAGCGCGACGCGGTGCCTGATGTGGTGCTGAACCAGCTTTATCGCTTCACGCCGCTGCAGAGCAATTTCGGCGTCAACATGGTTGCGCTCGATGCCGGCCGCCCGCAGCTAATGAACCTGAAAGACCTTCTCTCGCTGTTCGTTTCGTTCCGCGAGCAGGTCGTCACCCGGCGAACAAAATTCCTGCTGAACAAGGCGCGCGACCGCGCCCACATCCTGGTAGGCTTGGCAATCGCTGTCGCCAATATCGATGAAATCATCCGGGTGATCCGGACCTCTCCTGATCCGAACACCGCCCGCGAAACCCTGATGTCGCGCGACTGGCCGGCAAAGGACGTTGCCGCCATGATCACCCTGATCGACGATCCGCGCCATCGATTGGCTGAAGACGGCACGGCGCGCCTGTCGCTGGAACAGGCGAGGGCCATTCTTGACCTCCGTCTGCAGCGCCTGACCGCGCTTGGTCGCGAGGAGATCTCCGAAGAACTCGACAAGCTGGCCATCGAGATCGCGGACTACCTCGACATCCTGCGCTCCCGTGCCCGGGTGCAGGCCATCGTCAAGGCCGAGCTCGCCCAGGTGAAGGACGAGTTCGCAACGCCTCGCCGCACTGTCATTATCGAACAGGAGGGCGAGGTTGAGGACGAGGACCTTATCCAGCGCGAGGACATGGTGGTCACGGTCTCCCATGCCGGCTATGTCAAGCGGGTGCCGCTATCGACCTATCGGGCCCAGCGCCGGGGCGGCAAAGGCCGCGCGGGGATGCAAACGCGCGACGAGGATTTCGTCAGCCGGCTGTTCGTGGCCTCGACCCATACGCCAGTGTTGTTCTTTTCCTCGCGTGGGCAGGTCTACAAGGAAAAGGTCTGGCGCCTGCCGATGGCCGCGCCGAATGCGCGAGGCAAGGCGCTCATCAACATCCTGCCGCTGGAGCAGGGCGAGCGCATCACGACCATCATGCCGCTGCCCGAAGATGAATCTTCATGGGGCGCCCTTGATGTGATGTTCGCCACCACCGGCGGTAACGTCCGCCGCAACAAACTATCGGATTTTGTCGACGTTCGCCGCTCGGGCATCATCGCCATGAAACTCGACGAGGGTGAGGCCATCGTGGACGTGCAGATCTGCACCGAGCGGGACGACGTGCTGCTGACCGCTGCCGGCGGCCAATGCATCCGTTTCCCGGTGACCGACGTGCGAGTATTCCAGGGACGCACCTCGATGGGCGTGCGGGGCATCTCGTTGGCCGAAAACGACACGCTGATCTCACTCGCCATCCTGCGGCATGTCGAGGCGACCTCCGACGAACGTTCGGCCTATCTGAAGATGCGCCGTGCAGTCGCCGGTGAAAGCGGCGCAGAAGATGCCGTCGAGACCGACAGCGAAGAGAGCTCAGGCTCGCTGCAGCTTACTCCCGAACGTTATGTGGAGATGTCCGCACAGGAGCAGGTCGTGCTCACCGTCTCGGTCAATGGCTATGGCAAGCGGACCTCATCCTATGAGTACCGCACCACGGGCCGAGGCGGTAAGGGCATCGTCGCGATGTCGGTCAACAACCGAAACGGCAAGCTCGTCGCCTCTTTCCCGGTCGAGCACAGCGACCAGATCATGCTGGTGACCGATAAGGGGCAATTGATCCGCTGTCCGGTTGAGGGCATCCGCGTCGCGGGCCGTTCCACCCAGGGTGTTATCGTGTTTGATACCGCGGAAGATGAGCATGTGGTGTCGGTCGAACACATCGGCGAGGAGGCCGAGAACGGCAACGGCGGCTAGTACCGCCCATTTGACGGGCCTGCACAACCTGCCGCGATTTCTTCCAGGGCCGTCAAATAGAAAAGCGGTACTAGAATTATAAAGTTGCTGATGCTGATGACTTACCGAAGTTCGCCTGAGAAGTCGCAGCGATGGTTCGCGAACTTCGGAAAGTCGGCACTAGTCGCCGCCTCATGGAAGCGCCCGCGGGCTGGAAAGTCCCGCGGGTCGAGTCTCTCGACTGACAAGCGCCGAAATGGTTTTTAAGGGTTGCGGGGGGCGGTAATGAGCCGCGCTTCCCGAACGACTGCCTTTGATCCGACTTGGCGGAGGCAGGACGCCTCGAAATTTGGCCAGGCCTGCTGCGAGCAGTCGCGGCCAATCGCGTGAGCATCCAGCCGATCCGCCTTGGCCAGCGCCTGCGGGACGCTCGCCGAGACCTGCGGGATGAGGCCGGGCAGGAGGGTGATCGTGGCCGCGACAAGCGCCGAAGCCGCGATAGCTGAGAGTGCCTTGATCATGACGATCCCCTGTCGTTGGACCTTTAGCGGCCCGTCTTCGTTGACGCCGTGGATAATGGAACGACGTTTCCGGGTGCCTTCTTCCGACAGGGATAATGGTTTCGTGACCGGAAGATTTGTTTCGTGGGCCAGCCCGGACGAAATAATCGACGTTTTCGGGCTAAAGCCGGGAATGGCTATCCTTGCCGGCCGGGCCCGGGCGGGTTAGGAGGGGAGATGCCCCGCATCGCACTTTATCCAGGTTCGTTCGATCCCGTAACCAACGGCCACCTCGACGTCGTTCGCCAGGCGGTCGGATTGTGCGACCGGCTGGTCGTCGCAATCGGGGTTCATCCCGGCAAGAAGCCGCTTTTCGATTTGCAGGAGCGCCTTGCCATGGTGGCAGAGGTGTTTGGGCCGGTCGCGGCCAAGGCGGGCTGCGAATTCGACTCTATCACCTACGACAATCTCACGATCACTGCCGCCCGGAAGATCGGCGCCACGATCATGATCCGCGGACTGCGGGACGGCACCGATCTCGATTACGAGATGCAGATTGCCGGCATGAATGAGACCATGGGTCCGGAAGTGCACACCGTCTTCCTGCCGGCCTCGGTCGCCGTTCGCCCGATCACCGCCACACTGGTCCGTCAAATCGCAGGGATGGGCGGCGATGTCTCGGCCTTCGTGCCGGCATCGGTGGCCGCGAGCCTCAAGGCGAAATTCGCCGGCTGATTCCTCTCGTTCTCGCCTTCATGACATCTGGAGATTCCATGATCCGAATTCTTGCCGTTTTCGTCGTGCTTCTCGGTGCCGCGCCCGCTATGGGTCAAGCTCTGCCGGCCAATATCGATAAGGCGAACACCATCGTCGTCGACACTACCAAAGGTCGGATCGTCTTCAAGTTGCGCACGGATCTGGCGCCCAATCATGCGGAGCGGATCAAACAGCTCGCGCGGGAGGGATTTTACAACAATGTACCGTTTCATCGCGTGATGGACGGCTTCATGGCGCAAACGGGTGATGGCCAGAATTTCAATGGAACTGGCGGATCGAAATATCCCAATCTGAAGGCCGAATTTTCCAGCGTCCCGTTCAAGCGGGGCATTGTCGGCATGGCGCGGCGGGGCGATAGCGTCGACACCGCCAATTCCCAGTTTTTCTTCATGTTTGGCGATGCGCCCTTCCTCAACAACCAATACACTGTGATCGGCGAGGTCGTGCAGGGGATGGATGTCGTGGACAGACTGAAGAAAGCGCCGCCGGGCTCCGCTAGCGGCTCGGTCACGGATCCCGACAAGATGCTGAAGGTTCAGGTCGCTTCCGACCTTAAGTGATGCATGAGCAAAAGCGTGCTCTGGCTCGTGCTTAGCCTGTTGATCTCTGGGTTTTCGGTTGGTATCAGCCGAAGCGAGCCGATCGGGGTGAACAACATCGCAGACGTGTTCACCCGCTTGAGAACGTGCTGGAAGCCGCCGCCTACCGCGGACCATCCGGCTATGGACATCACGGTCGTATTCAGCTTCAACCGCCAGGGTGAAATCCTCGGCCATCCGAGAATTACCTACGAATCCGGCGAGACCTCCGACAACGACCGGATCGCCTATCGGATCGCCGTCATGGAGGCGTTGCAACGTTGCACGCCGATGCCATTTACCGAAAGCATGGCCGGCGCGGTCGCCGGACGACCCTTTGCCGTTCTGTTTAACGGCCGGAACAAATCACTCAGCATTTAAGGAAAACGTCCATGGCTGATACCGAAAACACAATGATCCTCGAAACCACCCAGGGCCCCGTCACCATAGAGATGCGGCCTGATCTCGCGCCTGGTCACGTGGCCAGGATCAAGGAACTGGTGCGAGAGGGCTTCTACGACGGGATCGTATTCCATCGCGTGATCGATGGCTTCATGGCGCAGACCGGCTGCCCCCACGGAACGGGCACCGGTGGTTCGGGCAAGAAGCTGAAGGCCGAGTTCAACAACGAGCCTCATGTTCGCGGCACCACTTCCATGGCTCGCGCCGCCAGTCCGGATTCTGGCGATAGTCAGTTCTTCATCTGCTTTGATGATGCACCGTTCCTGAACCGGCAATACACTGTCTGGGGCAAGGTGACCTCAGGCATGGAAAACGTCGACAAGATCAAGCGCGGCGAACCGGTACAGAACCCCGACAAGATCATCAAGGCCCGGATGGCGCTCGACGCGGCTTAAGTCGAGGCCGGACGCGGCGAGGGCGCCCGGCTTTATCATGCGCACCGACCTTTTCGATTTCGATCTTCCTGCGGAAAACATCGCGCTGCGACCAGCCGAGCCGCGCGATGCCGCGCGCATGCTGGTGGTGCGACCAGAAGAAGACCTTCATGACACGGGTGTAGTTGACCTGCCCAACTGGCTCGAGGCGGGCGACCAATTAGTGGTCAACGACACCAAGGTCATTCCAGCCCAGCTTGCCGGGCGCCGGATCGGTCGTCCAACCGAACCCCGGATCGAGGCCACGCTGATCAAGCGGCTGGACGGCTCGCGCTGGCGGGCGCTGGTGCGTCCAGCGAAGAAGCTTGCGGCAGGCGACATCGTCCGCTTCGGCAATGAGGGCAAGGTATGCCTGCTCGGCCATCTCGATGCCGAGGTCGAGGAGAAGGGCCAGGAGGGCGAGATCACGCTGTCCTTTTCCTTCCATGGTCCGACACTCGATCAAGCCATCGCCGATCTTGGGATGCCGCCATTGCCGCCCTATATCGCCTCCAAACGCGCCGCCGATGCGCGCGACGCGATGGACTATCAAACCATGTTCGCCGCCAGGGAAGGCGCGGTGGCCGCGCCGACGGCGGGCCTGCACTTCACCCCCGCGCTTCAGTCGGCCCTGGAGACTCGCGGCGTTGATATCCACCGTGTGACGCTGCATGTTGGCGCCGGGACCTTCCTGCCGGTAAAGGCCGACGACACGACGGGTCACAAAATGCATGCCGAATGGGGCACGGTTTCTCCTGATGTCGCCGAGGCACTCAATGCGGCGCGAGGCCGGGGCCGACGCATCGTTGCGGTCGGTACTACCTCCCTGCGGGTACTCGAGAGCGCGGCGGGTGAAGACGGAACGATTGCGCCATTCGCCGAGGAAACCTCGATCTTCATTACTCCGGGATATCGTTTCCGCGCGGTCGACATCCTGCTGACCAATTTTCATTTACCGCGATCGACGCTGTTCATGCTGGTATCGGCTTTCGCTGGCCTGGAGACCATGAAGCGCGCCTATACCCACGCAATCGCAAGCGGCTATCGATTCTATTCCTATGGGGATGCTTGTCTGTTGTTTCGCGGCAGGTCCGTCGCATGACCCTTCCCAACCATTTCGAGCTTCTGAGCCGTGATGGAGAGGCGCGCACTGGGCGGTTGACGACGCCCCACGGCGTGGTGCGGACACCCGCCTTCATGCCGGTCGGCACGGCCGGCGCGATGAAGGGACTGCACTGGCGCGAAGTGCGAGATGCCGGCGCGGACATCGTGCTCGGCAACACCTACCATCTGATGCTGCGGCCAGGCGCCGAGCGCATCGCCGCGCTCGGCGGCCTGCAATGCTTTACCGGTTGGAACGGGCCGATGCTCACGGATTCCGGTGGGTTCCAGGTGATGTCGCTGGCCCAGCTACGCAAGGTCAGCGAGCGCGCGGTCACGTTTCGCTCTCATATCGATGGCGCGAGCTTCGAATTGTCGCCGGAACGCGCGATCGAAATTCAGCGGTTGCTCGGTTCCGATATCGCCATGCAACTCGACGAGTGCGTGCGATTGCCGGCGTCCCGCGACGATATCGAGCGGGCGATGCAACTATCCCTGCGTTGGGGAGACCGATCCCGGTTGGCGTTTACCGATGCGCCCGCCGGGACGATGCTGTTCGGAATCGCCCAAGGTGGCGACGTGCCCGAGCTGCGCCGGGCCAGTGCGCGCGGAATCGTGGAGACCGGATTTCACGGTTATGCGATTGGCGGACTGGCCGTCGGCGAACCGCAATCGGTGATGCTGGCCATGATCGAGGAGGTCGAGCCATTTCTGCCCGAAGATCGGCCCAGATATCTGATGGGCGTCGGTACGCCGGACGACATGCTGGAGGCGGTGGCGCGCGGCATTGACATGTTCGATTGCGTCATGCCGACGCGGAACGGACGCCATGGCCTCGCATTTACCAGACGCGGGCCCGTCAATCTGCGCAACGCCCGCCATGCGGATGATCCGAGACCGCTGGACGACGAAAGCGACTGGCCCTCAACCCAAAACTATTCGCGCGCCTATCTTCATCATCTCGTGAAGTCCGGTGAAACGCTCGGCGCGATGCTGCTTTCGGAAATCAACATCGCCTACTACCAGCGACTGATGCGGGACATCAGGGTGGCCATCTCGGGAGGGGGCTTTGCGGACTTCAGGATCGCTACGCGGGATGCGTGGTCGCGCGGCGACATCGCACCGCGCTAGCTAATCCGGTTCAGTAAATGGCACGAGATTGTTTAATTGCAGGCGAAACGCTTCGATGCGTGCTTGGTAACGAATCCATAGCCGCAGGTATCGCATGTCCAGAGATAACTGATAACGTTATCCGGCAAAAAGGCCGAAGCCTCGGCGGCCACCATGGAATCGGCACAAACCGGGCACGTCGGTAGATCACAGACGCGTGGATCAGAGGTAGACACGGCGGTCGACAGGACTTCAGCAACTGCTGGCATCGTGACCTCCCTTGCGATCTGAACTTGCGGTGAGCTTACACCTATTTATTTGACGATGTCGCAACAGAATTGCGTTGGTTTTAGGTTATTCGAGGGCTTTTCTTTGTTTTGCGCCGCAACGAAAATAGCTTGAATCAGAAACAGGCTTGCGGGCGATGCCACGCTGCCCGTAATGATGAAACTTGCTCTCCCATCGACCTATTTTCAAGGAAAGGCTTTCGACATGGTCGCTCCGTCAGTCACGGGTGCAGTGCACAGTCCCGGTAGGGGCCAGATTTTCGACAGCATCGTCGAGGCGGTCGGCAACACGCCGATTGTACGCCTGCGACGGTTGCCCAAGCTGCACGGGGTCCAGGCGACCATTCTCGCCAAGCTCGAATATTTCAATCCGGCAGCGAGCGTGAAGGATCGTATCGGCGCGGCGATGATCGTCGCGATGGAGAAGGCGGGCGTCATTCACGCCGATACCGTTCTGATCGAACCGACCTCAGGCAATACCGGTATTGCGCTGGCCTTTGTCGCGGCTTCGCGAGGCTACCGGCTGAAGCTTGTGATGCCGGAATCGATGTCGATGGAGCGCCGCAAGATGCTGTCGTTTCTGGGCGCGGAAATTGTGCTGACGCCGGCCGCACAGGGTATGAAGGGCGCGATCGCCACCGCGGAGGAGCTGGTTCGCACCACGCCGAATGCGGTCATGCCGCAGCAATTCAAGAACCTCGCTAATCCTGAGATTCACCGGCGCACCACGGCCGAGGAAATCTGGAATGACACGGGCGGCAAGATCGATATTTTCGTGGCGGGCGTCGGCACCGGCGGCACTATCACCGGCGTGGGCCAGGTCCTCAAACCGCGCAAACCGGAACTGCGCGTGGTGGCGGTCGAGCCCGAAGAAAGCCCGGTGCTCTCAGGGGGTCAGCATTCGCCGCACAAAATTCAGGGCATCGGTGCGGGCTTTGTGCCCGAGATTCTGGACCGCTCCGTGATCGACGAGATCGTAAAAATCAACAGCACGACGGCAATCGAAACCTCGCGGGCGCTGGCGCGCAATGAAGGCATTCCCGGCGGTATCTCCTCAGGTGCGGCGATCGCAGCGGCGCTGCAAATCGGTCAGCGGCCGGAGAGTGCTGGAAAAACCATCCTGGCAATCGTGCCTTCGTTTTCGGAGCGTTATCTGTCGACCGTCCTGTTCGAAGGAATTTGAATGATGTCCGATCAGCCGCGGCGCCCGCGCACCTTAAACGATCCACGAACCGAAGCGGAGGCCGCTTTCAAGCGCGTCACGACGAAGGCTCCGGAAGCACCTGTCAAACGAACGGCATTGCCCAGCGTGAAGGAACAGGTCACGCTGCGCATCGACCAGGATGTGCTCGAATATTTTCGGGAAGCAGGGCCAGGCTGGCAGGACCGGATCAACGAGGCCCTGCGCAAAGCAGCTGGAAAATAACTGGGCAGAGGTGCCAGTATCGGCCCGCGTTCAAGCCTGAACGGCGCGTGGCACTGGCGCGGTCTTCAGGTTGAGTAGGTTGCCGCCAAGGATGAGGGCGGCGCCAAACACCGAATACCCGTCGAGCTGTTCGGAATAGATCAGCCAGCCGGCCCCCGCCGTCAACGGCACGCGCAAGAAGTCCATCGGCACCACGACGGTCGCATCGGCGTACTGCATCGCGCGCGCCATGCAGTAGTGAGAGAAAGTGCCGGCAAAGGCGACCACAACAAGCCAGCCCCAGGCCCGGTTCGAAGGCCACTGCCAGACCTCGATCGCCGGAACGAGGCCGATGACCGACTGGATCACCAGCATCCAAAACAGGATCACCAGCACGGGCTCGGTGCGCGTCAGCGCCTTTACCGCGATCACGGATAACGCGAATCCAACCGCCGCGGCGAGCGCGGTCAGCTGGCCGACATTGACCGAACCTGCGCTCGGGCGGACGATAATGAAAACACCGAGGATCCCGAACCCGATGGCGACGGCCTTGCGTGTCGTCAGACGCTCTCCGAGGAAGCTTGCCGCGAGCACGGCGGTCCAAATCGGCATCGTGAATTCGAGCGAGACAAGCTGGCTGAGCGGGATCAGGGTAAGCGAGAAAAACCAGCCCAGTTGCGCGAGATAGTGGATGAGATTGCGGACCAGATGCAGTCTTAGCCGGGCCGTTCTCATCGCACGGAGGCCGCCAATGCCGTGGATCAAGGGATAGATCATGGCAAAGCCAAGCACCGAACGCACTTCCATAAGCTGGAAGACATTGAGTTCGCGGCCGACCTGACGGCCGGCGATCGCGACCGTCAGCATCAGGCTCAACCATCCCATCATCCACAGCGCGGCGGTTGACTTGGACGGAGCGGGCTGCATGGGTTCAGAGGTTCCGGAAAGCGCGAAGCTTGGGCGCAAGAATCCTCCAGACGTCGGGGCCAGTTCAAGAACAACCATCGGGAAGCAGCCGCATCATGCAGTATTCGATGCGCCTGCAGCTCATCCTGATTACCGAGGGGTCTCTTACGACCGCGACAGCGAGATTGAGGCGCCCTTGAACTGGCTATCAGCCCTGATCTCCACAGACTGGCGATTGCCCCGGGTCATCAGTGCGATGTTGGCGTTAAAGCCGGGAGCGCTGGCGGTGACCTGGAAGATGCCGGCACCGACGCGGCCTTGCAGTTCGCCGCTGACATTCCGGCTAACCTCCGACCACGTGCCCGAGATCACGCCTCGCTCCGCCAGCACGTTGCTACGGAGTTCAAAGCGGTAGCTATCGCTCGCACAGAGCAAGCTCTGGTTCAATCCGTTACCATTGGCGCCGACCGCATAGGTCGCCCGGCAACGGATACGTTCGGTCGAACCATCATCCAGGGTGACTGTTCCGCCACCGGACCAGCGGCCTTCCATTCCCGAAAACGGGCCAGACTCCGCAAGGCTTGCTTGCACGGAGCCCAGCAGCATCGTGCAGGCCACGAGCCCAAGGCGCCAAGGGGCAGGGAAGGCGGAAGCTTTACTGACGGGACGCTTCCCAGCGGCCGCTGCAGGGCATGCCTGTAGCGGCGCTATTCCATTTTCCCGAGCCTGCATTGCCACTGAGCTGACCGTTCGCATTTGCCCCCCGAATCGATACCCGAACCAGGCCTTCGCGACCCACACTGCCGGTGATCGCATCGCCGGCGCCCGATACCTTGCCGTCGCTAACGGTAACTATCGAACTGGCCGACGGTTCACAACTTCCTGTCTTGGTGACAATGGTGACGTTCCACAGGCCGTCATAGGGCGTCTGCGCACTAGCCGAAATCGTTGAAATGGCCAGCCCTGAGATGGCCGCAGAAACAAACATCAGAGCGCGAACGTGATCGCTACGCATCAATTTAGGTCCCTCGAATGTGGGTGATGCGAAGCTTATTTGAACCAAATGTGGTCAAATTGTGCTGCGATGCAATATAATTGGAATATAACGTAAAATCAAATAGTTAAATGGCTCGCAACAGTCGCGTTTTCGTGAGGCTTCGTAGTTGGCTACGTGCCGTTAAACGGGCTTGCGTACCCAGAACTGATACATGCTGACGAAGGTGGCGGGGTTTTCCTGTTCGAAGCTATGCCAATTATCGAGATTGGTGGCGTTGGGGTCGTCGGGGAAGCGCTGGCGATAGGCACCCTCGGCCGTGGTCTCGAAACCGATGAACTGGATTCCGCTTTCCGCCAGGAACGCGCTGATCCCTGGCAGATCGAATTCGGTTTCCTGCACATGAAGTAGATAATCGCGGCACTCGCTCATGGTGAAGAAATCTGCGATTTGGCACACGGGGTGTACCGGATGCGTTGAGGGCAGGGCAAAGATCTCCTGCCTCAACTTCCTGATGTCGTCGGGCGTTGCCGAGTACCCGCGCTCGGCGACGAATGAACGCGCTGCGCGAACGGACGCGTGTGCAATCCGACTATAAAGCGCGACCAGCATGAAGCCGCCTGGCTTGAGCAGGGACAGCAGCCGGCGCCAGCCCTGGAGGGGATCCTGCAGATGATGCAGCACGCCAGCGGATTCGATCACATCGAACGACCCCAGCCGTGCATCGAGCTCCAGGATGTCCGCCTGACCGAACCTGACATCCGACAGCCCTGCTTCTTCGGCTTTGCGCATGGCGTAGGCAAGGCTCGTCCGACTGAGATCAATTGCGGTGACGCGCGACGCCGCATAGCGCCCGGCTACCTCCACCACTTGGCGGCCCGTGCCGCAGCCCGCTATCAGCAATTCGACCTTTCGGTCATCGGGGGGAAGTAAATCCTGCGCAGGCAAGCGCGCCCGTAGATAAGCGCTGAAGGATGGAGCTGGAGGCGTTTCGACACTCGTCGTCCATCGCGGATAGGCGTTCTCCTCGTACATCCGCTGCACTTTCAGAGACACGGAATCGCGGACCACGGTTAGTCTCGCGATGCCGGGCCGCAGTTGCGCTTCGCGTTGCGGCTCATCGATCTGCTGCACAATCAGAGGCTCCAATTCGGAGAGCCGATATTGCGCCTTGAGGCGATCGGTATCTGGCAATTGGTGCAGAGGCATGTAGCACGCCAGCGCCGCCAGCGCGGCCGGTGGCACGCGGGCTTCAGATACCAGATCGGCACTGATGCGCTCCTTTAATGTTTCCTTCTGCCGTCGCTCGTCCTCTGTCATGTCGAAGACGTATTCGTTCAGAAAGCACTGCCGCGCCAACGCGACCGAGAATCCCAGATCCTGTTCGGCCTCACCGGCGACCACGGCCTGCAATAGATGGCGGCGCTCCGTCGTCAGATAATGCTCGATCGCCGGGTCGGTGTTCGGCGTGCGTGGTAGCAGCGCCAGCCACAGCCCGTCCCGTGACCATGTCGAGGAATCTTGATCGAGCAGCAGGCGGATCGCGGGGACCAGTTCGTTCGGACGACACCACGCTTCCACAAGGGCGCGATGCAGGAGGTCGCGATAGTTTTCCCGTTCGGAGCGGGTGAGGGAGGCCAGCGCCGGCAAAGACCGCAAGAAGAGCGCTCGCAAGCCGCGGCTCGCGGGCAAAGAAAGACCTTCTGCGGTGATATCGAGTGCACCCCGGAGATCGCCGGTCGCCAGCAAAGCCGCAGCGTAATTTTCGTAACAGGAAACGACGGCTGGTTCGAGTTCCAATGCCCGCGCGAAATGTGGGATCGCCGCGATCGCGTCACCCCCTCGTACCTTCAAGGTACCAAGATTGGTTTCGGCCGCTGCATAATCGGGCTTTATCTTCAGGGCGCGCAGCGTTGCCGTGATCGCCTCGTCATCCCGCCCGAGGGTGGCATAGGCCAAGCCCAGATTGAAGTGGGCCACCGGATTCGTCTTGTCGGCGGCGACCGCCTTCTGCAGGGCAGCAACGGCAGCTTCGTAATCGCCGAGCTGATGGCAGAGGATGCCGAACTGGTTGAGCGCGAAGGCATGACGTGGTTCAGCGGCCAGCACCGTCTGGTAAAGACGATACGCATCCTGCAGCCGACCGGAGGTGTGATGCGAAACCGCCAACTGCATCAGCGGGGCCGAGGCCGATGCTCCTCCCGAAGCCGGCATGTTGCCGATCTTTGCTCCCGCCCGCCTGGTTTTTCTGTTCACACCCGCATCCCCGGTTCAGGGCACAAGTTGTCATATTGTACCAACTCGGCAGCCACATCGACCGGAATAGAAGGAGCTTCAACGAGCGTCAGTCGGAGCTTTTTCATCACGCTGCCGTTCGACATCAGAGACGGAGACAAGCTTTTGATTGGTGAGCGCGGAGGGACTCGAACCCTCGACCCCATGATTAAAAGTCACGTGCTCTACCGCCTGAGCTACGCGCTCACTCGCCGGCTGTGTAGGGGTGGAGAGAGGCCGGGTCAATAGCCGGACACTGAATATGAGATGTCGACTGATCTCCTGGAATTCCTCCCCGATCAGTTGTTCCCGTCAATTCATTTCGCGCTTGATCTCGGAGGTCACGGGCTGCGAGCTACCGATTATGCTGGCCATCGTGACCGGCCGAAGCCCGATCAACTCCGCCGAACGCACGCCTGCATGGCGCCAGAACGCAAACGAATTCGCCCGCGACATTTCCAACAGCGCAATGGCTACCGCGGACAGGAACGGTAGGCTTTCCAGCACCAGGACCGCTGCGAAAATATAGATCTCGGTAATCTGCTTGTTGCCGTTGGTCACGACAAGGACCGTTGCGCCGCTCAGAAGCAAGACGCCGATCACCGCCTCCCAGAACGCCTGGAATTCGATCGACATCCGGGACAACCCGCCTTTGGAAGTGCGCGCGAACGGCAGATGTTCGGTGATCAGGCCATTGGCGACGGCACGTGATACCGTCCATTGCACGGACATCGCGGCCACCATGGCGCCGAGTGTCTGGCCCCATTTGATCGGCACGCGCAGCCGGTACAGCACCACGAAATGCAGGAGGGAGACCAGGAATGCGGCCATGATCGGCAATGTCAAAATGCGGTCGGGGATCGCGATGTCCGCGAAGGCCACGATCGGCACCCAGATCAGGTTGAGGATGGCAACCACAACGCCGAGGCTCTCGGCCCCAAGCCAGTTCAGCCAACCCAGCGCGAATTCGCGCCGCTGGTCAGGCGTCAACCGGCTCGCCCTGGGCAGGAAGCGGCGCCAATGCTTCTTGACGATCTGGAAACCGCCATAGGCCCAACGATGGCGCTGCTTCTTGAAGGCCTCATAGGTGTCGGGCAAAAGGCCATAGCCGTATCGACGGTTGGTGTAATGCGTCACCCAGCCATGCTCGATGATGCCGAGACCGAGATCGGTATCCTCGCAGATGGTATCGCCAGCCCAGCCGCCGGCCATATCCATCGCCGCGCGCCGGATCAGGCACATGGTGCCGTGAACGATGATGGCATCAAACTCGTTGCGCTGGACCATGCCGATATCGAAGAAGCCGGCATATTCGCCGTTCATGATGTAGTGCATCAGCGATGCATCGCCGTCGCGATGATCCTGCGGCGCCTGGACAAGCCCAACGCGGGGGTCTGCGAAAGCCGGCACCAGATCTTTCAGCCAGTCTGGCTCGACCACGTAATCGGCATCGATGATGCCGATAATCTCTGCGTCGACAGCGGTGCGCTCCATCGCGATCCGGAGAGCGCCAGCCTTGAAGCCCTGGACCTTTTCGGCATTGACGAATTTGAAGCGTTCGCCAAGCCCGCGGCAGTGATCCTGGATCGGCTGCCAGAAGGCCGGATCGGGCGTGTTATTGATGACCACCACGCATTCAAAATTTGGATAATCGAGCCGGGCCACCGCATCGAGCGTCTGCTTGAGCATTTCGGGCGGCTCGAAATAAGCGGGAATATGAATCGACACTTTAGGGAGCGCCACGCTCTCATCGGCTGACGTCTTGAGCGTCCGGTTGTTATCCAATCCCCTTGCCAGCAACCGGTGCGGCGGCCGGCCAAAGGCCACGGCCGCAATCTCTTCGATCCGCGCCATCGCAATCAGGACCAGCGGCACCAGCAGGATCAGGCCGAGCGTCAGCGCGAAGGCTGAGCCGAACACGAAATAATGCCCGGCCCAATAGGCGAAGACCGTGGCCGCCCAGGCCCCGACGCCGTTCGCTGCCACCGACAAGACGAAGGCCTGCATCACCGTTGGACGGTCCAGCCGCAGGATCGGGAGCGACATCAGGATACCGACGAGGAGGGCGATGGCACCAAGCTTCCAGTAGTCCGGATTCACCACCGGACCGCTCCAGGCAAATTTGGGCTCGCGCGCCGCGTTCAGAATGCCCCAGTAGGGGCCAACGCCACCCTCAAAGAATTTCCAGGGTTGGTCGATCGCCTCGACGATATTGTATTCCATGCCGATGGCGGCGGCGCGCGAGACGAAATTGCGCAGCACGACCGCCTGCTCGAACGGACCGGGTACCGCCCTCTGCAGGTTGTAGCCGGCACTCGGCCAGCCGAATTCCGCAATTACGACCCGCTTGCCGGGGAACTGGTCGCGCAGCAATTGATACATCGCCACCGCCTGATCGACCGCCTGATCCGCGGAGAAGCGCTCCCAGTAGGGGAGGACGTGCGCGGCAATGAAATCGGCGTTCGACGCCAGGGACGGATTGTCGCGCCAAATGTTCCAAATTTCACCAGTTGTTACAGGAACATTGACCGAACTCTTCACCTTCTTGATGAGCCCAATCAGATCGTCGACTTTCTGCTCACCGCGGTAGATCGTCTCGTTGCCGACGACGACGCCGATGACGTTGCTGTTGTGTCGGGCGAGGCTAATGGCGGACGCGATCTCCCGATCATTGCGCTCCTTGTCCTTATCGATCCACGCGCCGACCATGACCTTGAGGCCGAATTCGGCCGCGATAGGCGGCACCATTTCGACACCGCCGGTCGAGGAGTACAAGCGGATGGCGCGGGTGAGCGGCGCGAGCTTTTTCAGATCGGCGCGGACTTTTTCCGCGCTGGGAATGTTGTCCACGTCCGGGTGAGCCGTCCCCTCGAACGGCGCGTAGGAAACGCTTGGAAGAATACCTTTGAAGTCGGGCGCCCCCTGTTCGTCCCGCAACAGCCCCCAAAGGCCCGCATGCACAGCGGCGACAAACAACACAACAGCGACGACGGCGCGCATCGCGACAAACCATGAGGGGTCAAGAAAGCAGGGAAACGGATCCGTCCCCTAGATCCGACCGAGTCAGCGGCACGAACATATATCGGCCGCCTGAATTAACAACTCCTCTGCCGTCGTGGCGTTTTGAGGGCGCAAACAGCGTCCCCAGCAAGTTGCCGAATACGGCTTTGGTCTGAACGTTCAGGGGTTCGAGCCGTTCCAAACGCCGTGCTGTTTTGCCTGCTAGCTACCTGGCAGCAACTGGCCGTTACTTGGCGGGCGCCGGGGTGGCAGGGGGGGGCGTGCCTGGTGGAGAGGAGGCGTTGCTCGGCGCTGGCGTGCTGGCCGCCGCCTGCGGCTGGGCGTTGGGATTGATCCAGCAGGCGTGTACGCGGCTGTTGACGGAATCGGCGACCTTGGAGTCGATCTCGCCCATGAAGCGCGTCATGCACCGGAAGGCGGCCTGGATGTGACCTCCCGGACAACCGAAGCGATCATAGAGATCAATGTGCCGGAGCGCAGTATCGACGTCATCGGCATACATCAGCTGAACCACCCGCCGACCCAACCATACGCATTCGGGATTGCCGGCCGGCCCGTTGATAGCCTGAGCCGCCTCCACAAACTGATCGATCTTGCGTTGATTGTCCTTGGCCGGCTCTGCATTGGCGGGCGCGGCCTTGTTGGACTGGTCCTGGGCGCGCTGGTCGCCGCCGCTCTGCGCCAAAGCGCCGTTTGATACGATCAGAAGAGCGAGCCCGGAAAGGGCGAGATGGCGCAAAACCAGATTACGAACCTGAGGCAGCCGTCGTCGCATAGATTCTCCGATACCGATGAGTTGGCTGCCGCCGGGCCCTCAACCTGCTTGTTGCCGTTCAAATAGGTCTCCAATGCGGCAGAGACCGTCGGATTCCATGTGGCGGACATTTGGTCGTTTGTCCAGCGGTGCGAAGTGATGTCGCTGGCGGACTAGATCAGACACGCCTATGCACAGCGCCCTGCCGCCAGCCCCTTGGCAGATCGCCGTCGAACCGCTAATCGACGGTCCTCCTCCGGAGGATGGAACCGATTTCTCTTCGCACGCCGCTGGCGCTTCTCCTGATTTCGCTGAGTGCGATTGCCGCCATCTGGTGGTGGCTGGCGACGCCTGTCACCCTGGCCCGTGCACCGATCGATCCCACGGCCAAGCTGCAATGCGTGTCCTATGCGCCGTTCCGGGGAGACCAATCGCCGCTGGTGCCTTCTACCTATGTCGGGTCAGGGCAGATCGCACGAGACCTCGAGCAGCTAGCCAGGATCACCGATTGCGTCCGCACCTATTCGATCGAAAACGGCTTGGATCAAGTTCCTGCGCTCGCGGCCAAGGCGGGCCTGAAAGTTATTCAAGGCATCTGGTTGGGCAGCAATCGGTCGAAAAACCAGATTCAGATCGCCACCGTGATTGAGTTGACCAAGCAATACCCGGACGTGATCACCTCCGTGGTGGTTGGCAATGAGGTATTGCTGCGCGGAGAGATGACAACGTCCGATCTCGCCGCCACCATTCGCTTCGTCAAATCGCAGGTCGCCATTCCCGTTACGTACGCCGACGTTTGGGAATACTGGCTGCGCAACCGCGAGGTCTATGATGCGGTTGATTTCGTCACTATCCATATTCTCCCTTATTGGGAGGATTTTCCGATCCGGGCGAAATTGGCCGCCGCCCATGTCGACGAAATCCGCAAGCGGATGGCGGTAGCGTTTCCGGACAAGGAAATCCTGATCGGCGAGACCGGCTGGCCGAGCGCGGGACGCATGCGCGAGGGGGCGTTGCCGTCCCGCACCAATCAGGCGCGGGTGGTCTCCGAGATTCTCGATCTCGCCAAACGGGAGAATTTCCGGGTCAATTTGATCGAGTCTTATGACCAGCCCTGGAAGCGGCAGCTCGAGGGCACCGTCGGCGGCTATTGGGGGCTTCTGGATTCCGACCACCGCGCGCTGAAATATCCGCCGGGCACACCCGTCAGCAATTATCCGCTCTGGAAATTGCAGATGGGAGCCGGTCTGGTCCTAGCCGGCCTGACATTCCTGGTGGCCTGGCTGTCCTCGCGGCGAAGGCCCTGGAGCCCGCGCCTCTCCTCATGGACCGCCGTTGCCGTATCGGCGACGACGGGCGGTGCGCTGCTGGGGCTGGCGGCCGACAAGATGCTCTATGAGAGTTACGGACCTGGCGGTTGGGCGATCTGGGGGGGGGTTCTCGCAGCCGGAGTGGCGTCGCCGTTGCTTTGTACGGTGGCCATGATGTCGGGCCAGCCGCTACCCACCTTCCAGCAGCTACTCGGGCCTCGCGAGGCTAGCCGCCGCTCCCCCCTCACGGTCGCACTCGCGATCGTGCTGGTGGTAGCCTCGCTGATCGCAGCAGAGACGGCGCTCGGATTTGTTTTTGATCCGAGGTACCGGGACTTTCCCTTCGCCTCGCTGACCATGGCCACTATCCCCTTTGCGTCGCTGATGCTCGTCAACCGGCCGCAGGAGGGCGCGCGGCCGATCGCGGAAAGCTTGCTGGCGGCGATCCTCGCAGGCAGCGCGGTCTATGTGGGAATCAATGAGGGGCCGGATAATTGGCAGTCTGTCTGGACTTGCGTAATCTATCTATTGATGGCGCTCACGCTGTGGCGGGCGCGGGGCGCGCAAATCCCAGAATAAACAGGCCAATGGCCAGTCCGGACAGCACGACATTGTAGAGCACGATGCCGAAACCAGCGGCTATCAATCCGCCGGTCAATAGCACAATCGACGGCCGCATCAGGTTCAACATTCCAATTACCAGCGCGACGCAGCCAAAAATGGAGTGTTGAAAAAGGTAGGTCGCGAGGCTTCGCGTCTTGCAAAGCATGGTCCCCAATCCACCTTCGCAAGCGAGCGCCACGGTAGAAAATTCGATCGCGAGGTAACGCAGGTACAGCGCGTAGCCCACGCTCAGAAGACCCACGATCAAGAGCCATTGGACCTGGTAGGGCGTCAACCTGAACAGATTTTTTTTCACGTGCGCGATCCCTTGAGCGAGGACTCCGTTCCGCGAGAGGGAGCCTCAAAATTGGTCCTGTAGGGAATAGTGCCGGAGCGATGAAGAGGCAATCCCGAGGTCCTGCTATCTCAAGCCACGCTATTGACGGCTGAAGAACGAGGATAACTTCGACTGTTCCGGCTTTTTCGGCGCATCCGTTTGTCTCGAGGGCTCGTTGCTGATCGCCTGTGAGGCCCGCCGCGCGCCAGTGTGGCGGCGAGAAGCGGGCTTGGCCGGCGTGACCTTTTCTCCCGCCTTGTCTTCGCCTGCGAGCGAAAGATGCTGACCTTCAAAGGTGGCAGTTTCACAGGTCCGCTGCCCATCGACCAGTGCGGCGCAGAGACGTGCCGCGGCTGCCGCATTGATGATCGGACCCGCAAGAAGCCGGAGCTGCATGCCGAGCCCGTTATTGCTCTCGCGCACCACGACCATAGGACGGAGTGAACCAAGGGCCGGATTGGCCTTCAGCAGGCCGCGCCAGAGACCGCGGAGACCGGCAAAGGAATTTGCTCCGCCGAGATCGATGGCGAAATCGGTTTTCGCCGCCGGAGTTTCCGAGGACGCGATAGAAGCGGCTGCTTGTGGATCGACCTTATTGCCCGCCACCGGCTCCAACGCAGCAGCGGCGGCGCTTGTCGGTGCCGGGGGCTTGTCGCTGGGCGAAGGCGGTGCCGCCTCGATCAGTTTACCGGCGGCGGGATCAGGCGGCGCCATGATCGATTTGGTCATCACCAGCGGCGGCGAGGCCGCCAGGGGCCGCGCTGTCGCCGAAAGCGAGGCGGTGGTTGCGGGTGATGAATCCGGAGCCTTCACATCCTGAGGCGCCTTCTGCAGGGTCTTCGCATCCTGCATTGCCTTGTTATCCTGCGTCGCCTTGGCATCCAACGGAGCTCTGGCTTCCTGCGCCGGCTTGTCAGATACGGCCGAGGCTGCAGTCGGCGTCACCAAATCTGGCGACGCCGCCCTGGCCGGCGCGGCCGGATCAGGCTTGGCCTGAATCGTCGCACCCTGGGGGTTGACGCTCTGTCGCGTGATCGACCCAGTGACGGAATCCAGTCCCTGCTCAAGCGAGGTGACGCGCGAATAAAGACGGTCGCGATCGCCGTTCAGCGTTTCGATGGCCGCCGCGAGCCGCCGCGCTTCCAGTTGATTGTCCCGCGCCAATTGTTGGATCTGCTGTGCCTGCCGGACGAGATCGTCCGCGGCCCTTTCATCGCGACGGAGCGCCATCGAGGACTGACTTGCCAGCATAGCACCAATGACCGCCGCCACCGCGCCGACACCCCAGGAGCCCAGCCGCCACAAGCCCTGACGGTCAAGACGTTCCTCATCAGCGAGCAGGCGGGACAGGAGGCCGCCGCCGTCCTCGGCCTCCGCCGGGCCCGCCAGATGATGGAATTTCATTGCCATAGGACTGTGGCACGCCCCCGAATCGCTCCGCCAACATTAACAGGAATGTGCACCCGCCTTAATCCGGAGGAGGGGGCAGGTTCCGGCATTTCCCTTGGATAAGGATTTGTTTGGATCGGGGAACGAAACTGCAACCGGCACGAGATTTTTCAAAACCAGTTTCGGTCACAGGCGGAAAGGCCTATGACCGGCACAACAACCGCACGGCGACTTTCCGGGGACTCGGATGACCAGCAGAACCAGCCTCACCATCGTGCTCGCCGCCGGTGAAGGCACACGCATGCGCTCCAGCCTGCCGAAGGTGCTGCATCCCGTCGCCGGTCAGTCCCTGATGAGCCATGTGCTTGGGGCGGCCCCGTCGGGCCAGAACGGGTCGTTGGCGGTGGTAGTGGGACCAGACCACGACGCCGTCGCCGCAGAAGCGCGACGCGTGCGGCCTGGCGCTGCGATTTTCATCCAACGCGAGCGCCTCGGCACCGCGCATGCCGTGCTCGCTGCGCGCGAAGCGATCGCCAAAGGCACCGATGACCTGCTGGTTGCATTCGGGGATACGCCGCTGATTTCGGCTGCGACGTTTGCTCGCCTGCGCTCCGCGCTCGCCGAGGGCGCCGCTCTCGCTGTGCTCGGTTTCCGTGCGGTCGATCCCACAGGCTACGGACGGCTGGTCGTCAAGGACGGGCGACTGGTTGCGATCCGCGAGCAGGCCGATGCCACCGAGGATGAAAAAGCGATCAACCTCTGCAATGCCGGCGTGATGGCCTTCGACGGAATTAAGGCGCTTGAAATCATCGAACGGATTGGCAACGCCAACAGCAAGGGCGAGTACTACCTGACCGATGCGGTGGCGATAGTCAGGGACATGGGATTGGAGGCGGTCGTGATCGAAACCGACGAGGACGAGGTGCGCGGGATCAACACCAAGGCCCAACTCGCCGAAGCCGAGCAGGTAATGCAGACCCGGTTGCGGCAGGCGGCGCTCCAATCCGGCGTCACGATGACCGCGCCGGAAACTGTCTTTCTTTCGGCCGACACGACGTTCGGCCGCGACGTATCCGTCGAGCCGTTCGTGGTAATCGGCCCCGGCGTCAGCATCGCCGATGGCGCGGTGATCCATGCCTTCTCGCACCTTACGCAGGCCACCATCGGCAAAGGCGCCTCGGTCGGCCCCTATGCGCGGCTGCGGCCCGGAACCGTTCTTGGGGAGGGCGCGCGGATCGGCAACTTCGTGGAGACCAAGGCTGCGGCCATCGATGCGGGTGCCAAGGTCAACCACCTCACCTATATCGGGGATGCGCATATAGGCTCCGGTGCCAATATCGGCGCCGGTACCATCACCTGTAACTATGATGGCTTTGACAAGCACAAGACCGAGATCGGGGCAGGGGCCTTTATCGGTTCGAACTCGTCTTTGGTTGCGCCGGTCAAGATCGGCGACGGCGCCTATATCGGCTCGGGCTCGGTGATCACAAGAGAAGTCGCCGCCGACGCGCTGGCGCTCGAGCGCAGCGAGCAGGCGACCCGCCCGGGCTGGGCAAAGCAATTTCGTGAGAAGAAAACCAAGGACCGAAAGACCAAGGGCCGATGATCACCGTTTTCGTTAAGCTTTCCGCTTAACCCTGTGTCAATTCGCAACAAATATTGAATATCTAGCAATTGATCATCCCCGCTAAGAACGGCGGCGCCAACGGCGATTGATTCGCCTGGAGATATGGATCCGCATGTGCGGCATTGTCGGCATTCTCGGACGTCATCCGGTCGCGGAGCAGCTGGTCGATTCGCTCAAGCGACTGGAATATCGCGGCTATGATTCCGCCGGTGTCGCAACGCTCGAAGGCGATCACCTTGAGCGCCGCCGCGCGGAAGGCAAGCTGAAGAACCTGGAATTGAAGCTGCGTGCCGAACCGCTGAACGGTCACGCCGGGATCGGGCACACCCGTTGGGCTACCCACGGCAAGCCGACTGTCAACAACGCCCATCCACACGCCACCGACAATGTCGCCGTGGTCCACAACGGCATCATCGAGAATTTCCGCGAACTGCGGCTGCGCCTGGAGGGCGAGGGCGCCAAATTCACCAGCGAGACCGACACCGAGGTCGTCGCGCATCTGGTGAATTCCTATTTGGTCAAAGGTCTGTCGCCGCAGGAAGCTGTGAAGGCCGCGTTGCCGCAACTGCGGGGTGCCTTTGCGCTCGCCTTTTTGTTCAAAAGCCATCCCGATCTGATGATCGGCGCACGCAAGGGCTCCCCACTTGCGGTCGGACACGGGGACGGCGAAATGTTCCTGGGTTCGGATGCGATCGCGCTGGCGCCTTTCACCGACAGCATCAGCTATCTGGAGGATGGCGACTGGGTGGTGCTGTCCCGCGAAGCCAGCATCATCTATGACGCCGATGGCAGGGCGGTGAACCGCGACGTGATGAAGTCAGGCGCTTCTTCCTTCGTGGTGGACAAGGCCAACTACCGTCACTTCATGGCCAAGGAAATCCACGAACAGCCGGAGGTAGTCAGCCATACGCTGGCGCGCTATGTCGATATGTCAAGCGAACGCGTTGTGCTGCCCGCGAACCTTCCGTTCGATTTCAGGAACATCAAGCGGATTTCGATCACCGCCTGCGGTACGGCAAGTTATGCCGGCTATGTCGGCAAATACTGGTTCGAGCGTTTCGGCCGCCTGCCGGTCGAAATCGATATCGCGTCGGAATTTCGCTATCGCGAAGCCCCCCTTAGCAAGGGTGATCTGGCGATCTTCATTTCGCAATCCGGCGAGACCGCCGATACGCTGGCAGCGTTGCGCTACGCCAAAAGCCAGGGCCTGCATACGCTCTCGGTGGTGAACGTGCCGACCTCCACCATTGCCCGTGAGAGCGAGACCGTGATGCCGACGCTGGCCGGACCGGAAATCGGTGTGGCCTCGACCAAGGCATTTACCTGCCAGCTGATGGTGCTGGCGGCACTGGCGGTGGCTGCCGGCAAGGCTCGCGGCGAATTGTCCGAGACCGATGAGACCAGGCTGGTGCAGGGCCTGATCGAAGTTCCACGGCTGATGGCCGCCGCGCTGGGCACCGAACCGCAGATCGAAAAACTCTCCCGCGACATCGCAAAATCAAAGGACGTCCTCTATCTCGGCCGCGGTACCAGCTATCCGCTGGCGCTGGAGGGTGCGCTGAAGCTGAAGGAAATTTCCTATATCCATGCGGAGGGATATGCGGCTGGCGAACTCAAGCACGGTCCCATCGCGCTGATCGACGAGCACATGCCGGTCGTGGTGATAGCCCCGTTCGACCGGGTATTCGAGAAGACCGTCTCCAATATGCAGGAAGTCGCCGCGCGAGGCGGCAAGATCATCCTGATGACGGATGCCAAGGGAGCCTCCGAGGCAACGATCGAGTCCCTGGTGACAATCGTGCTGCCGGACATGGCGGCCGCCTTCACTCCGATGGTCTATGCCGTACCGGTACAGCTTCTGGCCTATCATACCGCGGTCATCATGGGCACCGATGTGGACCAGCCCCGCAACCTGGCGAAATCGGTCACGGTGGAGTAGGGCGGGCTAGCGCCGACTTTCCGACTTCCGTGAATGATCGCCGCGACGTCTCACAGGAATTTCGGAAAGTTATCGGCACCAGGAACTTTATGATTCCAGTACCCCTTTCCGTTTAACGGGTCTGAGAGAAATCGCCGCAGGTGGTGCAGGCCCGTGAAATAGGCGGGACTGGGCTTTTCCACTGCACTTTCACAAATGACCTTCAAAAGTCTGCTAGGATGACTAGCTGAGAGGGAGTATTGGCCATCCCAGCCGCCCCCCTCCATTTCCGGAATCTCGATGAACCCAGACGATCTGCCGCCGGCCGTGCCTCCCACCGAACCGCCCCATGAGGCGCCACGCGGTCTGATGGCGCGTTTTCGGAATTATTTTCTCACCGGTCTGATCGTTGCCGGCCCGATCGCGATCACGCTGTATCTGACCTGGTGGTTTGTCACCTGGGTGGATGGTCTGGTCCGCCCCTTTGTTCCCGTGGCCTATCGGCCTGAGACCTATCTGCCGTTCGGGTTACCGGGATCAGGACTAATCGTCGCAGTTTTTGCCCTGACTCTCCTCGGCTTCCTGACCGCCAATCTGATCGGCCGGACATTGGTCGACTTCGGCGAACGGTTGCTCGGGCGGACCCCGGTGGTGCGGGCGATCTACCGTGGCCTCAAACAGGTTTTTGAAACCCTGTTCTCCGGGAACGGATCAAGCCTTCGCCGGGTGGGACTCGTTGAATTTCCATCACCCGGCATGTGGTCACTCGTGTTGATTTCACAGCCGCCGAGTTCTGAGATTTCCAGCCATCTGCCCGGCGTGGAAGAACACCTTGCGGTTTTCCTGCCCTGCGCCCCGAACCCGACCACCGGATTCTTCTTTTACGTACCGAAGAACAAGGTGATTGAAATCGACATGAGCGCCGAAGACGCGGCGACACTGATCATGTCGGCCGGTGTTGTACAGCCCGGCTCCGATCAGCAGAAGAAGATGGCGGCGCTTGCCGGAATGGCGCAGGCAGCGCGTGTGGCCGGTGCATCCACGCTTAAGGCCGCGCCGGTCAAGGTTGACTAGCTAACGCGTGATGGGTTTAGACGGAATCGTCATGCCCCCGGCCTTGTGCCGGGCATCCACGTCTTCAGAGCGAAAAAAAGCAAAGACATGGATGGCCGGGATAGGCGAGCGTGCGCGACGCCGTCCTTCAGACGCTACGGCCCGGCAATAACGGAGGCTGTTTCAACTAAAACAACATGCCCTAGCCCGCTCCGATCAGCGGCAGCGCTTCGTCCCGTTCGAACAGATAGAGCAGGACGCGCAAGGCATCGCCCTCCGGGCCTAGAAGGCGCGGATTTTGGCGCATGATGCGCAGCGCTTCGTCTCGCGCCTGAGCGATGAGCTGACCGTGAACGTCGGAACGGGCGATGCGGTAGCCGGGCAAACCGCTCTGGCGGACGCCCAGCACATCGCCTTCGCCGCGCAATCGTAGATCCTCTTCCGCGATCTTGAAGCCGTCATTGGTCTCCCGGATCACCTTAAGGCGATCGGCAGCGAATCCACTCAATGGCTCTCGATAGAGCAACAGGCAGGTGGATTTTTCCGAACCACGCCCAATGCGTCCGCGCAATTGGTGCAATTGGGCGAGACCAAACCGCTCAGCGTTTTCGATCACCATGATCGAGGCCTCAGGCACGTCGACGCCGACTTCAACCACGGTTGTCGCCACCAGGAGACGAAGTTCGCCTGCGGCAAATTGCGCCATCACCCGGTCTTTCTCGCCACCTTTCATTTTGCCATGGACGAGGCCTGCCTGATCGCCAAAGCGCTTTCGCAAGACCTCAAAACGCTGGGTTGCGTCGGTCAGATGCTCGATGCCTTCGGCCTCGGATTCCTCCACCAAAGGACATATCCAGTAGACGCGCTTGCCGGCGGTGAGGGCGCGTCCGACTGCGTCGACAACTTCACTTAGGCGGCTTTGCGGTATCGCGCGCGTGTCGATCGGCTGCCGACCGGCCGGTTTTTCCCGCAGTTCTGACACGTCCATGTCGCCGAAATAGGTCAGCACCAGCGTGCGGGGAATTGGCGTGGCGCTCAGGACCAGCACGTCCACGGCTTCGCCTTTGCCCGTCAGCGCCAGCCGTTCCCGGACGCCGAAGCGATGCTGCTCATCAACAATTGCCAGCGCCAGCGCCTTGAACGTGACGTCGTCTTGGATCAGGGCATGTGTGCCGATCAGGAGATCGATTTCGCCATCCGCAAGATGCCGAAGAAGGTCGCGGCGTTCTCGGCCCTTTTCCCGACCGGTAAGGATGGCCACCCGCAAGCCGGCCCGGGCGGCGAGCGGCGCGATAGTCTTGGCATGCTGCCGCGCCAGGATCTCGGTCGGAGCCATCAGCGCCGCCTGCTTGCCGACCTCGGCAACCGCCCCAGCCGCGAGCAGCGCGACCACAGTCTTTCCCGAGCCGACGTCGCCCTGCAGCAGCCGCAACATGCGGATCGGCTGTTGAAGGTCTTTGCTGATCGCCGCCAGCGCAGCCTGTTGTGATGGAGTCAGCGCATAAGGCAGGGCGTCGATAATCCGGTGACGCAGATCGCCATCGCCGGCATGTCGTTCGCCCGCTGGCCGGCGCAGTTGCGCACGCACCAGCGCCAGGGCCAATTGACCGGCCAGCAATTCGTCAAAAGCAAGTCGCGACCAGAACGGACGATCGGGGAGAATGTCTGTGGGATCGAGCGGTTGATGAACCCGCCTCAAGGCCTCGTTGAAGGAGGGAAATCCGCAGCGCCGCAGAAGGGCAGGACTGATCCATTCGGGAATTACCGGCAGTTTTTGCAACGCCTGCGCCACCGCGCGCCGCAGCGAGCCGAGCGCCAGTCCCTCCGTCAATGGGTAGACCGGATCGATTGCGGGCAGGCTGGCAAAACCCGCTTCATCCACCACCCGATCGGGATGCACCATCTGAAGGGTACCGTCGAACATCTGCGCGGTACCGGAAACAAAGCGGCGCGCGCCAACCGGAAGCAGTTTTTCGACGTAACCCGGCTTGGCGCGGAAATAGGTCAGCACGACGTCACCGGTATCGTCGCTGGCATAGACCAGATGTGGGGCGCGTGAGCGACCGCCGGGCGCTGGGCGATGACGATCGACGGTCACTTCCAACGTCAGGACCGTACCCGGTACGGCATCGCGAATTTTGGGCCGGGCCCGACGATCGACCACGTTCGACGGAAGATGCAGCAGCAAGTCGACCAGCCGCGGGGTGTCGTTGCGACCTAGCAAATACCGAAAAAGCCCGTCCTGTCTCGGACCGACACCGGACAGACTGGTCACCGGTGAAAACAAGGGATTGAGCAAGGCGGGGCGCATGCACCGACCCTAGCGCATGAGACGAAGCGTGAGCATCGGTTTTCCCGCCTTTTGCACGCTGAAAACCCGCAGGGAACGAATATCGGAGCTTGAGCGTAAGTCACCGTTGATCAGCGAGAACCATGCTGACTTCCGCTTCGACGAAGGCTATACAACCCCGCCCGGCACGTCCGGGCTTTTGGCGTTGGACTGGGAACGAACAAATGACGGGATCGACACGATCAAGCGCGGGCCTCGACGACCGCCGCAAGAAGCTGTTGTTTCATTGCTGGCACCGCGGAACGCGGGAGATGGATCTTATCCTTGGCCGCTTTGTTGACGCCGAAATTGCCAATCTTAACGAGACTGAACTGACGCAGTTGGAACAACTGATCGAAATTCCCGACGCCGATCTCTACGCCGCGGTGACCGGCGGCAAAGCCCTGCCTCCTTCCTATACCAGCGAGCTGTTCGAGCGCATCAAGGCCTTTCGGGCATCGGACGGCGAGGCATGAAGGAACCAGCCAAGTCTCCCGCGAAGCTCCTGACGCCAGGACGCGTCTTGACGCTGGCCAATGTCGCGGAAGGAGCGGAGGGTCTTGTTGTTTCCGACCTGGCGCGCGCGCTGGCGGCCCGGCCCAAACCAGCGCCCGTAAGCCTGGCCGTTATCTGCCGGGATGGCCCGCGCATGAACCAGCTGGCGCGGGCGTTGGAATTTTTTGCGCCTGACTTGCCGGTGCTGCAGTTTCCCGCCTGGGACTGCCAACCCTATGATCGCGTCTCGCCCCACGGCGGGGTATTGGCGCAACGCGTCACGACGCTCGCCAGGCTTGCGCGCCTTGCCGGCAGCGACAAGCCGCTGATCGTGCTCACAACCGTGAACGCCATCGTGCAGCGGGTGCCCGCCCGCACGGCGATGGCCGCGCAAGCTCTGTCGGTCGCGCCAGGGCATGTCGTGCCGATGGACTCGATCGTCTCCTGGCTGGAGCACAATGGCTATAATCGCTCCTCGACCGTCCGCGAGCCCGGCGAATACGCCGTTCGTGGCGGCATCCTCGATCTTTTTCCGGCCGGACTGGAGCTGCCGGTTCGGCTGGATTTCTTCGGCGACAGCCTGGAATCGATCCGCAGTTTTGACGCGGAAACGCAGCGGACGCATCTCGACATGCGCTCGCTCGATCTGGTTCCGGTCTCCGAATTTCAGCTCGTCACTGAGACCATTCGCCGCTTCCGAATGGGTTACGTCGCGAGCTTTGGCGCGCCTCAACCCGGCGATGTCCTGTATGAGGCGATCAGCGAGGGGCGGCGGCATCCCGGCATGGAGCACTGGCAACCGCTGTTTGTCGAACGGATGGACACTTTGTTCGATTATCTGGGGGATGCGGCGATCGCCATTGAGCCGCAGTGCGAGGACGCAGCCCGCGAGCGATTCAAGCAAATCACCGATTACTACGAGGCCCGGCGGGAGGCGCTCGATCATCCCGGTGGCGGCGCGATCTATAAGCCCTTGCCGCCGGACCGGCTCTACCTCAGCGAAAGCGAATGGTCGGATCGTCTGAAAGATTCCGCGGTGGCGCAACTGACGCCGTTCGCGCTGCCTGAGGGAAGTCCCGATACGATCGATACCGGCGCGAGGCAGGGACGCAGTTTCGCTCCCGAGCGGGCCGACGGTAACATCAACGTCTTCGAAGCTGTTGTGGCTCACGTCCAGGAGCTCCAGGCACAACGCAAGAAAGTCGTTGTCGCGCTCTGGAGCGAAGGCTCCCGCGACCGCATGGGCAGCATGCTCAGGGACCATCGTCTCATCAACCTGACCAGCGTCAACAGCTGGCGAACAGTTCATGCCACGCCGCGCAACGAAGCCATGCTCGCTGTGATCGGCATGGAATCCGGCTTCGAGACCGCCGACGTCGCCGTCATCACCGAGCAGGACATTCTTGGCGATCGTCTGGTTCGTCAGCGCAAGCCCAGCCGCAAGCTTGATAACTTCATTTCGGAGGTGACGAGCCTGACCGCCGGAGACCTTGTCGTCCATGTCGAACACGGCATCGGCCGCTTTGTCGGACTGCAGACGCTCGATGTGGCCGGCGCGCCGCATGATTGTCTTGAATTGCATTACGCCGCCGAGACCAAGCTGTTTCTGCCAGTCGAAAACATCGAACTGTTGTCGCGTTACGGCTCTGACCAGACCAATGTCGAACTCGATCGGCTGGGCGGAGGCGGCTGGCAGAATCGCAAGGCCAAGCTCAAGAACCGCATTCGCGAAATCGCTGGAGAACTGATCAAGATTGCCGCCGAACGGCATTTGCAAGAGGCACCGAAAATGCCTGTGCAGCAACAGCTTTACGATGAATTCTGCGCCCGGTTTCCCTACGACGAAACGGAGGACCAGTTGGCGGCCATCAACGCCACGCTGACAGACCTCGAAAGCGGCCGGCCGATGGATCGGCTGATCTGCGGCGACGTTGGCTTTGGCAAGACCGAGGTTGCGCTTCGCGCCGCCTTCGCCGTCGCCATGGAAGGCAAACAGGTCGCGGTCGTCGTCCCCACCACCTTGCTGGCGCGTCAGCACACCAGGAATTTTGTCGAAAGATTCCGCGGATTTCCCGTCCACATCGCGCAGGCCTCTCGCCTTGTCGCGGCCAAGGAGCTCGCCAAGGTCAAGAAAGGTCTCACTGACGGTTCCGTTGATATCGTGATCGGGACCCATGCGCTGCTTGGCAAGACCATCAAGTTCAAGGATCTCGGTCTTCTCATCGTCGATGAAGAGCAGCACTTCGGCGTGTCCCATAAGGAACGATTGAAGCAATTACGTGCTCAGGTGCACGTGCTCACGCTCACAGCCACGCCAATTCCCCGTACGCTGCAATTGGCGTTGACCGGCGTTCGCGAGCTTTCGATCATTGCCTCGCCGCCGGTGGATCGCCTGGCGGTGCGCACCTTCGTGGCGCCGCATGATCCCTTGATGATCCGGGAAGCACTGCTGCGCGAACGCTATCGGGGCGGCCAGGCATTCTACGTTGTTCCGCGGATCGAAGACCTGGCGGGCGTCAAGGATTTCCTCGACAAGAATGTGCCGGAGATGAAGGTGGCGGTCGCCCACGGCCAGATGCCGCCGGCGGTGATTGAAGACATCATGTCGGCCTTCTACGATGCCAAATACGACGTGCTGCTCTCGACCACCATCGTCGAATCCGGGCTCGACATCCCCTCGGCCAACACGCTGATCGTGCACCGGGCCGACATGTTCGGGCTGGCGCAGCTCTATCAGCTGCGAGGCCGGGTCGGTCGTTCCAAACTGCGCGCCTATGCGCTGCTGACCTTGCCGGCGCAACAGAAGATCACCGTGCAGGCCGAGCGCCGCCTGAAGGTCCTGCAATCCCTGGAAACGCTAGGGGCAGGGTTCCAGCTGGCTTCACACGATCTCGATATCCGCGGCGCCGGCAACCTGCTCGGCGAAGAACAATCCGGTCACATCAAGGAGGTCGGATTCGAACTCTATCAATCGATGCTGGAGGAGGCGATCATCAACCTCAAGGCCGGCATCGTTGAGCCCGCGGCCGACCGCTGGTCACCGCAGATCACCATCGGCATGCCCGTGCTGATCCCGGAAGATTATGTTGGCGATCTCTCCGTTCGCTTGTCGCTTTATCGAAGGCTGGCCGATCTCGACACCGAAGAGGATATCGACAGTTTCGCCGCCGAGATGCGTGACCGGTTCGGCGCGCTGCCGGATGAGGTGCGCTATTTATTCAAGGTGGCCGCCATCAAGAGCTATTGCCGAAGGGCCAACATCGAGAAGGTGGACGCCGGACCGAAAGGTGCCGTCATCAGCTTCCGCGACAACAAGTTTGCCGAGCCGGAGCGGCTTGTCACCTTCATCCGCCGGTATGGCCAGGCCGCGAAGGTGAGACCCGACATGAAGGTGGTGTTCCTTCAGGAGTGGCAAACTCCGGAAGAGCGGCTGGGCGGTACCAGTGACATCCTGCGCCAGCTTGCTCATCTTGCGGAGAGCAAGAAAGCCGCCTGACGCAAGTTTCAGGACGCGACCCGCCGGGCATCCAGCCGCAGCCTCGCCAACAGAGCGTCAAGCGTATCAGCCGGGAGCAGGGAGGCGGTTGCCACATCGGGGCCTGTTTGGACTTCCTGCAGGCGATGGGTGGTGTGCCGCATGACGCTGGCGAGACGCCGCGCAATTCCCTGAGCGGCACGCGCTTCGGTCTCGGTAAAGACTGCAAGGATCGATAAATCGTCGGGACAGCTCGCGCCGAAATCGGTCTTTCGCATCAGGCGGCTGAGGATCCGCGCACCATCCACGCGGGCCCGTTCAGCCTCAAAGCTAAAACGTGTCACCGACAATGCGCTGCCTTGCGCCAATGCGTCCCGAATGGTGCGGGTAAGGTCGCGCTCAAAGGCTTCCCAGGTCAGAAGGCCGGTTCGCGGATCAAGCAGGCCATCAGCTTCGATCGACTGCAGCATCCGACCAAGCCGTACTTCAAACGCGTTCTGCCGGATCATCGGCAGGGCGTAGGCGGCCACGCGCCCCGCCGAGCCCGATACGATTTCGAGATTGGGCAACTGATAGCTCGATGCAAGATGATCGGATGTGACGATCACCGGGAGGTTGCGGAAGCGGGCATCTTCGGAGAGCACGGTCAGAAAGGCGTCCATCACACGCGCAGTAAAGCCATCGCCGAGAACGATGCCGTTGAGTTCCCGCGCATTGAGATGTTTGGCAGCAGCTTCAATACTGAGCGCACCCACCACGCCCACCTCCTCGCCAAGAGCCACCGATAATTCCGGGTGGGCGGCACCACGCCCGATCAGCAGGACCGATGCATCCCGCGCAAACTCGCCATTTGATGCCGGCGAGGGTTGCGCGCCCACCAACCGCCTCATGAGGGTGGCATGCAGACTTCGGACGCGAAGCGAGGAATTCAACCGTGCGACGAGACGTTCGGGATGACCCCCGAGCCTCGAAAACGGAATGACATTTTCCGGCAGGGTGTCGGTCGAGAAATCGATGCCGATCAGCGGCACATAAGGTTGCCTGTCGACAAGCAGCAGAGCCAACGATTCCAAGGCATCCGCCGGCGCATCCTGCGCCGCTATGACCACGGCCGCCGGATCAAGCTGGGCAGCTGCGGCGCAGGCATCCGACCACTCGGTCTCGATAATCGGAAAGAGGCCCGCTTGGCTAAGCGCCTGCGCGACGGATTCCTCACCACCAATCGAGACGGCAATGACGGGACCTGGCTGCGGCATGATCGGTTCTGGGTTTCGTGGGTTCCGCCGCTTTTCGCAGGCAGGATCATCCTGCAACCTGTCAGAGGGGTCTTAATGGGTCGTCAACGGGCCCGACTAAGCGGCGCCAGTACGATCCCGAAAAGCCTCGATCATCAACGGATTAAACCCCAATGCGGCCAGCGCTTCGCGAGCCCTGGCATTGTCAGGGGCGCGACCCGCCAGACGATGCCCGTTGAGGCGATCGGGCAGAGCGGTCAGGAGCGTTCCCTGGCCCAGTCGTCTTGCCCATTCTCCGAGGTCATGAGCGAGGAAGCGATATCCACCTACTGACATGATGCCGGCTGGCGGGGCGGTGATATGGAGAGAGCCGTTTGAGCGGTCCAGACGCGCAGAATATCCGGTGTCCACCAGATCTGCTTCCGGAGGCGCCAACGAGTCAGCATCGAAATTCGACGCAGCATAGGCGGCGATCGGCACCATCGGTCCGCGCAAGGCCAGCGTCCCCTTCGGGGTGATCAGAGTTTCACCGGCAATCGAAGAGCCGGCAACGTCTCGGGGTGCTCCGTGCGCCCCCGGGAGAATGGAGGCCGCCGCGCCACTAGCTGGGCGGCGCGCGCCGAATAATCCGACCTCGCCAAACAAATAGACATCGGTCAGCGACGAACGGTCATGAGTCCAGGCCGGACTGGTTGCAACCTGTTCCGGCGCTCGCCACAAGCCAATGTAGCGGCGCACCGACGGGAAACGCGCCGGCATTCCTGCTTCGTCAAACCGCAGCGCCAATGGCGCGGGCGCAACCAGGGTGTCGCAGAGGTGATCCTGGACCTGCCGCCCCAGCGTCTCATTATCGAAGGGATGGTGAAGCAACAGCGTGCCGCCCGATAACAGCCAAAGCCCAAGCGAGCATGCCAAGCCCGCAAAGGAGGTGGGCGCAAATGCCGACAGCACCGTGGCTCCCTGCGGCACGTCGCTTTCGAGAAAAACCGCCAGCGCGCCGGCAATGAGGTTGAGATGGGTCCGGGGTACGGCGCGAAATCCATCAACGGTCACGTCGAAGGAAATGATGGCCGCCCGCCGTCCATCCTGGGTGACGGTCCGGCTCGTAAACGACTGGCTTTCCATCGCCAAATCGAGCGATGCCATTCCCTCCGGCAAGTCAGTTCCAAACCCGCAGACGTGGCGGATGGAAAACGCCTCAACGGCTGCATTCAGCGCAAGGTCCGCATGCGCCACACCATCGATCATCTTGGAGGTAACGATCGCGCGGGCGCCGGTACGATTGAGCGCCATCGTCAGTTCGGACTGCCGCCACAATAGCGGAAGCAACGCCACGATCAGTCCGGCTCGATGGGCGGCCAGCACGGTCAGCATCAGTTCAACGGTGTTGGGCAACTGAACCGCGATCACCGAATTGGCCGGCAGGCCGACTTCAATGAAGTGAGCGCTGAGCGCGGCAATGGCTCGATCCGCCTCCGCATAGGACAGGCGCCGGGCTGGCTGTCCTGTCACCCGCGGCTTGTCAGCCGGATCGACCAGCGCCAGCGCATCCGGCTGCCTTGCGAGCGAGCGGCCAAACAAGGCGTCGAGGGTCGGGGACACGCTGGAGTGAATCACGGCTTTCCCTGGGGTTGCGAGCCGGGCGTCTGCCACCAAGTCTCCGGCAGATAGCCCGTCAACGCAGTGGCGCTTGGCCGTTCTATCCGATTCCAGCGCGCGATCCATTGCTCCCGAATATTAAACAGCGGGATAGCGTAGAAGCCCGTCATCAAGCTGCGATCGAGCGCGCGAGCAGCCGAGATGAAAGCCGGGCGGTCACGGGCCTGCAACAGGGCGGCGATCAAGGAGTCGATCGCGGGATCCTTGGCTCCCATATAGTTGCGGGTACCCTGGCTGTCGGCCGCACGGCTGCCCCAATAGAAGGACTGCTCATTGCCTGGCGAAAGCGACTGGTCCCACCGGTTCCAGACCATGTCGAAATCGAACTCGATCCGTCGCTGGTCGAACTGCACGGCGTCGACCGAGCGCACCGTGGCCTCGATACCGGCGCGCTTGAGATCACGCGCATAGGCAAGCGCGATACGTTCCTGATCCCGGGTCGCCACCAGAATTTCGAAACGCAGGGGCTCGCGGGTTGCGCGTCGCCGCAGCACCGTGCCATCGAGCTCGTAGCCCGCATCCGACAGCAGCGTCAGCGCCTGACGGAGCCTGGCGCGGTCGCGCCCCGAACCATCGCTCACAGGCAAGCGATAGCTGCCGTCGAGAATTTCTGGGGAGATATGCGCACCAGCCCGCTGAAGAAGTTCACGCTCCCGGGCGTCGGCGGCGCGCTCATAGGCAGAGAGCTCCGAACCCGCGAAATAGCTTGCCGAACGGCCGTAAAGATCAAAAAAATAATTATGATTGATCCACTCGAAATCGAACAGCTGGATCAAGGCTTGGCGAACGCGAATGTCAGAGAAAATCCCACGCCGGGTGTTGAAGACAAGAAATTCAGAAGGCTGCGGCACGCCGATCGGGACCGTCTCCCGGACAACCTGCCCATCGCGCACGGCCGGGAAATCATAGCCGCCGTGCCACCGCAACGGCTCGGTTTCGATGCGGAAGTCATAGAGGCCGCGCTTGAACGCCTCGAATTGCCCGTTCGCCTCGCGGTAGAAATCCAGCCGGATCTCGTCGAAATTCCATAGACCTTTGTTGACGGGTAGATCCCGACCCCAGTAGTCCGGGTTACGCGTCAGCACCACACTAGCGCCCGGCCGGACCTCGCTCACCCGATAGGGGCCCGATCCGATCGGCGCCTTCAGGGTGGTCTCTTCAAAGCTGTCGCTATCCACCGCATGGCGCGGCAGGATCGGCATCAAGGCGAGCACCAACGGCAATTCGCGGTCATCGGCCCCTTTCAGGTCGAAGCGCACCGTCAAGTCGTCAGGCGCGATCGCGCTGGCGACCTTTGAATAATATTGACGGTGATTGGGACGTCCCTTGTCCCGCAACAAGGCCCAGGAAAACAACACGTCCTCGGCTCGCACCGGCGTACCGTCGGAGAATCGCGCCCGTGGGTCGAGATGGAAGGTGACGAAACTTCTCGCCTCGTCCGTCTCGACACTCCTGGCCAAGAGGCCATACAGCGTGAACGCTTCGTCATTGTTGCGAGCCATAAGGCTCTCGACCACAAAGCCTCGGATAGGCTGGACCGCCAGTCCGCGGACGATGAACGGGTTGAGGCTGTCAAAGGTGCCGAGAATGCCTTGCACCAAGCGCCCGCCCTTTGGCGCGTCCGGATTGGCATAGGGAAGGTGGGTGAACCCCGGTGACAGGACCGGGCTACCGTGCATGGCCAGCGCCGGGCTCTCCTCGGCTGCCGCCGGATGTATCGAAGACAGGCAGAGGCTCACCAGGGCCCCCGCCAGGCCGGTCAGAAGGCGGCCAGGCCATCGCGAACCCCCAAGAGAACTCCCAAGAGAACTCCCAAGAGAAGCCCCGAGAGAAGCCCCGAGAGACACCGCAAGAACTGATTCGGCACGATCCACGTCCCGGTTTACCATAGCTTGCCGTTTCAACCTCGGCCGAGGCCGGGCGGGGAGCCCTGCCGGCATTGATCTTTTCATCCGCCCCTGTATGAAAGCGGGCGATTGATCCGGCGGGGCAGAACCTGTCACGTATCCGCCTCAATTGGCAAAGAGACAGCCGCCCCAAACCGCCAGTGTCGCTGCCTGCGAATCCGGGGCACTGCCGTTCAGAAAGGGTTTTCCGCAATGAATTTTCGCATGATGGCCGCGTCGGTCTTGCCGCGGGGGCGTGCTGTCGCCGTTTTGGCCGCCGCCGCGCTCGCCGCCACGTCCTGGACCTTGAACGCCCATGCCCAGCAGCCGGCCGCCCCGCCCGCCGCGGCTCCAAAAGCGAAAGCCGCCGCACCGAAGGCTGCACCGAAGGCGGCTCCAGCCCCGGCGCCGACCGCCCAGCAGCCCGCTCCTGCCGCAGGCGCGCCGCAACAGGCTCAATCAGGCCAGTCCAATGATCAGGTGCAGCTGATCTACGCACCCTGGACCAAATTCTGCCTCAAGGGACAGGACGCCAACGCCAAGCAGGTGTGCTTTACCGGCAAGGACGGCCGTATCGAATCCGGCCAGCCGGTAATCGCTGCTGTGATCATCGAGCCCGAGGGCGAGAAGAAGATTCTTCGCGTCACGCTTCCGCTGACCATGCAACTCACCTACGGCACCCGCATCGTGATCGACAGTAATCCGCCGGCACAGGCGCCGTACTTCATCTGCTATCCTAATGGCTGCATGTCGGATTATGAGCTTACGGCGGAATTGCTGGGCTTGCTGAAGAAGGGCCAGACGCTGGTCGTCCAGGCCATCAACTCCAACGCGCAGCCGCTGACGCTGCCATTGCCGCTGGTGGAACAGGGCGGCGGGGGGTTTGCCAAAGCCTATGACGGTCCTCCGACCGACCCCAAGGTGTTCGAGGAGAACCAGAAGAAGCTGCAGGAAGAGCTGCAGAAGCGCGCGGAAGAAACCCGCAAGAAGCTTGAGGCAACGCAGCCCCAGGGCCAGAACCAGGGTGCCACGGCTAACCCGGCGGCAAAATAAGCGCTTCCAGCCGGTCTTTAATAGGACAGAAAAAGGCGCCTCTCACGGGCGCCTTTTTTTGTATCTCAATCCTTCGTCACACCAGGCGCCCCTCCGGCTCGCTTGCGGCTCGCCTGTTGGGCTGTAACGAACGAAGTGGACAATGGTTCGCGTGAAGAAAATGCGTCAAAACACACAACTAAAATCGGTTCTGATTAAATCCGAACCCAAATAGCTCTAGTTCAGCGACGGGTTTCGCGGGCGGTAGCTGCCGGATTTATCCTTCACGAAAATCTCTGCGACCTGCGAATGCCGGATCGGCTCGCCGGACTCATCAGGAACGAGATTTTGCTCGGAAACATACGCCACATATTCGGATTCGGAATTTTCCGCGAGCAGATGGTAAAACGGCTGGTCCTTCCGCGGCCTGACTTCCTCAGGGATGGACAACCACCATTCCTCGGTATTGTTGAATTCCGGATCGATATCGAAAATCACGCCCCGAAATGAGAATATCCGGTGGCGGACGATCTGGCCGATCTGAAATTTGGCGGTGCGGGCTTTGATCATGTTCGTCGAATAGACCATGATTGTGGCCGATGCTAGGGGCAATCCCCCGAATTAACTCTGCCGGACGGGCCCAAGAGGGGCGAAAAAGGGGTTCTGCTAGATCGCCTGCCGCCGCCGCCAGGAGGGTGCCAAACCTTCCCGCATGGCCAGACGGCGGAGCGGGCCGACCGACTGGAGTAAATGCAGGCCCGCCGCGCGAGCCGATTGCGCCGGCAGCCAGTCGCTCAGCAGGGATCGATTGGCCAGATCGATGGTCCATGTCCGGCTGGTAACGTCACCGCGCCTTGCCCGATCATATCGAGCGAGCGCTTGAGCACCTCCCGGATCCTCGCCGGCCGCTACCGCATCTCCGGCAATGCGAGCGATATCCATGGCATCGCGGAACCCCATGTTTAGGCCCTGCGCGCCGATCGGCGGCAAGACATGCGCGGCTTCACCAACAAGCGCCACACGCCGCGTCGCAAATTGCCGAGGCTGCTCGATCACGAGCGGAAACAAGTGCCGACCGGGATCGATGCTGATCCTGCCAAAAATGGAATGGCACCGATGCTCTGCCATTTCGGCCAGAGCGCCATCATCCAGAACGCGCAGCCGCTCGGCCTCCGAGGAGGAGGTGACCCAAACCACGCTGGCGCGATTACCAGGCAGCGGCACGAATACGCAGGGCCCTTGCGGAGTGTGAAACTCCGTCGAGACATTTTGGTGCGGACGCGACAAGCCGATGTTGAAGGTCAGCGCGGTCTGATGAAGATCACGGTGGGTGAGGGCAATGCCGGCCGCGGTCCGGCAAAGCGAGTTTTTGCCATCGGCTGCAACGACCAGCCGGGCACGAACGTTGTCACCCCGGCGCAACCGGATCGTCACAGCGCCGCCCGGCGAGGCATCTTCGGTATCGACCGCTTCGGCCTGATCATCAATCCGCGTCAGCGAGGAGATCTCGTCTGATCGCTGCTCCAGCGCCGAACTCAAATCCGCATTCGCGATATTGTAGCCAAAAACATCGAGCCCGATCTCCGAACATTCAAAACGCACTTCCGGAGCCCTGATCAAGCGGCCGGTGTCATCGACCAGTCGCATCACCCGAAGCGCCTCTGCCTTGCCAGCACATCGCGACCACACGCCGAATTGCTCCATAAAGGCCACGGAATCGCCGAGTAGCGCGGTCGTCCTGTTATCCGCATAGGGCAGGCGGGGAGCGACGAGCGCGGTGTTGACGCCTCGTTCGGCCAGCGCAATCCCCGAGGCAAGGCCGACCGGCCCGCCGCCGACCACCAGCACGTCAAAATTAGCGGCTTCGTCCATGCAGGCTTGATTCATGCAGGCTTGGTTCATGCAAAAGCTGACCCTGGATTATGGGGAACAATTGAACGTCTCCGAAGGGCTTTTCAAGTCCTTGCCATGAACTTCATGCAAGCCGGCGTGGACGGCGACTGATCGCCGCAAGTGGCGATGTGCAAATCCGGCAAATTCCAGCTAGTCTATCGACTCGCCTCATGACCGGAACTCCTCAGAGCCACCTGCACACCTGAATAAGTCATCTCCGGTCATGGATCAGATAAACCCGGGCACTTCCTCGATCTCCCCTCTGCGGCGGCGGGCTGCCTTTGGCGTGCATATCCTGACGGCGCTTGGTGCGGGGCTTGCCCTGGTGGCCTTGCTGGAGGCCGTTCGCGAACATTGGGCGGCGATGTTTGCCTGGCTCGGCGTCGCCCTTATCGTGGATGCCACTGACGGGCCGATCGCGCGCAGACTCGACGTCGCGCAGCTCTTGCCAAATTGGTCCGGTGATACGCTCGATCTGGTGGTTGATTTCGTGACCTATGTTTTCGTTCCCGCCTACGCCATCGCAGCGAGCGGCTTGTTACTCCCCGTCGCGGCACCAATCCTGGGCGCCGGCGTCGCCATATCCGGCGCGATCTATTTTGCCGATCGCCGCATGAAGACGGATGACAATCATTTTCGCGGATTTCCGGCGCTATGGAATGCCGCAGCCTTTTATCTCTTCCTTCTGCAGATGCGACCGCTCTTCTCTTCCCTGGCAGTAGCTTTGCTGATCATCATGACCTTCGTCCCCATGCGCGTCCTGCATCCGATGCGCGTGGTGCGACTGCGGCTCCTGACCCTGTCGCTTTTGGCGATCTGGAGCGGACTCGCTATCCTCGCGCTGCTTGACGATTTCAACCCGGGACTTCCAGTCACGCTCGCCCTTTGCGCAATCGGCGCCTATATCCTGGGAAGTGATGCGGCGATCCGGTTGGTGGGAGCACTTTCCAAGTGATTGAACTATTGACCAGCGCCGAGGCGTGGGCGGCACTCCTCACCCTGACAGCGCTTGAGATCGTGCTCGGCATCGATAACGTGATCTTCATCTCGGTGATCGTTTCGAGAATACCGCCTCACAACGCCAAGCTGGCGCGACAGGTGGGACTGGCTCTAGCGCTCGTTTTTCGTATCCTCCTGCTGAGCGCACTGGTCTGGCTGATCGCGCTACGAAGTCCGATCATCACCATCATGGGTATCGGCCTATCCTGGCGCGACATCATCCTCATTGGCGGCGGCCTGTTCCTCATCGCCAAGGCCACCCACGAAATTCATGGCGAGGTCGAATCTAGCGATGGGGATGGCGGCGAGAAACCCGCGTCGGCCGCATTGTCGTGGGTGATCTTCCAAATCGTCATCATTGATCTGGTGTTCTCGCTTGACTCGATCATCACCGCGATCGGCATGGCGCAGGACATCGAGATCATGGTCGCTGCGGTCGTGATCGCCTGTGTCATCATGTATGTTTCTTCCGGGCCAGTCGCCCGCTTCGTTGCCGAGCACCCCACCACCAAAATGCTGGCTCTGGCATTTCTGGTGCTGATCGGCGTAGCGCTCGTGGCCGACGGGCTGAGCTTTCATATCCCGCGCGGATATATTTATTTCGCGATCGCATTTTCCGCCGCCGTGGAACTATTCAACGTGATGGCCAAGCGGAATCGTCACCGAGGCTCAGGCGAGGGAGCGTAAGGCAGGCTTGGTTGACAAGCCTCCGCCAATGGCTTTCGCTCTCGACTATTCTTCTCGTCTTAAGGAATTTCTGGAGTGTCGGACATGACCAAGGCCGTGCGCGTTCACAAGCTCGGAGGGCCGGAGGCGCTGCAATATGAAGATGTGGAAATTCCGCCGCCCGGTCCCGGCGAAGTCCGCATCCGCCATCGTGCCATCGGTCTGAATTTTATAGATACTTATTTTCGAACCGGCCTCTACAAGGCGCCATCTTTGCCATTCGTGCCCGGCCAGGAAGCCTCCGGCGAAGTCGTTGCCGTCGGCTCCCATGTGACCAACTTCCATCCCGGCGACCGCGTTGCGTATTACGGTCTGCTTGGAGCCTATGCCACGGAACGCAACATGCCCTGGGAGAAGGTGGTCAAATTACCTGACCACATCACCTTCGAGCAGGCCTCGGTTTTGATGCTCAAGGGGCTGACGGTCTGGTATCTCATGCACAAGACGTTCAAGGTCGAGCCAGGGCACCGCGTGTTGATTCACGCGGCCGCCGGCGGCGTCGGCCTTTTGGCCTCTCAATGGGCCAAGGCGCTCGGTGCCAATGTAATCGGGACGGTCGGCACCAGGGAAAAGGCTGAACTCGCCATCGCCAATGGCTGCGATCACGTCATTCTCTACAAGCAGGAAGACTTCGTCGAGCGCGTCAAGCAGATCAGCCGCAACGAACTGTGCGATGTGGTCTATGACGGAGTGGGGAAGTCGACCTTTCCCGGCTCGCTGTCGTGCCTGAAGACGAGGGGAATGTTTGTGAGCTTCGGTAACGCTTCGGGTCCCGTACCGGCGTTCGCATTGTCCCAGCTTAGCGAACATGGCTCACTGTTCGCCACGCGGCCAAGGCTTCCGGATCACGTTGCCAAAAGATCAGACTTGATCGAGGGCGCCGACACCGTGTTCGCCGCGGTTCTCAACGGAACGCTTCATGTGCAGATCAATCACGCTTACGCGCTGAAGGACGTAGTCAAGGCCCATACCGATCTTGAAAGCCGGTCGACCACCGGCGCCTCGATCCTCAAGCCCTAGAGCTATTTCGGTTCTGATTGAATCAGAATCGAAACTCCAGTTGTGTTTTGACGCGTTTTCTTCACGCGAACCGTTATCCACTTCGCTCGAAAACGCGATGGCGAGATGGACTAAAATCCCGCTACGGTGCCGTGGAGATCATAGGCTTCGGAGCGCTCGATCTTGGCAGTGACGATCTCGCCGACACGAAGCGGCCGGCGGCTCGACAGGTACACCGCGCCGTCGATTTCCGGAGCGTCGGCCTTGGATCGCCCCTTGGCGACGGTTGGCCCGACTTCATCGATGATGATTTGTTGCCGGCTGCCAACTTTTCGCTTGAGCCGTCGCGCGGAGATCTTTTGCTGTTGGGCCATCAAGGCATTCCAACGATCTTGCTTGACCTCGTCGGGTACTGCGGGTCCCAGTGCATTCGAGGCGGCGCCGGCAACGGGCTCATATTTGAAGCAGCCAAGGCGATCGATCTCGGCTTCGTCGAGCCAATCGAGCAGATAGGCAAAATCGCTTTCGGTCTCCCCGGGAAAACCGACGATGAAAGTCGAGCGCAGGGTGAGGTCAGGACATTGCTCGCGCCAACGCTTGATGCGATCGAGCGTCTTGTCCTGAGCCGCGGGCCGTTTCATGGCCTTCAATATTTCCGGACTGGCGTGCTGGAAGGGAATATCGAGATAGGGAAGGATTTTTCCTTCCGTCATCAAGCCGATGACTTCATCGACATGCGGATAAGGATAGACATATTGCAGCCGGATCCAGGCGCCGAGTTCACCGAGCTCGCGCGCCAGGTCGAAGAACCTGGCGCGGACTTCGCGGTCTTTCCACGGGCTCTCGGCATATTTGAGGTCCACGCCATAGGCCGAGGTATCCTGCGAGATTACCAATAGTTCGCGAACGCCCGCGGCAACCAGCCGTTCGGCCTCCCGCAATACGTCGTTGGCCGGCCGCGAGACCAGATCGCCGCGCAGTTTCGGGATGATGCAGAAGCTGCAACGATTGTTACAGCCTTCCGAAATCTTCAAATAGGCATAGTGCCGTGGCGTCAGCTTGATGCCCTGTGGAGGCACCAGATCCACATGCGGATTATGAATGGGCGGCGCGGCGCGATGGACGGCCTCCAGCACACTCTCATATTGTTGGGGGCCCGTAATTGACAGCACGTTGGGGTAAGCCGCCTCGATCTGTTCGGGCTCGGCGCCCATGCAACCGGTAACGATCACCTTGCCATTTTCGGCCATGGCTTCGCCGATGGCGCCAAGGGATTCCTGCTTGGCGCTGTCGAGAAAGCCGCAGGTGTTGACGATGACGAGATCGGCGCCCTCATGCTTGCGGGCGAGCTCATAGCCCTCGGCGCGCAGGCGGGTGATGATGCGCTCGGAATCCACCAGCGCTTTGGGACATCCAAGCGAGGTAAATGATATGCGCGGCGCTCTTTCCATGTAATCGCCTGAAACCTGCGTCTGAATTGTGCGAGAATGCGCTCTAACTAGTTGGCTTAAACAAAAAATTCAACCATATCCCGCGTTGACGGGTCTTGATGGCCACCCCTCCGCTCCCTGAGAGCAGCAGACCGAACAGGCTCACCAAGCGCCAAGCCAACCAATTCAGGGACCGGCAGACTGGAACTTGCGCTCGCTCGGCTTCTTCCCGGATTGCACACGGGCCACGTGCAATCTCCGGTCATTCGACGGCGCCTCCGACCATTCGCGATTCAAGACTTTGAGCTGGCACGGACCATGCTATGGATGATTCAAGCAGTTCGAGAGCAAGATGGGCGCTGAGACGTCTCCTAAAATTGTCATTGTCGATGAAAGTCCGATCCGGGCCGCCATCCTGGAGGAGGGATTGCGCGAGGCAGGCTTCACTGACGTCGTTCACATCAGCGAGATGCACAGCCTGCTGGCGCGCATCTATACGGCCGATCCCGACGTCATCCTGATCGACCTCGAAAACCCAAGCCGCGACGTGCTGGAACAGATGTTCCAGGTGAGCCGGGCCGTGCGGCGCCCGATCGCCATGTTTGTCGATCAAAGCGATGCCGCCTCCATCCAGGCCTCGGTCGATGCCGGCGTTTCCGCCTACATTGTCGACGGCCTGAAGAAGGAGCGGATCAAGCCAATTCTTGATCTCTGTATCTCCCGCTTCAATGCATTTTCGAAACTGCAGGACGAGTTGGAGCGTGCCAAATCAGCGCTGGAAGACCGCAAGATCATCGATCGGGCCAAGGGTATTTTGATGAAATTGAAAGGCCTGACCGAGGACGAAGCCTATGTTCTGCTGCGTTCCACGGCGATGCGCGAGAAAAAGAAGATCGGCGAAATCGCCCAGTCGATCCTGACCGCCTCGGAGCTGCTCAAATGACCCAACCGCTTCGGATAGGCTTCATTCCGCTGGTTGATGCCGCCGCCCTGATCGTGGCGGTCGATAAGGGGTTTACAGCCAGAGAAGGACTCGACGTCACCCTGGTGCGTGAAGTTTCATGGTCCAACGTCCGCGACAAGCTCAACCTAGGTCTGTTCGAGGCGGCGCATCTTCTGGCACCGGTGGCGATCGCTTCCAGCCTTGGGCTCGGCCACGTAAAAGTGCCGATCGTCGCGCCCTTCAATCTCGGCCTCAATGGCAACGCGATCACGGTGTCGCCGGCGCTCCACGCTGCGATCATGGGCGAACTCACCGGCGACCGCTTTGATCCGATGGCGACCGCGCAGGCGCTGGCAAGGGTGGTCGCCGCGCGACGTAAAGCCGGCGCCGATCCGCTGACCTTCGGTATGACTTTTCCTTTCTCGACCCACAATTATCAATTGCGGTTCTGGATGGCCGCTGGCGGCGTCGATCCGGATGAGGACGTTCGGCTGGTGGTTCTGCCGCCGCCTTATATGGTCGACAGCCTCGCCAATGGTCATGTCGACGCGTTCTGCGTCGGCGCGCCCTGGAATTCGGTTGCGGTGGATTCTGGGGTCGGGCACATCCTGCATTTTGTGTCGGATATCCTGGTGCGCGCGGCGGAGAAAGTGCTCGCCGCCCGGCAGGATTGGGCTGAGCAGAATGCCGACGTTCTGGCAGCCCTGGTCAGGGCGCTTGGCCAAGCTGCCGATTTCATCGAGGAGCCGAATAATCGCGCCGAGGCGGCAGCGATTCTAGGTCGGCCTGAACGGATCGCCGTGAAGGCCGAGGTTATCCAGCGCACCCTCGATGGGCGGCTTAAGATTTCACCGGACGGAACGTTCCGGGAGAGTGACCGCTATTTGCTGGTGGGACGGGAAGGGGCCGCAAGGCCCGATCCGGTGCAGGCCGCCTGGCTCTACGCCCAAATGATCCGCTGGGGTCAGACCGGATTTAGCCCGGCCGCGCTAGCGCTCTCGAAGGCCGTCTTCAGGCCTGATATTTACGACGCCGCGCTGGGAAATGGCCATCAGACCCGTGCTGTTTCCGAAGCCATCGGCGCTTTCGATGGACCGCCGTTTGATGCCGACGACATTCCCGCACATCTGGGGGCGTTTCCAATCGGCCGGCGAGGCAAGTGAGCGGGCAAAAGGAAGTGCGCCGGCGGCCCGCGAAATAAATTCCCATTTCCGAAAGAGAAAGGGAATGTTTGCCCCCAACGCGCGCCGAAAACGTTATCGGCATCGTTATTCTGTCCCGCCGCTTGAAAACCGCGATGCTTGGCGCTCCATTAGGTCCAGTGGATGCCTTGGAGAAACACCGTGCGGGACATGTCAATGAAAGCCGGCCTGCATTTTGGCAAAGAGCGGCTGTCGGTTCACGCCGCGAAGGCCTACACAGCCGCTCTTTATAGCTCCTTCATCCTGATTGCAGCGGTTGTTTTCGGCACGCTTTCGATCCGTCCGTTCTGATCCGGGCGGCCATCGAACGGGCAATCAAACAAACGGCGCGATCTCAATACCGGCTTGGTGCAACGCTTCCCTTACGCCCCGTGCGATAGCGACCGATCCCGGCGTATCGCCGTGGATACAGATCGTATCGATCGGCATCCTGATCTTCTTGCCGGATACTGAGACCACGGCTCCATCTTCCACCATCCGGACCACCCGCTCGGCAATCTCAACGGGATCATGCAGCACGGCGCCGGCTTTGCGGCGGGATACCAGCATGCCGTTGTCCTCATAGGCGCGGTCGGCAAAGACCTCATGCACCATTCGCAATCTGGCGGCATCACCAGCGGAGACCAAGCGCGAATTGGGCAGCACGACAAACACCAAATTCGGATCGACCGCCCGGATCGCAGACGCGATGGCCTGGGCGCTCATGTCATCCTCACAGGCGACGTTCGATAGGGCGCCATGCACCTTGACATGGGTGACGCGGTGCCCTGCCATGGAGGCAATCGCCTGCAGCGCCCCTATTTGATAGGCGACCAGATTTTCGATTTCGCGCGATGTCATTCCTGGGACGGGGCGTCGCCCAAAGCCGTGCAGATCGCGATAACCCGGATGCGCGCCGACGCGAACGTCGCGGGTTTTGGCGACTTCCACCGTCCTGCGCATGATGTCGGCATCGCCGGCATGAAATCCGCAGGCGATATTCACAGAGCTGGCGAGTTGCATCATGGCGGCGTCATCGCCCATATCCCAGGCGCCAAATCCCTCGCCGAGATCGCAATTGAGATCGACCGACATGTCCCGCCTTTCTCGCCTTGCTGCGGCCGCCAAGGAGCTCAGGAGCTCTCACCGCGCTCATTCTGCCACGTTCCAGGGTCGATCGCACTGACGGCGATACCTGCCAGATTGGCGTCCTGTAGAGCCTCGATATTGACGCCGGAACCATCGGCCGGCCTGAGACGATCGGGAAGCGTGCGGATGAGGTCTGCAAACGCCCTTAACTCCGCATGCGCTTCGGTCAGATTGACCGCCTGAAAACGGACGCGTTGGCCGGGAGGGGTCTGGGCCAGTCGCCCGAGATCAGCCGAGATCACGGTCGCGATTTTCGGATAACCGCCGCTGGTGCCGCGATCAGGCATCAGCACGATCGGCTGGCCATTGCCTGGCACCTGGATGCTGCCATTGACGGTGCCGTCTGAAACGATGTTGTGGCCATGGCGATGCACGAGAGGTGGCCCTTCCAGCCGATAACCCATGCGGTCACTGACCGCCGAGACTGCCCAGGGCGTTGAGAGGAACAGTGCGATGGCGTCCTCGGAAAACTCGTCATTCTGCGGGCCCATGATGACCCGGATCGGGGCGTCCGCACGCCTAGGCAATTCTATTCGATTTTCCGAGCCAATTGCCGCCGTTTGGGCAGGCAATTCGTCGCCAGCCTGCAAAGGACGAGGATAGGGGCTACCCATGCCCGCTCGCGCATTGACCGACAGGCTCCCGAACATCGGCGTTCCCCGAATCCCACCTTCGAGAGCGAGGTAGCTGAAACAGCCATCGCGTGTGTTACCCAGCGTGAGTGTTTCTCCCTCCTTCACGATCATCGTACTGTCGAATGCGGCCGGTCGCCCCGCGATGTCAGCGACGCGAGAAGCTCCCGCTAGCGCCAGGCGCAGCGCGCCGTCGCAGGCGGTGAATGCCGCGCCTAGCGGCCCGATCTCGACGGCGGCGGCGAACGGATCATTACCGAGCAATATATTGGCCACCGCAAGCCCGAGGGGGTCCATGGCGCCACCGGGGGCAAGACCATAGCGCTGGGAACCCGGGCGCCCGCCGTCCTGAACTGAACTCGCCGGACCAACGGTGGTAACGACAAGCCGGGTCATGACGGCACGAGATCCGCGATCCATTCGCCCTGTTCCGCAGCGCGCTCCTGCTCGGCGAAGATCTGCGCATCCACCGCTACAAAGCTCACGCGATCACCGGGCTCCAGCAAAAAAGCCGGATTGCGCTTCAACTGATAGGTGCGCACGGCGGTGCGGCCCAGTAGATGCCAGCCGCTCGGCCCCGGCAGGCACTGGATGCCGGCCTGAAGACCACCAATCGAAATCGTCCCGGCCGGCGTCAGCAGGCGAGGCTCGTGCCGTCTTGGCATCTCGAGGCGGGGATCAAGGCCACTCAGATACGACCAGCCGGGCGTGAAACCGATCATGGCCACCCGATAGTCGCCCCGCAGATGGCGGGTAACAATCTCATCGGGCGTGGTCTGCAGGGAACGAGCGACGTCCTCCAAATCGATGCCGTGCTCACCGCCGTAAACGACCGGTATCCGCCAGCGCCGCGATTGCTGCGCGGGAGGCGATGGCAGCGTGGCAAGCCCGATC
>Ga0207702_10000026_pt1 | contig 186067 bp, 177 predicted proteins | sample KBSCornC62_FD_184302 | JGI IMG/M metagenome (GOLD analysis project Ga0207702, IMG submission 184302) | Corn rhizosphere microbial communities from Kellogg Biological Station, Michigan, USA - KBS Corn C6-2 (SPAdes) (version 2) | ecosystem: Host-associated > Plants > Roots > Rhizosphere > Soil ...
GCGTCCTCCATGGCCGTGATTTTCTGTGCCGTGATGTCGGTGGCGAATTCGATGAAGCCCGTGATGTCATCGTTGTCGCCGTGAATTGGCGCATAAGTGGCGTGGACCCAGGTCGTCCCGTGCCCGGGCTTTCCAACCCGCTTGTATTGGGTGGACTGAAATTCTCCACGCTTCAAGCCAGCCCAGAGATCGCGATAGCTCGCGCTCTCGCGCGCAGCCGGACTAACGAAGATGTCGTGGGACTCTCCCCTGATCTCTTCCAGCGAATAGCCCGTTTTCTTCAACAAATTGTCGTTGGCTTTTAGAACTTTGCCATCGACGGAGAATTCGATGATCTCATGGCAGCGATCAGCGGCATCGGCCTGGGCCCGCATCCGGCGCGAAACGTCACCTTGAAAAAAATTGAGCATCGTCGCTGTCCAAAGTTCGTTTGGAAAGGTATCCCGTGGTTGTATCGTAGATAGATTACAATTTCGCAAACAAATGGTCGGTGAGCGCTCTCTGGGGGCGGCTCCCAAGAAGAGCGGCCCCCTGGAATGCCGCCGGCGCCCCCGATCGGACGTAACAGAGCGAGATACCGGTTGGCCTGAACAGGCCGAGGAAATGGGTCTTGAGGGCACCCGAGGGAACAAAGACGCGGGGGGACGACCGTAAAGCCCGTCCCCCTCTCTGCCGTCCGTTCAATTGCTCTGAAGAGCGGCGCGAGAACCCACCCGGATTTCGTGGGTTAGCCGGCGGCGTGCAGTTCGCGTTCGATCGCCGTTACAATGCGCTCGTCCGACGGCGCCATATCGGGAGAGAATCGGCCAACGACCGCACCGCTCCGGTCGATGAGGAATTTCTCGAAATTCCACAATACCTCTGGCTCCCCATTGGGCGTTATCCCGAAGCCCTGCAGCTTTTCGCGAAACACCTCGGTGCCCTGCGCCTTGGGCTCGGCCCCCGTCAGCGCCGCGTAGAGCGGGTGCTTGTTTTCGCCCGCCACCGTGATCTTGGAAAACATGGGAAAATCGACGGAATAATTCACCGAGCAAAAGCTTTGGATTTCCTCGTTGCTGCCGGGCTCCTGGCCCCGGAAATCGTTGGCCGGGAAACCCAGCACCGCAAAGCCGTCATTCTTGAAACGGGCATAGAGGCCTTGCAGCCCCTCATATTGCGGCGTCAGGCCGCATTTCGAGGCGGTGTTGACCACGAGCAGCACCTTTCCGGCGTAGTCGCCGAGGCTGCTGTCCCGTCCGTCGATCGTCTTGACCGGAATTGATTGGATGTCGGACATTTCTGAAGGCTCCCTTCCCAGAGATTGAACCATTGCGTCTGGGATTAGCCTAGGATCGGGCGAGGAGCGCTGCAAGCTTCGCCACGAAGTCTCGCCTCTGATTTCCGCAAGATCGACCACTTCCTGCGCCACGAGGCCGGTCCGTTCCGCCATCGCAGCCAAAGCGGCCATTCAGACAACGGACGTTCGCGGCTTGATCGCCAAGCGCCAGGGGCGCGCTCAAACGCAACGCTCCCTGGTCTTGTCCTGCCGACATCCTCGCTCAATCCGTCGAAAATGACCCGACCAGACGTAGGGGCCACTAACGAGACCTGTCGTAGTGGAGTTTGATGCTTTCATAGCACTCGCAGGCGGTGTCCTTCAGCGCCTCGATGTTGATGATATCGATGCGCCCCCTCGCGTACTTGATCATGCCTGCCTGCTGCAGCGTGTGCGCCACGGGGCTTACGCTTGTTCTTTGTACCCCCAGCATCTCCGCGAGGAACTCCTGCGTGAAATGCAGGCTGTCGCTTCCCGACAGGTCGCGGGCACGAAGCAGCCAGCGGCAAAGCCGGGCCTGGGTATCATGCGCTGCCATGCAGGCTACCGACTGCTGCGCCTGCGCGTAAACAATCTGCTCGTTGCGGATCAGGGCCGACATCAGACTGCGGCTTCGATAGGCGGCATCCGACAATGCATCGACATCGCACTCCATCGCATCGCCCGCGAGCTGCACAATGGCGCGGTTCAGGGATATCTTGCCATCGAGAGCCTGACCGGCGCCCACCACCCCGTCTCTGCCCACCATCGCAGCTTCCACCTGCTCGCCGGTCGACAAACCCACCACCAGCGAGACTACCGACGTCATCGGAAAATGGACGCGGTCGACCCGTTCGCCGGTATCGTAAAGGATTCGTTTGTGGTCGAGTGTGACTCGACGCAGATGTGGCGTAAGCGCTGTCAAGTCGGCCGCCGAAAGGGAGCCGAGCAGCAAATTCTGATGTGTCAAGGAGCTGTGCTCTGTTGCCGAAAGGGCGGGAGCACGAAACTCTCAGTCGCCGACGCCCGGGATTGTAGCCGGCAATCTCGGCACTAGATCACGTTTGAAGCGCGTGGTCTGCTTTCTAGCAGACTTAATGGCAGCCGATCTGTCGTTCTTTCGTCTGTCGGAAACCCGACATAAGGATAACCACGTCGGCATCGCCGTCCAGCCCATGGCAACCAACGGCGACCAAGAGAGGTGGAGCTCCCGCAAACGTGCGCCGATCTGTGAAAAGTGGAGATCCATTGATGATCGCATCAGCCGCTATCGTGGCCTTGGCCGTCGGGTCGCGGATCAGCAGACCTCGGACGGGATCAAGCTGATCCAGCAACTGGAAGCCCGAAGGCTCGCTGTACATCCCATACGGTAGATCGCCGCAATAGGCCGAAGGACCTCGCTACGCGAAGTAATCTGCTGCGCTGCGTTGCGATAGCCATAAAACGGGCCGGTGTGTCGGGCGATGGACAGACGGCTTGCCGAGGCTGATTTTAAAATTTCGACAGTACCAGACACGCGGTTAGGACCCGCGAGCAATCTCGGAGGTGCCAACATGAAAAAGCGTCGCCACTATAAACAAACGTCATCTCTTTTAGACCGTCTTGCCGTTGAAGCGGAGCGGCTGCGCGGCGAAGCCAAACTGCTTCCACCGGGTCCTGTACGTGACGAAGTTTTGCGGAAGTTGCGGCAGGCCGAGACGGCATCACACCTGACCGAATGGATAAATTCGCCTGGCCTGAGGTCGCCTAGCTGATGTTACGCCTCGCCAGGACCATAATGGACTGGATCCTTCTCGCCTCGCTGAACTGGATGCTGTGTCTTCCCGGCACGATGATCTACACGCAATTTGCGATATAGGTCCTCAGTTGGCGAGGCCGGCACGAATTAAGCTCGACGGCCCAAAATAGCTCGATGCACCAAAAGCGCTGTCTTCCTGGCACTCCCTCCCGTCAAACAACTCCCCTTCCATTTAGGTAAGGCTTCCCTTTGTTCGTGGGTGATCCTAGGTGGCAGCGATCACTCTCCCGGATTCGGATAGTCTCGCGGACGCGGCGCGAGGCGCACAAGTACGCTGCGCCAATGATCGAATTACGTACCGCTTGCGCAGATTATGACCTCCGGCTTTTCACTTAAGCGCGGAGAGTCCGGCTGCCCTGGATTTCGCTGGAGGATTCCAGCCCCCGAAATCTCCATCCCCACACAACCTTAAGCCAAGTTTAACGGGATCATGCAAAACCAGCAGAGCACCAGCGCTAGGCGAACGCTGGTGGTCTGGACAGCCCCTGTCCGGAGAAAAGCAATACGCCACGCTTCACATCGAACTCCGATCAACCGGCAAGCGATGCCGGCTGAATAATGGCTGACGGCTCATTCCAAGGCATGGACGTGTAAGGCTTGGACGTGGAAGGCTTGGACATAGAAGGCATGAACGCGGAAGGCATGGACGCGGAATATGCGGCCTCGATCGCTGATCGGGCGATCGGCGCGATGTCCCAACATGGCGTGCCGATGACGCCGCGGAATTTCGCCGTCTGGTTCAGTTACGTGCTTGGAGCGTCGCCCTCGCTGCGCCAGACCATCGATATTCTGGTCAGCAACAAGCGTAAGTTCGATCCGGCCACCAACCGGGATCTTTACCAGACCTATATCGATCCCCGTCCGTCGGACGGCGAATTGCCGGAGCAGTTGCGCGAGGTGATCTCAAGCGCGCGGCAATTCCTCGATACAGCGATCGCCGACAACCGCGACCATATCGAAGCGCTTGGCGAGGTTACCTCGCAGGTGACGAGCAATAGCGATCCCCGCTCCATCATCGAGAAGCTGGTCAGCGAGCTTTCCAGGGCTGCGTCCCGCGCCACCACGCTCGAGGGCAATCTGGCGAGCACTTCCAAGGAGCTCGACACCATCCGGCATTCGCTGAAAGAAGCCGAGGAACGCTCGAATACGGACGCGCTGACTGGCCTCGCCAATCGCCGCTCGCTCGACGAATTCCTGCGCACCGCGCAGATTGCTGCGATGGAGAAGGGTGACCCCCTCAGCGTTCTCCTGATCGACATCGATCATTTCAAGAAATTCAACGATAGCTATGGCCATCAGGTCGGCGATCAGGTGCTGCGGCTGGTGGGAAAGGTGCTGCGGGAGAGCCTGCGCGGCGTCGACCTGGCCGCCCGCTATGGCGGCGAGGAATTGATCGCTGTGTTGCCCGGCGCCGATCTCGAACTCTGCGCGACGGCGGCCGAGCGCATCCGTTGCCGGATTGCCGAGGCGCGGCTCACCCGACGCACCACCGGACAGCCAATCGCGAGCGTCACCGTTTCGATCGGGGTGGCGCAATTTCGCCTCGCCGAATCCGCCGACGCCCTGGTGGAGCGGTGCGACCGCGCGCTCTATCAGGCCAAGCGGCTGGGTCGCAATCGCACGATCACGGAACGCGAGATCGCCGAAAATGCGACGGCGGCCTGATAGCGGCCGAATTCATCTCGGATAGGCCCGGTCTTCCCGCAGCAGGATGCGAACGAAATCCGCCATGCTGGATCGGTCCTCCAGGCCGGTAATGTCCAGAACTTCAGGACGCGCGCGATAGAATCGTCGAAAGCATCGAACAATGATACGCATTTCGATCCCTCCTCAAACCGTCGTCCGATAACCGCTGGTCGGACGAACGGTTTGAAAGGAGATAAGATCTAGGTAAAGTTTTAGATAAGACTTAGCGGGTCGGATCGCGTTATGGCCCGACCCTCGGGCAGGCGTATTTTATGGTGTCCAGTGCAGGCCCAAGGCTCGGAGCCCGAAAATGGCCCTTGCCGCGAATCCGCAAAACCTCCCAAGCGTTTGGGAAAACTGGAAAGAAAAGTAGGCGGTCACAACTGGGGTACCAGCATCCGCGCTTACGGCGCGAGTTGGTCGGGATTGCTGATGGCGGGGCGATCGGTGCGGGCAGGCGTTAGATCGCTGCTGCCGCCGGCGTTCAAAAACTGTTCAAGCGCGGTCTGGATCCTCTGCTTGAGCGCTGCCGGGCCACGGTCGCTCATGTCGGTGTGCTGGGCCTCGGTGTGAATGATGTCGATGCCATCGGTCTTGGCCTGCAAATCCGTCGGCAGCACGCCTGGATCAGTCTGGAAATTCGGGTCCTTGGAGCGGAACGAGAGGATCTTGGTGCGGCCGCTCAACACAAAGGGGACTCGCAGATTGTCCAGCGTGACCACTTTGGCCACCATTTCCGGATGCTGCTTGGCGCACCACATCGAGATGTCGCCGCCATTGGAATGGCCGACCAATGTCAGATGATGGTAATCGGCATGCGGCTGGCGCTGCGTCAGCTCCTTGACCACGAACAGAATGTTGGCCTCGCCCTTTTCATATACGGCGAGGCGGCCGACATAGGGCAGGCCGACCTTGGTCACCAGCGGCGGGTCGGTCGGCAAGTCCTGCTGGATGCTCGCCACCAGATAGCCTCGGGCGGCAAAGACGTTGGCGAGGAATGAATACTCGGTGTTCTTCACCGTGTTGCCATTGCTGATGATCGCCACCGGCAAGGTGGTCAGCCCGGCGTTCGCCTTCATCTCGTAATCATAGCGAACGGCCAGGTCGACCGAGACCGGCCGCTGCCGGGCGGTGTCGAACAATTCCAGCGTCTCGTGCCGGATGCCCCATTTGCTGACCGAGAAATAGAAGGCGCCGGCAATCGCGCAGAGGCAGGCAAAAATGGCAATTGCCCTTTTCATGGCGTTTATCCCGTCCCTCGCACCAGTTGCTTTTGTTTCCATAGATGGGGTCGGATCGCGGAAGAACCGAGGCAATCGCGGGCCGTTGACGGATTAAATCCAGGAAAGGTTGCCCGGTTCCGCCCAAAAACCGTCGATTTTGGGGAAATCCTGCATTCACGGGAAGTTCTGGTATTGGGCGGTCACCCCATCCGCAGGGAAAGGCCGGTAGCGGCTTCCAGCTCAGTGAGCGCCTGGGCGGCGCTGGTCACCTTGATCGTGGTCATGCCCATCTCGCGGGCGGGCTTCAAATTGACCCCGAGGTCGTCCAGATAGACGCAATCCTTCGGGTCGACGCCGAGCGCCTCGACCATCATGCGATAGATACGCGGGTCGGGCTTGCGCAATCCGATCTTGGCGGACTCGATCACATGGTCGAACAGCGCCATCACCTCGGCAATGTAAAGCGACCGGCCGTCGCGTCCGCGGATGGCGTTCTTCGGCAGATTGTTGGTGATGCAGCCGGTCTTGCAGCGCGCCTTGATGCGCCGCAGCGCCTCCACCATCTCGGGGCGGATTTCGCCACCCAGCAGAGGCAGCACGTCGCTTCCGCGCACCTCCGCGCCAAGTGCCAGCGTTTCCGCCGCGAACAGCCGGTCGAAGGTCTCTGCGTCGATCTCGGCGCGCTCGAATTTCGCCCAGGCGTTTTCCAGGTGGTTGGCCGCATTGGTGCGCCGGATGATATCGACGGGCAGCCCGCGTTCGTTCTCGAAACGGCTGAACGCTTCGAACGGCGAGGAGGTGATGACCCCGCCGAAGTCCCAGATCACTGCCTCGATCATGCTCGCTCCGTGCCGCGCTCGACGGGTTTTTCCCGTCCATCTCAGGGGCGGACAATCCACAGATCGGGTGATGATGCAATGGCAAGGGCGAGGGAAGACGCTAGCCAGCCGTTGGCGGAGGAAGAAAGGCCCGGCGTTGAAGCGCCGGGCCTTTGTGTTTCCGTCTGCGGTTTGATCGGATCCGTGCCGCAGTTCCAGCTTCGGTGAACGGCGATCAGCCCACCGCCTTCAGCGGCGCGCGGGTGATCTGGTTGAATGGTGTCTTGACGGTCGGGTCGGTGTCGCGCGGCAGGCCGAGCACGCGTTCGGCGATGCTGTTCTTCAGGATTTCCTGGGTGCCGACGCCGAGCGTGGCCGCCGGACCGAACCAGTAAGAATAGTCCCAGCTGCTGAAGCGGCCATAGTTCTTTTTCACCAGCGGCAGCGTGTCCTCACCAACGACCAGGCCGGCCGGCCCCTGGACGCGCTTGGCGAGATCCGACATGCGCTGGCCATGCGGGGAAGCGACCATCTTGCCGAGATTGGCCTCAAGGCCCGGCGGCTTGCCGTTGATGCGGTTGGAGAGGTTGCGATAGGTCAGGAGCCGCAGCAATTCGCCTTCGATATAAAGCTTGGCGGCTTCATCGCGAACCACCGGATCCCTGATCTTGTCGCTCTCGATGAGGCCCAGCACCAGTTCGCGTGCGGTCGGACCGCCGCCCCAGACCGCGCCCGGCTTGGTCATGCCCATGCGCTCGGTCTGCAACTGCTCCATCACGATCTTCCAGCCGTCGCCTTCCTTGCCGAGCAGGCGGCTCGCCGGCACTTTCACGTCGGTGAGGAACACCTCGTTATATTCCGGTTCGTTGCCGGTCATGTCCATGATCGGACGAACATCCACGCCGGGTGTTTTCATGTCGAGCAGGAAGATCGACAGCCCCTTGTGCTTCGGCACGGAGGCGTCGGTGCGGACGATGACCACGCCGATCTGCGCCCGGTCGGCGAGCGAATTCCAGATCTTCTGGCCGTTGATTATGTAGTGGTCGCCCTCGCGGCGGGCGGTGGTGCGCAGCGAGCCCAGATCCGAACCGCCGGAGGGCTCGCTGAACAGCATGCACCATTTGTCTTCAAGCGCGAGCGCGCGCGGTAAAAGCTCCTGACGCTGCTGTTCGGTGCCGTGGGTCAACAGCGACTGGCCGCACTGGTTCAGCGCCACCGCATTGACGCGGAGCGGATGCAGGATGCCGGCCCGCTCGATCTCCTGATCGATGACGAGCTGCAGTTCCGGATCGGCGGACAGCCCCCAGGGCGGCGGCCAGTTCGGGGTGACATAGCCCTGCTTGGCCATCGCCGCGTAGGTCGGCTTCGGATTGGCCTCGAACCATCGGCGAACCTTGACGCGGCGGGGATCGTCTTCAGCGGGCAGGTTGAAATCCATGATCGTTTCCTGTTGGCCCGCTTTTTTGGGCCGCTTGGGCCAGATGGCGGCTGTTTTCGGCCGATGTCCGGCATCATGTGAAATCGCAGGGGAAACTCAAGCTTTTTTCCCGCATGCCCGTTCCGCGCGCTGGCATAGGCAAGGGTTCGAGGTCCGCGTTCAAAATGGCCTTAGGTAAAAGCCACCTCGATCCGCTTGTCGGATCGCGTGGTCATGCGGCACGCCCGCGAAAAGCCGTCGCTCGCAATCGACAGCTTGAATTGCTCAGGCATGTCGGCCATCGAGACCACGTCGAGTACCGCAGCGGTTTCGGACAGCGCACGCACCGTGCAATCGAAGGTCGAGCGCCCGGCGTTGAAGGTGATTTGCCCGGCCTTGAACACACGCCGCGGAAGCGGCGCAATCGCCGGCGCCGTCTCGATCCATGCCAGCACCTGGTTACGACCGTTGTCCTTGGCCGAATACATCGCCAGATCGGCGCGCTCGAGCATGGTGTCGAAAGGCAGTCCGCGGGAGAAATCCACCGCGCCGAAGCTGGCGGTCACGCTGACCGGACCGCACGGACTTTCGATCACGAGCCCGGCAATCGCCTGACGCATTTTCTCCAGCACCGCCATGCCGTCCGAGAGACGGGTGTGCGGCAGCAAGATACCGAATTCCTCGCCACCAAGCCTGCCGATAATGTCGGAGGTCCGCAGGATTGATTGGCAGGTCTCGGTCACTTTTGCCAGCAAGAGATCGCCGACGCCGTGGCAAAATTGTCGTTCACCGACTTGAAGTGGTCGATGTCCAACAGTGCGCAGGTCAGCTTGTGGCCGTGCCGATCGGCCAGCATTCTCAGTCGCTCTCCTTCGCCGCGGAAGGCGCGGCGAGACAGCGCGCCGGTAAGGCTGTCGCGCATGCTGAGATTGCGCAGCATGAGTTCGTCCACGGCGATCGCCGCGATATCCCGCAGCATGTCGACGTCGCGTTCGTCGAACGCGCGGGGTTTGGTGTCCATCACGCAAAGCGTTCCGACGTTCACGCCGGAAACTTTCAACTGGGCGCCGGCATAGAAGCGGAGGAACGGCTTTCCGAGGACGAAAACGTTATCGGCAAAACGCGGATCGAGTTGCGTGTCCCTAACGATGAGCGGATGGATTTCTCCAATCGCGTAATTGCAGAATGCGGGGCGACGGTCGGTTTCGCAATCCTCCATGCCTTCCGCTGCCTTGAACCATTGCCGGTGGCCGTCAATGAAGGTCAGCGTGGACATCGGAACGTCGAAAATCTTCCGGCACAATCCGGTAAGGCGGTCGAAAGCGAGCTCGCGTGGCGTGTCGAGAATGTCCAGCTCCGCCAGCACTTCCAGGCGGCGTGCGTCGTCATGCTGAGAAATCGTCATGGGCAACTCTCCGCTGGTCCACTCTAAGGAGTGTCCAGGGGTGATTTACCCAAAAGAGGTTGGATGATCCCTTAATAACACCTGCTCCCTCGCCAACGCGGGGGGCCGGCTCGATGCCCGCCATTTTTGTTCCTCAGCGTGACCCGAAAACGCACGAAACTTTGACATTTTTGGCCACAATCCGGATCGACCATCCACGCATGAAAGCACTGGCGGTCATTTCGATTCTCGCATTGCTGACGATCTCGGGCGCGGCCTACACGGACGCGGTGCTGACGAGTTCGCAGCCGACGCATGCGGCCAACTGAATCGCTCGCCAGCCGGTCTTTCAAGAGTTTGTTGCGTTGCAGCGTGTGAATGCAATTCGACGGGGGACAGGATGCTTTCGCTGGATCAATTCTTGAGGTTCATCAGCGTGCCGGCCGTGTTGACGGCCTTTTTGCTGGCGTCGCAAATCTCTGAGCGGATCGCTGCGCCCTGACGCAAGTCACACGCAGCCAACGCGACTTGCAAGGGTGATGGCTTGCAAGGGCAGTGACCAGCTAAGGTAACGACTTGCCGGTCTGATAACTTGCCGGCGTGGTAACTTGCCGGCGTGGTAAAGAAACGCCTTTCGCGATCGTAATTCTTTTCCGGAAAACTACCGGCTTCTGTCTCATGACAGCACGGGTGATGCTTGCTTGGCATCTACCGCGACAGGCTTAGCGTTCCGCTTAACCTCAGGTTGAGCTTCTTTTGTAACCCGGGTGTAGCGGAATTGGGCATAGGGTCTGCCGAAATCGGAGGCCTGTATGCCGGATACGGAGATCCATTCGCGGATGTTTGCCGCCTTGAGCGCCGCAAGCGAGGCGATCCTGCGCACGACCGCCGAGTCGGAGCTGCTTCAACGGGTTTGTGACGCAGCGGTCGCGTCTGGCGAATTCCTGTTCGTCGCAGCGCTCCGTCTGGAGGACGGAAATACCCTGCACTTTGCCGCCGCGGCGGGCGTGGATCTCGAAAGCGCCCGGCCGGTTAAACTAGCGGATGACTACGCCGGGAAAGGCGAGGGGCTCTCCGCGCTCGCCGCGCGTACTGACCAATTCGTTGTCAGCAATGATTATGCGAGCGATCCGCGTTTTGTGCGCCTCGATGGTTTTCCCCAAACAGGTGCCATCCGCTCGGCGGCCGCGGTCCCGCTTCACAAACGGGGCGCATGTGTGGGCGTGCTGCTGTTCGCTGTCGGTCACCCGGACGGATTTGACCAGGGCTCCATTGAATTGCTCAGCCGCATGGCGGCCAATCTCGCCTTCGTGCTTGATAATTTTGAACGCGATGCGGAGCGCCGTTCGGCCGAACAAAATAACGAACGGCTGACACGGATGTTCGAGGCGCTGAGCGAAACCAACGAAGCGATCATGCGTGCGCACACGCGCGAAGAGCTGTGCGTGCGGGTGTGCAATGCCGCCATTCTCGGCGGTACGTTTGAAGGAACGGCGATCGCTTTGCTCGATCCCGATTGCCGCACGCTGCGCGGGGTTGCCGGTGCCGGGCCCTACCGCGAGACTGCATTGAAGCTTGTCATTCCGATCGATTTTTCGTCCCCGATTAATCATTCGCTGAGCGAGATTGCCCTGAAGTCCAGGGAGCCCATCATCAGCAACGACCTGCCGAACGATCCGCGGTCCGAGATCACCCAGCAACTCGTCCGTAACTCCATGGCGGCTGCGATCTATCCGCTTTTTGCCCGGGGTGAGATCGTAGGAATGCTGATGTGGCATTCATTCACCAAGGGGGTGTTCACGCCTGAACTGATCCCGCTGCTGAAGCGGATGGCCGATAATCTGTCATTTGCGCTGGAGAATTTCGAGCGCGCCGACGAGAAGAAACGCGCCGAGGAGCGCATCAATTATCTGGCCACCCATGACGGCCTGACCGGGCTGCCGAACCGGGGGATGTTCAACCAGTTGTTGCAGTCGTCGATTGCGACCTCGCGCCGGCATGATCGCAAATTCGCTTTGCTTTATCTCGACCTCGACCGCTTCAAGATCATCAACGATACGCTCGGCCATGCCGATGGCGATACGCTGCTGGTGGAGATGAGCCGGCGCTTCAAGGAGACGGTGCGTGAGAGCGACGTCGTCGCAAGGCTTGGCGGCGATGAGTTTGTCGTTCTGCTGCACGAGGTCGATGACGACAAGCAGGTGGCAGCGGTGGCGCGAAAGCTGCTGTCGGCTGCCATCAAACCGGTCAATCTTCGCGGCCATGATTGCCGGGTCACCGCCAGCATCGGCGTGGCGACGTTCCCCGCCGATGGCGAGGACGAGCAGACCCTGACCAAGAATGCCGACATGGCGATGTATCTTGCCAAGAACGAGGGCAAGAACGATGTCCGCTTCTACAGCCGGCAGATGAAGGCGCCCTCCACCGAACGGCTGATGCTGGAAGTCAGCCTTCAGCGCGCCATTGAGCGCCAGGAATTCGTCATCCACTACCAACCCAAGCGCGATCTGCGCGACGGCAGTATCACCGGGGTGGAGGCGCTGTTGCGCTGGCAGCATCCCGATCTGGGTCTTCTGGCGCCCAATCAGTTCATTCCGCTGGCGGAGGAAACCGGGCTGATCATCCCGATCGGTCAATGGGTGCTGCGCGAGGCCTGCCGGCAGAACATGGCCTGGCAGAAGCAGGGTTTGCCGCCGATGTCGATGGCGGTCAACCTGTCACCCCGCCAGTTTGCCGATGAGGGATTGCTGGCGTCGATCGATGCGGTGCTGGCGGAGACCGGTATGGCGCCCGATCTCCTGCAACTGGAGATCACCGAGAGCATGGTGATGCAGAATCTGGAGCATTCGATCGTGATTCTCAAGGCCATCAAGTCGCGTGGCGTGCATCTGGCGATCGACGATTTCGGCACCGGCTATTCGTCGATGTCGCTGATCAAGTGCTTCCCCGTGGATACGCTGAAGATCGACCGCTCGTTCGTGCGCGATCTGCCGCATTCCGAGGACAAGGCCATTGCCGACGCCATCATCGGCCTCGGCCGGGCGCTTGGCCTGAAGATCATCGCCGAAGGCGTGGAGACCGCCGAGCAGGAGACGTTCCTGCGCGAACATTCCTGCGACGAAATGCAGGGCTTTCTGTTCAGTCGCGCTGTTCCGGCCGAACAAATTGCCGATCTGTTCAGGCTGCCGGACGTTTCCGCCCCGAACCTGCAGCCCGAGGCGACGATCACGTCAACGCTCGCCAGGCCGCACAAGCCTGCGGCGAGTAGCCGACAGGGTCGATGACCGGCCTGAACGACTGCCTTGTTAGCTCGCTTCGGGTGCGCCGGTAGCTCGCTTCAGGTGCGCCGGGAAGCGGCAATCGAAAAGCTGTCTGCTTGGTTGACGAACGATCTCCGACCCCCCGCGGATTTTCGATTTCTTTTCCGGAAAACTACGGGCTTTCGTCCCACAGTTGCACGGGTTCCCGCTTGCCGGTGTGTGATGTCAATTCCTTAACTCGGAGTTGATCCTGTTTCGTAACCCCGCTGTAGCGGCGGAACGCTAAAGTCCGCTTGTAGCCGGGAGACCCCCTATGCCGATGTCGTCCCATTCGCAGTTATTCGACGCGCTCAACGCGGTGAACGAGGCTGTTTTGCGAACAGTCGCGGAGGCAGATCTCTTCCAGAAGCTCTGCGACACCGCTTTCGGCAGCGGCGAATTTCTTTACACCGGCGCGCTCCGCGTCGATCCAGACAGCCGTATGCGTTTCGTCGCGCTCGCTGGCTTGAAGCTGGGGGATGACGAGTCCCTCCGCCTCCCCGACAGCGCCTCGGAAAAAGGGGATGGTCTTTCCTCGATTGCAGTGAGAACGGGCAAGCCGGCGATCGCCAATGACTACGCGCATAGCAGCCTGTTTCACCGGCCGGCCGCGTTCTCTTGGATCGGCAACATCGAATCGGCAGCCGCCGTTCCGGTGTTGCGGCGCGGAAAATGTATCGGCGTGTTGATGTTCACCGTTGGGCGACCCAATGCCTTCGACCCGGAGATCGCCGGCCTGCTGGAGCGGATGACCGAAAACCTCAGCTTCGTGCTTGATAATTTCGCTGACAATGCGGAGCGCCGCGTGGCCGAGCAGAAGAACGAGCGGCTGACGCGGATGTTCGAGGCGCTGAGCGCAACCAACGAGGCGATCATGCGCGCGCATACGCGCGAGGAGCTGTGCGACCGGGTATGCAACGCCGCCATTCTCGGCGGCACCTTCGAAGGAACGGCGATCCTCTCGCTGGATTCCGACCGCCGCTTGCTGCGCGCGGCTGCTGCCGCCGGGCCATCGCGCCAACTCGCCATGGGGGTGGTGATCCCCGTGGATTTCTCATCGCCGGTCAGTCATTCTCTGAGCGAAATCGCGCTAAAGACCAAAGAGCCCATCATCAGCAACGATGTACAAAACGATCTTCGGGCGGAGGTTTCCCAGCACGCTGTCCGGGACACCAAGTCGCAGGCGATCGCAGTCTATCCGCTACTGGTTCGTGGTGAGGCCGTTGGGGAGCTGATATTCCAGTCCATCAGTGCCGGAATATTCACCTCTGAGCTCATTCCGCTGTTGCAGCGGATGGCTGATAATCTGTCATTTGCGCTGGAGAACTTCGAGCGCGCCGACGAGAAGAAACGCGCCGAGGAGCGCATCAATTATCTGGCCACCCATGACGGCCTGACCGGGCTGCCGAACCGGGGGATGTTCAACCAGTTGTTGCAGTCGGCGATCGCGACCTCACGCCGGCATGATCGCAAATTCGCTATGCTTTATCTCGACCTCGACCGCTTCAAGATCATCAACGATACGCTCGGCCATGCCGATGGCGATACGCTGCTGGTGGAGATGAGCCGGCGCTTCAAGGAGACGGTGCGTGAGAGCGACGTCGTCGCAAGGCTTGGCGGCGATGAGTTTGTCGTTCTGCTGCACGAGGTCGATGACGAGAAGCAGGTGGCCGCTGTGGCGCGAAAGCTGCTGTCGGCCGCTATCAAGCCGCTCAATCTCCGCGGTCATGAGTGCCGGGTTACCGCCAGCATCGGCGTGGCGATATTTCCCGCCGACGGCGAGGACGAGCAGACCCTGACCAAGAATGCCGACATGGCGATGTATCTTGCCAAGAACGAGGGCAAGAACGATGTCCGCTTTTATACCAAGCAAATGAAGGGACCTTCCACCGAACGGCTGATGCTCGAAATCAGCATGCAACGGGCGATCGAGCGCCAGGAGCTGGTGATTCATTACCAGCCCAAGCGCGATCTGCGCGACGGCTGTATCACCGGGGTGGAGGCGCTGTTGCGCTGGCAGCATCCCGATCTGGGTCTTCTGGCGCCCAATCAGTTCATTCCGCTGGCGGAGGAAACCGGGCTGATCATTCCGATCGGGAAGTGGGTGCTGCGCGAGGCCTGTCGGCAGAACATGGCCTGGCAGAAGCAGGGTTTGCCGCCGATGTCGATGGCGGTCAATCTGTCACCGCGCCAGTTCACCGATGAAGGACTTCTTTCCACCATCGATCAGGTCCTGGCGGAGACCGGAATGGCGCCGCATCTCCTGCAGCTCGAGATCACCGAGAGCATGGTGATGCAGGATATCGAGCGTTCCATTGCGGTTCTCAACGCAATCAAATCGCGTGGCGTCCAACTGGCGGTCGACGATTTCGGCACCGGCTATTCCTCCATGGCGCTGATCAAGCGCTTCCCCGTGGACACGCTGAAGATCGACCGCTCGTTCGTGCGCGACCTGCCGCAGGATTCCGAGGACAAGGCCATTGCCGACGCCATCATCGGCCTCGGCCGGGCGCTCGGCCTGAAGATCATTGCCGAGGGCGTGGAAACCAATGAGCAGGAGACGTTCCTGCGCGACCACTCCTGCGACGAAATGCAGGGCTTTCTGTTCAGTCGCGCGGTCGAGCCTGAGCAGATCGTCGACCTGCTGCGGTTACCGCGGGTTGCCGCGCCGGCGCTGCAGCCGGTTTCCCCTGTCCCCACGAGGGCGACCCCCGACGTTCATGGATCGCCGACAAAGGCGCCACGGCCGCGACGTCAGCGCGCCTGATGTGCGTTTCCTGAATCTTCATCGCTACTGCGCGGCGTCCGGAGTGATCGTCAGGAGACTCGCCAACCTCCTAGCTGCGGTGATCCGGATAGGATGGCGGAGTTCGGTTGTCATTACCGTCACGTTTGTTCGCTTCGTGGCGGCCGATGATGCAGCCGGCCACCGCGCCGATCTTGCCGTGACCGGCCATGTGCCCGGCGATGCCACCGACGATGGCGCCCTTGATGCAGCCCTTGGCTTCGGCTGACACCGGCGACAGCGCAAGGCCGATCAGGGCGGTGAATAGAATCGAAGCCTTCATGACGGCGCTCCGCTGATTTGATGGCGCTATAACCGTTGGACGCGGCCCTGGTTCCGGGGAAACCATCAGACGCCGTCGCCAACCGGGGCCCAACCGATAACATCTGCGCGTGCGACATTGCGCCTTGGCCCACGCACTTTCCGGTCTGAAGCCAAATCATGCTATGCGGAAAGCTAAAAAGATTGGCGGACTGAATCGATGGAACGGGCGAGACGGGCGAGCGGGAGCAGGCGCGCGATGTTGCCGAACGGGGAAGTCGCCGGAGAGGAAATGCGCGATCTCCGGCTCGATGCCTGCCGCGGCCTGGCGCTATGGTTCATCTTCCTCGATCACGTGCCGGACAATGATTTTGCCTGGCTCACCTTGCGCAACTACGGCTTTTCCGACACCACCGAAGTTTTCTTCTTCGTCTCCGGCTTCACCTGCATGCTGGCCTATGGCCGGGCGCTGCAAGGCGAGGGATGGGCGGCCACCGTCGCGCGGGCCGGCCGGCGCGCGCTGGAAATATATGCGGCCTTCCTGCTGACGCTAATGGCCTATGTGGCGGCGGTACATCTGGCCGGCGGCGGCCGCTTCCTTGACGATACCAACACCGCCGTTTTCCTGCAGCGGCCGGCCGAAGCCATCCTTCGCGCCGGAATGATGCAGTACACGCCGGTCAATACCGATGTGCTGACGACCTTTGTGCTGATGCATCTGCTTTTTCCGCTCGTGCTCTGGCTTATGCTGCGAAGTGCGGCACTCGCGCTTTCCCTCTCCCTGTTGCTTTATCTTGGCGTGCAGGTTTTCTCCTGGAACCTGCCGGCCTGGCCTGACAATAGCTGGTTCTTCAATCCGCTGGCCTGGCAGGTGCTGTTTGTGTTCGGCGCCTGGGTAGCGCAAGCCAAAACCGGCTGGATGCGCCTGCGCGGGTGGACGCGATCCTGGCCCGTGCTCGCTCTGGCGCTCGGGTATCTCGCCTTCAGCCTTGCGGTCGTCCTGAGCTGGCACTTCGATGCGCTGGGCGGCTGGATGCCGGAGGGGCTGTCGAAACTGATCTATCCGATCGACAAGAGCAACCTTTCGCCGCTGCGGCTTCTGCATTTCCTTGCGCTTGCAATCATCGTCGCGCGCTTCGTGCCCCGCGCGTGGCGCGGCCATAGCACCTGGCTGTCGCGCGCAATCATCCGCTGCGGCGAACATTCGCTGCCGATCTACTGCCTCGGGGTGCTGCTTTCCTTTGCCGCGCAGGTGGTGCTCACCCGGTTTGGCGGCGGGCTGGCGATCGAAGCGGTGATCAGCGTGCTCGGTATTGGCGTGATGATTGCCGTGGCGACGGTCCTGAACAGCGCGGCGAAGCTCGATCATCACGGCCCGAAGTTGTTCTGACGCGATTTCGCCTCGTTGCGACGCGGGAACCGTTCTGCGTGGGTTCGCCAAGGGGGGAACGGCAGGGTGCGAGGCGGATTATCCCTGATCCATCTCTTCGCGGAGTGATCGATGAAACGTCTCACCATGATCCTGTCGGCGGCCATGATCGGCGTCGCCTCGGCGGCCGTTGCGGCCGATGATTCCACCAGCAAGGGCGGCGGGCCGAGCGGCCCCGGCGCCGTGACCGGCGATCCCGCTGCCAGTTCGCAAAATGCGGACCATGACACCACAGGCAGGGGCTACACCCGAAGCGGCAGCGGCATGTCGAGTTCCGGCGGCCGTGATGACAATGGCGATCAGGGCCGGGACGCCATGCCCGAGAGCAACAAGAACGTCCGGCCGCATGAGCCCGGCCCGTCGCGGCATTAGAGCCCGTTCGGTTCTCACTAGAATAAGTCTTCAGGATTCCGGGTTCGCGCTTTCGCGCGCCCCGGAATGACAAGAGATAGACGCAGCGCTACGGGGCACCGGGCAAAATCGCGCCCTTCAAAAAATCGCGCGGAATCACCTCGGCCCCGCACCAGCCGCGTGTCCCAGACGCGCTGCGCGGCATCCGGGCACGAGTGCCGCGCTCCATCCCGGGCGCGGGTCTCGACACTTCAGGCCTTCTGCACGAACTCTCCTCAGGTCCTCCTCTTCCCTCTCATCAAAAGCGCAAGGCGCCGACCGAACCTTGCGCCCATCGCGATTCCGACGCGCGTTCGATTTCGCTGCGCCGTTCAAGTGGGATCGCGGGCGGTCCAAGGGCGCAAGCGGATGCAGGAAGGGGACGATCTCGATGCTGAAACTCAATGAGACCGGACTGATGTTCGGGGCTAGCCATGCCGTTCTCAGCGGCCTCACTTTGCTGGTGGTCGGCCTGCAGTCAACGAGGCCGCTCGAGCTTCCGTTCTTTGGCGATGTGGTGTTCTACGCCATGGTGCTGATCTATCTGGCGCTGAATTCCTGGCTGGTGCTGCTCGGCCCGCTCTTGCCGCTGGTCTTCCATTCGCTGCATGGCGCGAGCGGCATTCTGCTGGTGATGGCCACCGGTTTCGTGGTGTTCTATCTCCTCGGCATGTTTGTGGGCGCGGTCTGGCGGCTGTCGCGCAATGTGCTTTTCGGCGAGACGTATTTCCCGGACGATGGCCCACTTCGTATGCTCTTGCGATAGTCTTTGGATCGCGCGGCGCGCGTCGCCGCGGTTTGACACGTCGGGCAAATCAGCGGCAGGAAGATAGCCTTGCGGGTGACAGACACGGACGGCAGCGGCGCTGATTTGCAGACCAAGGTGAGGCATCGACGCGCGCCCGCTAACCGCCTCTGCACGAATTCTCCTCAAATCGTCCTCCGGCTGTGCGTGGAAAGCGCAGGCTTCATGGTCATGCCGATGCGATGATTGGCGTCACACGCTTCCAATCGTCTTCGCGAGGGCGAAATGAGACTGAATCGGACAGGGCGAAAATTTACAGTGTTTTACGTGGCGGTGACATTGACGATCTTTGTCGGCCTAGAGTTGGACCGGATACCCCTTACATTTGTACACGTTTTGGCTACGAAGGTCTTTGTGATGCTAGCCCTTCTCTGGTGGGCGCTGAATCATTGGGTATTTGTTTTGACAAGACTGTCAGGGCAAATTCTAGGTGTCGAGACGCTGACCAGAGTGCTGGCTTCTGAATACACGTTTTTGACGACCATCCCGATCGGAGCGCCGCTCTACTTCTGCCTCGGCTGGATATGCGGAGCGATGGCGGACTTGCTGCGACTCCGCTTTTTCCCGGATCCGCCACCGCCCCGAGGCGATGCTCCGCCCGGCTGGCAGCCACGTTGATGGAGATGGTCATGACTGAAAGTCAAATTGGAGTGACAGACACCAACCGACTCCGGATCATGGTGGCGGCATTTGCCGGTGCTTGTAACCTTGCCATGGTGGGTGCTTTGTGCGTTTCTGGCGATTCGCTGGAGACTGGCGCGCCCGAAAGAAGACCAGAGATTAGCGGAGAGGAGCTACCGGATGGTATGAGCTCTGAGCTATTCGTAGAGGCCTGTCGGATAATCTACCGTTGGGAAGATCAAGGCGAGGCAGCGTCAGAGCTAGCCTTTGACTTGTTTCATCTTTTTAACGGATGCAAAATTGCTAAACCATTGTGAGTCTTGGGTAATCTCTGCAATATCCTCTTTTGAGAGGCCCCAATTTTGCCTCGCCAGCTGTTCCATGTATCCGATGGAGAAGAGTTTTAAGGCCTCGCGCATCCGCACACCTAATTCAATCCGAGAAAATGATTGAACTCCTCCTTCGGTTTGCCAAGACGGTAACTCGTCATCAACAGTTTCAGCGCTTGTGCGACTTATGAGCACTTGCGAAACTGGTAGTGGAGGGCAGTGCATCTGCGTACATGCAAATAACAAATCGAAATAAGAGAATGAGACTCGAACGCAGTCGAAGGGTGGGGGAAGCAAAATATCGCCAACTTCCTTGCCAAGGGCCACGAGGCAAAAAATCGGCGAGAAAAAGAAATCAACTTCTCCAACCGAAATCTGTCGATCTTTGGTGTTTGAACTTGGCGAGTAGATTGCATCTTTCATACTTAGAGGACGTTCGTAGAAGAACGGCCATATAAACCCCTCAGGTCCTGGTTTGATTAGGGCTGAATTCTTGATCTTTCGGTTATCCGCCAGATGAACAAGCTGCTTAATAAGGTGTCCATCACTATTGGGGCTAACGTGAATGGAAAATTTGGTGGCCAAGTGATCCAATCTTGGCCCCGTATTCGCGTTAATAAACTTCGTTCCGCTTTTTGGCATCACGATCAGATCGCCATTCGATCTTTCGCGAACAGACACTATCTGGCGGCTTTCGCCTTCAAATTGAAAGTTAAAGCGCGTTTTAACTGCCATGGCCAAACAATCTGATCACTCGCCACCGCAGGGACTTGAACTTCACGAGGACGCTTGGGCTCGCTTTGAAAAAGCGGCCCGCGTTGCGGCAAACAGTTCGCCTCAACATCGGACATCAAAGCCTAAAAGCAAGAGAAGCGCGAGTCCTAAGTCTCGCGCTTCCTCTTCCAAGCCAAAAAGCGCTTAGCTTGTCGCCTAATTCGGCGCGGCATTACTTTTGCTGTGAGGCCGTCGATAGGTTAGGCGCTTGCCCTTAATGCCGACCGCGAGCTTGGCGGCGCGGTCTTCGTCGTTAAAGCCAAGGGCGACACGGTTTGAATAACGGAAGTCGAACTCGGCAAGGTAACGGTGCAGGTGCTTTTCAGCGCAATGCTGATAGACGCCTTTCATACCGCGTTTGAAGATCGAATAGTAACCTTCAACGGTGTTGGTCGAGATCACGCGCTCGCCTTCGTAACGTGCGTATTCGTCCCTGCTTTGGTTCTGTTGCTTTTGACCGTGGAGCCCCCGGACATTCTGGTCGAGCGGGTGCGCGAGCGCATCTGGGGCGCGGGCGATGATCGCTAGGTGCTTTGAGCTATCCTGCGGAACAGCAGCGCATCCCGTAGCGCGTCGAAGACGCGCGTGCACGCGCTTACGGCGTGCTGCGCGGCATCCGGGGTACAAGCGGGCTGAGAATCGTTGTGTCCCAGACGCGCCGCCATGCACAGCATGGCCCCGCAGAGCCGGTACCCAAGTCCATGTCTAAGTCCATGCCTCGTCAATGTCCGGACTTAACCGACGCGAAATAGCTCCTTTGAGAATCTCCCGAACCACCCGGCGCGCGCGAACGCGCCGGCGCGGCCGGCCGAAAAAGGCCAGCGCCGCAAGCGGCCCCCTCGCACCCGTTCTGTCACTCCTGCAGACCGCTGTGCGCCTCTTGAAAAGAGAGAGCAGGGGATAAGGGTTCGCGCCCCCAAATGATCGCAAGGCTTTGCGATTATGCCGCGATGGGTTTTGTTGCTTCTGTCCGCGCGAAAACAGCGCGCCGACCGAAGAGCGCATCGCTTCGTGCTGCGCGGCGTCCGCGCGAAGTCTCTAGGAGATTCAGGGTTCGAGGCTGGCGCCTCGTCCCGGAATGACCCGCGAAGAGGCGGTCTGCCTCCTTACACGCCATCATCAGGTGAACCTCCATATCCCATGCCCAAAGCCCTCACTGAAATCCGCTCGCTGGCGCGCAGCCACACCCGCACCGCGATCAACGTGCTGGTCGGCGTGATGCGCAGCGAGGACGCCACGCCCGCCGCGCGCGTCGCCGCCGCCAACGCCATCCTCGATCGCGGCTGGGGCAAGGCCACCCAGCCGATGGAGGGAGACGGCGCCCTTGAACTGATCCATCGCATCGAGCGCATCATTGTCCACCCTGAAAATCCCGACAGCCAAAATCTTTGAGCCGCTGCTCGCGCCCGCCCGTTACAAGGGCATCTATGGTGGGCGCGGCTCGGGAAAATCGCATTTCTTTGGCGAGCTTCTGGTCGAAACCTGTCAGGCCGAGCGCGGCACGCTCGCGGTCTGCATCCGCGAGGCGCAGCGGACGCTCACGCATTCTTCCAAGCGGCTGATCGAGGACAAGATCGCGCAACTTGGATTGGCGCGTGGCTTCAAGGTGTTCAGCGACAAGATCGAAACGCCGGGCGACGGCTTGATCATCTTCCGGGGGCTTCAGGACCACACGGCCGAGTCGATCAAGAGTCTGGAAGGCTTCCGCATCGCCTGGATCGACGAGGCGCAGACGCTTTCGGCGCGCTCGCTCTCGCTGCTTCGCCCGACCATTCGCGCGCCGCATTCCGAGCTCTGGGCCAGTTGGAATCCACGGCGAAAAAGCGATGCCATCGATGACTTCTTTCGCGCGCGAAAGCCTGATGGCGCGATCCTGGTGCGGGCGAACTGGCGCGACAATCCCTGGTTTCCGCATGTGCTCGACGAAGAGCGGCGGCTGGAGCAGAAGCTCTATCCGGATCGCTACCAGCACATCTGGGAGGGCGACTATGTCCGCGCCTTCGAGGGCGCCTATTTCGCCGAGCTGTTGTCAAAGGCGCGAAGCGAGGGACGCATCGGCAAAGTGGCGGCCGATCCGCTGCTGCCGCTCCGCGCCTTCATCGATATCGGCGGCGCGGGAGCCACAGCCGATGCCTTCACCATCTGGATCGTGCAATGGGTGGGGCAGGAGATCCGCGTCTTGGATTATCACGAGGCCTCGGGCCAGGTGCTGGCGTTCCACACCCATTGGCTGCGCGCGCGCGGCTATGGCGAAGCCATCATCACGTTGCCGCATGATGGCGTGAATACCGATGCCATCCACGGCAAGCGCTATGCCGATCATTTGCGCGATGCCGGCTTCAACGTCGCCCCGCCGGTGAAGAACCAGGGAAGGGGCGCGGCGATGATGCGGATCGAGGCGCTGCGCCGGCTCTCACCGCAGCTCTGGTTCAACGAGGCCACCACGGAAGGGGGGCTCGACGCGCTCGGTTTCTACCATGAGCGAAAGGACGAGGCGCGTGGCATTGGCTTGGGGCCGGAGCATGACTGGTCCTCTCATGCGGCCGACGCCCTTGGATTAATGGCGATCTGCTACGAGGCGCCCGAACGCTCCGCCGGCTTCAACCGGGCGCTGGTCTATCCGGAGCGGGGGTGGCGGTGAGGTCTAGAACGCTCACCCCGGCATCACTACTGCTATCTTCCCCGTGAGGGCGGCGAGATCGCGGACGGCCTTCTCTGCCGCCGCAGTGATGTCTGGTCGCCGCCGGTCGCGCCGATTCCGTCGGAGGGGCCGCTCACGTTGAAACAAGCGGCGCGCGCCTGGGCCGCCAGCCAATATCCGCAACTGGCTTATGACGACCCGAACGCCGCAAGCGCCACCGCGACGGTGGCGCGCAGCGCTGCGCCGCCCATGCAGCCGGCGATGCTGCCGCCGTGGCAGACTTCACCTAACGTTCCCGGCGATATCGGTCGCTGGGTGACGGTGTTGGCGGGATCCGATCCGCAAGCTCCCGATCAACCGGCACGTTCGCCGCTTGAGGATTGGCTCGATCAATACATCCGCCAGACCTTGGGCGCCCGCTGATTTCGTTTACGGCGCGGAGTCAACGCCGAAGATTTGGATGTCCGGAACGAGTCCGGGCATGACCGGAACCTCAAACCGGAAGCAGCATTGCGATCAACCATGCCCGTGCCCGCGCGTAATCTGCTGAAACTATCCATAGGCGTTCTCCTCACATCCCCACTTAACTCCGGAGATCGCCGTGTTCCCGATGGTCCGATCTCCTTCGGCGCTTCGCCGTTTCCAACGGCGTCGTCGTGCTTAATCATTTTCCGCAAAAGCCAACCAAAGGATATCCAATGTCCCGCCTGTCCCCGACTGATCTGAAATCGATGCTCGCCGCCGAGAAGGCCGACGCGCTGGCGGCGGTCTCCGCCGCGCGGCTCGCCGAGGAGCGGGCCGACGCGATGGACTATTACCTCGGCGACATGTCGCGCGACATGCCGGCACAGGATGGCCGCTCACGTGCCGTCTCCACCGATGTCTCCGACACCATCGAAGGGTTGATGCCGCATCTGATGGACATTTTCGCAGGCTCCGATGAGGTGGTGCGGTTCGAGCCCGTCGGCCCGGAGGATGAGGCGGCGGCCGCGCAGGAAACCGATTACGTCAATCACGTCTTCATGCAGCAGAATCCCGGATTCATGGTCCTCTATTCCTTCATCAAGGATGCGCTGCTGTCGAAGACCGGCATCGTGAAAGTGTGGTGGGAGGAGCGTGAGGAGGAAAGCCGGGAAACCTATTACGACCTGACCGACGACCAGTTCACGATCCTGACCCAGGCGGTGGCGGAATCAGGCGGGGCGATGAAGATCGTCGCCCACACCGCGCATGGCGTCGACGATGCGGAAGAGGCGGATGAGCCGCAGGCGACGAGCTGAACGGTGCAGTTCGTTCTTCTTGCGGCGGCTGGCGCGTGTCATTTCCAGACGTAACTGGACAGATAAGCGATCACCACGAAGCCGGTGATCGCCCAGATCGTGCCGAAGAGCTCCAGTCGGGCGCCCCTTGCCCGATGTTGCTTTCCGGCTTCCGTCAAATGCGTGGGATGGAGGCGAGTGAAATAGCCAATCCAGTTTCGCCATGAGAACAGGCCGTAGCAGTGACTGGCTTTCCACCAGTTCGATCCTTCGACGTAATTTTGCGACAGGCCGATGTCTTCCCGGATTATGAGCACGCCGAACCAGCCCATGCCGATAAGCCAGATCGCGAAGATGGCGCCAAAAAGATAGGTCATTTCGGTGTGGTTCAAAACGATGCGTCACTATCACAACGTTTGGCCGAGTTGTGAAGGCCAGATCACGTTCCACACACGTCTAAATCAAGGAGTTTTTGATGAGCGACGACACCAAACCTCGACCGAATGGCGCGACTGTCTTCGTACCTTGGCCTTGGAAAATTCCGGGCAAAATCGGTGCCACCTATTATTGGAATCCTGGTTCCCCCGACGCACCGCACTTCACAATCACTCGTCAATATGGATTTCCTAGTGCGGGTATCCATGCCGTATTTCTGCGAAAAGGCATGACATCCCAGGATACAATCGGAAATGGCATCAGGGGAAATATTTCGACCTTCGTGCCGTCTATCTCCGTGGATGGCACTCTCCCTCGCGGGGAATACGAGCCGTGGAAGTCAAGGGTGACGGCGATCGAGGCTGGAGGTCAGATTTCTCCTGAAATCTCGCCGGCTGTGACAAGCACTTACACGCCTCAACAGTTCTTGCATCTCTTGATGAGCCCAGCAGGCGGACCTCAAGATGAACTTCCACCGCCGCCGCAATCTCCGCAAACCGGCCAGGGCACGGTCAGCCCGCCGCCCACCGAGCCGCCGGTGCGCTATCTGAGCAAGCGCTATCTCAATCCACTGGGCGAGCCGATGACCGGCTGGGCTTCTTCGGTGAGCGCGGACGGGCCACAATATGTCGCGCCTGCGCCCGCACAGACAGCGCCGGAAGCGCAGAGCGGGCCCGGCGGGCTTTACGGCCTGCTGTTCGGCCCTGGCTCTGACTGGCGCTGATCGCACTCTTCTCATTCCTGTTTGTTCGCCCACGGCCCCTAGCGGGCCTTTTTTATTGCCCTGACCCAACGGAGACCTGATCCCAATGAAGCCTGTCCCGCCCGTGCCGAGCCAGCCGCAGCAGCCGGCCCTGTCAACCTTGTCCGTCTCGTCGCCTTCGCTTCCGACAATGGAAGAAGCCGCGCCGACCAACCATGCAGCGGTCGAGAAAACTCCCGCGCTCGCGCCGTCGCTGCCGACGACGACCGCGCGCGCCGCATCTGGGCGTGCTGCGATCACCCACGACGTCACCATCGTCACCACGCGCAAATTCGCGCAGGCGCGCGTGATGGGCGTGCCGCCGGAGGAATTTGGCATCGAGCGCGGCGCGCGCTCCCTTCGCGATTGCAACTACTGCTTCCACGAAGTGGTGACCAAAACCGAAAGCCAGCTGATCGACGAAGGCTTCGATGCCGAGCAGATCCGTTCGCTTGGCGATTACACTGGGAGTACCGAGATCGAGACGCTGTCGCGCGACAGCGTGGACGAGCATTTCAGCGCCGGCTCCGGCCTCAACGCCGCCGCGCGGCTGGTGCGCATCACCGAACATTATGTGCGGATGGACTATGAGGGGGAGGGCCGGGCTAGCCTCTATCAGGTCATCACCGGCGGCGACCAGGGCGAGATCCTGCGCAAGGATGGTGTGCCCTGCATTACTCCGTTCGATGCCATGCCGTTCGCGGCGACCACGGCGGTGCCGATCACCCATCGCTTTTTCGGCCGTTCGATCGCCGACCTGGTGATGCCGCTGCAGCGCGAGAAGACGGCGCTGAAGCGCGGCGCACTCGACAATCTCTATCTGCACAACAATCCGCGCGTCGAGGTCGCCGAGGGCATGGCGGGGCCGAACACGCTCGATGATCTCCTGGTGTCGCGCCCGGGCGGCGTGGTGCGCACCAGGCAGCCGGGCGGGCTGAACTGGCAGGTCGTGCCCGACATCACCGGATCGGTATTCCCGATGATGCAATATCTCGACGCCGAGCTGGAAAGCCGCACCGGGCTTTCCAGGCAGACGCAGGGCATCGACGCCGATGCGCTGCAGAACCAGTCGGCAACCGCCGTCGCGCAGGTGTTCAACGCTTCGCAGATGCGCATCAAGCTGGTCGCGCGGCTGATGGCCGAAGGCGTGCGTGACCTGTTCTCGCTGCTGCACGCCACCATCCGCAAGCACGGCCAGCAGCGCCAGACCGTGCGGCTGCGCAATGCCTGGGTCGACGTCGATCCGAGAGGCTGGAAGACCCGCGACGACATGACCATTCATGTCGGGCTCGGCTCCGGCGGCAAGGCCCAGCAATTCGCCCAGCTGATGGCGCTGGCCGGTGTGCAGGAGAAGCTGATCGCGGGCGGCAAGGCCAATCTGGTCGGCGACCGCGAGCTCTACAACACCGCCGCCGAACTGTCGCGGATCATGGGCTATCGCAACCCGGATCAGTTCTTCTGCGATCCAACCGCTGTCGATCCGCGCACCGGACAATTGCTGCATCCGCCGCCGGAGCCGTCGACCCCGCCGCCGGACCCGAAACTGCTGCAGCTGCAGGCCCGCATCCAGGCCGACCAGGCCGCTGCCGTCCATGCCGCGCAGCTCGCGCAGCAGAAGGCGGAGAATGACGCCACCCACCAGCGGATGAAGGCGCAGACCGAGGTCGAACTCGCCAAGGTGAAGGCCGAACTGGAAGCGCGGATGGCGGTGCTGGACGCGCATCTGAAGTTGGCGAGCGGCGCGCAGAATACTCAGCGTCCCCAGGTGGCCGGCGCGCGACAGGCCAAAGACGGCCATCATTACGTTCCCGACCCGGCGCGTCCCGGCAAACATCTGCTGGTCGTGCACCATGGCTGATTATTCCCTGGTGCCGGTCGATTACCAGCCGGATTTTGACGACTATTCGCTGGTCCCGGTCGATTACGATCCGTTTGCCGGCAATGGCAATGCGGGAGGCGGTGGCGTTACGCAGGCGCAGCCAGCGCAACCGGGACAGGCGCAGCTTGGAGAGAACCAAAAGCAACTTGCAATGCAAGCCGGCTATTCCAGCGCAGATCGGCCGATGCAATTATCGGATAATAAGAACGTCGACGAGCTCTCTCAAAGAGGTAGCGCTGATGCTCCACAGCTGGCACCCTCAATCACGCCAGCAGAACGATATTACGGGAATACCGGATCAAGCCAACAGCATTACAGCATGGCAAGCCACGCTGCTTATAGTAGATGCGTTGATAAGTGTTTACATCTTCTGACGTCGCCGAGCGGTGACTTGCAATCGTCGGAATTTCGATTGTGTGTAGCACAATGTATGGGGCGTCTCTGATGGATATCAAATCTGCCGAACGATTCCAGGAACATGCCGAGAAAGCGATTGTAGAGCTGAATTCCGCACTGCTTCTTGCGAGAGAAGCGGGCTCAGAGCAGGAGATAGCGGCGATCACTAAGTTAATGGGTGAAATCATCGCCCGCATAGATGGTTTGCTGTACGAATCGATTTTTGGTGACCATCCGCACCTTCGTACATTGGGAAAATAGGGATCTGGGCATTGGCAAGTACCAGATGCACATCTGAAGCTGGCGTCCGGACCAGCGGTTGGTGGCGATGGTCCATCACCCTGGACCAATCTCTTGCACAACACCATCAACGCCGCCGTGCCCGGCGCTTACTATGGCGACCTGGCCTACCAGCAATTCAAACAGGGTAATTATGGCGCTGCCGCTGCTTACGAAGCGGCGGGGCTTGGAGATGCTGCGCTTGTGCTTCTCCCTTTCGGCGCCGCCGTGCGGTCAGAAATAACAGGGTTGCGTGCAGCACGGATTTCGGTGCCCTCCACGGTAGAAGTGGCTGGCCCGAATGTAACCTACAAACTCGAAACCTATCTGCTCGATCCGGATCATAAAGACGGCGGCGCTTGATCGCCCGTACCATGACCCGGTCGAGCTTAGCGCAAGGCAGGCGCAGGAGCTCGCCGCAGCGCTGCTCGAGATGGCCGGCCAATTGGGGGAATAGGTAGAAATGAAATCCAGCCAGAAAATCGCCACTCGCGGCGTGACGGCGAACGTCTTTAAAAAAGGAGCTGAGAGGACCACAGATGGATGAAAGCAAATTGAATATTGATCTAAGCCGCGCGCAGCAGGCTCGACAACTGATCGAAAACGAACTCCTGACCGAAGCCTTCGTCAAACTGGAATCCGATTACGTTGCCACCTGGAAACAAACCCCGCCAAGCGATCAGGATAGCCGCGAGCGGCTGTGGCAAGCCGTGCAGACGGTAACCAAGGTGAGGGACCACCTGAGTGCCGTCATCGAGAACGGCAAGCTGGCGCAGGCCGAATTGAAGCAACTGGCCGCCCGACCCAAACGCTTCGGCGTGATCTGACTGCGAGGCAATGTCGGCGCCTGAGAGAGGAACGGACATCTTCTGACCTCGCTAACGCGTATGATCCGCAGGTTGCTCAGCCGATCCACTGCCACTGCGAAAACAAAGACGCATACATCAATAGCAGGCCGCCGAAGATCCCAATAACCCCTGGAACCGCCCACCGCCACCGCTCGGTCAGCAGCGCCATGGCCACGAACAGTGGAAACGACACGATATTGAACCGGGCCATCGAGATGAACCCTGCTGGACCGCCGCTTAGGGTCAGGTAAGGCAGCGCCAGCACCATGGCGGCGAACAGTGTCATGCTTCGGCTGATGCCGGAAAACCATGAGTAGACGATTAGCGCCATGAAGATCAGTGTGAACCACTGGTCAAGACCCGCGGGCCTCATGTCGGTCAGATCCATTTTTCCGAATGGCTGCAGTGTCAGCGCGGAGAGCAGCCGCGCTGACATGGTAGTGTTCTCGTGGAAGGCTGACTGAACGTCAGCGAACGCCATTGGATGACCGAACGCGAAGCCGAGGTAGACGACGTAGAGCCACAGTCCCGAGGTGGCGATGATCGAGAGCGGAACGGCCTCAATCAAGAATCGCCTCGGTAACCGGCATCGCCACAATTCCCATAGCAGCACTGGAAACAGTAAAATGCCGGAGGAGCGCGTTGCGACCGCAAGTCCTGCGAGAATGGCGGCCGCAAGAAACCGCTCCCGGGCGACCGCAAGAAAGAATGAAACCATCAGCAGCAGCGCCAGCGACTCCGTATATCCAGCAGACAGGAACACCGACGACGGAAAGAACGAGATCATCGCAACCGTCGCAAATGCGTTGCGGTCGCCGATGCGCTCCCGGACCAGCTTAAAGAGTAGAAGAACGGCCGTCGCCGCCGCGAAATTGGCGACCAGCAGCATCGCATCGACGACATCGATCCTGAGGACTTCGCTGGCCAGGCGGCAGAGAGCTGAGTAGAGCGGATAGAACACCACAGTCTGCTTGAAGTGTGGGTCGCCGTCATAACTATAGCCTTCGGAGGCGATGATCTTGTACCACTCCGAATCCCATCGCAGAAGCCGATGATACCATTCGGGGCCGGCAACCCAGTCCTCGTTGCCAAGCGCGATATAGACCTTGCCGAACATAACTCCGAAGAACACGACCAGACGAGAGCACAAATAGATCGCCAGAGCCTTGAGATACGGTACCGCACCGCGCAGCCGATCGCCACTTCGAGCAGCGGAGGCGATCCGCGGCGGGTCCATGATCGGTTTGTCCAGCATGGTATCCGTCTAGCACAACTATCATGGAGCGTGAACCTGTGCTGCATGGTGGTTCTCATTCCGTAATAGGATCGCCATTGGTTTCCGTCCGACGGACGGTGCTGGCCTGTTTTGACCCCCACTGGCCTAATTGATTTTTGAAGCGGCCTGGCTTGGATTGCCGGCCAGACTCAAGTCGACCATCGCAAATCCGCTGGATGGCTTCATCGGATCGTCTTCGACAGTAACGTTCACATCACCATCCCAAACAACATGGCGCTGCGACAGGTGCACCTGAAGGCCATCAAACTCGGCTCTCACATCGCGGTCTGACCCGAAGCTACTTCCGCAGCGTATTCAGATATCGGATCAATCGATGCAGGCCGAAGCCGGAGAGAATGGGGAGTGCCACGAAATCTGGCAGTAAAGGAAGCCCAAATAGCCACACGTTGAATTTCTCGGGCGGGCGAACAGTCAAGCCATTGACGATGCGCGGTTCTGACGTGATCGCACCGCCGGTGAGTAATTTTGGTGCTTCGCCTGGTGGCCTAGGTCTCGGCATGGATCAACCTAGCACGGATGCCTTCTGCCAAGGGATCACGATGTTACGACCCAATGCGCGCTTGGACTTCAGCGACGATTAGGCGGAATGCTGACGATGACTGCTATTGGCCCGAATCATATTTGCCAAGTGTTTTCACAGATGCCGTTGCTGAGCCTGAGAACGTCTTGAAGCGGAACGAAGTCTGTCGGAGATTTTGAGTGCGCGGAGCATCGCCCCACGGAGGCGGGCCGTCTTCTGCACTAAATCTCCCGAAAGTTTAGGCATGACGTGGTCCAGGAACGCACGGCGAATGCGCGCGGCGCGGTTTGATTGAACATCGGGGCTGGTGCCGCTTCGGCGGCTAACCCACCCGTGATCGTCATGTCACGCTTTCGCTATTTCTGCCTTTTGATAGCTCTGGTGAGTGGATCGCAATGTGCCTGTTCGTTCGGTTGGCTGGCGCGGGAGAGGCGGAGGAAATAAGGGCGCTCCAGTTGTGCAAAATGCCGACCGCGCTGGATTGCTTCGCGGAGCCTATCGTCGGGCTGCGTTACGCGCGGAACCCGCGACGTAATCGATTATTACCTAAACGGTCCTGGATCGCTGGCGGTGCCGTTTTCCGTGATTGACGTGTCGGGCAAATCACCGGCATATCGTCATCATCGCAAGAATTGAGCTCGCGCCCAGATGGCTGCGGGCTTTTTTATTTCCGGCTCGCCTCGCTGGCCTTCAAGTCGCGAACAGCCAGAGCAAGTCAGAACCGAGGCCTCAAAATACAGGCCTCCATTATGTGCCGACCCCGGCAGCCGCTTCCCGTCTTCCGAAACGTGATCGCGTTTCGGAAGACAGCTGAAGCGCAAAGGGCGCCCGGTAAAGTCTCGCCCGCCTCGCACCGAACCGAAATCCGCTCCTTTGGATTTTCGTGCCACCGGTCCCGTGAAGGGTTTCCTAAGGACATCGACAGTTCAGCGGCTGAGATCTCGCCCCGCCAATTATAGCGGCGGACAGACAGCTTCCTTGCGGTTCTCGACGTCTGCAACCGGCGCCGATCGCGCGCCGTCGTTCATCCTTCAATGCTCCCTGGCCGTCCGGTCGCTGACGATCGGCCATTCGTGTGCTTCGCGGAGCTTACTTACAGGAAATCCCACCCATGGCTCTCCCGTCTTCCACCTTCGTTACCTATTCCGCTGTCGGCAACCGCGAAGATCTTTCGGACATGATCTACCGGATCGATCCGACCGATACGCCGTTCATGAGCGGCGCCGACAAGGAAAAGGCCACCGCCGTCAACCACGAATGGCAGACCCAGGCGCTCGCCGCCGCTTCCGCTGGCAATGCCCAGCTCGAAGGCGACGATCCCACCACCAACACCACCACGCCGACGGTGCGGCTCGGCAATCTCTGCCAGATCTCCTACAAGGTGGCGCGGGTTTCTGGCACCCAGCAGGCGGTCGATCATGCCGGCCGCGACAATGAGATCGCCTATCAGGAAATGCTGAAAGGCCTCGAGCTGAAGCGCGACATCGAAACCATCCTGGTCGGCGCCAACCAGGCCAAGGTCGCCGGCAATACCTCGACGCCGCGCCAGACCGCCTCCATCCTGTCGTGGATCGTGTCCAACACTTCGAAGGGCACGGCCGGCGGCGCGGCCGATCCGTCCGCCGCCGACGGCACGGGCACGCGCACCGATGGCACCCAGATCGCTTTCACCGAGGCGCGGCTGAAGGCCGTGCTGAGTTCGATCTGGACCAATGGCGGCAAGCCCGACACCATCTTCACCGGCGCCTTCAACAAGCAGGTGTTCTCGACCTTCACCGGCCGCGCCACCGCATTTGAAGAGACCAAGTCCAAGAAGATCGTCGCTTCGGTCGATGCCTATGAGTCGGATTTCGGCAAGCTGAAGGTGGTGGCCAATCGCTTCCAGCGGGCGCGCGACGTGCTGGTTTTGGAAATGGACAAATGGTCGGTCGCCTATCTGAACGGCCGCAACATGATCTCGATCCCGCTGGCCAAGACCGGCGATTCCGAGCGCCGGCAGATCCTCGCCGAATATGCGCTGGTGGCGCGCAACGAGAAGGCCTCGGGCGGCATCTTCGATAACACCACGTCCTGATGCTGCTCACTCTCATTCCTGAACTCTGGCAGGCGGCCGCGTGCGGCCGCCTTTTCCTTTGGAGATTTCTATGGCGCTTCCCGGCAATCACACGCTCAACACCATCAACCTGACGGCCTATACGCCGTCCTGCGGCGCGTCCCCCGTCGCGGCCTATTTCCGCGTGCCGTTCCGCAGCACGATCCGCCGGTTCACCGGCATCCTCGGCGGCGCGATCACCACCGCGGATGGCACGATCACCGTCACCAACGCCACCCAGGGCGCCACGGTTGGTACATTCACCGTGACGCAATCCGGCTCGGCCGCCGGCCAGTTGTTCTCGGGCGCGCCGACCACGGTGGCGCTGTCGCAGGTCAACGAAGATGACGTGCTGGTGTTCACGCCATCTGGCGCATCGGGCGCTTCGATCCCGATGCATTTCTCCCTCGTCATCCGTCAGGCCTGATCCCATGCAATATATTGGCACCGGCCGTCTCGGCCTCACCCAGAACGTGGCGTATTCGACCACGGCGGGCACCATCACCAATGCGTTGGGCGCGCAGACCTACAAGGTCCGCGTCGTTACCACCACGGATGCGTTCATCACCACCGACGGCACGACCGCGACCAGCGCGAGCGCCTACTTGCCCGCGCTGGCGGTGGAATATTTTACGGTGTCGCCCGGCCAGAAAATCTCGGCCATCCAGGTCTCGGCCGCCGGCACGCTTTACGTCACCGAGATCGTCTGATGGCGTTCGCTCGGGAAGGGGGCGCGCGGCGGCTTTGGCTCTCACGGCGCGGCCGGCGGACATCTCACCACGACCACGCCGAACCCCGCGACCACCAGCAATGGCTGGGTGGATGGCGGCTCTTCCCTGAAGGCCATGGAGTCAGTCCGTCTTTCACTGAACGCCTGGAAAAAGACGTTGCCGCTCGGCATCACCTCCTGCATCGACATTGCCGCGCAGGTGGAAGACCCCGGCCGGCCCGGCTACTGGCTCGGCAGCGCCTCGCCCTACACGCCGGATGGCCTGCACGACAATCTCACAGCCCAACCGCCAAGGGCAATGCGTTCAATCTGAATATGCTGGCGTGAGGGGAAAGGTGCGGTGATCGGGTAGTGGGCCGCCGGCACGCGTAAGGTCACCGAAACCGTGTGATGACGTTCGGGTAGTTCGCAGGGAGGGGATTATCATGAAACCACAGACCCCGACATCCAGAGTGAGCACCGCCGCCGGTGATTTGCCGGGGGCTGGCGCCGGAGATCGAAATTACTGACCAGATGATTGAGGCGGGGCTTTCAGTGCTGCGCTCAGCACATCTATCGGAATTTCCTCTTGAATACGCTGATCGTCAAGTCGTGAAAAAAGTGTTCCGAGCGATGGTTGAGGCGAGTTCATGGTCGCATGAAGGTCTCGCAATAGCGCCTTAAGTTTGTCGCTGACGTCGAGGACGGCAGCAGTGAATATGATTATTTCGTCCTCGTTCAGATGGCCCTGCTTGCGCCATTTGGACCGCGTATCGTATCTGCCGGGGCCAATGGTAGCAGGCTTGCTATCGTCCAATGGTTTATCCCACACCGTGTGATGTGCGAGCCTAACCCTGGTGTCGTTTAGCGCCTTCAAGGTTTCCGCGCATTTGCCCCATCCGGGTTTGTGGCCGGAGTATTTGAAATCGATCGTAAATAGCTGATCGATGATGGTAAGCCACGAAAAGAAGTTCATGATAGAATAGAAGACCAGCCCGGTTTTCTGTTCTGTTGTTCCCAGAAGGATGGCAGCGATCTCAATAACTTCGCTCTCCATCGATGCCCACATGGAGATCGCTTGACCTACTGAAGAGTAGAGGTCTTGGTGCCGCCTCCACGCGGTGTCGTCTACGTTAGGCGGAACACTTTCGGTCATGGATTTTGTCTCTCAATGAATGACGGAGCGGCCTAAGCCATTTCAAACCAGACCCGGTTGATGGCTTCGACATCGGCCGGAGGAGCGGGATACATCCATGCTTCGGTAGCATCGACGACGGTCAGCTTGTCGTTGCTGTCCATAACCGCGAACACATGCCGATGGGCTTCCTCGGGAGAGCGCGCAGTGTGCACATAAAAGAATGACTGCTGCGCGTGGTACCATCGGCCAAGTGATTTGATGCGTTCATGCACCGCATCATAGTTTTGCCCCGGCTTGTCGAGATCGTAAGAAATAAACAAGTTGAAAGCCATGATTGGCTCCTATGTTTGCGGAGCCGACCTTGACTAAGGTGGGTCAGGGAATAATAGTTTCCCTGCTTCAAAGCACCTGCGCCCGCGAGTCGACTCCAGAGGTTGATGCGGGACCGATCCGGGCCCCTTGGAAGGCGCGAATCGGCTCAACCCGGAAAGCTCGGTGATTCCCTTGCGGGAGTCGATCCAAGCGTTCCGGGTTTGTGCTTTCTATCCACGTGAATCTTAGCTTTTGCGCCAGAACTTGACGCCGATCAGCTTCTTGGGAGGGCGCCGCTGAGGCGCTCACCTGCTCCCCGAATTGATCGGCTGCTCTGGCGAGCCCGGTCCTGAGCCGGTGGTGCCGATCGGCAAACCGTTCGGAGCGGTGCCGACTTTTCGCGCCCGCGCCGCATAGGCGGCATAGCGGCGCGCCACTGTTCAAAATTGCCGGGATTGGAAGGCGAAGCAGCGGAGCGATTAGCCGCGCCGCCAAAGCGCATGGTCTGTCCGACCGAATTCTGGAAGGTCGAGGGTTGACCGACCGTGTTGCGAAACGGCGCACCGGGATAAGTTGCCGTAGCTGATCCGGCCACCCCCGGATGATTGGCGGACGAGCCGCCCGTTCCCTGCGCCTGCGCCGGAGCGTCACAAATGAGCGTCCCGACAAGACAGGCGCCGAGCAAGATCGAAGACCACGAAAAGACCGGCTGGTTCTGCGCCATGTGATGCTCCCTCGGACGTTCATTGATGAGGCCGATCAAGGCAATTCCCCGAGCGCGAAAACAGAGCTCCATCGAGAGGGCCGCAAATCATGTTGCAGACCACAGTGCACCTCGACCCCGGGGGCCGGGACCTCACGGTCGAGCATCGTCAGGATGTCGAACCCATTCTGGAATGGAACAGGGCCTCGCGCGCCGAAGACCAGCGCAGCGATTGGGGTCGTCACGTCGCCCGCATTCCCAACGTCATCTATGTGCGCTGGCTCGACGACGAGCACGCCCGCGGCAACACCGGCCTGCGGCTGTTCACGCCGGAATTCGATGCGATCGTGCAGCGCAAGCTCAAAGATCCCGAGTGGGCCTATTTGCGAACCGACCGGCCGAAGCTGCAAGCCGGCTGGTCAGCGGAGACACCATGACAGGCATTACCGATTACGCTTCGCTACAGGCGGCGATCATCGAATATCTCGCGCGCGACCAGGACATGACGCTGATTGCGCGCATTCCGAGCTTCATCCAACTCGCCGAAGCCAAGTTCAACCGGCTGCTGTTCGTCCGCCAGATGGAAAGCCGCGCCACCGCGCTGATCGATCCGCTGTCGAGCGAGCCTGAGTTCATCTCGCTGCCGGCGGATTTCCAGTCGATGCGGCGCGTTCGCCTGTCCAGCATCACCGGCAAGCCCTGCCTGGAATTCATGTCCGGCACGCAGATGGACGAATACCGCCTCGGCATTTCCGACGTCGCCGCGCAGCCCAGATATTTTACAGTGTTCGGCAACGAGATCGAACTCGCGCCGTCGCCGGATGCCGCCTATACGGTCGAAATGGTCTACCGCCAGGTGATCCCGCCGCTCGCCAGTACCGGCGCGAACTGGCTGCTGACGCTCGCGCCCGATCTTTATCTCTACGGCGCGCTGATGGAAACAGCTCCCTATCTCAGGGAAGACGAGCGCATCGCGACCTGGGGCGCGGGGCTTTCGGCCGCGCTCAGTGATCTCAACAATCTCGGGCTGACCTCGACCTTCAATGCCGGGCCGATGACGGTGCGGGTGTCGGGGCAGGTGCTTTAGCGCCTCATCAAAGCCCACCACTGGTCATCCGAACGCCACGCAGAGCGTTTCCGAATCTGGAAACTGCAAACCGCTCAATTGAGAATCCGGATTTCGCGCTCGGCAAATTATCGGGCCGCGCTTTGCACCCGGTGGCGCGCTCCGGCATGACATCGCGGCTTGCAGCAATCCGCCAGGTCTTGTTCGGACTGTTGCGATTTTTTTCAAAGGAAGCATTGATGGCATCGTTCAACAAATTCAACTGCTTTGTCGCCGATTTGGCGCATGCGCTGCACGACATGCTGACCGGCACGGCGCAGGTTTATAAAGTGTATCTCACCAACACCGCGCCTGCCGTCACCAACACGGTCTACAACACGCCGGCTGATCTCTCGACCGCCAATGGCTATACCGCCGGCGGGTTATCGATCGGCACCATTACGGGTTCGCAGACCTCCGGCACCTTCAAGTTCATCGGCGGCACCGATCCGGCCTGGACCGCCTCCGGCGGCTCAATCGGTCCGTTTCAATATGCGGTGCTCTATAATTTCACGTCGGCGACCAAGCCGCTGATCGGCTGGTGGGACTACGGCACGGCGATCACGCTGACCAACGGCAACACGTTCACGGTCGATCTCGACCAGGTCAACGGCGTGCTGACGATCACCTGACATGGCCAAGCTCTACAACCTTGCCCGGGTGAACACCGCAACCACCGGCACCGGGACGATCACGCTCGGCAGCGCGGTGGCCGGCTATCTCACCTTCGCGCTCGCCGGCGTCGTCGACGGGGATTCTGTTTATTATGCTGTTAAAGATGGATCAAATAGTGAGATCGGTATTGGAACCTATACCGCCTCTGGCACGACGCTAACTCGCACAGTTATAAATTCAACCAACAGCAACTCGGCGATCAGCCTGTCAGGTACGGCCGAAGTGTTTATCACTCCGCCGGCGACAGCATTCCGTGAAGTTTTGACGGGTGCTCGCACTTACTATGTTCGTACAGATGGGTCGGATAGCAATACGGGCCTGGTCAACAGTGCTGGCGGTGCTTTCCTGACAATCCAAAAAGCGGTGGATACCGTCTCCGCAACTCTCGATCTCGCCACCTACGATGTCACCATTCAGGTCGGTGCCGGGACCTATACCAATGCTGTGGTTCTCAAGAAAACCGTTGGAACTGGTTTCGTTCGTTTGCTAGGGGACACGACAACGCCTGCCAACGTGATTTTGAGTCCATCTTCCGGGACTGTCATCACCAACAGTGGGGTTGTGAGCAGCAGTTACTCTGTCAAGGGCTTCAAATTCACCAATGCCGGCGGCGGTTCGTGCTTCGACTTCGGTGCTCCAATTTACGTCGAGATCGGAAACCTGGACGTCGCGCCCGTCAGCGCGGTGAATGCCCACATCACCGCTAACGGTGGTGCGATAATCAAGATTGTCAGCGACTACACTGTCCGAACAGGTGGTGGCTATCACCTCCGCGCCTCGAACGGGTTCGGCTGCATCTATGGGAACGGCATCACCATCACTGTGGCAAGCACCCCCGCTTTTTCGAACGCGTTCATTGAGGTGGTCGAAAATAGCTATGTGAACTTCAACGCCACGATCTCGGGCAGCGCAACCGGAAAACGCTACAACGCCGCAACGGGCGGGATCATCAATGCGAATGGTGGCGGGGCAAACTACTTCCCAGGCAATGTCGCCGGCACTGTAACCACCCCAGGTTTCTACGGCTAGGAGTGCGGTATGAATCGAGATCGTATCCTGATCCGCCATCTTATCCGCAAACTGACCGTCCGGGCGCTATCGGCTGTTGAACCGCCGCATCTCGATCCGTCCGAGCTGGACAAGTCCGCGGTGAAGAACAAGCAATTGATCAATGCTCGGCTTTGACGCGCTTGGAAGGCTCGCGCTTGGCGCGGCGACGATACCGGCGACCACCAACGCGACGCTGACGGCTGCGGCAGGCGGTTTTGTTGAAACAGGAAAGAGCGCGGCTTTCCTTGTACGGCAGCCATCAAATCCGGCGAGCGTTGCGCTGGCAGGCAACGCGGCTTACGGGCGGCTCACAGAAAGCGCGGGGATCGCCGTGTTTACGGCTTCAGCAAGCCCAGCGCTGTTTGCCTGGCGGATGCCGGCGGCATTCGTGAGCTACATCGTCACGCCAAATTCGTTTTCCGCGCGGCTCGGCCTTTCGGCCGCGTCGGGCGCGACCAGCTCTAGCGGACGTGCCGCGGCGTTCAAACTTGCGCTGAATGCCGAGCGGGCCACGGTGACACTGCTTGGATTTCCGTCGAGCCTTACCCGGGATTTCGAAGCCTGGTTTCCACGTCCTTTTGATGTCGATGGCTGGAGCTCATCCGCCGCCCCCGCGCAAACCTGGACGCCTTCGGCGATTCTGGTCGAGACCTGGACCGCGAAAGCCGGCCCGGCGCCTTCATGGACGACCGTTCCGCAGCCTCCTGATTTATGGACGAGTGAATAATGCCGCTTCTTGCACCCGGCGAATATCGCCCCGATGTCAGTGACTATGAAGGGCGGGCCACGCGCAACATCCTCAATGTGGTGCCGCGTGGTGATGGCTATGGGCCGTTTCCCGCCTTTTCGGCCTATACCAGCGCTCTGCCTTCGGCCTGTCGCGGCGCCTTCTATGCGCTCAAATCCGACGGCACGGTGATTACCTTCGCCGGAACGGCCACCAAGCTCTACAAGCTGAACAACACCGATTTCACCTGGGGCGATGTATCGAAGGGCGCCTCGACCTATTCGGCCTTGTCCTCCACCGCCCAGTGGCAATTCGCGCAATTCGGAAGCCTGGTCTTTGCGACGCAGGCCAATGCGCCGCTGCAGGTGTTCGATCTGTCGTCCTCCACGGCATTTGCCGATTGCGCAGGCTCGCCGCCGCAAGCCGCCTATATCAGCGTGGTCGGCCGCTTCCTGGTACTGTCCGGGCTGCTCTCCACGCCCTATCGCATTCAGTGGTCGGGATTGAACGCGACCACGACATGGACGAGCGGGGTCAACAGTTCCGATTTTCAGGATTTCCCCGACGGCGGCATTGTGCGCGGCGTAGCGGGTGGCGACCAGTCCGGAATCATCTTTCAGGATCTGGCGATCCGGCGGATGTCCTATGTGCCGGGCTCGCCGATCATCTTCCAGATCGACCGCATCACCCAGGACAAGGGATTGTACGCGCCTTATTCGATCATCCGTGCCGGCGAGAAGATCCTGTTTTATTCCGGCCAGGGTTTTCACAAGATCGAACCCGGCGGGGCGCCCGAGCAGATCGGCCGCGAGCGGATCGATCGCTCGTTCCTGACCGATCTCGACAAGGGCAATCTGCAGCTTTTCGTCGGCGCGGCTGATCCGCGCTCCACGCGGGTTTACTGGGCCTACAAGTCCGTCTCCGGCGCGGTCGGACTGTACGACAAGCTGCTCGGCTATGATTTTCTGCTCGATCGCTTTTTCCCCGTCGCGATGTCCGGCGAATATCTGCTCGGCATCTCGCAGACCGGGCTGACGCTGGAAAACCTCGACAGCATCTCTTCCTCGCTGGATGCGCTGACGCTGAGCCTCGATGCCTATGCCACGGCCGTGCAGCCGGAGATGGCGCAATTCTCGGGTGGACATGTGCTGGGTTTTTTCCGTGGCGCCAGTCTCGAGGCGACGCTTGAAACGGCCGAGCAGGGTACCGATGGCAAACGGCTGATGATCCGCGGCTTCCGCGTCATCACTGACGCAGCCGCGGTCTATGGTTCGGCGTCCTGGCGCGACACGCAGCAGATGTCGGCCACCGCAGGCAGCGAGGTGCCGATCAATGCGAGGACCGGGCGCTGCGATTTCCGGCGGGATACCCGCTACTCCCGCTTCAAGCTGCGCATCCCCGCCGCCACCAGCTGGAGTTTTTGCGCCGGCGTCGAGCCCGACATCACCACGAGCGGATCGCTATGACGGTTTACGTTCCCGGCATCAACGAGAGCGACCCGAAGAAGGTCATTCTCGCCATCCAGCAGCTCGCGGCCGGACGATCAAACGCAGTGGGGTCGGTCACGCTTGCGACCTCAAGCGCAACGACGGTTGTGTCGGACAGGAATTGCGCCGCGGGATCGGTGCCGCTTCTGATCCCGGCGAGCGCCAATGCCGCCACCGAGATCGGCAACGGCACGCTTTATATCAGCACGGTCACCAATGGCGGCTTCACCATCAGCCACGCCAATTCAGCCACCACCGGACGCTCGTTTCTCTATGCGCTCCTCGGTTGAACTGGTCTGCGTCGATCCGGCGCGGATCGTCGAATTCTGGCCGCATCTGCGCCCCCTATTGAAAGCCGCTTGCCGGCGCACCAAGCTGAACGCCTTCACGGACCTCGAGGACGATATTCTCGCCGGCCGCAGCCTGGTGTGGATGGCCTGGAGCGGGCGCGCGGTGGAAGCGGCGGTCGCCACCGCGCTCGCAGACACCGAGGCTGGACGCGTCTGCGTCATCACGCTCTGCGCCGGCCATGACATGCGGCGCTGGCTGCCGCTGATGTCCGGGATCGAGGCCTACGCCAGGGCCGAGGGCTGTCGGCGATTGCGGATCTTTGGCCGCAAGGGCTGGCTGCAACTGCTCGACGGCTTTGAAGCCCGACATTCAATCATGGACAAGGAGCTCGGCTGATGGGTCGCGTCGCTTATAACGATGGATACGATCACGATCCTGAAGTCTACGGCAACGGCTTGCCAGGCTGGCTTCTCGCGCAGCTCGACATGCAACGCCAGCAACAGGAGGGCGGGGCTTTTCCGAGGACGCCGAATAGTAACGCTTCTTCCGGCTTCAGAGCAGAAGGCGGTCTTCTTGGTCGGCTGGATTCGTTGGCGGCGGAGGAGAACCAGTATCAGCCGATTGCGGGAGCGAGTTGGCCAGCGCCATCCGCTGCTCCGAATATCGGACAGCCATTGCTCAATATGCCGCCCCAACCAGTCCCGCCGCAATCGCCGGGCCAGACATATCAACAAGCGCAATCAGGACACGGCGTCGGTTCTCCTAACGTGCAGGAGACCTCTCCCTTCTTCGACCCGATGGATACGGCGAAGTCTTTCGGCATCGGCGTCGCCAACGGCGTAGTCGATACGGTGGGATTACCAGGCACTGTTGCAACCGGCTTCGGGTTTCTGCCGGAGCACTACGTCGAGAACCCAATTAGGCGCTTTTTAGGCTATCCAGATCTTCCTCCAGGAGAACCCGGATGGGTCGAGGCAATAGGTCCTAACAATATCCGCCGCCAAATAGAAAGATTTTCGCCGAAATTCTACGAACCTAAAAGCGCGGTCGGCCGCTACGCTGAAACGATTGGTGAATTTGCGCCGGCGATCGTTGGGGGCGAGCTTCCGGGTCTATGGAAGGCTGGACGGGCAGGAATTGCTCAAGCGTCGCGCGCAATGGCTGGCAGGTTCCCTAAGAAATTGTTGGACGATGCCATTGTCCCCGGCGCTATTGTTCAAGCGCTGGAGGATGCGCTCCCGAATAGTAAAATCGGACAGGACATACAGAAGTCATTCCCGATCGTAACCACGGTCGAAAAGCATTACCCAACAATACGCAATGCCATGCCAGCCGTAGTACAGGGGGTACAATACTATTTGAGACGAAAAGGTGCGCCCTAGGTTGTTGCGACCTACGTGCCGCTGTGGTGTTGCCCCGCCATCGATCGCGCAAGCCTGAACACCAAACGGATCGTTTGCCAGAGTCCATGGAGAATGTCCGCGACTAGCGGCGAGCGTTGCCGGATCGCGTTGTACAGGAACAGCACCAGATTGTACCCGCTCACATAGACTATCAGCAGCCAAACCAGACTGCCGCCAACGAACAGGGAGAACCGCCACATATCCCCAGGCTCGGTGTGCTGAAAAATTTCATAGCCGAGAAAAGGCCAGCCGAGGAACCAGCTTGTGAGACCCACATAAAGCGGCCAGATCCGTCGTGGTCGAACTTCGGTCTCTTGTGACGGCGGCGGTCCGACCTCCGGCGCTGGCTCTTCCGTGATCTTCCGCGATTTCGACGGCTGGTTAGGCTGGAATATAAACAGGGTGAGCACGTTCAAAATGAACGTCAGAACTTTCCGGATCGGCCGCGCAATCCGCCAGCGCCTCTGCGCCATCAGAAACAGCAGGTTATAGAGGACCTGACATAGGAATAGCCAGATCACGGAGCCGACGATAAGAAGCGCCTGCTCCCAGGGAGGCAGGCTTTGCCAGGAAGCAACGCGCGAGTAGACGAAGACGGGCCATACCACGCAGCAGGCGACCGAAGGGATCAGCACTTCCCATTTGAGATTATATCGCGGTCGCCGCGCCGCCATGGGCGGTGGGGTCTCGTTAGGGGGAGGCGGTTGTGCGGGCATGGGCAGGACGGTGAAATGCCGAAGACTGTGTCAAATGGTGTGAGGCAACAATCCAATGAACGGCCACCTTTAATCAAGAGGAAGATTGGTGCCTTGCGCCGAAGGGGGCACGAACGAGGCGCGATCGCGCTTTTGAAAGGTGTGGCACACTCAGCAGATTGAGCTGACCGACCCGAAAGCAAACTTATAGACAGCGCCTCCGTTCAAGAGCGGGCTGTGCCTTTCCCGATCAGCCGGCCAACTCCAATTTACGGCCGACTTGGTTTTCAATGGAGCGCAAACGCAGCTCTCCAAGTGTACAAGCTCTCTGCAAAAAATCTGCAATATCATCCTCCAACATCACGTTTGACACCGAAATCAAGCACCGAAGCGCGTGCAGCCATTCGGATGAGAGTAAAAATTGAGGTGCGCAGGCTATATGAGTTTTTAAGCGCAGCAACCCATGCGATGTGTGAGTAATTCCATGCCGTTGATGAAGAAGATCGCGATCTGGGCCTGTGTGGTCGTTGCGGTTTGCGGAGTTATATTTGCAGTCGTCTATGAGCCGGATTTTTCGAACGAGTATGTAGCCGTAACGGCTCGGGGAAGCGCAAATTTTCAACTGGATCACGTCACTTGCGTTTCGATCGACTCGCGTCACGGCGTCATATTCGACGAGCAAGAATATCCCGATCCGAAGCTCAGTGAGGCAATCAGCCAAATCCTCTCAATCAAGAATGTCATGTTTGACGTGGATAATAGAGCCTGCCCGTGGAGTTTCTCCATAACGGGCATAACAGGAACGATTTACGCTGTCAGGTATAACGATCGATTTGCGAAGTATCTTGTCTCGCTTGGGGTTTGTACCCGCTCCCCGAATGGGTTGCCGAATCCGAACGATTGCGTGGAAAAAAATATCTATGTTTTCAATCCACGCGTTCCGCCGCACCAATTGTTTTTAGTTGCCCTTACCGGCTTGGCGAAACTGCAAGTCAATGAATGGGAAGCTTTTCAAGTGAGGAAATAGCGATGGGCCGTTTACGCGAATACCACTATGAAGTTTCCCAACCGAGACGGAATCCGTCCGATAATCATTACTATCAACGCGTTCGTCAGGTGGATGCCGAAGGTAGGCTCACCGCCTTCGGGGAGCGGATTTTTAAGTCAACATACGTCTTCAGGAATATACGAGGACTACAAGTTTTGGCCGGGCACAGAAGTCCCTTGGGAACCTGTTCTTGATTGGCGCAAAGGCGGGTCCAGGCTCAACTTCGTTCCGCCTGAGCCGCCCGGCGCGATTAGTGATGGTCGCGGTATCGGAAATTGGTGGGAAAACACCGGACCTCTACCTCAAAGCCAGCCACCGCTCGATCCGTGGGCAAGCCTTTCCGCACCCCACGATTCCATCCCTCCGTCGCCGATCACTGAGCACAATTTTGAAGCAGTGCGAGACTCGCAGGCCGCAGCACACATTCCCAGCCGGTTCAACGTCTTTGAATACGGGTTTCCAGAATCATTTTCCGCTCCTCCCGCACCTCCGGTCCAACCCAAGATTGGCGACGGCAATGCTATTGGAAATTGGTGGGAAAATTTTACAGGAGATAATGCGTCATCGGTGAATGGAATGCTTGCCCCTCTCTCGGCTCAACCGGGTAATCGCTCCGCTCCCGCGGTAAATTTCGCGCCCGAAAAGCGAACCAAATATAATCCCGAGGACACTCCCCAAGGCGGCTTGTTAGGACGGTTGCTGGCCAGGGACGACGACCCGGAGAACGCCGTCGCTTCCAGTGAAAACGATGACCCGCGCGCGTATCGCTTGGTGCGGAGGACCTTTCCAGCTTAACCTGTCGCAACGCGGCCGACTATTTGGACATGGCACCGCCATTCACCGCCGTCTTCAAGACGATGTCTCGGCCTGACACTCCTGCACGCGCAATGCCGAAAACACTTAGGTTGCCGTCGCGCCGCGGGCGCGGGCGCACGAAACGCGCCGTGAATTCATCTGCACAAAATCTGCTGAAAAATTTCCGCGCGAATGACTGTTTGCCTCTCGGCCGTTGCTGACAATTGCCTCAATCTGACGCTGATCATTCGTTTCCGAAAGCGTTGCGACGGACGGATTTGTTGGCAGGACAGGACAGGGCTCGCAAATGACCAAGGGCAATTCGTCGAAGTGGATGGTGCTCTGCGCGCTACTCCTAGTGGGCTGGAGCACAACCGCCCGCGCCGCCGAGGGCCATGACTTCTCCGTCTATGCGCGGGCTGTCGAATTCTGCCGCGGCGCGGTGCATCGACCGATGGCGGTTGATCTTGATCGGCGGGTGCTGTGCCTGGATGGCGATCTAACGCTTGAGCTTGATTTGAAATTGGCTGGTGAACTCGAACCGAACGGTTTGTTCGTGGTGCGAAGCCGGGGCGGATATATCAATCGAGCGGCCGAACTCGCAGAAGCGCTTTCGGATCGAAACGCATCGGTCGTGGTCTATGATTATTGCTTCTCCGCTTGCGCCAGTTATCTCGCGATGGCGACGCCAAAAACTTTCGTGATGAAGGATACCGTCTTGGCCTGGCACCATCCGCCCGATTTACGGCGGTGCCCGTTGCTGGTGCCCTCGCTCGACGGCGGACCAGAGCGTCTGGAAAATGCGCCGTGCCCCGATGCGCCCCGTGACTTCCACGAAGACGAAGACAAGCGCATTTCCTACAACCGTAGTTTCTACCGCGGAAGGGCAGATCCGGCCTTCGAAGATCCTCCTGAAAGCAGGATCATTCGCAAGAGGCTAGCAGCTCTGTATCGCGGGACGGGTCGATATCCCGATGTGCTGTGGACGTGGAATCCAAGGTACTACCGCGTCCTCAAAACGCAGATTGTCTATGAGGCGTATCCGGAAAGCCAGTCGGAGGTCGACGCGCTGATGTCAAAATTCCATTTCGGCCGCGTTCTCTACGATCCGTAGAGGCCTTGATGCAGTCCGGATTCTCACTGAGACGCCGCAGCCAAAGGGCCAGCGCTCTGACACGTTCCGGGAACACGATGAGGAGTAGAATCGATGAAACGAAACTTTGGCGATGAATTTCGCTGGCCTTCCTATCCATATTCATCGAGCCCGCTGATGCCCGATTTCCGGCCACGGAAATCGCCGCTGCCGTCTTGGCGGGACCAACCGTGGTTGAATCCCAATTCAGGGGGAAATCCGCTACAGGAGCAACAGCCTCCTCAGTTGCCCGATTTTCATATATGGCGTGACTTGCCGTCTCATTCGCCGCGAAGTGACGATGTTCTACCTGGTCCTCTTGTTCCACCCGTTCAAGTCCCTCCCGGTGGCGGATTTCCGGAGCCTCCCCGGCCGCCACACGAAGTCGATCCTCCTGACGAGAATCCCTACAACGATCCTGATTACAATCCGAATTTCCTTGTAACGCAAAATCGGTCTGAAGGGCGACCGAGTTTACCTGGTGGACTGCTCGGAATGTTGGAGCGTTTCGGAGGTTTCGCGGACGTCGATGCACAAAGTGATGCTAGCAGCCGTGGCTCGTTGAGCTTGCGAGAATTCACGCGCGATGACGAAAAGCCAATTTGGGTTCTGGTTCGCCGCACTTAATAGATCGCTGGCCCTCACACTCGAACCCTGCCTTGGTCAGCGCTTCGAGGAAAAACGAGAACCGACCAGGACTATTTTTCAGAAACGAGTCCGGACACTTATTTTCACGCACAACGGAGAAACTCCATGGGCGGACAATCCTCCACCACGCAAACGCAATCCTCCACCACGCAACCCTGGGCGCCGGCGCAGCCGATGCTGCAGGGCATTCTCGGTCAACTCGGCTCGGCCTTGAACAATACCGGGCTGACTTCCGCGGAAACCGGCGCGCTGAACTCGCTGCAGGCCAATGCCGGGCAGGGCAATCCCTATGCAGGCGGCATCGGTTCCTACGCACAGTCGCTGCTCGGCGGCGGCGGCGCCAATGCGCAAGCCGGAAATGTGCAGGCCAATCTCGGCACGCTGCAGAGCCAGCTCACACCCTACGCCAATGGTTCGATGGTCGGCAACAATCCGGCGCTGGCGGCGCAGCTCGCGCAGATCCAGAACGATGTCGGCAGCTCGATCAATGGACAATTTGCGGCTGCGGGCCGCGATCTCTCAGGCGCCAATCAGATGGCCTATGGACGCGGGGTCGCTGCGGCCGAGGCACCGATCATCGCCCAGCAATATAACCAGGATGTCAGCAACCAGATCAACGCGGCGAACGCGCTTTATGGCGCCGGCAACAGCACGGCCAATACGCTTGGCAATATGCAACAGAACTACCTTACCAATCAGGGGCAGGGGATTACGGCGGCGCAATCCGCGCTCGATGCCAACAACTATGGCGCCAACGCCACGCTGGCGGAAGAAGCGCAGCGCCGCGGCATACCGGTGCAGGCGCTGCAGATGCTGGCACAGATCGGCGTGCCGATCGCGGGCCTCGGCTCGCAATCCCAGGGCACTACCACCGGCACCCAGGAGATGAGCGGGGTTGATCAGTTCAGCAAACTGATGAGCGGACTTGGCGTGCTTTCGAAATTCATGCCCTCCGATGCGCGGCTGAAGGAAGACATCGCGCCGGTCGGCACGCTGTTCGACGGCACGCCGGTCTATGGCTATCGCTTCAAGGGCGAGCCGGCCTATCACATCGGACTGCTGGCACAGGATGTCGAAAAGGTCGCGCCCAACGCGGTGATCGAGATCGGCGGCATGAAGGCAGTAGATTATCACGCCGCCACCGCCGCCTCGCGCGACATGAACCGCGCCGGCTGATTTAACCCATGGGTCGCTACGACTGGAATTCCGATCCGGATGAGATCGGGATGAGCGGCGGGCTGTTCGGCAGGCTCTTTCCGCAGGCCTATGCGGAGAGCCTCGGTGCCGCGCCACCGCAATCCAATGTCGGCGAGGGCTGGTTGGCCTCGCCATTCTCGCCGTCGATCCCCGCGGCTTTCGGGGTGTGGCCTTCAACGAGCCCGTTTACACAGTCTGGGCAGGGAGCTGCCCCGCCGGTCTATTCGCCGCAGCCTTTCGGTCCGAATGCGCAATATCGGGCCTTGCGGCCGGCGCTTGGCGAGCGCGGCGCGATGCCTGACCCCGTACATCCGGGGATGACGCCAATCCCAGTCGCTCAAGTGCAGACAGGTCAGGCATCTGGAAATTTACAGGCGCCGGGAGCGGTCCCGAATGCGTTCTCCACTGCCCTTGGGGATTTCTATCGTCAGACCATCCTGCAAGCCGGCAAGGACATCGCCGGCTATGCGACAGACGCGGTCCAGGATCCGCTGGGCTTCCTTCATGCCATCGGACCTTCGCTGGCTGGCATCGGGCCGACGCTTGGCGAGGTGCCGTTTTTTGCAAGAGGAGTTGCGGGAGAAAGCCGCTTGCCGGCAGCTCCCCGGGGACCGTTTAATCTCGGAGACAAGTCCGCAACGACACCTGTTGGGAAAAGCGGTTATGAGATAAATGTTATTCCCGGAAACAATTTGCCAGCTCAAATCGGCGGTCGAACCTACATCGGTCACGCTTTGGATCAAATGCAAGCCCGCGGCATTCCGCCATCCGCTGTAGAAGGCGCTATCCAGACCGGTCGATCCATTGCGGGCAACAAGCCAGGTAGGACACTCTACACCGGGGCAAATGGTGTAAGGGTCGTCACCGAGTCCGATGGCAGCGTTGTAACCGTCTTTCCGGGTGGATCATGATCGATAAACCTTACCAGCTAAAACTCCTTCTAGGCGCGGTTGAGGATTATCAAAACGGCCTTATGTCATTGCAGACGTTGATCTGGAAGGTGGAAGGCCTCCTGAACATTATTGAGAGCAAGGAGCTGAAACGGGAGCTCCAGGATCCATTATTCACTCTGGAAGAGATAAACGCCTACGTTCAGGTTGGCGATGGCTACGATTTCCAATCGGAAGGCAAGCCGATCGTGGACCGTGCTGTCTTCGAAATCGTTGAAAGAGCAAAGCCGTATTTGTCGCGTCTCGGCTGAGGCGAAGACGGGCGTTCAGCTATTGGGCGCTTCTTGAGTAGCGTCTCCAGATAGATCTGCGGTGGGACGCTTTTAGATTGCCGCGAAGGTGAAATCGAAGGCCGCATATATACAGGTCATGCGGTCGACCAAATGCAGGGTCGTGGTATCCCACCATCTGTGGTTGAAGAGACGATCCAGAACGGGCAAACTAGTCCGGGTAACAATCCAGGTGAAATTGAACACAGAGGGGCCAACGGCGTGAAAGTCGTGACAGGCTCGAATGGTCAGGTCATTACGGTTATCACGGTGAGACGTTAATGGACACGACTCGTCAGATCGAGCTCATGATTGGTGCCGTCGAAGACTATCAACATAATCTGATGTCTCTGCAGACTCTTATCTGGAAAATTGAGGGGATCCCGGCCGTTGTAGAGGATGACACGCTGAGCGACGAGCTTTCGGATGCCGTATTCGCTCTTGAAGATGTCAACGCGCACCTCGATATGCCGAACTACGATTTTGAATCAAAAGGGAGGCCGCTCGTGGATCGCGCTATATGCGATATCCTTGCGAAGGCCGCCGCCCATTCGCCGCGCTCCGATTGATCATGAACAGCAAGCTCTTGTCTCGGATTGTTGACCGAAGAATTGCTAGTTTCGCGTTTGTCATTCATTCGCAAGCGGGATTGCGGAGTGTCATCTTGCACCTGCAGACCGGTGGTTCCTTTGAATTCAGATCGAGGGAGTTTCGTTTTGGTCCGTATGAGGCCTACACCCTTGAAGTAAGGGAATGCGACTCCAAAAAGGGTACTAACGAGATATTTGCGGGATGGACCGTCGGTACTATTGACGTGGCGGAGAGGCAGGATTGGCTGGAGCCGGGTGACCCAACGATTGAGACCATCGGAAGAAATCCCGTGGATCATTCCTGGGGAGCCATCGGCTCTGCGCCGACTTCCGCAACCCATACCGTAGTGGTTCAATCTTCCATCGCACTCATTTCCGATACGGGCGAACATCAGGCGATGGTCTATTTGACCGATTATCCGGGATTGGTATCGTTTACAACGGACGCGCAAGAGATCGCGGCCGTGCATAGGGCGCACGGCGGTCAGGCATAGCAATACGGTTTGGTGACAAATAATTCACTGCGATCGAGCTGCCTTTGCATAGGAGATGGAACAGGAGCATGGCTCACCTTCGCCGGTTCTGGTTCGAGTTCGAACAGATACCCAGGCCGACAGCCGTCAACCTTGGCTGCGGTGTTACAGCCTATAGCCGAGAGGATGCCCTTGCGCTGGTGCGGGAGCGGGTTTTCGGTGCTACCGGCCCGGCGCTTGTCAAGGTCATTGACGACGTGACCCCCGATCAGCTTGAGGCCAATCATGTCTTACCTAATCTAGGCAATGTTGTGCAGCGGGGCATCTGGTTTCCCCAAGGCTATGACGAGCCTCTTGAGTAGCCCGTGCTGAACATTATTGAGAGCAAGGAGCTGAAACGGGAGCTCCAGGATCCATTATTCATTTTGGAATAAATCAACGCCTACGTTCACGTTGGCGACGGCTACGATTTCCAATTGGAAGGCAAGCCGATCGTGGACCGTGCTGTCTTCGAAATCGTTGAAAGAGCAAGGCCGTATTTGTCACGCCTGGCCTGAGACGAGCGAATGACGGGCGCGTGAGCTAAAAGTCTCTTGGGCGAGCTTTCCAGATAAGCCGATTAGGACGCTTTGAGATCGTCGCAAGCTGGATCGCTCGGCTCGGAGCATCCGACAGTTACCTTGGAAATGCGGGCCCCGCTCTCGCCGGGATGACGCTGGCCGTGTCGAGATAGCTGCGTCTCTGCGCGGCGCGAGTGCGCGATTCATTCGCGACAATCCTGACGAGACCAGCGCTCCCTAGATGCCACACACATCCAAAACCGTTACGAGAACGAGGTCCCATGGGTCTGTTTGACGACGACAATTTCTATTTTGATCCGCAGACCTATGCGGGCGGAGGCGGGGGGCTGATGGCCCGGCTGTTTCCCCAGCCGCAGGGCGATGGCGGAGCGCCATCCCAACAGCCGTCGCCCTTCGACGGCACCGCACCAGCGGCGCCTGTGCCGTTTTTCGGCGCCACGATGCCGACGGTGCCGGTTTCGCCAGCACCTGCATCGGCTTCAACCTCTGCATCCACATCGCCTGCCGGCGCACCCGCATCGCCAGCCGTTCCGCCGACGCCGGATTACGGACAGACGCGCAATTTCCCGATCGGCAATTATCAGATGCCGCAATTCGGCACGGCGCAGCCGCTGAATGCCGACGCGCCGCCGGTCTCGCCCCGTCTTGGCGACCGTCTCTCGGCTGGATTCCAGAATTGGGCGCATACGCCGGTCGGCAATCCCATCGCGGCGCTCGCGAATGGCATTACCGGATTTAACAATGGTGGCATCAACAATGGCCCGAATGCGACCGCCGCGCCGCCCTCCGCGGGCTCAACGTCATCGACGCTCAGCAATGGCGATCGTCTCTACGCCGGCTTCCAGAATTGGGCACACACGCCGGTCGGTAATCCCTTCGCAGCCATCGCCAACGGCATCGCTGGATTTAACAGCGGACAGGCGTCGCCACAGGGAAGCGGCGATGGTAGCGATGTCATGAGCCAGTATCAGGCGCTGCGCGCCCGCTATGGCGAGCGCGCCGCGCGCTTGGCGACCGTCGATCCGCAATTTTTCAGGACGCTGCTTGCGCAACCCTCGGCCGACGACAATGCCGATGGCGCCGCGCCGATTTCGCCGCCCTCCGCGCCGTTGGCTCGCCAGCCGCCGCTTCGTCCGGCCGCCATCCCCGCGGCACCCGGCGGGCGGGTAAATCGACCGCCCAATTCCTCGCGCAAACCTCCCATCAACATTCGACGGAGCACGGTCTATGGCCAGTGACAGCGATGCCGCGCTAACCGGCGCGGCCCATGATCTCGCCCAGGCCGGTTATCGGCTGATGCCCGATCCGCAAGGCAGGAAGAAGAGCGAGGCGATCGGCAGCGACGTTTCCTCGTTGCGGGAGGCCGCCGCGCAATTGTCCGAGCCTTCCGAACCGCCAGTGGCGAGGGGCTATAGCGGCGAGGACGGAAAGCCCGCGCCGATGACTGACGCCGTGACGCTCGATCGCGCGGCGCGCGATTATGCCTTCGCCGTGGCTGCGGATCGGCTCTTGGCTGAGAACGCCACGGGCGACAAGCTTGCCGCGCGTGTCGATGCGCTGCGGGCGGAGGCGTGGGTCAACGATCCAGAGCGGGCCGAGGCCCTGGGCTATGAGCGGCCGCGGGCAGAGAACGACCCCGCCGTACGCGACAAGGCAAAGGCTCAATCAGCCCTGGTCGATGCGCCGGAGGGGCTCGACCCTGAGCTGGCACGCGCGCTCCGTCACCCGCAGGTGGCTCAGGCGATCGAGCAGCGCATCAACGAGGCCGAACAGACACGTCAGGGCTATGCCGAAGGGCTCGCGGCGGCGACGCGGATCGCGCAGATGAGCTTCCTCGGTCAATTCCCGGAATTTGCCGGCGTCGCCCCCGAGCAATGGCCGCAAATTGCCGCCGAGATCGGACGGCGCGATCCGTCGCGGCTGACGCAATTACAAGCCAGCGTGGCCGCCACCCAGAGCCTGTTCGCTCAACAGCAGCAGGAAAATGCGTGCCAGGCGGAAGCGCAGCGGAGCGAGCTTCAAGCCTACACCCGGGCTGAAGACGACCGTTTCGAGACCATGATGAAGAACGAGCCGCTGGAGACCCAGCGCGCGGTGGCCGCCGAACTCCGGGCATTCGCCCATGAGCACGGTATCCGGCCCTCGGAGCTGCGGCATCTCTTCATGAACGAGCCTCTGATGCGGCACGCAGCGTTTCAGCGCATGATGTATGACGCCGGAAAATATCGCCTGATCATGAAGGCGAGGGATGCGGCCACGGCGAAAGCGCTGCCGTCGGTGCAGCGGCCGGGCCAGTCACGGTCGGCGGCCGAGCGAGATCACGCCGACCTCAAGGCGCTGAGCGCAAAGCTCTCCAGCTCCGGCAACATCCGCGATGCGGTCGCGCTCTACAACGCGCGCAAGGCGACGAGGCGATAGATGGCAGGATTTTCTTTGAAAAAGAAAGATGTCGTACGACACCTCAAGCGAGCGCAAAGCTCGCGAACGGGCAGTACTGGACGGCGCAAAAGTTTCAGGATCATTCCTTTGAGCAAGGCTCGCCTGGGCAACCGCCGTCGCCTGTCGATGTCGACAGAAATTGGTACATGTCCAAAGAAGGACCGGGCCGCTACTACCATCCCGGGATGTTTCCCATCATTCAGGGCGTTGCCAAACGCCAGGACCTTGCTCCCGGCGTCTATGATCTGCGTGATTTTGTCGCCAACAGAGATGCCAATGCTCCGGCCCTAAAGGCCAGCATCTCACACTATACGACTGACCCACTCTCAAGGGATCATTGGCAACGCTTGTTCGTGTTCGGTGACGAGAGTGCCCGTATTTCAGGCCGCGTCGTTGTAGGATCGGACGGCTCAAAGCGATTCGAAGGAATCGAGATTCGGCCATTCGATACGGACTTTGATTATAGGTACAACTCCAGAAACCCGCTCATTGAGGCGGGTCGTGCGATCGGAAAGCTGGTCAATGATCCCTTTGGTCGAGGACTTCCTTATGATATTCGCTACGTCGCACCGGGCTTTGGGACGGGACCCGACGAGGATCGTGGCCACGGGCGATTATTTGATCCGTTTACGATGGATCAGCTGCAAGCTGCCGAAAAGCAAAGAAACGAACGCTCCTACCGCGCCCCTCCGTGGCTGTTGCCGAGCATTGTCGGAAAGGACCCGGTTCCGTATCTGAAAGAATATCAACAGTACGAAAACGGGCTTTATCCTCGTGAGAACCCGATTATGAACAGCGCGACTGAAAATGGACTGCCTGCGGATAGTACCTCTTATCCAGAGTCTCCTTCCAATATTGGCGGCTGGGTTGCCGGTCTGGCCGGCGTTGATCCCGATAGTCCCATGAACCCCGCCTCGCAGCCGCCACAGGACGAGCAACTTTCGCCTTTTATCGACAAAGGACCTCCTTGGACTCTTCTCAAAAAACGCTGTTCGCCCACGGACTGGTGAGCTCGGCGCGCTTCTCGCGCTCGCTTTAGTTGAGACGCGCGACCACGAATACCGATCTTAGATCGTATGAACGACTGTTGAAGTGATGACGGGCTAAAGCTGAATTGCGAGTTGGCTTGCACAAAAGTTGGCAAGACAATGGGTGGGACATGCGCAACAAGTGCGAACTAACGTCATTCTGAGGAGTGAAAGTGGCCTTCGATCTAATTCGAGGGCAAACGGTGAAAATTTTCAGAATCGCGTTCATTGCTTTCTTTGGGCTGGAACGATTCATATATGGATTTCTGAAATTCATCCTGCCGGTTACTGCGAGCTGGATGCCTACAGTCGTCACCCTGGCCTGGATCCCGCTGCTGTTGGTCGGCCTCGCAATGTTGATTTTCAGGCGATGGAAGGGCGTTACGGCTATTGCTCTTGCGTTCGGGTTGCAGGCTATTTGGAGCGCGCCCGTAATCGGCAGCAGGCCCTTATATTGGGCGATGACACAGGGGTTTCGTTTTCATGCCTGGCCAAGTGATCGGTATCTGCAGCGATGTGATCTGAAAAACTTCTTGAAAGATGATGTGACCTACCGCGTCGGTGATTGCCACGATTGTTATCAATTCCTGGACGAGCCGTTTTATGAATGCGTGTTTTACGATGCCAGCGGAGAAATTTCGTTGCCGGCCTCGGAAAGAAATCGTGAGTGGTGGAATTTGATGCCGAACTCCAGAGATCGCACACTGAATCCAATGGGTAGAACCGTTCATCTGTTTGGAAACTTCTATTTCGCTGACGTCATCTCGATGAATGTTTGGGTAGACCTAAAGCGAGCACAAATGTCGGAGATATGCGAAGCTGCAGGCGGCAAGATTGAAGCGGCAGGCGGCAAGATTGAAGATTGGGTGTGCGTGAAAGGCTCTGGATAGCTGGCCCTAAGATGAAGGTTTGGCCTTTTTTCGTGCAGAGAGTGGACATTGCTGGTGAGCGCCGGAGTACCCGATGGCCACGCTCAGCAATCGCCGTTTCCGCGAACCAGATGGGTAGTGGTGATCTCGGGGTCGGCGACTGGAGATTTGGAGTTTTACGGATCAACCCATCGAAGCCATTTGAGCCCGTGCTCCCGCTACAAACCGAAACCATACCCGCTCCAAGCACAGCCTGTCGGCATTCCACCCAGCCGAGCCGGAGGCCGCTATCAGCCCCGCCCGCCCGCCCGGCCGGGCCGCCGTTGACAAATCCTGACCCGCGCGGTGGAGCACGTTCCGGTTCGCTGGATCAGCCTTTCTCAGTCGGTGCGACTTCGCCGGCGGTGGCGCCCGGAATCGATCTGAGCGCACCCACCATTGCTGGAGGCTGGTTGGCAGCGATGGCCGGCCCAACTATCCTACCGAACCGGCGGAGCAGCCGATGACCGACCAGCTTTCGCCGTTCCATGAGCGGTTGTTTGGCGAAGGGTACTCCAAGCCTTCTGCATGAAATTTGCTGAATTGTTTTGCCGCAACCAAGCGGAGCCTGCGAACAAAATGCGGTCTGACGGACAAGGCTCCGGCGCTTGAGTGCGTGGAGATCCGGCGATGTCGTCTGCCCTGAGAGTAATGTTCGTTCTGCTAGTCGGGTCTCAATGGTTCATATTGGCGCTTTTGATGTATCTGGCCCCCACTGTTGCGAGGTGGTGGAGCCTGGTTGCCATTTTTAGCTTAAGCGCACTGCCGCTTGCCGGTGTGGGAATGCTGATTGCTCGCAGGTGGAGAGGTGCAGCAACTATCCTTCTCGCGCTCGGGCTATTTGCGGTTTGCAATCCGATCGTCATAAAGGGTAACCTTTGGCTCTGGATCAGTGCTCAGGGGTTTCGCCTTCATGTCGGGTCCATCGATCGATACCTGGAGAGCTGCGAGCTGACCGACTTTACGGAGGCGGGGATAGAGCACGCGGTCGGGACGTGCGAATCCTACTCAGACGGGCTTCTCTATCTACGTATTTTCTACGACTCGTCCGACGAAATCGACGCGCCGCTATCGCGTCGAACGCGGGAGTGGGATGATGCCATGTACTACTACCCGCCCAAGGCGATCACCCGCGACAGCGAAGGTCGTGCAAGTCATATCTACGGGCATTTTTATTCAATAGCGCTTACTCTCGAAGAGTTGGATGGCGACAACGTCAGGCCTCCGCCGCGAGCGAAGCGAAATATTCCGAAATGATCAGCTGTCACAGGCATCGTCAAATGGCCTCGAATGATCGAGCCGATGGACTCTTCAGCAAACAATGGGAGATGCTCATGCAGGACGATGATCGCAACTTCGGTGAACAGCCGGAAGCTACCGGCGAGAATTCCGCGGAGCCGATCGCCCTTGAGGAGATGGCCGACCATTTTCCGCTGCTTGGAAAAACCAGGCGTGCCTCCTTGCTGGAAGAACTCGACCGCGAACTACGGGGCGAGATCGGTTCCGGCTCGCATCATTTGAGGCGACAGGTGCGGCTGATGGAGCTCAGGCGGCAAATGGGCGACGTGCACGAGGCACTGCGCAAAGCCCGGCGATGAAGGCCGAAAATCCCCTGGTCACCGCGCTGGCGCGGGCCCGGCTTGAGACCGCGCCAATGTTGGCCCGTTGGTGTGCCCTGAACGGTGTGGCCGTTTTCCCCGTGCCGCCCTCCGTCGTGGCAAGGTTTGTGGCCGACTGCGCGCCGCTTGGGATCGACCGGCTGTGGCCGGCCGTGCAGGACATCCAGGCCGCCCATGTCTCGCTCGGGCTTGCCGATCCGACGTTGGGGCCCGAGGTGGCCGCCGCGCTTGACGACGTCGCCGGCATCGCTCCGCCACGCTCCTGGCCTGGCGACTACAAGCAGCGTTTTCGATCGCTGCCTTATGACTTGCAGCGCTTTGTCGCCGATCACGAGTTGCAGCGAGAAAAAGCGTTGCGCCGCGCCCAGAACGACGCCGCCGAACTCCGGCGCAAGCTGGCGGCAATCTCGGCGTCCGCTGCACCTTCCATCCAGCCCGAGCAGGAGACGACATCCGATGACCGCACCCGAGATGACGACGAAAAGCCGAATCGCGAAGCAGGCGACTGAGGCGCTCGACCTCGAAAGCAGGATCCGCGTGTTGCGCGCGGAGATCGAAGCCGTCATTGATGCCAAGGCCAAAGCAGTCGCCAGCGAGAGCCCGGGCGTGCCGATCGGCGTGATCCGTAATCTGATCACCGCCCGCGCCCCGAGCTGCGCTTGTGCGCAATATCTGGAGCTCGCGGGTAAGGAATAGGGTGTCCCTCACTGAGGAATACGCGCACTTTAGGCCATTCTTGCCGGCCCGAACCAACCCTTGAGCGAAATCGCCGTCGTCGTTGTCGAACAGGTTGTCACGTCGGGCAAATCATCGACATAACGTCAGCATTATAGAAGCCAATAGTTCAGGCGCCGCCGGTTCGGCCTGCACAAAATCTCCTGAAACTTCCGGCGACACTTGACATCGCGCGGCACGAAAAAGCCGCGTTGCGTCGGTCTCTGGATTCTGCGGATTTTCTGATGAGCCGGACACAAGTCGGGGGACGCTGATGCCGATGAAGCGCAGCTTCTTTGGTTGGAGAGAAAGGGCGGTTGTCGTTGGGTCTGTTCTGATGACTGCGTGTTTCGCGGTGGGCGAGATTGTTCGCCTTGGGCTGCATGCCTATCAGCTCGTCCGTTATAGCAACGTCAGCACAATCGTGGTGTCGAAATTATCAGACCTGGATCCCGTATTCGATGTGAGCTCTTCTTCGCTGCGGGTGCGAAATCCGGAATTTCTGAAAGTATGTCTTTCAGGAGACTACTCTTTCACTCTGAAAGACGCCAGGCAATGGTTCGTTGGGGAGGACGCAGCCGGGTTTGCACGAGCGCTTGAAGCTGCGGGAGGACCGGCCGATGTCTATAACGGCGAAGAAGCCTCATCGATTGTCCTGCTTTCGCGCCGCTCCGCGGTGATTCTAAAATTTGACCCACAAATGGAATTTTACGCATTGAACTATGGATGCGCCAGCGTAAAGGACGGCGACATTTTGCTAAAGCGGTATGCATCCAATTCGATCACGCGTTTCTATCTGCCGAACGCGACATTGAGGGAGTCGCAAGGGACGGCAAAACCGCAAGCCACATTGTGCGAACAAAAACTGGCGAGGCTCGTTGGTTCAATCGACGAGCTACTTGCCGAAAAGACCCGTCGCTACGAACCGTTTTGGGCTGCAATCAGAAAATATTTGCCGGCGCAGGGTTGCACCGTTGATGAGGTGATGTCCGTCTCCCGGACTTCCAGGTTCGCGCGAGCGCCCTTTGAGCAGAATAATCATTACACAATGAGCTTCAGAAATTCCGATACCGAAATCGGATTTTGGTTGCAAAGAGATACCGGCAACATCGAGCGTCCGTATGTCGCCTCGACGCGTGGGGAACTTCCATCGCTTTGATTAGAAGGTCGGAGAAGTATACGGGGAATGGCATGTCGATTGAGCTCAGTTTCTTTGATTGGAAAGGAAGGACGGTCGCTGTGGGGTTTGTTCTGATGGCTGCGTGCTCCGCGTTGGCCGGGACCTCAAACGGTCAGCCGGTTTTAGTTGGGCAAACGCCGAAGGCCGCCGTTGCAAAATCGACAAATGCGCAAATGACGTGGACCAGCGAGACCGGACACATGAAGAAAATGTCCTCCAGTGAGATTGACGACCTCGCCAAAAAACTTCGGATGGAACTTGAGAGGACGTTCGACGAGCTGCGAAGCGTCGCCTTGCATCGCGAGGCCGATATGACGGCATCCGTCACGGCGTACGTCTCGGCGGGAATGGCGTTCGATGATGCAGAAGAGATACTCAAGGCGGCGGGATTTGACGTGAGGCCCCATCCGGGACCCCGAGAGGCCGAGGACATCAACAGGCCTGCCGACTGGTATGCCGTACATGCGCGTATCGCCAATTTTGCCCCGCGTGGTCTGGGAACCGTTGACGTTTTTGTGGATCTGTTTCCGCGATCGCCGGGTGACTTCACCATCCTGAAAGGTGTCAAGGCAACCCTGTATATCGACTCCTTGTAAGTCTGGAATTAAATGGTGGCCACTAGTGAGGAGAGTGGAATGATTTTCGTGCCTTTCGTCCTGTTGGTGAGCGTGATTGCATTTTCGTGGTCGGTCTGGAAATACGGAAGGGTGGTCGATGGTCTGGACTACTTTCCTCAATACGAGAATCATTTTCGCTCGAAACTGGCAGTTCCTGAATTCGCGCTTAGTCCGTCGACGCCGTTGAGTCTTCAACTGGAATATGTGCAGTCGCTCATGGGCGGCTGCATCTTTATTTTTTGCATGGCGCTGATTTGTTTTCTTTACGAAAATCCAGTCGGCGGATGGCTTTTCATGGTCGTCTTTGTCATCGCAGTTGCCTCGACGCGCAACTATTGGAAGCGATACCAAGCTAACGTGAATCGAAAAAAAGCGGTTCAAAACGATGAGGAGGAGTTGTGAAAAAAGGATTTTATGCTGGTGGGACGGTCGGCGTTCCGACCCCCATTGGTGGTGTGGGGGGCGGAGCATACGTTGATGATGACGGAAATATCTACCCCCAATTCTATTATGGATCGCCCAGCCTTGATCTCGGCGCAGGCTACTCCTCTGATCTCGAAGGTCTCCTGACTGGTACGTCAATATCGGGAAGCTTGGGTGGCGGCTCGATAAAGACCCACATCGGCACAAGCGTGACCGCTGCTGGCGCCGGCGTTGGAGCGAGTCGTCGTCTTGGAATCAAGACACCGGGTGTGGGCGTAACGTATGGATTTGGTCCCTACCGAATATCCCCTCGGATTAATGGTCCTGTCCCGGCCTTTCAGCCCGACGCGGTCTATTCTCCGATGGGCGATTTCTACGGAAATTTTCCAACCGTTCCGGCCGTGCCCGATACATCAGGCCCGTGGCCAGGCGGGCGGGCTGCACCCAACGGGTCTGGACCGATCACGGCCCAGCCGATATCCAACGGATTGGCATTTCCCGATGCGGATGCGGCGCCGGGGCCGGGTCTAAACCCCGCGGCTTCGCCATTTTCTTCGCGAACACCGCCGGCATCGCAGGGGCCGCTGTCGCTCGACGATGCCTATCTCCTGTATCTTTCCCGTGTAAACGCGGCGAGGGCTCAGGCCGCGCGAACCGCATCGCATGCTGCGGATGCATCCGCAGCGCCGCTTGTGCCTTCCGACAGTGCCGGTTTCTCTGGCGGTCTGCCGGACAGGATAGCCGCCATCGCCGGCATTGATCCGGATGACCCCACGCGGTTCGCCCGGCTGCCAAGCGACGCCGAGCTGAACTCGTTTGTCGGAGACGGCCCATTTCCGCCGTGGACGCTACAACGCAAGCGCTAGCTGGCGTCCGTTCCAACGCTCGTATGACCTTGCTAGCATTCGCCTGACGCTCCACGACAAGCACGCGACGATACGGGTGCGGAGGTCAAATCCGCCGCAAATGGCCCGCGCGAAAGGAAGCGCCGCGCGTCGAAGCCGCAAGGCTCTTGATGATCCAGATCGTGAAACAACCGGACAGGCGATCTCCCCAGAGGTCGCCTTTTCTTTTCCAGGAGATAACGATGACGCTCTACAAGTGGTCGCAAACGGCCTCCGCAGACGCTACCGCCGACAGTACCATCAACTGGGCGGAGGGCCAGGCGCCCTCGAGCGTGAACGACAGCGCCAGGGCGATGATGGCGGCGACCGCCAAATATCGCGACGACATCGCGGGCGCGATCGTGACCGGCGGCAGCTCGACAGCCTACACGGTGGCTTCCTACGAGGGGTTTGATACGCTTGCGCATCTCAACGGCCAAGTGATCGCATTTACGCCGCACGTGACCAACGGCGCGACGGTGACCTTGAATGTGGATTCGCTCGGGGCGAGGCCGTTGCGGTCGGCTCCCGGGGCGGAACTGCTTGCGGGCACCATCATCCAGGGGACGCCCTATGTTGCCGTCTATAACAATGCCGATGCCGCGTTCTATCTTCGGGGCTTTTTTGGCAATCCCTACAATGTTCCTCTCGGCGCAGGCATGGATTACTGGCTGCCGACGGCGCCGAACAGTTCCTTTGTTTTCCCGGTGGGGCAGGCGATCTCCCGGGTCACTTATGCGGCGCTCTTCTCCCAGATGGGTACGACCTACGGCCCCGGCGACGGATCGACAACGTTCAATCTGCCGGACAAGACCGGGCGAGTGTCGGCGATGAAGGAGGCAGTGGCGACGAGGCTGACCAGTGGCTATTTTGGCGGGAACTCGACCGTTATGGGAGCGGTTGGGGGAAGCGAAAGCCACACGCTAATCACGGGAGAAATTCCGTCCCATATTCACGCCAACACGTTAAATGACCCTGGGCATGTTCATGGCGGCGGCCAGGCAACTAGCCAGAACGGGGCTGGTGGTACAAACGGTTCATTTTTGGCTATGTGGTTCAATGGACCAACCAACACCAACCTGGCGGCAACGGGTGTCACCATCAACAATGTGGCCGCAGGTGGCGGCACTCCTCACGCGATCGTCCAACCAACGATCATTTGCAATTACATCATTCGGATTATCTGAGGCCTGAAGGCCTCCAGCGCGGCGCCAGCGCCAATAATCACCGCTGCGAAGCAGGCGAAAATGTTTTGCTCGGTCAGAAACACGTAAGTTGCGACCGTCGCGACGAGCAGCAATATCGCTCTTTTCATAAGAGACCTTCCCCATGCCCGACCCGACAACGCTCAAGGCGGCGAACGCCGGCCGCTGGGCGGTCGCCAAGCTGACCCGGAATTTTATGACTATAGCTAAATCTCTGGTTGCAGCCAAGACCACCTACCAAGCTGTCGCGGCCAAAACAGGCGTTCCCTGGCCGCTGATTGCTGTCATTCACGAACGCGAATCCTCGCAGGATTGGCGGCGCTCGCTGGCGCAGGGCGATCCCTGGGACCGGCGTTCGGTTCACGTGCCGGCGGGCCGCGGCCCTTTCACCTCCTGGGAAGAGGCGGCTATCGATGCGCTGGTGAATTGCCCTCCCTGTGCGGCACGCAATGCGGATTGGTCAATCGGCGGCGCGCTGACTTTGCTCGAGCGCTACAACGGCTTGGGTTACGCGTCACGCGGCCTGCCTTCGCCATATCTTTGGTCCGGCACGGATCAATATATCGCCGGCAAATATGTGCGCGATGGCGTCTACGACCCGCACGCGGTCGACGCGCAGCCCGGCTGCGCGGCCCTGTTGATGGCGATGATAGCAATCGATCCTGCGGCGCGTTGGACAGGGTTTGCGTCCGCGCCAATTCATACCGAGCAAGCTCTAGTCCCAGCCTCGCCTTCAATCGGCCATTTAGCCAACGGATCGATCGGCGCCTTCTTCAACCGCCTGCTCACCACCCTCTTTAAATCCGAAAGGAAAAAGCCATGACTTTGTTTCTCGTCGGCCTGTCATTTGCGACCGGGTTTGCCGCATGCTGGTTTGCCAAGGACAAGATCAGGATTTTAGTCACCGGCACCGAAGCCTTCGTGAAATCGACGGAGGATCGCATCGCCACGTTAAAGGCAGCGCTATGACGCTCTGGGCTCGGCTCAAAGCCTCTTGCCTGCATTCCCTGACAATTGCCTGGAGCTATCTGCTCGCGGGCTTCGGCTTGATGCTGCAGGGCGTCGATGCGACGGCGGATGCCTTCGGTGATCCTGGATTGAAGGACCAACTCGCCCAAGCGGTCGGCGATGCCAGAACCGTGGGGCGGATCATGCTCGGGATCTCCGTGGTGACGATCCTCGCCCGATTGCGGTCGCTTCGAAAGCCGAATTGAGCGGGAAGGGAACGTTCAGTGTGGATGGCGATCATCAGTTTTCTCGGCGGCCCCGTGATCAAGGGCCTGATCGATGCCTACAATCTCAAGCTCAAGGCCGCCAATGCCGATGCGAAGATTGCCGCCGATCTGGCGGCGACTGAGATCGCGGCGCAACAGTCCGAAATTCAAGCCCAGACGCAGTTGAAGATCGCAGAGATCGGCCATCACTGGGAAGTCGAAAAGCTGTTCGCATACGTGACGCTTCTCTATTACGGCAAGCTTCTGCTCTGGGACAAGGTTCTTGGGCTCGGCAGTACCGATCCGCTCACCGGATGGGCGCTTTGGGCCGCCAATCTGATTATCGGCTTCTATTTCGTCAAACGCGGATTTGAGAACGTCGCGCGAATTATCAAGCGGTGAGGCCACGTGAATACGGGGATCGGAAGTGCAGGAAGTCGGAATCTATCTGAGCGTCGGGACCATCCTCGCCCTGATTGCCGCCCTTTGGGGAGGTGCACGCAAGTTCACCAAACTTGAGTCGAACGTTGAGAATGCGGAAGAAGCCAGAGCCAATGACAAACGCGAGCGCGAAATGCTCGAAGCCAAAATCGAAAACATGAGCCGAGACGTGATAGCGCTGGATCGTGACAGTGTTGCGAGGCTAGACGCTCTCCGGCTTGAGACCGGAGAAATGGGCGCCGCGCTTCGCCAGAAAATCCATGAGGTCGAGATCAGTTCGCGTGACCGGATCGATGTCATGTCAGCCAGTATCCGTGAATCAATCGATAAACTTGGTGAACGCCTTGAACTGAAGATAGAACGCGTCATGCAACGGCGCGACTAACCAACAACCATCCTCACCCTCACGGCGCCGGTTCACCTCGGCGCCGCTTTTTTTGGAGTGGCAACAGATGAATTTCGGACGAATGGGAGCGAGCTTCGGGAGGGCAGCGGCGTTGAGGAAAGCGGGACGTGGCGACTTCCCATATCCCTCGTTCCCCTACACGACGCTTGCGAAATTCCAGACCACGGCGGACGTGCAGTCGTCCTTTTGCTGTAGCGCGATAGCGGACGTTGCGGTGTCCGGCAGCCCATATCCGGGCGGGACGATGATACAGGGCACCTTCAACGGCGGCACCAGTACGTTTGTGCCGAAAGCCTTTTTGAGTTCCCCTATCAGCATCGGTCCCTATGACAGTATTCGTTGGACGTGGGCTCCAATGAGTGGCTGGCATGGATTGGGATCACCGACGGCTTTTGGTATCGCACTGTTCTCGTCAGGAAGTCCGTCTGCGTTGCCGTCCAATTACCATCTTGTGTTCAACGCGTCCCTGATCAAGGCGATGTCCACGTCCGTTTCGACGGGCGTAGCGGGACGCCCACAATCTGCTTCATTCCCGATAAGCCAAGCTGTCGCGGTCGGGGGTGGTGCCAACTTGAACAATGTCATCGGCGCTGCTCTCATTGGCACGCGCGGTTCGAACGGAACGATTGCCGCAATCGGAAATATTGACCATGTGCCCAACCCTCGCACAAAGGGAGCGGTCATCATTTCGGATGACGATACCTATGTCGGGCAATACAGCCAAGGCTATCTGAACATCTTCAAACCGAACGGCATTCCTGTCGAGTTCGCGCCGGCTCCTTCGTTAACGACCATCGGCACCAACCCCGCGTCCTGGTATGATTGGGCCGCTATTGCGGACATGAAAGCTGGCGGCGGCCAGTGGATCGGCAAGAGCTTTTCAACCGAGAGCGCAGCGACCGTCGATGGGTGGAGTTCCGCACAGCGAACGCAAGAGTACGCTAACGCCAGAAATTATCCCGCAGTGGGCGGTGGCCTCAACATCCGGCGCGATACCTACGACGGGGACTATTATTCGAACGTCGGTCCTGCCGACATGACGGCTTATCCCGAACTGTCAGCAGCCTACCGGACCCTGCGCAACTTCAAGAACATGCAGACCAGCAATAATCCGCCTTGGCCCGGCTATAGCGAAACATTCCCGCCAGGTGATCCCAAACAAATCATTTGCTGCAACAACAACACCTTCGGCGATGGCAGCACCACGCTGGATCAATATCTGACCTACGCGCTCGACTACACGCGGAATTGCCGGGGCATTCTCATGATCGGATTCCACAATGACTTCGGGAATTCAAATATCGTCAACATGATCAACAACACGCTTATTCCTTACGTCAAAACGACCTATCCTGATCAGATGGAGTTCACGACGCGCCGGAAACTGTTCGCGCCGCACAACGGTGACACGCTGCTAGGCTAGACCGGCGCCCAACGACATAGAAATTAAGCCGGCTAGGTCATCATCAATCGAGTCGGCCGGGGGCCAGTCGACATCTCTGTGGTAGGGTAGAACTTGAACCAGAGCCGCTCCGATGTCTCCCTTGAACTCCATCTTTAGGTTAAGTTCGGGAGTATGACTGAGGATGTGGATAAATAACTGGCCCGCGCAAACGGTCGTTGTCTGTACATTCTTTCGTTCAAAGCGCCCGTAGTTCTTGATCGAGTCTAGACTAGTCGGTCCATATAGAGCGCCACAGTGAAAGATACGCTTGCCACCTTTTGCCCACTCGCAGCCGTTGTATCGTCCGATCCAGATATTCCAGTGCTCCAAGGGCAGTCTGGTCTTGTAGAAATCTTTAGCGGATTGCGCAGGAATGCCGCGATCAGTAGCTACGAATGAGGCTTCAATTACAAGAGTCTTCAAGGTTGCCCACGTTGCTAGCGTGATCTGACCTTCCCGAGAGAGATTGGTTGGTTTTCCTAGGATCAGAGGCGATAATATCGGAATCGCTGCAGTTTCGATTTCACTCATCCACCGCTCGTTGCATTCTTTGCAGGGTGCCTTGATTTTGCGACTGGCAAGGTCGCCTTCTCGTCGGATAGCTGGATCGTCCATCTCGACCTTGAGATTTTTGACGTCAGCCCTAACGCTATAATGCCGTTGATCCGACCGCGGGACAATTTTACTGAACCACTGCGGAAAGATGTGTTCGCCGCTTAATTTTCCGCGCTTGCCGCAGAAGATGCATTCCCTCGGAGGATTGGGCAGTGGCTTCTGTGACACGTTAATGGATCCTAATTCGGGACTGAGTGAAACTTCTCCGAGGTCCACCGCAATGTCCACCCTCTCTCAGGGGGAACGACCCTTCCAACATGATTGAGAACCCATGACGCCATCCGAGGCGCTCGATAGCCATCGCCAGATGCTCAAATGAGATCGGGCGCGACATCATCATTCGCCGCTGGTCGGGGCCTGCGAATGTAGAGCCCGCTACGCCGTTTGAGCGGCCTGCTTGTGATCGCTCTTCTTAGGCTGGGGCCACATCGTTGGTCCCATTCAGATCATCTGAAGCGCAGAATACTGCGCGGTCCGTAAGTGCCTACCCCTCCAGGGTCTGTGCGCCGCACAATATGATTTTGTGGCAAAAAAGCGCGAATCAGAATCAATTTCCCTGGCGGCAACGCTGGGGTGGCAGCATGTTGGACTGGATGCTGATCAATTTTGCCATGTGGGGAATGCTGGTATGTGCTGCGTTAAAGACAGCTACATTTCTAGGCTGAGGCCCAAGCCAAAAATGCGAATGCCAGCTTGGCCAACATATAGAGCCAGCCCAACATCGAGACCGCAACAATCACCCCAAAGAGCACTGTGAAATAGCGCCCGCTAGTTTGGTGGTGTTCAGGAGTGGTCATACTGTCCGTCGATTGCTTTTAAGGCTTTTTATCAACGCGCGACTTAACAGGCGGTTGCTAAAGCCGGCACTTCGGACGCCAAGGACCGCTCCGTCCGGGGAAATGACTTTGCCCGTAAGCTGATGCTACCGCACCCGCAGGCCTGCTCGCCCTTCCAGGGAGGGGGGTGGAACGTCAGCGGGGCCGCTCTCGGGGCGTTTCCTCCCATGGCCGCTTACCGTTCGTATCTCGGTCCCAAAGCCGGGGTTCGTTCTTGTCTTTGGCTTCGTCCTCCTTGTCCTTTGCGCGAACCGCCTTGATCTGATCACGCACTGAAGGAGCGTTTGGCTCGGCAGCTGAAATTCGCGTCTGAGCGGCAGCTTCGAATGACCAAAGGGTGAGCAACGCCACGATCAAAGCATGTTTCATCCCTGCCGGTACCACTTCCTGGCTCGGATGTCTGATTAACTTTCGTCCACTCCCTCCGGCTCACCGACCCTCTCCCACCAAGGAACCTGATGCGATTTCTCGCCACGCTCTTGTTTTGCTCTTTTGTACTGCCTGCCAAGGCGGAACTTGCATGGCAAGCCAGTATGGAGACGGCGATTGGTATACCACGGAAAACGAACGCCAAGCGGGGAGCGGTCGATACGTATGCCATGACGGCAGCCCGAGCAGGCTGCCATTCCGGCCTAGGGTCACGGCGACCAGTTTGGAGACGAGGTGGCGGGTGAGCGTTCTTGTAAACGATAGGGGGCCAGGGGTTAAGGGGCGCTGCCTCGATCCGGACCGGGCCGCAGCAAATGCAATCGGCAGGGCGGCACGGTGTGGCTCGGGAACAAGCTCATGATTGCAAAATGAACGCCCCTCGATGCCGGAAAGCCTGCCCCGGGCGGTGCTATCGGATTCGCGAGGTCGATGGCGGCGACGACGAGGTTGCGGACGCTCTCGCCGAGCTTCATCGATTGACCTTTTTCGATGGCGCGCCGGTTCCATGCTTTGATGACGGGCATTGGTGGCTTGCATTCCACGACGCCGTGCCGGTCGCATTTGCCGGCATCATTCCATCAACGCATATGATGCGGGCGGCGTATCTCACACGTGTGGGCGTCTTGGGCGGCCATGTCGGCCAGGGGTTGCAGCGACGTTTGATGCGCGCCGCCGAACGGCGCTCGCACCGTAACGGCTTTAACTGGATGATATCCGATACGACGGACAACATACGTTCGGCGAACAATTTCATCCACAGCGGCTATCAGCTTTATCGCCCCGATGTTCCCTGGGCATTTGCGCAGACCTTATATTGGCGCAAGTTCATAGGTGGCGCCAATATTCGCTGGTAACGGAACGCGTTCCGCTTTGATTTGCAGGGCCCGGCAGCCGATCGGCTGCCGGGCCTTTTTTGTTTTCGATGAGATTGTTCTGCTCTTACGTCGGAGCTCAAGGGCGCGCTCAAATCCGGGGCGCGGCTGGTTGCCGTGTTTTAGGCCGCCAGATCCTGCAGCAGGCTAGGCGATCCCCTGAGAAGTACGCTGCGACCGTGCGCCGTCAGGCGCGGCCGATCCTGATCGACCACGGCAAGCCCGTTCGTCACCAGCCATTGTAGCGCTCCGGCGTTAATTCTGACGGGATCGCGCGCCGACAGCCGTATCGCTTTCAGGGTTTCCCAGTGATCGCCTGACAGTTTCGCTTCGATATCGTGGCTCACAATGACCCTCACTATTTCCGTCGGTGCGGCGGGTGATAACGTGGCAGCGTGAAAGCTGTGCGACTACTCCGTGTCCGGATTTCGGCTGGTGTGCAGGCACGCTTTCGGCAGGAAAACGTGCCACACCCGGAATCGTTCTGACTTATCAACGCGTCGGGCATCGTCTGGAATTAATTAATATGGCTCAATCCGGCCAACGTCAGCGTTGCACCCCGGCGGCTCCCGAGAATGTGAGGGAGTTTTGAAGCAGAGGCGCGAGGCGCGCCGATTTCCAGCCGGACTTGAGCCGAGGCGGCGGCTCAGACCACCTCATCGCGCTTGAGCGCGGCAATCTCTTCCTGGCTGAATCCAAATTCGGCAAGCACCTCGTCGGTCTGTTCGCCGAGATCCGGCGGCGGGGCCACAAGCCTGCTTGGCGTGCGTGAGAGCGAGAACGGCTGGGCCACGAGTCGGATCGGACGGTTCTCGGCATTCGGCACATTCTGCGCTAGGCCGAGATGCTTCACCTGTTTGTCTTCGAAAACCTCGTCGATCGAATAGATCGGGCCGCAGGGCACGCCCGCTTCGTTAAAGGCCGTGACCCAGTGATCGCTGGACCTCTGCTCGGTGATGGCATTGATCTCGGCATTCAGCGCATCGCGATTTTTCGAACGATTGGATGCGGTGGCATATTCGGGGCGGCTGATGAGCTCAGACAAGCCGAGCGTCCTGGCGAAGTCTTCCCAGATCCGACCGCCGGTGGTGGCGATGTTGATGAAGCCGTCGGAGGTTTTGTAGACGCCGGTCGGAATTGCGGTGGGATGATTATTGCCAGCTTGGCCGGCGACCTCTTTTTCCATCAGCCAGCGCGCGGCCTGGAAATCGAGCATGAAAATTTGCGCCTGCAGAAGCGAGGTCTGCACCCACTGGCCTTCACCGGAGACCTCGCGCTCCAAAAGGGCCGTGAGGATGCCCGTCGCGCAAAACAGCCCTGCGGTGAGATCGGCAACGGGAATGCCGACCCGCATGGGTCCCCCGCCGGGTGCGCCGGTGATTGACATCAGTCCGCCCATGCCCTGGGCGATCTGATCGAAGCCCGGCCGTTTCTGGTAAGGCCCGTCCTGCCCAAAGCCGGAAATGCTGCCATACACGATTTTCGGATTGATCTTGCGCAGGCTCTCGTAATCGATCTCAAGGCGCTTCTTCACGTCCGGGCGATAGTTCTCGACCACGACGTCCGCCCTTCTGACGAGGCGCAGGAACACTTCGCGCCCTCGCGGATCCTTCAGGTTCAGGGTCATCGCCCGCTTGTTGCGGTGCAAGTTCTGAAAATCCGATCCGCGGCGGAGGCTGCCTGCATCCTCTGTTTTGGCCTCGATCTTGATGACATTGGCGCCCCAATCGGCCAGCTGCCGCACACAGGTGGGGCCCGAGCGCACGCGGGTCAGATCGAGCACGGTAAAACGGGACAGGGCCTGCGAAGCGCGCGGAAAGGCCATGGGATCAATCTCCGAAAATGGCGGCGGCGAAGGGAGCCCGATCGGCTATCCCGCCGACTATAGAATGCGTCGAAAATATCGACAATCAGTCTGGTATCGACAATTCATTGCCGGGCTGGTAGCCGCATGGAGAGTTGCGGTTATAGACCAGGGGGCAGGGGTGCTTCATCATCTCGACAAGGGCGTAGCTGCGAGATGGCCGTGAGTGCTCCCGGATTTGAACGCATCCGCAGGTTAAAGAAAGGCTGGGCGGCCAACTTTCTGCAGATCCTGCTCGGGATTACCCAGCAGGTCGCCTTGATCCCAATCTTCCTGCACTTCTGGACGGGCGACGTATTGGCTGCCTGGCTTGCCATCTATGCGGCCGGCAACTTCGCGATGGCGGCCGATGCGGGACTGCAGGTGCGGTGTATCAATCGGTTTTTGGCTTTCAGAGCGATCGCTGATTGCGATGGCCGCACCGGTCAGTTCTACGCGGCGATGCTGCGAATCTATTTTGTTTTTGCCCTGATCCTGGCTGCATTGATTTTTGCGGTGTTCCTCTGGATGCCACCGAGCGCGGTGTTCGGCTTTCGAGACGTGGCTGACTTCGATGCGGCATTTGTCATCATGGTGATGGGGATACTGCTGACGCTACCGACGAACCTCTCGAGTGCTCTCTACCGCGCCAGAGGCCGCTATGGTCGCGCGGTGCAGATCCAGAACGCGGCGATGTTGATCGGCCAGCTCGCTCAGCTCGTGGCTATCCTGACCACAGGACATCTGCTCGCCGTCACCATTGGCTATGTGGTCGCTCAACTCGGCTTGGCGGTCTACCTGCTGGGGGTGGACACGCCGCAGCTGTTCCCGTTCTTGCGGCGCGCGTCGGGTCGGCCTTCCCTGCATTGGACCGTGGGGCAGTTTCGCAGATCGATGCCTTTCGGGATCGCAAACACCACTGAGTTGGCCCTGGTCAATTTGCCGGTCCTTCTGGTCAGCGCCATTGTCTCGGACCACATCGCTGTCGCGCAGTGGGGACTGACCCGCGTAGTGGCCGGTTTGCTGCGGGCACTTTGCGTGCAAGCCACACTGCCGCTCGCGGCCGAACTCGGTCATGACCATGCGGCCGGCCTGGTAGAACCGATGCGACGGCTTTATGTCCGAGGTTCCGTCCTGGTGACGATTATGGCCGCTGGCGTGGTGTCGGGCTTGCTTACGTTCTGGCCCGATTTTTTCAATCTCTGGACCCGGGGCACGATTCCTTATGACGCCAGCCTCGCCGTCACCCTGTTGCTGGGAACAGCCGCCACGTCTCCTGCAATCCTGGCGCTCGGGTTTGCAACCTATAGCAATCGGGCCGGACTATTGGTGCGCGCAAAAACCATTCAGTTTCTCTTGTTTCTGGTCCTTTCAATACTGCTGATCCATCCCTTAGGTCCGTTAGGCGCAGCGATTGCTGTGGTTGTCAGTGATCTCCTGGGGCAGTTTGGGTTTCTCGGCATCTTCGTTATCAGGCAGACGCTGCATCGGCCGGCACAGCATTTGACGTTTCTCCTGATTGCGGCGATTTTGATTATTAGCGCTGGTTGGGGTCTGGGCACGGCCATCCGGATGGTGTCGCCGGGTGGGGGCGTGGCGCATTTCCTGATCGAGTGCGTCGTCTGGCTGGCTCTGATGGCGGTGCTGGCGAGTCCGTTGCTGAACAGGACGGCGAGAGAAAGGTTGATCTCCGCTATTCCCGGCTAGCTCTATTCCAAGTCCCGGGTCTGCAGGATGCGGTATCTGAGCCGCTCCAGCTGAAGCGCAAATTGCTGACGCCCAGCCTGGACCCTTGCATTGAAATATTCCAGCCGCTTGGCGCCGGAGAGCTTCAAACGCAGTCGTAGTTCTGCGTCCTCGAGTTTCAGGATCGCTTCGGCCAGCGAATCCGGGCGATCATAATCAAAAAGAAGGGCGGCGTCGCCGACCTGTGACTTGAATGCTTCTGGATAGACCACAGGCGTTCCTGTCGTCCAAGCCTCCAGGGGAGGCAAGTTGGTGGGACCGAAATAAGTCGGCATTACCAACGCGTGGGCGCCGCGATAAAGAGCGCCCAAATCAGTTGAAGGAACAAAACCAAGAATTCTAACTTGCCCGCCAAGCTGAAGGCGCAAGATCATTTTTTCAATGTGATCGCGCATGCCGCGGTCGGATCCGCAAAGCACGAGCCTTTTTTTCAAGCCTTGATCGCGTAGTAGGACCAGAGCTCTCAGCAGTGTCGCGTGATTCTTATGCGACCAGAACTGGGCGGGATAGAAGAGATACCCTGGATCGAGATCGTATCGTCGAAGAATCTCACTGTCGTTCCGGTCAGCACCGCTTGCCGGTTGATCAATATAGGCGGAGGCGGAAAATGGAATGCAGACTACGCGATCTGGCTGTACGGCATAGCGTCTTGCCAATGTTTCCACGAGTTCATCGGCATTGGTGACGACGAACGCAGCCTTCGTGCTCGCGCTACGGAACAGAATCTCCCTGCGCTCGAACTCGCCGAATTCTCGAACCTCGCCAAATTCCGGGGAATCCCGATGGCAGCCGTCGAAAATCGTGATCACAAAGGGAAGCTGGTAGAGCAGAAGATGCCAGTTCGATGTGGTTGTGAAATAGACCAGATCGATGTCGTGCTTCAGAAGATTTCTTTCATACGGCGCGCGCATTCGAAGGCTGAACTGCAGCAGATCGAACGGTCTGAAATATTTCATTAGCAAAGCAACGCGATCGACGAATCCCGCCGCTAGTTGTTTGGCGTCAATTCCAAAATCCGAGAGGGCGGCAACATTTTGGAGATGCGGTGTGAACACCACAATTTCCACGGCATTAACAGTCGCCCATTCTCGAAACCACAAGAGATCGTTGAGAGGTTGCTGGAATCCGCCGCCGACTTCCAGATGCTGTTCGAGAATAATGCCGACGCGAAACGGCCTCACGGCAAGCCAACTTTCTTGGCGACGCAATAGGCGGCCCAGACGGATGACGTCGGAGGCTCGTTTGTAAGCCAGCCAAAATTCCCCAATACCTCAAATCCTGCATTACAAAGCAATGGTTCTATCTCGAAAGGAAACCAGTAGCGAAGTTGATGGGCTTCTTCGATCCGCCGTATGGCGGAGGTGCGCGTATCTTCGCAAAACAAGGTGTAGTTGACCTGCACGCGGGCGCGAGACTCGTCGTGATCAGCTTGGGCAATGCGGGTAACGCGCAGCTGGCCGTCCTCCACGACCTTGACCCTTGTCTCGAGTCCCTGGGCGAGAACGGCGCCGCCATACCAATAATCAAACAACAGAATGCCGCCCGGCTTCAGAGCTGCACTGGCGGTCATGAGCATATTTTGGAGCCGGATCGGGCTCGTCTGATAACTCGCGACATGAAACAAGGAGATTGCGGCATCGAAATCGCGCTCCTCCCCAGGCTTGCATATGTCTCCTTGACGAAACCTTACGCGGGGGTCACCGGCAGTTCTTTCGGTCGCGAGGCTAATCATGTCTGCGCTCAGATCGACTCCCGTGACATGCCAACCTCTTCGGACAAACTCCAGTGCGTGCGCCCCCGTACCGCAGCCTAGATCGAGCAACGCCCCTTTGTGGGCACCATGCCCTCGCAGATGGTCGGCTACGAAAACGGCTTCCGACGCATAATCCTTATCTCGATAAAGTAGATCGTACCAAGGCGCGTATTGCTTGAATGCGGTCACGCGAGGACCTCTCTCAACGCCTGCGCGGAACGGGCAATTTGCTCCTCCGTCAGCGAGAGCCCACTCGGGAGATAAAAACCCCGTCGGGCGATGCGTTCAGCAGCGGGGTGATGATCATCGGCAAAAAGTCCCGCCTTTCGGAATACCGGTTGTTCATGCATGCACCAGAAGAACGGTCGGGTGCCGATACCTTTTTCTGAAAGCCGCCGCATGGCTTCCTTTGCATCGAACGGAACGCCGTCTTTTAACACCACGCCATAGACCCAATAAATATTATCAGCGTAGTTCGTCCGGGCCACCGGACGTTGAATGGAATCAAGGTTTTCGAGCAGCGTGTCGTAGAGCTGGCCGTTGCGGCGTTTTATCGCAATCTTCGAATCAAGGCGCTCTGCCTGCGCCACACCCAACGCCGCCTGAAGATTGCTCATTCGCGCATTCCAGCCGAGTTCTTCATGCACAAAGCGGCGGCCCGCCTGAAAGCAGAGATTGCGCAGATCACGCAAACGTCGTGCGAGCGCCTCGTCGTCCGTCAGAAGCATCCCGCCTTCGCCGGTTGTTATGTGCTTGTTCGGATAAAAACTGAACGTGCTGACGTCACCGAAGCTGCCGCATGGCCGCCCGCGATACGTCTGTCCGTGCATCTCGGCTGCGTCTTCGACAATCCGCAAATTGTATCGTTGTGCAAGCTCCAGGATTGGCTGGAGGTCCACCGGCAGGCCGTAAATGTGGACCAGCATAATAGCCCGGGTTCTCGGTGTAATGGCCGCCTCAACCCCATCAGCGGTCATATTCCAGGTGTCGGGATCGCAATCCACCACCACGGGCACGAGGCCGGCGCGCACAATAGCCGCGGCACAGCTAATGATCGTGAAAGTTGGGAGAATGACCTCATCACCGGGAGCGAGATCCAGGGAGTGGATCGCAATGTCTAACGCTACCGATCCGTTGCTGACTGCAATTCCAAAGCGCCGCCCGGCAATGTGCGCCATTTGATGTTCAAAGCGCTCGATAAAAGGACCTTCGGAAGAAATCCAGCCAGTTTGCACGCATTCGCCGAGATAAGCAGCTTCGTTCCCGTCAAGCAGGGGAGTATTGACCGGAATGAAGTCTTGACTCACGAAATCGGACCCTTGACCTGCTTTGTGGAGGTTGGCGCTTCGGGAAAGCGAGTCTTGTCGTTCTCGCCCGCGTATGGCCCCTGCTTTATTTCTATCATCTCCAGAGGGGCCAGGACCTGAAAACCGTGAGCGCCGCCGCAGAGCAGAATGACGTCGCCGGCGTTGAGAATTCGGCTCTCTAAATATTCCTCAGCTTCGGTATAGAAGTCGACCTGCAGCTTTCCGTTTCGGATCACCAAAACTTCCTGCGTATAGTGAACCTCACGGGTCACCTTGTTGTGCCGGTGGGGCGGAATGCTCTTGCCCTCGGGGTGGTTCATGTAGGCAAGCTGCTGCGATAGCTCGGGCGGCGAGAAGAAGGTAATGCCCGGCTCACGAAATGTTCCGCGAACGATGATCGCGTAGAGTTCATCATTGAAGCGGCAATGCTCAACGCCATTCATGCTGGATACCGTCGCGGGTGACGTGTTTCGGAGAAGCGACTGAAAAGTCGGCGCAATTTGGCTGTTTTGACCAGCGAGGTCAAGCCAGCATGCATATCACAACTGTTCGACGTAGCCGAGGATCTCGGCAACGCGATGACGATAGGTATGCGAACTCAGAGTCCTTTCCCGGCCCGCGGCGGCGACCGTCTTGCGCGCCATCTCGTCCGACAGATACTGGTCGATTTGGGCAAGGCAATCGTCGATCGAGTGCCAAGCCACGACCTCGCGATCGGGCGCGAAGAGCGTATGAAGATTATCCTTGAGATCCGTCAGTAGCAGTGTGCCGACGCCGGTGGCCTCGAACAATCGCGCGTTGCCAGCCTCTTTGCCCGCCATATCGATATGCGAATTGAGCGTGATGTGGGATCGTCGAAGAGTTTGATACATTTCTGCGCCCCATACCTCGCCTTGGAAGCATCTATGAAGAGGTGAGGAAGCAGGTAGCGATCTCGGCGGTTTAGCCCATAACTTCAGTTCGTAACATTTGGCAACGGCTTCCAGCAACGCGATGCGTTGTTGATGGTCAGCCGATACAGTCCCGACAAATGATATGTCTGTATCCTTGGTGGGAGCTGGCGGTAACATCTCCAGGACAGCAGGCTCGAATCCGAGATGGCTGACTTCAGCCCGGATGCCCTTTCGTCTGAAGGCATTTACTGTCAAACGCAGCTGCGAAATCATCAGATCGTAGACGGACCAATCCTGTCCCAGCGACGGGGCTATGCCGACCTGTCCTATGACGATCGGCCTGCCTATCCGCTTCAGACGACTTACCAGCCGTGTGTCGATGTGAAAGATATCCTGATTGAGTATCAGATCCGGCTTGAAACTCTCTATTTGGGCGAGGAGAATTTGCTCGGCATTGACGTCCAGACGAGGACTTAGGCCAAACCTTCTTGCCAGCGGTCGAAGCAGGGGCTTGAAGGGCGCAACAGTTCGCTGCAGCCAGCCGGGGATTTGATCGGTTGAGCTAATGTTGTCCGGAATGTCCGACGTTTCAACGGCCATTCCGTGTTCGCGTGCCCACGCTCCTTGAAGCCAGGGGTTGTTGACGTGGATTTCGGCGGCTGGATGACCTAGCGCTGAAAAATTCTTGGAGTAAAAATCGGCGACTCCAAACAAGCTAGCATTTCGAACCGCCATTTGCGCGGCATAGGATGCAGTTTTGAGTCCCGGATGGCGCTGATACAGCCAGGTCAGAAACCGCGGGTAATCTGCATTGAGGATAAGAATCCTCATCGACTCTACACCGCTTTTCGGAAGGCGTAGTTCTGCTTGATCCACGCCTGATAGGCGCCACTGGTCACCTCGCGCCACCATTCCTGGTGCTCAAGATACCAGCGGATCGTGTGGCCTAGCCCACCATCAAAATCCACGCTGCATCGATGGTCGAGCTCGTGGCTAAGCTTTGTGGCGTCGATGGCGTAACGATGATCATGGCCCGGTCGATCCGTTACGTAGGTGATTAGCGAACGGCAGGATTGGCCCTTCGCAGCCGGGCATTCTGGAAAGCGCGTAGCGAGGCCGGGCACATCAGCGAACGCCTTGTCTAGCGTCTCGCAGATCAGCTCGACGACATCGCGGTTGGTGCGCTCGCTGCCGCCGCCGACATTGTAGGTTTGTCCGGGCTGGCCCCGTTCGATTACCTGCAACAACGCCCGACAATGATCCGAGACGTGCAGCCAGTCACGGATGTTGGAGCCATTGCCGTAGATGGGCAGCGGCTTGCCTTCCAGCGCATGGAGGATCATCAACGGGATCAGCTTCTCCGGATGCTGGTAGGGGCCGTAATTGTTGGAGCAATTGGTGATCAGCGCCGGAAGGCCGTAGGTGGTGGCATAGGCACGGACCAGATGATCGCTTCCGGCCTTGCTCGCCGCATAGGGGGAGTTCGGACGGTAGGGCGAGGTCTCGCAGAAGGCGGGATCATCGGCCAAAAGCGAGCCATAGACCTCGTCGGTCGAAACATGCAGGAAGCGGGCCTGCTCCATCATATCAGCCGCGCGCCAATATTTGAGCGCCGTGTTCAATAGCGTGAAGGTTCCGAAAATATTGGTCTGCAGAAAGGCTTCGGGATCTGCGATCGATCGATCCACGTGGGACTCTGCTGCCAAATGCGCGACCCGGGTGAAGGCGTGTTCGCCAAATAGCCGCTCCACCAAAGCGACGTCGCGGATGTCGCCTTTTTCGAAGGTGATCTGCCGATCGGCGATCAATGGCTGGAGACTTCGGATATTGGCCGCGTAGGTCATGGCATCGAGAACAACGATGCGATCATCGGGTCGCGCCGCCCGCCAGGCGTGCACCAGATTTTGACCGATGAAGCCGGCGCCGCCGGTGATCAAGACACTCCGCATGAGGTGTTCCGTCTTGCCTCGTGTCTTTTTCGTCGTGTCCGCGTCAAGGGTTCTGAGGGCCTAGACCCCGATCCGGCCGCAATCCAGCAGGTTGTCTTAGGCCGATTGCTCGGCTGGCGGAGTGGTAATTGCCGGCATGAGAGCCGTCAATAGCGACCGGCGAGCGGAACGGCTTTCCTGGTCATCGCTCTCGAAAATCGAGCGCGGCGTCACGTACCACAGCGCAAAAAGCAGAGCCATGCCATGCGTCACCATAGCGGTCGTCAATGGTACGTTGAGCAGAATTTGCGGCAGAATGGCGCCGGAGACCAGGACAAAGCGCGCGGGCAGGTGCGCCGAGGTCTGGTTACCGATCGCGACAATCAGGCCCGATACCAGCGCGCTGAGTGGCGCGAACCAAGGGCCTACCGCAGCGACCCCGGCCGTCGCAAACAGCGACGCATTGAAATAGCCAAGCCCGTAGGCCCTTTCCATGACCGTAGACAGGTCGTCCGCATAAGGGCAGGGAACGAGGTGTTTCAAGACCGACAGATGGCAGAAGTGAGTCAGTGGATGGCTGGCGAAATAATGGTTGTAGACATCCATGGCCAGCGATGGGATCGCGATCATCCGGAAATTGATCACCGAGAACGGCATTCCGGCCGGTTGCCCAATAATGAGCAGCAGCAGCATCCCGGCGAGGATTGGCACAAGCAGCGTCAGAATCACCGCCTTTCGTGCCTCGACCAGCCGCGAGAGCCATAGAATGGCGATCAGCCAGAGCGGGGTGAACAACGCCATTTTGGTCGCGGTCACGGGAAAAAGCAGTAGCAGCAGGATCAGTGTGATTGCCGCGCCCCAATAGCGCCGTCGCGTGACGAATCCGGCAAAGAGGAAGGGCAATAAACTGCTTCCCACAATGCCGAGCCAATAATTGAGCCAGCTTGGCCGTAGGATGGCCTCGCGGGCCTCCGGCATGTCTTCGAAGGAAACGATATGAAAGTTGAGGCGCATGCCAAGTGCGACGGCAATGGCGCTGATCCCCAGCATGATCCAGAGCAGGCGGTCGAATGCCTTCGTCGACAACGTAAATCGCGGCCGAACGGGCGCGGTCACAAATAGCGCCGGCAGAAGAAATGCTATGGCAGAAGCCGCGGCCGAGAAGCCCGCCAGCACGTGGTCATAGGGCAAATCAGAGAAAATATTCAGCCAGAGGTAGCCTGCGATCATCGTGTAGGCGTAGAAGGCCGCAAAATAGCCAAAGCTGAAACGGGCAATCGAAAACAAGGGCGCGATCAGCGCAAAGGCGACGATCACCGCGATTGCCAGCGGCGCGCGCGCCGGATCAAAGAAAATATGGAAGGTGGTCGCATTATAGCTGGCGTGAAATCGGATCGTCGCGACGAGGATCAACGACGCACTGCACACCAGCAGGTGAACGATCATCAGGAGACCGAGGCCGGCATTTTCCCGCAACGCCTGCCAGGGACTGAACAAGACGGGATTTGCAAGTGCCGCGTCGGCGGTTGAGGATTGATCCATCATGCGCGTCCCAGCGCGAGGCGTGGGCGGCGCATCCCGCGAACGGCACAAACGCAGGCGGTGGGAAAGTGATGCAATTTCAACGACGATGCCCCTGTCGATTCGCCTCGGGTCCCGCTTGATCTCCGAAGTCTTTTCTTCCTATAGATGTTGAGCCTCGTCAGAAATAAGGCGCCGGGTGCGCCGCCCTCGTTTCCTCGCAGGGTTATTGGAAGATTTCCCGAAGGGCGGGAGGAATTATGCGCAACGCACAACTGGAAGACTCCCGGAAAGCCGATGATCCGGCACCGTTCATCCATTCGAGCGCCGTTGTCGAGCGTGGGGCCAAAGTAGGCAATTTTACTAAAATCTGGTATTTTTCTCACGTCGCACCGGGCGCGGTGATTGGCGAAAATTGCAGTCTTGGGCAGAACACCTACGTCGAGCGCAATGCCATCGTTGGAAACGCTTGCCGGCTGGGGAATTCGGTTTCCATTTTTTCCCATGTTGAACTGGAAGACTTCGTGTTCTGCGCGCCCTATATGGTCTTCACCCATATTTCGTTTCCCCGCGCGGCAGTGAATCGTCACGCGGTTTTCCGCAAGACTCTGGTCAAGACCGGGACCACGCTCGGGGCCAATTCGACTGTCGTGCCAGACGTCACTTGTGGCGTCGGCACCTTCCTGGCGGCGGGCGCCACGCTGACCAAATCCTCGAAGGACTGGTCGATGATGGTCGGAACGCCCGCGCGACAGGTGGGATGGGTGAGCGCGTTTGGGGAAAAAATCGAACTGCCGCTGTCGGGCGAGGGCGAATGGCGCTGCCAGCATACCGGCGACATATACATTCTTCGCGGCTCGACCGTTGTGAGGCAGCCCGGCCCAAGAGACCTTCTGAAATATTTTCCCGGCGAGCGACTGGAGCGAATGACCGTCGTGTGACGAGTCGGAGGGGACCAGAACCGCGGCGGCTCTCCTCCCTGGGGAGTTCTGCTCCACAATGCGCAGCAGCGATAACATGGTGTCTTTCCCGGAGCGCAGCAAAAAGGGCTGACTAACAGATAGCCTGCGAAAAAACAGTTTCTATCAAAGGTTGCAAAGTTCTGCAAATCGCGTAAGCCGGTTTGAGAACCAGGGGGCGGGCGTTCGCGCAAGATCGATGGCAGGGCAAAAGGTCGTTATTCTGCTCGCCACCCTCAATGGCGGTGCGTTTCTCAGAGAGCAATTGGCTTCCTACGCCGCACAGACCCATCAGGATTGGGAACTGGTGGTGTCGGACGATGGCTCCGTCGACGACACGATGGAGATTGTCCGGAGCTTCGCCCGGACCATCCCGCAGCCCGTCACTATCTTGCAGGGCCCGGCCCAAGGCCATTGCCAAAATTTCCTGTCGATGATTCGCCGTCATTCGGCGGAAGGCGACTATTTCGCTTTCAGCGATCAGGACGATGTCTGGATGAAAGAAAAGCTGGCGCGGGCGATTGCGTGGTTGCAATCGGTTCCGGCCGGCCGGCCGGCCTTATATTTTTCCAGGACGATGCTGATCAGTGAGGACGGCCAGTTTCTCGGATTTTCTCCGCTTTTTTCGCGTCCGCCCGTGTTCCGAAATGCACTGGTGCAGAACATCGGTGGCGGAAATACCATGGTGCTGAACAAGGCGGCGCATCAGGTGCTGGCGGGGGCCGCGCAGGCACAGCCGGTCTCGCATGATTGGTGGAGCTACCAGGTAATAACCGGGGTGGGTGGGCTCGCGCATTACGACTCATGGCCGAGCCTCAAGTATCGGCAGCATGGACAAAATCTGATCGGCTCCAACGCCGGCTGGCGCGCCGGGCTGCGCCGGCTCCGCGGCTTTCTGGGTCACCGGTTTTCGAACTGGAACGAGACCAATCTAGCGGCGCTCAGGGCAGTGAATACCCCTCTGGCGATGGAAAATAGGTTAGCCTTCGAGACGTTCGCAAAAGCCAGGCAAGCTTCGTCCCCGAGGCGCCTTTATCTGCTCTGGCGATCCGGAGTTTATCGTCAAAATCTGATCGAGACGGTCGCTCTTTACTGGGGCGCGTTGCTCAACCGGATTTAGGGCGACGCCGGTTCGGCGCGGGGGGCGCCGGCTGTCTCATTTTCATAGGCGCCGATCACGCTGTTGACGTCGCCTTGCAGGCGAATTTCCCCCCGCTCCAACCATACCGCTTTGTTGCACCATTGACGGCAGGTCTCGTTGCTGTGCGACGCCATCACCAGAATGCTGGCCTGTTCGATGAAGGATGAGATGCGTTTCTTTCCCTTTTCCCGAAAGCTCGCATCGCCGGCCAGCAGCCATTCGTCCATCAGGAGGATCTCAGGCGCAAAACAGGTGGCGACTGCGAATGTCAGCCGCGCCATCATCCCAGCTGAATAGGTGCGCACGGGAATGTCGAGATAGTCGCCAAGATCGGTGAATTCGACGATATCGGGAATCCGCTCCTCGATCTCCTTCGGTTTCATGCCGAGGATCAGGCCTCGGAGACGGATATTGTCATATCCGCTGATTTCGCCGTCGATGCCGAGGCCAATGTCGAACATGGGCGAAATGCGTCCGCGGCTGGTGACCGTCCCCGCGACCGGCTCGTACACGCCCGCCATCACCCGCAGAAGCGTAGTTTTGCCGGCGCCATTATGCCCAATCAGTGCGACCCGATCACCCGGCCGAATGTTCAACGATACATTGCGTAGCGCTTCCACGACGATCCGGTGATTGGCATCGCTCGCCAACTGGCCTCCAGTGCCCTTAAACAACAGGCTCTTCTTCAGGGATCGTGACCCGCCATGATAGATCGGAAAGGACACGCTGACATTCTGCAGCGTGAGTTCGATGCCGGTCTTCGCAAGGTGGAGCGCCTGGGTCATTGCATTACAACCAGTAGGAAATGCGCGATCGGTAGCGGACGAAGATGAAGCCCGCAACCATCACATTGATCGCGGAAATGCCCAGCACCGCAAGATAGCTGGTGCTTGTCGGAACCGATCCAAGCATCGGTCCGCGGACGATCTCCAGCAGGTGATAGAATGGGTTGAAATCCGTGATGAAGCTTCGTCCGCGCAGCAGTTCCGGTTTCCAGAAGATCGGCGTCAGGAAGAATACGATCTGCACGACGGAGTTGATCAGTTGTGGCACGTCGCGGAAACGCGCCGAGATCATGCCGATGTAGAGACTGGCGACCGCGCCATTGAACAAAACCAGAGCCAGTCCCGGAATGGCCAGCAATGCAAGGGCGCCCGGCCAGATCTGGAAGTAAAGCAGGGCCCCGAAATAGATGACCAGATTGTGCGCAAAGATGATGAGCTTGCTCCAAGCGGCACGGTAGACATACACCGAGTAGGGCAGGCTGACTTGCTTGATATAGGATTCCGAGCCGGTGAAGAGTGTTCCGCCCTCGGTCAGAAAACTGGATATCAGCGACCATACCAAAAGGCCGACGCAGAGGAATGGCAGGAAGCCACTCACCTCCTGGTGGAATAATTCGGCATAGAGCACACCGAGCGCAACCACCATGATCGCCATGCTGGCGGTCAGCCAGAATGGGCCGAGGATTGATCGCCGGTAACGTTGCCGGATATCGTTCCAACCGAGCCGGAGCCATAGCCGCCATAGCGCCAGGCCGGAGATGATGTCTTGAAGCGCCGCAATGCCCGAATGACGCCCGTCCCCCCGGGCAAATGGAAGAGCAGTAGCTAAAACCTGGGTGTCGTGTGCAGGGTCGCTTATCATGTCGTGGACGTCTGGGATGTTGCGGGCGATGCCGGCGCCTGTTTAAGCGGCACGAGAAGAAAAAGCAAAGCAGCTTTCGCGACCATCGGTCGTCCCGGCATGGGGATCCTCAAGATCAGCGACTATTCAAATTAGGCGCTTCGACCGCGGCCCGGTTTTGGGCAGGTCTGCCATAACCGCGCTCAGTCCGCCAAAATGCAGCGGCACGCGGGGGAATAGCTACCTTGAACAGCTCTCCCGGCTCCAGGCTTAGATTAATGTTGTAAAAGGGATCGCGCTCAAGCCGGTCGCCCCAGGTCTTACGCATGTAATTCCACTCGCGTTGAAAGCGGGGGGAATTCTCCGGCGTCGTATCGGGGCCGCGGCTGGCGGATTCGTGATGAAAGAGCTCCGCATGCGGTGTCCAGACATTACGATATCCCGCCGACGTCACCCGCAGGCAGAAATCGACGTCATTGAACGCCACCGGCAATTCAACTTCATTGAAACCTCCGACCTCCTCATAAACCTCCTTACGAACGAGGAGGCAGGCTGCGGTGACCGCGCTGACGCCGGAGACCAATATATTTCGGCCGAAATAGCCTGACGCGTTCCTCATAAAGCGGTGGCTGAGATGAATGGCGACGCCACCGATCCCGAGCGCCACGCCGCCATGCTGTACGAGTCCGTCGGGATACATTAGCTTGGCCCCGACCGCTCCGACCTCCTTCAGGTGCACGAGCGAAACCATCTCATTCAACCAGTCAGCATGGATGATTTCGATGTCGTTGTTGATGAGGCCAATGATGCTACCCCTGGCCTGCGCCACGGCGAAGTTATTTGCCGCGGAAAAATTGAAGGCGCCGTGAGATTTCAAAACGCGCACCCGGCTGTCTGCCTGCAACTCCTCAAACAGGTCAAACGTCGCCGCCTCCACACTGTCATTGTCGACGATCAGGATTTCGAGGGCAGGATAGGAGGTGCCGCCGAGCAGGCCTGCCATGCAGGTGCGCAGGAGGTCGGATCGGTCGCGGGTTGGCACGATGAGAGACACAAGCGGCGCCGGTTCGGGCAGCTTCCTCATCACGCGTGACCAGATCGGCACTTCCGGATGGGGGAGCACGTCGGCTTTTTCACCACGACGCATGAGGTGATCGGCAATCGCCCGCCGCCCGGCTTCCGCGCATTGGGCCAGCCGCGCCTCTGAATACGAAGCCGGGCCATACGCCCGCCGCCAGTGATAGAGGATGGATGGGATGTGCCGGATACGCACCGGCGAAATCGCATCCGCGCATTGGAGCGTGAGATCGTAGTCCTGGCTACCCTCGAAACCCTCTCGAAACCCGCCCACCTTCGTCACAAGACTTCGGCGATAGACGCCGAGATGGCTGATCATGTTGTGCCCAAGAAGCAGATCGATATTCCAGTCGGTCTTGAAATAGGGGGAGGAACGGCGCCCCTTGGCATCGATCTGATCTTCGTCACTATAGAGAATGTCCAACTGACGATCTTCATTCAGCGCCGCCGCGACTTCATAGAGGGCACGCTCCGACAGGAGATCGTCATGGTCCATCAGTGCAACGAATTCACCGGTGGCAAGGGTCAGCGCCGAGTTTGATGCCGCCGAGATATGGCCGTTGTTCGGGCGACGCAGCCATTTGATCCGCTGGTCAATGTAGGCAAACTCCCGGAGGATTTCCGTGACATGAGGAGCTGACGAGGCGTCATCGGCAATGCAAAGTTCCCAGTCGGGATAGAGCTGGTGGCGGACGCTTTCGATTGCTTCCCGCAGCACCTTTTTCTGGGGATTGTAGACCGGCATGATGACCGAGATCAGTGGTCGCCACGTGAGCTGCCCTATATGAGTGCGGATGGCAGCTCGATCATCGGGGGCCAGCGTATCGAATTCCTGCACCCAGCGACGATAGCGCTTGTGATCGGCTTCGACCGCGCCCCGTCCCAATACTTGCTTGAGCAGCGATTTGACCGGCCGGGGAAGTTTTCGGGCCCAGATGCGCAACTGATCACTGTATGGGGCAGCACTGAAGCGGGTCATCGGGCCACTATTCCTTGCACCTTGTTTGCCGGTTATCGCCGCGGATTGACACGGAAACGTGCCAGATACCCCAATGCCTTGATGCCGTCTCTCCAGTTGATTTTCTTGCCTTGGTCATAGGTGCGTCCGTAATACCGGATTGCCGTCTCGTAAATCCGCCACTTTCCGCCCCGCGCGATCTGGGCACTGATCTGTATCTCGATGCCGAAATCATTGCACGTGATCGAGAGCGTTTCGAGCACCTCACGCGTGAACATCTTGTAGCACACCTCGACGTCCGTCAGTGTCTGGTTAAACAGAATGTTGAAGATCGTGGAGATCAGCCGGTTGGCGAGATAATGGTGATAATAGAGGGAACGGTGTGGCTTCCCGTAGAACCGGGAGCCGTAGACCACATCGGCAACTTTCTTCCGGGCGATCAGGTCGAACATAGTCGCCAGATCCTCTGGATCGTATTCAAGATCGGCGTCCTGTATCACGATGACATCACCGGTGCAGGCCGACATCGCGGTCTGAATGGCTCCGCCCTTGCCCTTGTTGATTTCGTGAAAGATCAGCCGCGCTGAACAGTTTTCTGCATGGGCCACTGATTTCAGGGTTGATGCGCCTGAGCCAGTCAAGTCGCCTTCAGGGGTCGCGCGACCGAACATTTCTTCGAGCAAGTCACGTGTACCGTCGTTCGATCCGTCGTCGACCAGCACGAGCTCTTTGTCGATCTGCGGCAGCGCCTGAACGACGAGATTGATCAGGGGTCGGACCGTTGCCAGCTCGTTGTAGACCGGGATCAAAATTGAAAGTTTCATCTGGTCAAACTGCTTAAACGAAGTTCACCGGGCCTGGACGTTCGTCGGGAAGGCGGTTTGAGCTACTCGCACGAGCAAACAACAGGACGAAAGCGCGAGCGGGGGGGTGAGATGGCGGTTGGACAAGACGCCATGCACCTCGTATGGGATGGCAGTGGCAGGTGCGTAAGGGGTAGGAATTAGCTTATAGATTGGGTCTCTATCGCTCCGCAAGCGTGCTTCGCAAGGGCGGGAAATTCGGAGCACTTCGATTAGCAGGTTTCGTTCATATGTCTGGTCACCGCGGATTTGGCTGGCCGCGCTGCCGCTGGTCTACGTGCTGATCTTGCTCTGCGGCCCCTGGGTTCTGGATCCACTCGCCATTTATGGCGGTACGATTGCCCGCGTCGGCGGACGCATCTGGCCGGGTAATTCGACCATCGATCCGAACGTAGGGATCACCTCCTATGCGCTGGGAGCCTCGGCGGCGAAGAAGATTTTCTCGCTCGAGCTGCCACTGTGGAATCACTGGGAGGGCTTCGGGCAGCCGCTGCTCGGCGAGGCGCAATCGGCCGCGTGGTTTCCGTTGACCTTGCTGTTGCGTTTCCCGGCCGGACAGGTGGTTGCCCACGGCATCCTGCAGATCGTTGGCGGGCTCGGCTTTTATGCGTTGGCGCGCGAACTGCGGTTTGGTACGCGAACCGCTTTCGTGGTTGCCGCTGCTTTCGAATTCTCATCGCTGTTCGTCTGGCTGAAAAACGCGATGATCAATCCCATTCCCTTTCTGGTTTGGCTGCCCGTGTACGTGCTGCGGTTGATCCGATCTTCGCCTTCCGATTTTCCGCGTCTCGAAATTGTCGGGCTTGGCCTTGCTGCTGGCTTCGCGGTACTCGGCGGCTTTCCGGAGACCGTCCTGATCTTCTCCTTTTTTCTCCTGGCCTGGATGGTCTTCTATTTCGTGACCGAGGGGCAGGGTTGGATGGTTGCGCCACTTCTGCTCACCAGGATGGTATTGGCGGGCATCGTTGCGCTTCTCGTAGCCTCGCCCTTCCTGATGGCGCTCGGGGTGTTCGCCCAGGAAGCGTTCTTCGGATCGCATGGGGATGGCGGCTTGAGCGCTGGTTTTCTCGGAAACCACGCACTTCTGAAATATCTCTTTCCCTATGTCTCCGGCCCGATTTTCGGTTATCCGGTCCAGGACGAAATAGGCAGCATCGGGGGCTATGCAGGTATCGCGCTCACGGACCTGGCGGTTGTCGGGATCTTTGCGCCGGGACGTTGGAAAGAGCGGCTGTTCTGGGCGACGGCTGCATTCCTTTGCATCGCTGTTTCTCATGGAGTGAGCCCCCTCCATCAATGGGCGATGCGTATTCCGTTATTGAACATCACGGCCTTTTATCGCCAGGCGAACATCGTCTGGTTGATGGCGATGTTCCTGCTGGCGGCGCACGCGCTCGAAAGCTGGGATAAAATCAGCGCGCGGCGGGCGTTCCTCATAGCTGTCGCCCTGGGGGGTACCACCTTGGCGGCCATCGGTGTCAATCTGGGATGGCTGCGCGAACTGGTCGCACTTACGCCCGTGCGGAGCTGGGCGCTGGCTTCCGCCGCCGTCGGGGCGCTGGCGGGTATTTTCCTGCTGAGCGCGTGGCGACGAAAGCGGCCCGGCCTTGCCGGTGCGGTGCTGGTTGGCGAATGCGTTTTTCTGTTCCTGGTGCCGACCTTGAGTCGGCCGCGTCATGCCGACGTTGACCGTGAGTTCATAGCCTTCCTCCAGGATAATCTCGGCTTCAGTCGTACGGTCAACTACCTGCACAGTCCGATCACGCCGAACTTCGGCTCGTTTCTAGGGATTGCACAGATCAACTTCGACGATATTCCGATCCCCTTGCGAACAGTTGAATTCATCGCCACTCATCTCGATCCGTTTTATCCCAAGGCCTATCTTTTCCTTCCCGATTTTCCGATGGACGCGGATCATTCCAGCCGCGGGCAATATCTCCTGGATCATGCCGACGCCTATGCGGCGGTGGGGATCAGATACATTCTGGCGCCGCCGCGCTCCGTCGGTCTCCGCAACGCATTTGATGACCAGGACAAGGCGCCTCATGCCATTGCTGATGGCGAGCAAGTTTCTCTCCGGGTTTCGTTTCCAGGGGCAAGCACGATGGAAGGCGATCTCGGAATCGTTTTTGCGAACTATGGCGGCAACACGGACGGCGACGTCGAGTTCAGGATCTGCCGAGAGCGCGGATCATGCAATACGCGTCGTCTCTCGGCTGCCGCCATCGAGGATAATGCGGTTCACAGCCTGATTTCCGATCTGGCGGTAGACGCCACGACCGTGCTCGATATCACGATCCGGAAAATTGGCGGCAGCGAGCCGCTAGCGATCTGGCTCGCCCCACCAAGTGAAACCAAGCCCAAGCAAATCGCAATAAGCCAGGTGAGAGATGCTCAAGCGGGCGAAATCAGCGGCGTTCCAGAAGTTGTTTTCACGCCAAGGCAGATGCGCAACCTGACTCTCGTACATCGCAGCTTTGGCGGGGACATTTACGAGATCGGTTCAGTCAAGCCCTATCTCACGGGTCCAAATTGTGCGGTGACCGTGAGGTCGTACGATCAAGCCTCCGTGGATTGCAAATCGCCGAGTGTGCTGACCCGGCTCGAAACCTGGCAGTCGGGCTGGAAGGCTATTGTCAACGGTGCTCCGACAGCGGTGCAACCGGCGGGTTTATTCCAGCAGGTGGCCGTTCCCTCAGGGGTGTCGCTCGTCTCGTTCGACTATAATCCCTGGGGGCTTCGCTATGTATGCTGGGTTAGTCTCGTAAGCGCCATGCTCTTCGCGAGCATTTATTTGCGGGACTCTGCGCGGAATTAGCCGCAGGCTTGAGGCAAGTGGTGTCGAGAGCTAAAGCCGGCAGGGTTCAGGCTGACCCCACCAGCCCGTCTTCGAAGCGCCGATTTCGACGATGCATGCCGGCGACTTCTCGAAATGTATCCAGATTCCGAAAGCCGCTCCGTTGAAGGAAACATAATGGATCGGTTCTGTTCCTGGCGGATCACGGGGAACGGCGCGAAGGAAGCCTTCCGTTACCAACGGCTTGGCTACCGCAGGCAGTGTGCTGTCCGGAAGGACAGGGTAGGTGTCGTGGATCGAGCGATATTCGGCCAGGGCGCGGATGACCGCGCGTGCATTTTCCGCACGCACCTTGTCCCGGCCGGCTGGCGTCGTCAGATCCGCAGGACTGGAAAAGCTGTAGCTAAGGATAAACACCGTGCCAAAGAAGAAGCTCGCCAGAATGACCAGGGCGCCTGCGACGCGCCATAGCAACCGAACCACCAACGAATGCATTCTGACTTTCCTGACGCACGATCTCTGTCTGAATCGTGTCAAGACGGTCATTGAATTGGACAAAGATTTTATTGTCAACTCAAAGACCGAGCGCGTGCATTGATCGCGTTTGGCCTTTGTTCCCTGATCTGGAAATGCTCTAATCTGCGGAGGCAGGCTTGCGGTCCTCGCGATGGGCTTTTCGGCGCCCCAGAAACGTTGACTGCGACGCAGGCGATCGTAAAAACGCCGCAGGATCCAGCAGGTATGCGGCAAGGCGATATCGATAATGCAAGTTGAACGGCTGTCCATTCCGGATGTTCTGATGATCACCCCGCCGAGGCATGGTGACATCAGAGGTTTTTTTTCCGAGACCTTTCGCGCCGATGCGCTCGCCAGCCACGGCGTATCGGATCACTTTGTGCAGGACAATCACGTTCGCTCGCAGCGCCGGGGAGTTTTACGGGGGCTGCATTTTCAGTTGCCGCCGCACGCGCAGGGCAAGCTGATCCGCTGCCTTCAAGGCGCGATCCTGGATGTCGCAGTCGATATTCGCGAGGGCTCGCCAAGCTTTGGGCGGCACGTCGCGGTCGAATTGTCGGCGGCGAACTGGCGTCAATTATGGATCCCTCCGGGATTTGCCCACGGCTATATGACGCTGGAAGACAATTGCGAGGTTCTCTACAAGGTGACGGCCTATTACGCCCCGGCCAGCGATCGTGGTGTCGCCTGGGATGATCCGGCGCTCGGAATAGACTGGCGGTTGCCCGCCGCAGACATCATTCTGTCAGACAAAGATATGCGGCAGCCGCGACTTTCGGAAATTCCACCCGCCTTCCGTTTTGGTGCATAGGTGATGGCGCGGGGCCACACGCATCAGCGCGGTGTCCTGGCTGCGAGGCATTGATGAGGATCTTTCTCGTTGGCGCGGCAGGACAGGTCGCCCGCTCGCTGCGCGAAGCGGCGGAGTGCGATCCCGAGATTATTCTCGGCGTTGCGGGGCGGCCCGCTTTCGACCTGACGGAGCCTGCCTCGATTTATCGGGCGCTCGCGGAATTTCGTCCGGACATCGTGATCAATCCCGCTGCCTACACCGCAGTCGACAAAGCTGAGACCGAGCCGGAACTGGCCTTTGCGGTCAATCGCGAGGGGGCGCGCAACCTGGCGGCTGCTGCGGCCGAACATGGCTCGCCGATCATTCATCTCTCGACCGATTATGTGTTCGACGGATCCAAGATCGGCGCCTATGACGAGCACGATGCACCTAACCCGCTCGGTGTCTACGGTCGTTCCAAATGGGAGGGCGAGCGCGCGGTAGCGGAGGTCAATCCAAGGCATCTGATTTTGCGGACCTCCTGGGTTTATGCGCCGTTCGGCACGAATTTCGTCCGCACCATGGTGCGCTTGGCCTCGGAGCGCGATCGGCTTCGCGTCGTTGATGATCAATGGGGTTGTCCCACATCGGCCGCGGATGTCGCCCAAGCTGTGCTCGCCATTTCCCGGCAGATCGTTGGGGCCGGCTGGCGTCCGCAACTTAAAGGTGTTACCCATCTGGCCGGACCGGAAGCGCTGACATGGTGCGGGTTCGCGCGGCAGATCATCGAGGGCTATGCGCAGCGCGGCGGACGACGGGTGCCCGTGGATCCGATCGCGACGCGGGATTATCCGACAGCCGCAGCGCGGCCGCTGAATTCTCGGCTGAGCACAGAACGCCTGCAATCGGTGTTCGGTGTCCAGCTTCCGTCTCTGGAGATTTCGCTCGGCCGATGTCTCGACCGGCTGGCTGGAGATCAATCACGTTGGACCAATAGATCGGACCAATAAATGGGGATACGACGTTGAAGGGTATTATCCTGGCTGGCGGCAGTGGCACTCGCCTTTATCCGATGACGCTCACGGTGTCGAAGCAGCTGCTGCCGGTCTACGACAAGCCGATGATCTATTATCCGCTGTCGACGTTGATGCTCGCCGGCATCCGCGACATCCTGATCATCACCACCCCTCATGATCTTCCTTTGTTTCAAGCTTTGCTCGGAGACGGCAATAAATGGGGGTTGCAGCTTTCGTATGCTGTTCAACCCAGGCCGGAAGGCCTGGCACAGGCCTTCATCATCGGCGCCAAATTCATTCAGGGTGGACCTTCGGCGCTCATTCTTGGCGACAATATCTTCTTCGGGCATGGCCTGCCGGCGCTTTTGACTGATGCCGCCGCGCGCAAAGAAGGCGCCACCGTGTTTGCCTATCATGTGGCTGATCCCCAGCGATATGGCGTGGTCGCCTTCGACGAAGCGGGCAGGGCTACCTCGATCGAGGAAAAACCCAGCCGACCGAACTCCAATTTTGCGGTCACCGGCCTCTATTTTTATGACCATCGGGTCGCCGATCTCGCCGCCAGCATCCGACCCTCCGCGCGTGGCGAACTGGAGATCACCGATCTCAACCAGCTCTATCTTCAGCGCGGTCAGTTAACGGTCGTCCGCATGGGCCGCGGTTTTACCTGGCTCGATACGGGAACGCCGGACAGCCTGCTCACGGCGGCGGATTTTGTGGCCACGCTGGAGCGGCGGCAGGGCTTCCGCATCGCCTGCCCGGAAGAGGTGGCATTCAATCAGGGCTTTATCGATCGCGCGCAACTCGAGCGGCTTGGGGTCGAACTCGGCAAGAGCGGCTACGCGCAATATATTCGTGACCTTGCGACGAATGCGGTCTGAGGACCCCTTCAGCGGGTCATATGCGCGGGCTAGACGTTTCCGAAGTTCGCGTGAGAGATTTTCGCGGTTGGTTCACGAACTTCGGAAAGTCGGTACCAGGCCGGTCCGCGACCAGCTTGTGGCGCCGTCGTAAAACCCCCGGCAAACACCGAGGCTGCCTCCTTGCGCCTTAAATAAGCCATTGATTTACAAAGAAGTTCCAGCCGTTGTAGAAATGCGGGTCAGGCATTTTGTTGACGAAATCAGATTATTTCGTAACGGATCCTAAACGGGGTTTCCCCCAGATTGATGCCGGGTGTCTGATTGCTTCTCCACTCGGTAAGTGAATGCTGGGTGGCCTGATCCGCCGGAACGATGGCGCGGTGGATTTGACCATCGCCAGTCGATCGAATCCCTGGTCCCGAGTCCAGCGTATCAGTAGCGGCCTCAATTACCTGGCCGGTTCGGTTATCGGAAAGTCTTGTTGATAGGGATGCTTCCATGAGGTCTCGATTTGCGACGTCGGCTGACGATTCATCTGACGATTACTTTGGAAACCTGACCCATGATTTCAGCGGAAATGCCGCGGGCGATGGCTCATCGCCCGCGCTTCCCTCATTTTCGGCCTGGGCCGGCGCTTTCAACGAGCGCAATTGGGGGACGCCGATCCCGGTATCGGCGCTCACCGGCGAGGCTCAACAAGCGATGGCCGCGCAGTCCGGCCCAGTGAACACGGTCTCGGTATCGATGGGGACCGGCTTCACCATCAACTTACTATATGACGCAGCCGCCATGGCCGCGCCGCAGAGTTTTCGCAATACCATCCAGCAGGCCGCCAATCTGCTGGCGGCTTCGATCACCGACCCCATCACCGTCAACATCAAGATCGACTACAGTGGCACGGGCGGTGGCGCGGCCGCAGGGCCCGATGCCGGGCTGTACGAGCCCTATTCGCTGGTGCGCTCCAATCTGATCGCCAACGTATCCCCTGGCGATCCCGTCTTCAATTCGCTGCCCGCCGGGACCTCGATCCAGGGTCAGTCGCAGGTAGCCGTCTGGAATGCGCAGCTGAAGCTTTGGGGACTTCTCAGCCCTAACGACGCCACGACCGATGATGGCAGCGCCACTTTTGCGACCGACATCAACTCCAATCTCCTGCTCGGTGTCGCGCTGCACGAATTGACCCATGCGATGGGTCGCGTACCCTATGGGCCGCAGCCGGATATTTTCGATCTGTTTCGCTTCACCAGCTCGGGCGTGCGGCTGTTCAACGGCGCGGCCACGGCACCGGCGGCCTATTTCTCGCTGGACAATGGCGTGACCAAACTCGCCGATTACGGAAAGACCTCCGACTCCAGCGATTTCCTCAACAGCGGCATCCAGGGACCGAACGATCCGTTCAACGAATTCTACAGCGGCACCACTCTGCAGAAGCTGACGACGGTCGATCTCAAGCAGATGGACGCGTTGGGATTCCATTTGACCTCGGCCGCGGGGACGGTGATCGGGCCGACCGCCGATATCATGTGGTTCAACAGTGGTACGGGCCAGTTCACGGTGTGGGAGTCGACCGGCAGCACCTACCTGCCGAATGTGTATGTGAGCGCTGTAGGCGCCGGCTGGGCCTTGGCGGGAGCAGCGGATTTCAGTGGCGACGGCAAGGCCGACCTGCTCTGGTTCAACAACACTACGCATCAATTTACAGAGTGGCAGGCGACCGGCTCGGGCTTTACACAGAATGTGTATGTGAGCGCGGTTGGCGCGGCGTGGGCGCTCGCCGGGACAGGCGATTTCAGCGGCGATGGCAAGGCTGATTTGCTTTGGTTGAACAGTGCAACTGGCCAGTTCACGGAATGGCAATCGACCGGCAGCGGTTTTACCCAGAATGTTTACGTCAGCGCGGTCGGTCCCGGCTGGGCATTGGCAGGAACCGGTGATTTCAGCGGCGACGGCAAGGCCGATCTGATCTGGTTTAATAGTGCCACCGGTCAGTTTACGGAGTGGCAGTCGACCGGCAGCGGCTTCACGCAAAACGTTTACGTTAGCGCGGTCGGCGCCGGCTGGACGCTGGCTGGTACCGGCGATTTCAACGGGGACGGCAAGGCGGACCTGATCTGGCAAAACGGCTCGACCTTCACGGAATGGCAATCCACGGGCAACGGCTTTACGAAGAATGTCTTCGTCGGATCAGCTGGCGCTGGCATGACCTTGGCGGGCACCGGTGACTTCAACGGGGATGGCAAGGCAGACCTGCTGTGGCTCAACAACACCACGCACCAGTTCACCGAATGGACTTCCACGGGCAACGGTTTCACCGCGAATGTCTACACAGGCTCGGTGAGTGCAGGGTGGACGATTGCCGCCAATGCCAACCTCACCACGACGCAATCGGGGCAGTCGATGGGCGTGGTGGCCCAGCAAGCGTCATCCAATGCATGGGATGGTGTGAACGACAATTTTGCCTTCAATCTGGCGTCAGGTACGCATACCGCCAGCATCGGGATCCATTCCGATCTGAACTCGCCGGATATCTCCGCGCAGTTTGCCCATGCCACCGCGCTGCAATCGCTCTTCGCAGGGGCCGTTGATGGGAACCATACCCCGCTAATCGACCTTGCCCCTCATGATGGCGGAGTGGCAGGAGCTAACTCGAATCCGGATCCGAACGGCTTCCTGCATCACTCTTTCCTTCTGGGATGATCTATCTCAGAGCAGCAGTCTGCCGCTCCGTCACGCCGATAAATAACTTCAATTTCGCCAACGCTGGCGCCTCCTGAGGCGTCGGCCAGCTTCGTGCGGGATGCCTCGTGTGCCGCTCGAAAGCCAGAACGAGCGTAAGGCTTTGCTCAGCCTCGTTTCGAACACCGCAGACAGTAGTTCCTGATGCCTGTCGTTTCCCTCAAGGGTTCGCTGGAAATCGCAGGGGATCGTTGCGACGATTGCAATCAGGTCGCGCTATCGTTCGATCGTCCGCGGTTGAAATTGCGGGAGAGCTGTGGCAGTCGGTGATCGACGGGGAAGCGGCCTATCTAGCGGCGCGCTGCCTTGTTACCGGCGCATCTGGTCTTCTTTCGCCTGCCTCGACCGTGGCAATCGACAAGTTCATGTCGAAATGCGTGGCAAATTCTCTATATCTACGACCGACGGCATGTAAGCCCGTTTTTGGGCCGCCTTTGTTTTCTTGCTCTGCTATGGCATGAGAAACTAGCCTATTCTGTCCAAATGAGCGAGTGCATGAAATTCCTTCGCGATCCGATCAAGCTGAAGTATGTGCTTGTGTTCGGATTATCAGCTGTCGTTGTAGCGGTAAGCGCATTTAACGCCACTTTGGCCTTTGACGATCTCTATCTTGTTGGATATTTCAAAAATTTGAATTCCTCTTTATCGGGATGGAGCCTTGTCCGTCACATTCTTTTAAATCTTGACCTCGCTCCTCATGAGTATCGTCTGTATGGCTTATCGAGACTGATCCATTTCTCGCTGTGGAAAGCATTCGGAATTCACGCCGTTCCCTATGCGATCTTCATCGTCGTTACCCAAATCGCTTCAGGCTACGGGATTGCCAGACTGCTCGTACGGGTCGGTGCCGATGAGCTTCAGGCCGGCCTTGCCTGGGCAGTTTGGGTTTTCTCGGTATTTCTAGTGACGTTCTGCTTCCATTATTACTCCTATGAGATTCTTCCCTATCAAATCACCATTCTTTGTGCCCTTACTCTCAGGTATCGCGTCGTTTCGTTCTTCCTGGGCACCGCCATCGCGTTAACCGGCGAGGCGCACCTTATCGCCTCGTGTCTGCTGCTATTCCTGGTCGCGGTAACAGCGGAGAGTCGCTCGAAGCAGCAGCGCATTGTTGATGCGGGTGTGCCGATCGCCGCGGTTGTTTGTGCCGTCATTGCTCATCGGCTGACGTGGCTATTTATCGTAGGGCATCAATCTGGCCCTACCCGCTTCACGTTTGCAGCTCCGACTACCCTGGAATTTCTTGTACGGGTCCGTATTTGGCTTGGAACGCTTCTTCCCGGAATGACCGATCAGATTATCGAACTTCTGAAGTTTTCAGGAGCGGGGTCCATTCTCGTCGTTGTGATTATTGTCGCCGGCGCGGCGGCTGCAAAGCGAAGTTGGCCCGGGGGAAGTGTCCGGCCCGCGATCGGAATTGCGGTGATCTGTGTTGCCAGCTTCGGCGTTTTATTTGCACATTCCATGCTGACCGGACTGATTTCGCCGTGGCTGCCGAGGCGATACGGCTACGTACCAAACACGCTTTGTGTCATGACGCTCGTCATTGCTTTGCTTACACCGCGGGTGCGCGCCGTGTTTGGCATCGGACCGGCCGTTGTGGCCTTTTCAGTTAGCCTATCGTTTTGGATGCTGTTGCAATTTGTTGCGTTACCCGGAGTCCGTTCTCAGGATCAGCACGTTTGGAACGTAGTTAAATTGAATCTAACAGCGAAGGGACCGGGCGCAAATCTCCTGCTGATAAGTGACGCTTTCTTGGATGTGACCAGGAGACCGATAATAGAGGACCTTAATAGCGTCGCATTCAGACCCGGAGTATCAGAGATCTTTGAGAGTGCGTTTCAGGGATATTGGTGGGAGGCTCAACACGCGATTGTATTTAGCGCAGCTAATTTTTCGGCGTACCGTTGGGAAAATGTCGATGCCGACCACGTCAAATTATTCGGAAATGGTGTCAACGGATTGCCGCCTCGAATCGTGCCGACATCCTCGATCGTCGTTTTATACGACCAGAGAAAAAACCCGTACTCCGCCAATGATCCGCGTGGCGTAACGACCTTCAATCATTGGCAAGAATTCAAAGAGGTAATTGCAGCGAAGGGCTTGTTCTGAGCGACGGCTCGAAACGAGCCTTTCACGAGGCTTTTCGCTTCAATTCTCGCCACATATATCCCAACAGCCGTTTACCCGTTGGCAACGCGGCGAAGTGTGTTTTCCCTTCAAGCCGCACATTCTCGACAATGGGAAATTCCGTGGCCTTGAAGCCGAGGCGATAGGAGCGCACGACCATTTCGAGATCGATGGATAGGCCGGTGGGGAGGGGGTCGATAGCCCAGAAACGCTCGCGGCGCATCGCCCGCATTCCGTGGAGCGGGTCCCAGATGACCGGACCCCTTCGGCCCCACAGCAGCCAGCTCAGAAGCCCCAGGCCTTGCACGAACCATTTGCGCGGCCGCCAGAGGCTGTCGTCCTCCTCGTTGCGGGCGCCGCGCGCCATTCTGCTCGCGATCACCAGGTCATAGCCGTTCGCCAGCAGGGAACGAAACCGGGTCACGGAGGAGGGATCGATGCCGCCTTTGGGATGAAACAGGATGAGCGCGTCGGTGGTGCACTTGTCGAACGCGCAGTGATAGGCCTGATTGTAGCCGGGGCGGGACTGCTGATGGACCGTGATCCCCAGGGATCGAAGGTATTCGACCGTGCCGTCGTTACTCCCGCCATCGACCGCGAATACCTCCTCGAACTGATCGAGCGGCAATTTCGGCACGTCGTGCCGACAGCCGTCGATCTCGTTCCAAGTGAGAAGACACAAGGTCAGCCGCAACGGGCGAGGGGCGGTCGACGCAGCGGTCTCCATGGCGAGCGACTTAAGCATGCGCCAGCCCACCTGTTGCGCGGAGGTCCGACAGCCAGGCATCGAGAAGCGGCCGTTCGTTGGCCCCAACGACTTCCAGCGATATCAGCGTCTCATAACAGGCGCGCAAGTCGCGGCCGAGATTATCGACGCCGCCGGCCAGCTCGGTTTTCTCCAGCGCCAGCCGGATCCGATCGTTATGCAGATAGCCGGGAATTTCGTCGGCAAAGTCCCGCATCAGATTGTGCTCATTGCGCTCCTGCCACATCGTCGGTTCGTGAAACAGGATGTGCCAGTTGTTCTCCCAGGCGATGCGCTGGGCGACGAATCCGCGCCAAATGTCGGTCATCCGGAACGAGCAATGGATCGGCAAGTAGAGCAGGGGGAAGGCCTCTTGCCACCATGTCGTGTTCTGGCTGTTGAAGGGACACCAGGTGCCCCGGCCATAGGCGAGGCGCCGATCCCGGCGGAAATTCTGGGGCAGCGGCAGCAAGAGGCGATAGATGGCGTCGACATCGGGATTCTCGTCAGCCAGCCCCTGCTGGATCGGGCAATCGACCTGCCTTGCAGCCAGCGTTTCGAAATCGGGCAGCGGACGCTGGACCATGTCGAGCGGCAAACCGCGAGGCCAGATGTTGGCGTCGGTGAAATAGCGATAGAGGTTCTGCCATCCCTCGCCTTCGGTCGTCGCCACTTCCTGCATCCGCTGGCGGGAGCCGAAGAATCCCGGCCGGGGCAGGTTGTCATCATCGGTTTCCACGATCAGTTCCGCGCCGTTCCCGATCGCCAGGAGATAACCGATGTTCTTCCGCGCATAAGTCCGTACCGGACAGGCCGCCGCAAAATGCAGGCCGGTTTTGATCTGATCCTCCACCGAGAGATAGCGGCACTCCTTCAGGTCGAAATCCGGCGGGCTCTTGGTATCACCGCATACAATGAATTCGAATCCATGCGACGATGAGCCTTCCGCGATCGCACGCAGCGCGGCGTTCGGCCGATTGATCGAGGTGACGACGATCGCTGTTTTCATCATTCGGTTCCCGGGCGCGCGGAAAACCCCGTGCGCTTCTCGTTTTTCGTCATCTGCAATCTCTGTTGTGGATTTCGGCCGATGGGCTGGTTGTCGGCAGGGGTTGTAGTTTACTTTGCCTCGGGGCGATGCGGCAACTCGGGCTTGCGTTGCCGAAACAATCCTCCTGGCGCCAGAACGGAACTGCAAACCTCGGGCGGCCGTTCTTCCTGCAATAAGCTTCAATGCGTTCGGAAGCAGGGGCTATGGCCCTTATCGATACCGGTCGGGCAACGCGCGGCCGCAACGCGCCTCCTGATTTACGGTCAATGGGTTGTAGATTTGCAAGGGAGAAACGATTGCGGTCGCTCGGATTGACAAACGCCGGTTGAGGCTGCCATAAACGGATCATGTTCTGCCCAGTGCTGCGTCTTCGTGAGACGAACTACTTTCCTTCACTGATGTTGCGTCACAGCGCGATGTTTTGGAGGAGATTGGTGATGACGTCAGGAGTTCGTTGACCGCCTCTTTCGATGAGATGGTGCTCCGTCTAGAACCTCCAACCTGATTAAGCTCCTGAACCTAAGCAGCCAGGCTGAGGCGGTCCGGAAGACGGACTAGATCGGGTCATTCTCCTAGCAGCGATCAGTCAGACAATTCGACGCTGATGGTTGTGGATCCCAAACCATGAAGATTGGTACAAACGACTTACAAAGGCAAATCACTAATCCTGAAGTTAATCTGCTTCAAGCTGTAGAAAGAGTACTGAGAAGCGGTTGGTATGTCCTCGGTGCCGAGTGTTCGGCTTTCGAGCAAGAGTTTGCTCTATATTGCGAAGCTGCTCATTGCGTCACGGTCGCTAACGGTACGGACGCGTTGGAATTAAGCTTACGCGCCTTAGGTGTTTGCGAGAACAAGCGGGTGGCAACCGTTGCTAATGCCGGTTCGTACAGCGCAATTGCAATTCGTGCGGTAGGGGCAGTGCCCGTTTTTGTCGATGTTGATGCTCAGACGCAGCTCATGAACATCGAGGAATTGGCCGCTTTGTTGAATCGGGGTCTCGTCGACGCCGTTATCATTACGCACCTATTCGGACTAATGCATGATATGGAGGCAATCCGCCGGTTGGCAGATCGCGCGGCCGTTCCGTTGTTGGAGGACTGTGCCCAAGCACATGGTGCGCGCAGAGATGGGAAACCAGCTGGTAGTATGAGCGATGTTGCGGCTTTCAGCTTTTATCCGACTAAGAATCTCGGCGCGTTGGGAGACGCGGGCGCTGTAGTAAGCAATAATCCCCGGTTCGCGGAACGCTTGCGATTGCTGAGACAATACGGTTGGGATCGCAAATATTCGATTTCTTGTCTCGGAGGTCGAAATAGTAGACTTGACGAAATCCAAGCCGCCGTGCTCCGCGCAAAGCTACCGCACCTTGATCGCTGGAATATTCGCCGTCGGGAAATTGCTTCGCGTTATTCGACGGAAATCAGCAATTGGCGTGTGAGGTGCCCGCCTCCGCGTGGAGAGGAGTACGTAGCCCACCTCTTTGTCGTGACCTGCGATGATCCTATCGAACTCGGTCGCCATCTCGCCTCGCGCGAAATCGCGACCGACGTCCATTATCCGATTCCAGATCATCTGCAGCCCGCAGTGATCCGGGATACGAACATCTCTCTTCCAGTGACAGAACGACTGGCGAAGCACATTCTGACCCTGCCATGTTTTCCTCAATTGACTGACGATGAGGTGGATTACGTGATCGGCGCCGTCAATGCATGGGTGGGCTGATGTATTCCGTTATCATTCCCGTTTACAACAACGCCGAATTTGTACCGAGGCTTATCGCTGAGTTTGAAAAGATCAGCAAGGGCGCTCAAGGGCAATTCGGTATACCAGTCGAATTCGTGTTTGTGGTAGACCACAGCCCCGATCAAAGCCATGAATTGCTGTTGCACGCGCTGCCCCACGCGTCGTTTCGCTCGCAATTGGTTCTCCACTCCCGAAATTTTGGATCTTTTGCCGCGATACGAACTGGGCTTGGGGCCGCTCAGGGCCTTTATTTTGGCGTGGTTGCGGCTGACCTGCAAGAACCGCCCGAAATCCTGCTTTCCTTCCTCCAACTGTTGGTGGGTGATGAATGCGACGTGGCAGTCGGCGTGCGAGAAGGACGCAATGATCCTGCGGCGTCACGTGCTGCTGCAAAGCTATTTTGGCACATTTATCGGCGCCTTGTTATGAGGGAAATTCCGGAGGGGGGCGTCGACATATTTGGATGCAATCGGCTAGTGCGCGATGAATTGCTCAAGCTAAATGAGCCCAACTCATCCCTAATTGGACTGATCTTCTGGCTCGGTTTCCGGCGTGCCGAGGTCCGCTATACACGCAGGCCCCGCATACATGGCAAGAGCGCTTGGACGTTTGCTAAGAAGTTGACGTACCTTCTGGACAGCGTTTTCGCATTCACAGATTTGCCTGTTCGGGTCCTTACCCTAGTCGGGCTGCTTGGCACCACAGTCGCATTTATGTTCGCGACGATCATCCTATTGCTGCGTTTGTTTGGTGATATCCAAGTGCCCGGCTACGCCGCCACGATCGTGACAATCATGTTTTTTGGCGCACTTAACACTCTAGGTCTCGGGCTCGTTGGCTCTTATGCCTGGCGTGCCTATGAGAATACAAAGCAGCGTCCGCTCTCCGTCGTCCAGTCGCGTACGAGTTTTCAAGGACGCAGCGGCGACGCGATGGGCGAGCCGCGATAGTGGAGGGGACCATGAGCGAGGTTTTTATTCACCCCAACGGATTATGCGAAACGGCGTCCGTTGGAGGGGGCACCCGTGTCTGGGCGTTTGCTCACATCTTGCCCGGAGCGAAACTCGGACGGGACTGCAACATCTGCGACGGTGTCTTCGTTGAAAGCGATGTGATCGTGGGAGATCGGGTCACCGTCAAATGTGGCGTTCAACTGTGGAATGGTCTCACAGTCGAAGATGACGTGTTTATCGGGCCGAACGCTACTTTCACGAACGATCCATTTCCGCGCAGCAAGGCTTATCTTGAGAGGCCGGTTCGGACGGTACTAAGACGCGGTTCTTCAATCGGAGCGAATGCGACTATCTTGCCTGGTATCGAAATTGGCGCAGGTGCAATGATTGGGGCAGGTGCGGTAGTTACGCGTTCCGTACCGCCAAATGCAATCGTGGTCGGTAATCCCGCCCGAATTGTGGGCTACACCCAGACGCGGGAAACTGATGTCGATCCGGCGAACGGGCGCAAGGAGGCGGTGGAGGTTCAATCCGATCTTTCGGTTGTTTCGCTAGGGGTTGGTGGTGCAACGCTTCACCAACTACGGCTGGTGAAGGACATGCGGGGCGACTTAACCGTTGGGGAGTATGAGCGTGACATTCCTTTTACCCCGAAACGGTATTTTTTGGTCTTCAATGTGCTGTCGCGAGAGGTGAGGGGGGAACACGCTCACAAATCGTGTCATCAATTCTTGATCTGTTTACGCGGTTCCTGCAATGTTTTGCTTGACGACGGAATGCATCGGACAGAATTGACGCTGGATCGTCCGAGCGTTGGCGTTTACATGCCGCCGATGATTTGGGGATCCCAGTTCCGGTATTCCCCGGATGCTATGCTGCTTGTGTTCGCTTCAGATTATTACGACCCCACCGATTATATTCGTAACTATTCCGAATTCCGTTCGCTCGCGGCAACGCGACCAAGGGACCCATAGTTTTTGCGAGACGCCCCAGCAGGTCGTGAGTTCTTGGAATAATTGTTTGAGCCGATTATGAGGGCGCGGACCTGATGGCAGACCAATCTTTATCAAGGCCCGACCTTTCGGATATCGACAACATAAAACGCTGGACGGCCTCTATCCTTTTGACCGGGGTGTTCTGCGCCGTTCAGGTCAATCGATCAATGCGCGCGGGCGCGCTTGCCTTGCCGACTCAATATGATGATATTTCTTACTATCTGACTGGCGCGGAATATCTGCAAAGGTTTTACAATGGCGGCTTTCTTGATGTTCTGAAGGCCTATCTCGCTAATCCGCCTCACGCGCCTCTCTCCACAGGTCTTGCATTCCTCGGCTTTTTGCTGTTTGGCCTCAATGCGTGGGCTGGGCCTGTGACAAACGGGATATTGTTCCTGTTCTTTGTTCGTTGGTTCTTCTCTTTCGCGAAGGAAATTCCGTTTTTCCGGACATGTACCTTAGCAGTAGCCTTGCTCGGTTTCCCATTTGTTACCGCCACCATCATGAACTTTCGTCCTGATATGTTCTGCGGTTTGCTGTTGGCGTGTGGCACGTTCTTTATCGTCGCACGGAGCCGGTGGTTGGAGGAGCCTCGGGACCAGATTGTGGCCGGGCTTATGCTTGCTGCTGCGCTTTGGTCCAAACCGACCGTGTTTCATCTCAGTATCGCCCTGTTCTGTGGCGCGATTTTTCTGGCGAGTTTCGCTACGTTGTTACGCGGCAATTTCAAACAGGTTGTAGTAGCCGCTCTCCTCACCTTAGGAACGGGTATTCTATTGTCGCTGCCATATTATGCATTCGCGGCGCGACACGTAATTGAGTACATTTGGACGACCGCGTACGGCAGTGAGTCATCTATTTGGGTCAGGTCGATTCCACTGTCCGAGCATGTGCTTTTCTATCTCACTGGACCGTATGGCCAGAGTTTCTTAGGCGCTTGGCTCTACGCGTCCTCTGTTTTGGGAGGATGCGCGCTTGTTGTGCTTTGGCACAGCGATCGAGAGCTGTTTCAGCGCGCCATGCTTGCTGTTTTTCTGGTCGCGATGACTTATCTCTCGGTTACGATTCCGAGCTTCAAAGGGCCTCACGGCTCCCCGTTTGCGGCGATTGTGTTTGTGAGTGCAGCAGCGGCTAGCACTATCCTCAATAGGAAAGCTCCTGCCGTCGTCGGGTGGACGATCTGTATGGCGCTTATTGGATTTTCTGCGGTGCAGTTCAGTTGGCCGTCTACGGCCGTACCGGCTCGTTATGCCGAGTCCCGTTGGTCAATGGTGCGGCAGGCCCTTGATGCGATCGGTCCGAACGCAAGTGATAAGAGATTTCTTCTGACGACTTCCGCAGTTTATCTCAACTATAGCATTCTGGCGTTTGAATACTATCGTCTTGGATTGTCGCCTCCCGATTCTGATAATACCCAACTGGTGGGCGATCTAGAGGAGCAGCGGCGAAGAATCGGCGCAGCGGATATTGTCTTCGCCCTCACGCCGGATTTCACAGAAGTATTCCCTCATCTGCCAACGGCGAGCCCAGAATTCCGTGCGCAGCTGATCAAGACGATCGAGGAGGACGGTCATCATTTTAAGCTAAAAAGCAGAATTCCGGATCCGTTTTCGAAGGGAGCTGCGCTGATCTATACGAGGTCGATCGACTCCTTTAGTCGGTTTAGTCAGGTCGAAGGTTTACGGGAAGAAGAGGGGCCGTATCCCCAATGGAAGCTACCGCGCGTTCGCTGGGGCTGGGGCGCCCAGACCAAACTAACCATGGAGGGAGTGCCGGATACCAGATCGAGACTCCTTATCGACGCCAGGAGCGTGGGATTACCCAATCAGGTGTTGACAATTTTTGTAAACAACGAACGGAAGGCCCAAGCACCGCTGATTGACGCCTTTATCTCCCTTGAGGCAATAGTCGAATTTAATCATGAGGGGCGCGCGGAGATTGTTTTAAAGTACAGCGTCCCATCGGACACGGCTGTTCTTTACAAGACGATCTCTCTCCAGCCCTTAGACGAAATTCGATAGCAGACCGAGCGTCGGTTTACTCATATTGGCGTACAGATTTGAATTCATTGTAGGCCAGGTTATCTCCTGGCGATCAGGAACGGCGCGGAATTGATTGTCGTTTTTCGTCATCTGCAATCTCTGTTGTGGATTTCGGCCGATGGGCTGGTTGTCGGCAGGGGTTGTAGTTTACTTTGCCGCGAGGTGATCCGGCAACTCGGGCTTGCGGAAATGTTGTCGATTCTGGTGATCCAGAATCAAGTTCGGGGAGAATAGTGATGGAGTTGCAACGCCAATTCGCCAACATCTTATCGCTTGCACCCAGAAAAGGTCTTTATTATCGCTGATGACCTGTCTCGATGGCGGCTCTCCGCCGGAGAGCGCCAAAAGTCCCACGGTTCCATGAGGAGCCGCCGGGCACGGCCGCGACTTCGATAGAGGCGAGATCATGTTGATGGGGACAATCGGCAGAGATCAGCGATCCGTGTCGCCATGGGATTCTTCCAGCGGCACTGAGCTCGAATATCCCGATCGAATCGTTGAGCCTGGCTCCTGGCTTGGGCATGTGCCCTTTGCCTTCTGGCTAATCGAGGCGTTGCAGCCTAAGGTAGTTGTCGAACTCGGCGTTCATACCGGCAATTCCTATTGTGCGTTTTTGCAGGCGATTCAGCGGCTCGGGCTGGATGCGCGATGCTTCGGGGTCGATCACTGGAAGGGAGATGAGCACGCGGGCCGCTATGGCGAGGAAGTGCTCTGCGAACTCCGCGCCTATCACGACCCCCGCTATGGGTCGTTTTCCACACTGCTTCGTGCTTCGTTTGCCGAGGCGCTGCCCTATTTCTCGGATGGTACGGTCGATCTTCTCCACATCGACGGTTTTCACAGCTATGAGGCGGTCGCGGCGGATTTTGCCAGTTGGCGCGGCAAGATGAGCGCGCGCGGGGTCGTGCTGTTTCACGACATCAATGTCCGCGAACGGGGCTTTGGTATCTGGCGATTCTGGGAAGAGCTATCCGCGCAGTTTCCTCATTTTGAGTTCCTGCATTCTCATGGTCTCGGCGCGATCTATCTCGGCAGTGAAGCGCTCGCGGGCCCGCTGGAAGCGCTATTTAAAACGGCGAATCGCGAGGCTATCCAGCGCTATTTCTCCCGGCTCGGAACGTCGGTCGCGGAACGGCTGGCCCTCACCAGGGAAGCCTCCGGGGCCGAGCAACTCCGCAAGCGGATCCTGGAGGTCGAGCAGGGTTTCCGCGACCTGGAAGGGCAAGTTCGAGAACGCGATCAGCGCCTGGTCCTCGCCGATGGCGAATTAAGACGGCTGATCGAGGAGGTCGCTGGTCGCGATCATCGCGTTGCAGTGGCCGAGGGCCTGCTAAAACGTCTAGGAGAAGAGGTGGCGAGCCGGGACCAGCGTCTGCTGACGGCAAATGCTGAGCTGCATCGCCTCGCGGACGAGGTGGCGAGCCGCGACCAGCGGCTGGTGAAAACGGAACGTGATTTGCGGCGTATCGCGGACGACGTCACTGATCGCGATCAACGTCTGCTCGTGGCCGACGACGATTTGCGCCGCCTCACGGACGAGGTGGCGAGCCGCGACCAGCGGTTGGTAGAGGCGGAACGTGATTTGCGGCGTATCGCGGACGATGTCGCTGATCGCGATCAACGTCTGATCGGAGCCAGCGACGATTTGCGCCGCCTCGCGGGCGAGGTGGTGAAGCGCGATCAGCGTCTTGCCGCCAGCGAAGGCGAACGGCATCGCGCGATGGCAGAGACGGAAGAGCTCAAGGCGCGCCTTGCAGACGTTGACCGCGAATCCAAGGCGGCCCAGGCCCTCGCAGAGCAGGCCGCTGCAGACAAGGACCGGGAACTCGATGCGTTGCGGGTCGATCTCGCTAATATCCTGAGGTCACGGACCTGGCGCGCGGCCTCCCTCATTCACAACATAGCGGCCCCTGGCTTGCGTGCCCTGTCGCTCGACGGGAGAGTGAATAGTTTCTTCAGGAAGCTTCGCAAATTTGTGCTGCAAAAATCGGAAAGCCGCCTGATCCGAGCCAGTGCGCTGTTTGATTCCGGTTTCTATCACGAGACGTATCCAGATGTCCGAGGGGCCGGAATAGATCCGGTGAGCCACTATTTGGCTTACGGATGGAAAGAAAGTCGAAATCCGTCTGAGGCGTTCAACACCAGGAATTATCTTGTCGCCAATCAGGATGTTCTCATTGCCGGGCTCAATCCTCTCGTTCACTATTTGAGATATGGTCAAAAGGAAGGACGCCCACTCGTACCGGGAGCGGTTCAACACACCTTCAAACCGGTTCATGCGGACGAATCTGTTGCTGCCGTTCTGGCCAGCAAATATTTCGACCTGAGTTATTATTCGAAGAGTGCGGGCTTGTTGTTCAAGACGCGAGCGGCTGCAGTACAACACTACATTTCAATTGGCGAAAATGCTGGCTTTCGGCCGAGCCTTGAATTCGATCCGTACGTTTACCGAACGTCTTACCCCGACATGGCGAGACTCAGCGGTTCTCTATTGGCCCACTACGCTGTTCATGGGGCCACTGAAGGCCGCGTCGCTGTTTTCGAAATCGAGGAGGTTGATGGCGAGCAGCTGTTCGACAGCCGCCGATCTTCGATCCTGGTTGCGGTCCACGACCTCTCTCAAACCGGAGCGCCGATCCTCGGTCTCAATCTGCTTCAGCGGCTATGTCGAACCCACAACGTGATATGTATCGCTGGCCATAACGGCGTACTGCATGATTCCTACCGAAAGCACGTCGTTAAATTGATCGTCCCGCGAACCGGGTACATCTTGCAGAGTGCCGAAGTTGTCGCAAACAGGCTTGTCGCGCCGCTTAAAGATGAATTTGGCATCCAGGCCGCGATCGTCAATAGCGTGGAAGCTGCAGTGATTAGCCATGCTTGTTCTCTTGCAAACCTTCCCGTTGTCAGTCTGGTGCACGAATTCGCTGAATACATTTTTCCGAAGGCCAAGCTCAGGCACCTTGTCGAGTGCTCACAGCGCGTCGTTTTCTCATCCTCCCTGACCGAGGCGTCTGCCCGATCTGCTCATGTTTTCGAGAACGGGTTCACCAACTCTATGGTGATCGCGCAAGGAAAATCGGAAGTCCCTACCGGCGTTGGAGGCGCAGGGTTTCAGCTAAGAGCGTTCCTGCAGAAAGTATCGGAGGAAAAGAGGTTTCTGGTTATCGGGTGTGGATACGTTCAGATCCGGAAGGGGGTCGATCTGTTCATAGCTACCGCCTCGCATGTGGCGCAGGCGCTCGGAAGTCGAAATGTCTCCTTCTTGTGGGTCGGTGGCGGCTATTCGCCGGATGTCCCTGGTGACTATTCCAGCTGGTTGGAGGATCAGGTCCGACGCAGCGGCGCCGAGGAAGTCGTCCACTTCATCCCGGAAGTTGGCGGTGCTGATCTCGAAGCACTCTATATGCAGGCAGACGCGATGCTGCTCAGTGCCAGGCTTGATCCGTTTCCCAACGTGGCGATCGATGCCATCGCAGCCGGCCTGCCTATTGTTTGTTTTGAAAATGCGAGCGGAATTGCTGAATATCTGCGTGGCATTGACCGAGGCCGAAAGCTTGTGGTGCCCTACCTCGATGTGCGGGCCGCGGCGGACGCGATTGTATCCCTTAAAGAAGAGCCCGAGGCGAGAAAGTCGATCTCCCTGGAATTGAAAATACTGGGGGAGCGCGATTTTAACTTTGACCGCTATCTCGACAAGATCGAGTACCAGCTGCGAGAAGCCGTGGAGTTGAATGACCAGGAGAATCGGGATGAGGTCTCGATTGCTGATTCAGAGTTTTTCCAAAATGACTCCCTGGCTTGGCCCGGATGGGAGGCAGATGATCGGCCGGGAGTGATACGGCGCTATATTCGTCTTTGTGCCGTTGGCAGCGTTCGAGCTATTCCCCGACCCTTTGCAGGCCTGTCGCCGGGGATGTACGCAGAGGCGATGGCTCTGCCGGCATCGGTCAACGCTTTCGCGCAGTGGCTGCGTGATGGTCGTCCAAAGGGTCGATGGCTCCGCGAAGTGGTCGAGCTTCAGGGCGCTGCTCAAAAAAGCTCTCTGACAGCGGCGGTCCATATTCATCTTCACTATCACGACATGATCGACGAGATTCTGGAGCGCTTGTCGCTCAACAAAACCATACCGGATTTGTTCGTAACGGTGACGTCGGACAAGATCTGGTCTGAGCTGAAGGAGAAATTCGACGCGTATCCCGGCAGGGCGGAGATCATTGAAGTACCCAACCGCGGACGTGACATCGCTGCCATGGTTGTGGCTCTGTCCGAGAAGCTCCAAGCGTACGATGTGATAGGACATTTGCATGCAAAAAGGAGCCCGCACCTGAGTGCGGGAATGGGGACACTTGATCCTGCGGCGGTATGGCGGAGATTCTTGTATGAGAATCTCGTCGGCGGCCAGGTTCCAGCGCTCGATCTGATATCCGCACATTTCGAGACGAACCCGGATGTGGGACTCATCTTTCCGGAGGATCCGTTTATCTGCGGCTGGGGCAGGAATCTCGAAATTGCCAGAACAACCACGGACCGGATGAAGCTTGGAATCGATCTCCCCCAAGCGATCGAATTCCCCGTCGGCAATATGTTCTTCGCACGGCCTGAAGCGATCGGGCCTCTTCTTGAGGCCAATTTCTCATTTGAAGACTTTCCCGCTGAACCCCTTCCGATCGACGGCACCATGGCTCACGCGCTGGAGCGGATGACGGCGATCATTTGCGGAACTAAGGGATACAAATGGCAAACGACCTCGGTCAGGGGGGTTGTCCGGTAAGAAGGGGATGCCTCTATGCCATTGGGCGTTTTGGGTAACCCAAAATATCTCGGCGCGGATTTCCGGCATGGTCCGGCTGAGAGGTCTCAGGCCCCGACGATTCTTGCCACCACGCAAGGGTTTTGGTCAGCCCTTCGCTGAATGTCGTTTTCGGTGTCCATCCAAGGAATTCGCGGGCCCGATCGATCGCAAGCACCGAGACCGGAACGTCAATCGATCGTGCAGGCTTCACCTGCAACCGGATTTTCCTTCCCGATAGTTCCTCGATCGTCGATATCACTTCACGCAAACTGCGCCCTTCGCCACTGCCGATATTGAAGAGGCGGGTATCCCCCTGATCCGTCGCTGCAGCGATCAGCGCATCCACGACGTCATCGATGAATATGAAATCGCGTACGACTGATCCGTCCCCCCAGATTTCGATTGGCTCGCCGCTGAAGGCGCGCGAGACCAGCGCGGCCACAATTCCTTGATTTTTTGCCGGTGTCTGGAACGGACCGTAGGGATTGCTGACCCGCAATATACGATATTCGAGCCGATGCAGGTGGTGGTGGAGCGCGAGATATTTCTCCACGGCGAGCCTGGAGATGCCATAGGCGGTGATCGGGTCGGTGAGAGCGGTCTCCGGTGTCGGCACCTGTTTCGGCGAGCCGTAGATCGTGCCGCCCGATGATACGAATACGACGCGCGATACGCCAAGCTTCCGGCAGATGTCGAGCATGGACAGCGTTCCGGTCACATTCCGTTGGATGTCGTCGGCCATATCGAGATTGGCGGAAAGGGGCGTGGCGCTATTGGCGAGATGATAGACGACGTCGCAAGTCCCGATGGCATTGGCCAGCGCCCGAGAATCGCTGAAGTCGCCCTCGATCCATTCGACACCATCGAGCGCGTCGGGGAATGAACGCCGCCGGCCAAAGGCGCGCACGCGATGGCTATCCGCGAGGAGCCGTCGGCACAGATTGGTGCCGATGAAGCCGCCCCCGCCCAACACGATACAGTTAAGCTTCATGACCCCCGTGAACGTTCGGGCAGGTGTTTCGACTGCCTTCCAATTCAATCTCCCTGTGAGGCGAATTCTTCAACCGTACGCGATTTTCCCGCCGATATGGCCTGTAACAGCTTGTTTGGACTGCCGCCAGTTCCCAAACCTCAATAATACCAGATTGAATCGAAGTAGCTGGACCTCTCATGGGGAACCCGATGCGCCGCAAAAAAGAGTTAGCAAAACAGTCTCTCGCGTGATCGGATTGCAACAGCCTTAAAAATTTTCCAGCTCGGTTTCCGCCACGATTATGTCGCGATTGCGTCATGCGTCAGCAGACGTTAGCGTTCTGCATCAAGCGTCTCGGAATCTCAAAATTTTGCCGCCGATGCCGGGACGTTGCTCGCGGCCGGCGCTGGCGATTTGCCTGTACCTTACGGATTAGAAGTGGACGATTGCTCGATCAAGCGTGCTGTCGCAGAGGTTCTGTCGCAGCCCGATAATTTGGTCTGGTTTCGTGCCGCGACGGGATCGGTCGCCCAGAGCGGAAAAGCCGCTGCGGAGGAGTTTCTCAGCAGAGCGAGCAGCTTCGATTTCTCTCCGGTTCGATTCTTTTCCCCAGAGTGGTTCCGCTCCAGATATCAGGTCAACGGCCCCAACGCTTTTCTCTGCTATTTGACAGATCCGCGGCAACGGCTCGCCTCTCCGTCGCCGCTGTTCGCGCCACGCTGGTACGCAAGACGATACCGGCTTTCAATCACAACCCATCCGCTGTTGGACTATCTGCTGCACGGCGATGCGCGTGATCCTCATCCGTTGATTGATGCCGCCTATCTCAAAAGCCAGGATAATTCCCGGCCAAAGGGAGGCATTGTCCGCGCCTTTCTCACCGATCCCCTGCGGTTCCGGCTGAAGCCAAATCCCCTGTTCGACAGCGCCTGGTATCTGGACAACAATCCCGATGTGGCGGCCGCGGGGATGAACCCGCTCGAGCACTATCTGCGGTTCGGTCACGCTGAGGGGCGTAACCCGAATCGTATCTTCAATGTCAGGTGGTACCGAAAAAACTACCTAAATCGCCGCAACGGACGCGGGAAGGAACCGTTAACGGCCTACGCGGTCAGCGGCTTCATGGAGAGGAAGGTGCCGGCCCCTGGGCTCCGGGCGCTCTCAAAATCGTCCATCAGGATGTCCCGGCACGGACCAAAGCCGCTGCTTGAATGCCTGGAAAGCGGACGGAGCGTTTATGCCAGCCTGCGTCACTCTCCCGACATTTCGTCGGAGGAGTTTCGAGAGTACATGCTGCGAGTTCAGGATTGTAATCCGTCCATGCCGGAGCACATGCTGTTTCTGAGCAAGCCGCGTGTTGCGCTGATGTACACTGCCAAAGCGGCAAGCGCCACATTGGTCTATTGGTGGCTGGATCAAGCGGGTCTGCTGGATACTGCGCTCAAATTTTCCACCTGGTCGCACTCGTTTGAGGAAATCTATCGTTCGTCGCGAGCCAATCTGAACGAAGTGCTGATGTTCGAGCCGGCCCGTTACCATCTCTATAAATTCGTTCGAAACCCGCTGTCGCGAGCGGTGAGTAGTTTTACCCAATTGCTATGGGCTCCCGAAGTATTCGGTTTCTCGCCCTACGACAAGCCGTTCTCATTCCTGGAGTTTCTGGACAAGGTGCAATCCTCTCACTACCTGAACAATGATTTTCATTTCCGCCCGCAGCAGACGCTGCTCGAATCCAAGGGTGTGCTGCGGCCGCGCATCCTGAAGATCGAGGAGGGGATGGATGCTCATTTGCGAAACCTGGAAATTTCTCACCGGCTACGTGAAGCGACCTATCAAACTCGTCCAGAGATCAGGAATATTATTCTCAATCACACGAGACAAAACCGTGAGGATATGTTCGTGGGCCCTGATGTTCCGGTTCCGTTTTACAGGACACCGGCTAAACGGAGCCTGCTGACAGCCGAGGCGGTTGAACGTATCAATCACATCTACCGGGCCGATTTCGAAGCCTACGGCTATGCTAAGCAGCTGAATTAGCCGGCCTAGTTCGAAGCGCCCCCTTCGGCCAATCGCTGCGGGTCCTGAAAGATTGTATCGGGTGCCGGGTCATCGGCGTGCAAGCCAAATGCGCGATCAACGGGCGTTTTTTCATGCATCGGGGCTGGTCTGAATGCGGTCGTTGCGGTCGGTAATCGAAATTGCAACTGAAGCCTGTGACGAGCGCCTTGTTCAGCTGACGCTGCCGTGCCGTGTCGGCAGGCTAGGTCGAGGCTTTCGTCCCGAAGCGGCCTTGCCTCGCCATCACCATGCCCCCGGCGATGCCGACGCCGAAAACGTAGAGCCAGCCTTCGGTGAAATCGAACAGATGCGAATTGAAGAGCGAGCCGATGATATTCTGGATCACCACCATCAGCCCGATCCAGCCGGCGAAATCGCGACCGCGAAACAGTCGCCAATGCGAGAACCACAGGGCGTAGAGGGCGGCGACGCCAAGCAGGCCCCATTGCACGGCGACGTTCAGGGTCTGGTTGTGGGGGTTGCGGGTCACATCAGCCGATGCGCGCGTCTTGTCAGCCGTCGACCGGGCGGCCTGCTGGAACAGCGGCTCGATCGAGCCGGTGCCATGTCCGATCAGCGGCGCCTCTCGGAAAAAGCGAATCGATTTCTGCCAGTATTCGAGCCGCAATCCGATCGAGGTCGGTTCATTCACCGTCTCGTATAGATCATATTGCCGAAGCGAGCTTGCGACCATGGCGCGCAGCGAAGGCGAGGTGGCCAAGCCAAGGGCACCCAGGAAGGTCGTTGCCGCCAGCAGGATCATGATCCCGCGCCATCTGAGATGCATCAAGGCGAATACAGCGAGCATGATCGGCATGGCCACCAACGCCGTGCGGGACACCACGACAAAACCCATATTGATGACGAAGCTTGCCAAGAGCGCCATCAATAGCGCCGCCGCGCGATAGCGGCCCGCTTGCACAAAGCGGACAATGGGAAAAAGAAGCCCCATCACGCACAGCGCGAATTCCTGGCTTTGGTCGATGTAATTCTTGACGAAGACGCCGGGTTCGAAGGGCCCCTGACGCAGGCTCAAACTCGGCGCAAAGAACACGATCCAGGATGCGGCCATCTGCAGCGCACAGGAGACCAGAAAAATTTTGAAGATCAGCGCGCCGCGTTCGGTGCGCGCAAAATGGTAGAAGGCAAAGGGCAGCACCAGGAATTTGCCGGCTGGGCTCACGGCATAGAGCCTCGCGCCCCAGCTGGCTTCGGACCACAGCGTGCCCGAAACCGCGATCGCCACCAGCGCCAGCGGCCAGAAATTGAACGGCCGCTTCAGCGATTCTGCCAGCAACCTCACATCGAGCGTGAAGCTGACAGCTACCAACCATATCCCGATCAGGATGATCGTTCCGGTCGTGGTCCAGGGCAGCAGCAGGGCGATGCCGGCCGCCGCCATGTCCGTATTGAAAATGCGGGCGCCATGATCGCGGTGGGCGGAGAGAATGAAGGCCAGCGTGCCACCGTTTGGCCGCCGGCCTGCTGGCGTGTCCTGGGGCTGCGCGGGTGAAGTTGACATTTGGTGGGACAAGGGAGCTCGTCATTCAGGCAATTGGTCATTCCGCAACCCGCGCCGGCGAGGCCTTTTAAAATCCGCCACCGCAATCAATGACCCAAGGATCGATATCGGATATTAGACTTGGATAGGTCCGAATGCTATGGCGTGGCCGCGATCGACGTCCGACGGGAACGCGAGGCGTCGGCGAAGGATGGGGGTGGTGATGGCAACTCAGGATTCAAAGCGTCGGGTCGCGCTGATCACGGGCGTAACCGGCCAGGATGGTGCCTATCTCGCCGAATATTTGCTCGGCCTCGGCTATATCGTTCACGGCATCAAGCGGCGCTCCTCCTCCTTCAACACGGCGCGGGTGGACCATCTCTACAAGGATCCGCACACCGGCGATGTGCCGTTCCTTTTGCATTATGGCGACATGACGGATTCGACCAATCTCATCCGCCTGATGCAGCAGATCCGGCCGACTGAGATTTACAATCTGGCGGCGCAAAGCCATGTCGGCGTCAGCTTTGAAAGTCCGGAATACACCGCCAACGCGGACGCGGTGGGCGTGCTGCGCCTTCTGGAGGCGATCCGCATTCTCGGCATGGAAAAAGAAACCCGCTTCTATCAGGCCTCGACGTCGGAGCTCTATGGCCTGGTGCAGGAAGTGCCGCAGAAGGAAACAACGCCGTTCTATCCGCGTTCGCCCTATGCGGTGGCGAAGCTCTACGGCTATTGGATCACGGTGAACTACCGCGAAGCCTACGGCATGTACGCCTCCAATGGAATCCTGTTCAATCACGAGAGCCCGATCCGCGGTGAGACCTTCGTCACCCGCAAGATCACCCGCGGGGTGGCCCGCATCGAGCTTGGCCTGGAAAAGACGCTCTATCTCGGTAATCTCGAAGCCAAGCGCGATTGGGGGCACGCGCGTGATTATGTCGAGGGCATGTATCGCGTGCTGCAGGCCGATCGCCCCGATGATTTCGTGCTGGCCACCGGCGAGACCCGCTCGGTTCGCGAATTCGTCGAGATTGCCTTCGCGGAAGTCGGTCGCGTCATCGAATGGCGCGGCAAGGGCAGAGACGAAACCGGCGTTGATCGAAAATCAGGCGAGACGCTGGTGCGCATCGATCCCGTCTATTTCCGTCCAACCGAGGTCGATCTTTTGATCGGCGATGCCAGCAAGGCGCGGGAGAAGCTCGGCTGGAAACCGAAGACCACCTTCAACCAACTGGTCAAGGAGATGGTGGCAAGCGATCTCGATATGGCGCGGCGGGAGGTCGCCCATGGCCGCAATCCCGTTTGAACTGAAGGGCAGGAAGGTCTTCGTCGCCGGCCATCGCGGCATGGTCGGCTCCGCGCTGGTGCGTCGGCTGGCGCGCGAGGATGTCCGGCCGTTGACGGTCGGTCGCGATGGCCTCGATCTGCGGAATCAGGCGGCGGTCAACGGCTGGTTTGCGGCGAACCGCCCGCAAGCGGTGTTTCTCGCCGCCGCCAAGGTCGGCGGCATTGCCGCTAACAACACGCTGCGCGCCGAATTTCTCTACGACAATCTGGCGATCGCGACCAACATCATCCAGGCCGCCCATCTGCATGGCGCCGAGAAGCTGATGTTCTTTGGCTCCTCCTGCATCTATCCGAAGCTCGCGCTGCAGCCGCTCCGCGAGGATGCCATGCTGACCGGACCGCTTGAGCCCACCAACGAGCCCTATGCCATTGCCAAGATCGCCGGCATCAAGATGGTGGAATCCTATCGGCGCCAATATGGCGCCGACTTCATCAGCGTGATGCCGACCAATCTCTATGGGCCGGGCGACAATTATCATCCCGAATACAGCCACGTCGTCGCCGCGTTGCTACGCCGGTTTCACGAAGCCAAATTGTCGGGCGCATCCGAAGTGGTGGTGTGGGGCACTGGGACGCCGCGACGCGAATTTCTCTATGTCGATGATCTCGCCGACGCCTGCATCCATTTGATGAAGACCTATTCCAGTGAGGAACTGGTCAATATCGGCACCGGAAAGGACATCACGATCGCGGAATTTGCCGGCGTGGTGGCGGAGGCGGTCGGCTACACCGGCGCGATCACGTTTGATCCCGCGCGGCCCGATGGTACGCCTCGCAAATGGCTCGATATCAGCCGGCTGGAGAAACTCGGCTGGCGACCGCGCACCTCGCTGCGTGATGGGATCCGGCTCGCCTATCAGGCCTTTCTTTCGGAGAGAAAAGCTGGATGATCAGCCTTGCGCCGCGCCGGCGTTGCGCGGCGGCTGTCGAGCCAATTCCACGCCCATCGCCGAGATCAGCGGCTTCATGAAATAGGCGCCTTCGGGCGGCGAAATCTGCGGCGTAAGGCCGTGGGTTTCCAGTTCGTGCGTGACGACCGGGCCGACGGAGGCGATCTTCGTGCGCGCCAGACCCTCGCGCAGACGATCCTCACAATGGTGGCGGGCGGCCACCTCGAACAGCCGGCGGGCCTGGCCTGAACTTGTCAGCGCCAGCGCGTCGATCCGACCCGATGCCATCTCCCCGATCGCGGTGAGAATATTGGTTTCGGCGGCTTGCGGGTCGTAGACATAGGGCAGCACCGTGTCGACGTTGGCGCCCTGTGCGAGGATGCCGCTGATCAGCGCGTTGTGATCCTTGTCGGGATAGAGTTGCAGCCCGATGCGATGGTGGCGAAGATCGAGCCGGGCCAACAAGCCCGCGATCCCTTCGGAGGTCGGCGTTTCCGTGGTGATCTCCGGCTCCAGGCCGATTTCGCGCAGCGCGCGTCCGGGCTTGGGTCCGCGCGCGACCTTGCGGGCCTTGCCAAGGGCGGCAATGAACGGCTGATCATCGCCGATCCGTCTGGCGACCTTCATCAGCCGGCGCAAACCTTCCCCGGTCATCAGCACCAGATCATCGAAGGGGCGGTCGATGCAGCGGCGAATCCAGGCCTCCACGGGGGCAGGATCCGGCGCATCGTGGATCGCGAACATCGGGCATTGCAGGACGTCGGCTCCCTGTTCCGCAAGCAGGCGCGAGAACTGCGCCTCCTCGCGGGTCTCCAATATGAGAATACGGTATCCGTCCAGACGGCCTGCCATGACAATTCAACCCTGATCCGAGTGCTTGGTTCATCCTGACCAAGCCGCGGGATTGGCGCAAGGCCACGGCCGGTGATAGAGCAGGGGACGCGCCTTTTGTTGCCGCTCGTGGCGGTATCACCGATCGGAACTGTCCCGTGCCTGACTCTCACTTTGTCCTGACACTGTCGTGCCCGGATCGGCCGGGCATCGTCGCTGCGGTCTCGAGCTATCTCGCAGAAGGGGGTCAGAACATTCTCGACGCCCAGCAGTTCAACGACACCGAGACCGGGCATTTCTTCATGCGTGTGGTGTTCAACGCCGCGGGCCATGCGCCCGGGCTTGAGGCCCTCCGCTCGGGCTTTGCCGGCGTCGCTGAGCGTTTCGCGATGGAGTGGCGGATGCGCGATCGCGCCGGGCGCCAACGGGTGATGCTCCTGGTCTCGACTTCCGATCACTGCCTGGTGGACATTCTCTATCGCTGGCGTACCGGCGAACTGAAGATGATTCCGACTGCCATCGTTTCCAATCATCCGCGCCAGGCCTTTGCCCATCTCGATTTTGGGGAGATCCCGTTTCACCATTTGCCGGTCTCGGCCGAAACGCGTGCCGAGCAGGAAGCGGCGATCGTGCGCCTGATCGATGAAACCTCAAGCGATCTCGTGGTGCTGGCGCGTTACATGCAGATTTTGTCTGACCAGATGTCGGCGCAACTCGCCGGACGCTGCATCAATATTCATCATTCGTTTCTGCCGGGCTTCAAGGGCGCGCGACCTTATCACCAGGCCCATGCCCGAGGCGTTAAATTGATCGGCGCCACCGCGCATTACGTCACCAGCGATCTCGATGAAGGCCCGATCATCGACCAGGATGTGGAACGCATCAGTCATCGTGACACGCCGGAGGATCTGGTGCGCAAGGGTCGCGATATCGAGCGGCGGGTGCTGGCGCGCGCAATGCGGCATCATCTGGAGGACCGCGTTATCCTCAACGGCCGCAAAACTGTCGTCTTTATGGATTGATGAGTGCTTGCCAGGTAGCCGTTAAAAGACTTTTTGGCGTTGCCAGCCTGCATCTGGTCCTCCATACTTCCTGGGAACACGCCCGAGAACAGACCTTCACGCGGCGAATTTAAACGAAAAACATGGAAAGAGGAGACGATCATGGCTAACGCCGCCGCCACGCCCGCACCGTTGACCGGCATTAAGGTTCTTGAGATTACCACCATGGTCGCCGGTCCGATGGCCGGACTGATGTATGCGGATTTGGGAGCCGAGGTTACCAAGATCGAGACCTTCGAAGGCGACGCCATGCGGCATACTCACCCGCAACACCTCGGCATGAGCGCGCCATTCATGGCCGTGAACCGGCATAAGAAGAGTGTGAAGCTTAACCTCAAGTCCCCCAAGGCGCAGGAGATAGCCCGCAAGCTCGCATCGCAATCCGACGTGCTGCTCGAGAATGCACGCCCCGGCGTGATGGACCGCCTCGGCCTGTCCTACGAATCCCTCCAGAAAGACAATCCGGGTCTCGTCTACGTCTCGGTGAGCGGCTTTGGTCCGGATGGTCCCTACGCCAATCGCGCCGCCTATGATCAAGTACTTCAGGCCATGACCGGGATCATGTATTTGCAAGGTGATGCGGATGATCCAAAGCCGCTGCGCACGATGCTCGTCGACAAATACACAGCAACCGCCGCTGTCAGTGCCACCCTCGCAGCGCTGCTTTATCGTGAGCGCAATGGCGGGCAGGGCCAGAAACTTTCAGTGTCTCTGCTCAACGCATTTTCCTCCTTTGCGTTGCTCGATAACATCGCCAACATGGCGTTTCAGGACAGCGAGGCGGTTAGCCCACGCATCAACACGACGCGTCCCCTGCGCACCAAAGACGGCATGATGATGGGCTGGTTACAGCTTCAGGAGCAGTTCGAAACACTGGCCCGCATCCTGAAGCTCGATCACCTGATCGGCCAGGAACGTTTCCAGGGCTGGCAGCGGTTTCTGAACGCCAACGAGATGTGGGCCGAACTTGAGAAGGGTACGATGAATTACACCACCGACGAGCTCACTAAGATGGTGAATGAAGCCGGGTTGCCGCTCAACAAGGTCAACACGGTTGAGGAATTCATGAATGACCCGCAGGCGAAACACAACGAATGCTTCGTCGAATATAACGACCCCGAATACGGCAAAATCCTTTCCCTGAACTACCCGGCGCGGTTTGGCCTTACGCCCGCCCGCAAGGGTGGTCGGGCGCCGAAGCATGGCGAACACACCGAGAGCGTGCTGGCCAAGCTCGGATACTCCGCAGCGGAAATTCAGGAGTTGAAGGCTTCCGGCGCCGCCGGCTGATCCTGCGCAAGGCCGGTAATAAAAACAGCAGTGAGGCCGAACGTCAGCGCGAGGTGTCAGCACCTCGCTCCGTCGTCTCGGCCTCTTCCTTTTTTGCCGGCTCCAGACGTTTCCGTTCGCGCTCGCGCATGAACTCGTCATAGGCGGGGGTGCCCGGACGCGGCGGTGCGTCGGCCGGCAGTCCGCCCGCCCATTGTGGAACGTGGTCGCTGATTCCGGCGGCCAGCTGGCTGTTGACGCCGCTGCAGCCGCTGAGGCCGCACGCCAGGCCCGCGCCAATCGACGCGAAAGCGACCAGCCGGCGCCAGCGCCGTGGGGGGGCCATCGAAGCAAAGAGACATCGTAAAGCGATCATGGCGTCGTGTGGCGGATGTTTGTGGCCCGGGTGAGGAAGGTGCGGTCGGGGCTCGCCATACAGGCTATCCGCAAGGGATTGACGATCTGCCCTCTCAGGGCGCAAATGGTATTATAACACCTCGTTGCCTCAGCTCAATGGAAATGCTCGGCCAACGTCTTCCGGGCGCCATTCCTTCGATGGGCCGGCGATGCTAGGAGCAATACCATATCCGCTCCTGCCCACCCGTTTCTCCCAATCCGGCCCGATGAAAAACGACCAGATCCTCAGCCAGATCTCGGAGTTCTGCCGCCAGGCGGATATCGCGGAATCGACCTTCGGCCGCCGCGCCGTCAATGACGGCAAATTGGTGCACCGGCTGCGGGAGGGGAAGCGGATCACCATCGACACGCTGGACCGCATTCAGGCCTATATGGACTCGGCGATGCCCGGAGGCCGTCCGGCGCCGCGCCTGGAGCCGCCGCCGGAAAAGCGCGATCCCAGGGGCAATTTCCGCTTCTTCGAGAACCGGCAGAAATATCTCCTGTTCGTCCATACCTGCAGCGAGAAGCGGGTGATTGCCGAACGCGTGGCGCTTGAACTGGGCAGCATTCATCCCCGGCCGCCCGCGCTTCGGGTATTCGACGCGGGCGTCGGCGATGGCACGGTGCTGGCGCGGGTGATGCGCGCGATGCATATGCGCTTTCCGCACATGCCATTCTATATCGCGGGTAAGGAGCTCAGCCTCGAGGACGTGCGCCTGACGCTGGATAAGGTTCCGGACCGGCTGTTCGAGCACCCCGCCAGCGTGTTCGTGCTCACCAACATGTATTATTCCGAAGCCCCCTGGCTGACGCCGGCCTCGCCGGCTGCCGCGGCCCGCATGATCTGGCATGATGTGCCGCTACGCGGCGCATCTGCAGGGGAATTCGAGGCCCAGATCGCCGAGCTCGGGCCGTTTCTGGAGCAGAACTGGCGGGCCAATGTCAGCGAGCGCTCCGGCATGCCGGTCTATGAACGGCCGGTGGTGATCGTGATCTACCGCGAGGACCACCGGTTCCTGCTGGATTCGGTGATCCCTCGGGCCGGCCGCGCCGAGGCCAATTTCGATCTTGTCATCGCCTCGCAACCTTACCGGGCCAAATCTTCGGTCGATTTCCGCGCCCGGCGCATCATTGCCCCCTTGGCACGCGCCTTGCGTGCCGGAGGCCGGCTGATAGGAATCCACTCCCATGGGCAGGACCCGGGAATGGAAATTATCCAGGCGATCTGGCCCGGAGAAAATCCTTTCGCGGTCAGCCGCCATGAGCTATTGCGCGCGGTGAAATATGAGCTGGGTTCGGCGGGACGCGACCTTAATTTTAATGCCTATGCCGATAACCGTTCGATCTTCCGCTATGATATGGAAGCGCTGCCCAACGAGGTCACCGGCTCGATCGGAAGTTCGACGGCCTTTGCAGCGTGGAATGCGGCGGTGTATGTCGCCCAGATCGAAGACGAACGGTTAGCGGAAATGACCCAGAGCGGGCGGACACTCGATGCGGCCAGAGATGTTTTGCGCAAGCATAACGGGCTCTGGTTCTTTGATGAATCCTACGTCATTTCGCGCCGCCGCGACTGACATTTCAGGACACAGGAAGACCGCCGCGAACGGCGGATAGAGAAGGGATTGCTTGATGCGCGCGTCTTATCTGTTCACCTCCGAGTCGGTATCCGAGGGTCATCCCGACAAGGTCTGCGACCGGATCTCGGACGAGATCGTCGATCTGTTCTACCGCGAAGGACCAAAGGCCGGCATCGATCCCTGGGCGATCCGCGCCGCCTGCGAGACGCTTGCCACCACCAACAAGGTGGTGATCGCCGGCGAGACGCGCGGCCCAGCCTCGGTCACCAATGAGCAGATCGAAAGCGTGGTTCGCGCGGCGATCAAGGACATCGGCTACGAGCAGGAAGGCTTTCACTGGAAAACCTGCGACATCGAAATCCTGCTGCATCCGCAATCGGCGGATATCGCGCAAGGCGTCGATGCGCTGCAGCCCGGCGAGACGAAGGAAGAGGGCGCCGGCGACCAGGGCATCATGTTCGGCTACGCCACCAACGAGACGCCGGACCTGATGCCGGCACCGATCTTCTACGCCCACAAGATCCTGCGGTCGATCTCCGAGGCGCGTCATTCGGGCCGTGAGAAAGTGCTGGGTCCGGATTCCAAGAGCCAGGTCACCGTGCAATATGAAAACGGCAAGCCGGTCGGCGTCCGCGAAATCGTGGTCTCGCACCAGCATCTGGTCGAAGATCTCTCCTCGAGCCAGATCCGCGAAATCGTCGAGCCCTATGTGCGCGGGGCGCTGCCGAAGGAATGGATCAACGGCAAGACCATCTGGCACATCAATCCGACCGGCAAGTTCTTCATCGGCGGTCCCGATGGCGACACCGGACTGACCGGCCGCAAGATCATCGTCGACACCTATGGCGGCGCGGCGCCCCATGGCGGCGGCGCGTTCTCCGGCAAGGACCCGACCAAGGTGGATCGCTCGGCTGCCTATGCCGCGCGCTATCTGGCCAAGAATATCGTCGCGGCGGGTCTCGCCGATCGCTGCACCCTGCAGCTTGCCTACGCCATCGGCGTGGCTCGGCCGCTGTCGATCTATATCGACACTCACGGCACCGGGAAGATCTCCGAGGATCGGCTGGAAAAGGCGGTGGCGCAGGCGATGGATCTCACGCCCCGCGGCATCCGTTCGCATCTCGATCTCAACCGCCCGATCTACGCCCGCACCTCCGCCTATGGTCATTTCGGCCGCACGCCGGACAATGAGGGCGGCTTCTCCTGGGAAAAGACCGATCTCGTCGAACCGCTAAAGCGGGCTCTGTAGTTTCTTACGTCATTCCGGGGCGCTCGCGGCAAAGCGAGCTAACCCGGGATCCTTAGCCCATCATGTCGAGATTCCGGTTCGCCTCTGCAAGGCGCCCCGGAATGACGAACTCAACAACAGGACGCACGCAATGAACGCGAAGCCCGGCTTCACCGATTACATCGTCAAGGACATCTCGCTCGCCGAATTCGGCCGCAAGGAGATTTCGCTGGCCGAGACCGAAATGCCGGGCCTGATGGCCACGCGCGAGGAATACGGGCCGAAGCAGCCGCTCAAGGGCGCGCGGATCGCCGGTTCGCTGCACATGACGATCCAGACCGCGGTGCTGATCGAGACTTTGGCCGCGCTCGGTGCCGACATCCGCTGGGTGTCCTGCAATATCTATTCGACGCAGGATCACGCGGCCGCGGCCATTGCGGCTGCCGGCATTCCGGTGTTCGCGGTGAAGGGCGAAACGCTCACCGAATATTGGGATTACACCGCCAAGCTGTTCGAATGGCATGGCGGCGGCACGCCCAACATGATCCTCGATGACGGCGGCGATGCCACCATGCTGGTTCATGCCGGCTATCGCGCCGAGAAGGGGGATACCGCTTTCCTCGACAAGCCGGCCTCGGAGGAGGAGGAAATCTTCTTCGCGCTGGTCAAGCGCTTGTTGAAGGAGAAGCCGAAGGGCTGGTTTGCCGAGATCGCCGGCAACATCAAGGGCGTCTCGGAAGAGACCACGACGGGCGTGCATCGGCTTTACGAGATGGCCAACAAGGGAACGCTGCTGTTTCCCGCCATCAACGTCAATGACAGCGTGACCAAGTCAAAATTCGACAATCTCTATGGCTGCCGTGAATCGCTGGTCGACGGCATTCGCCGCGGTACCGACGTCATGATGTCGGGCAAGGTTGCGATGGTCGCGGGCTTCGGCGATGTCGGCAAGGGTTCGGCGGCGTCACTGCGGCAGGCCGGTTGTCGCGTGATGGTCTCCGAAATCGATCCGATCTGCGCGCTGCAGGCGGCGATGGAAGGCTATCAGGTCGTGACTATGGAAGACGCCGCGCCGCAGGCCGACATCTTCGTGACCGCGACAGGCAACAAGGACATCATCACCATCGAGCATATGCGCGCGATGAAGGATCGCGCCATCGTCTGCAACATCGGACATTTCGATAACGAGATTCAGATCGCGCATCTGCGCAATCTGAAGTGGACCAACATCAAGCCGCAGGTCGACGAGATCACCTTTGCTGACGGCAAACGGATGATCCTGCTATCAGAAGGCCGGCTGGTGAATCTCGGCAATGCCATGGGCCATCCGTCCTTCGTGATGTCCGCCTCCTTCACCAACCAGACCCTGGCGCAGATCGAGTTGTTCGCGAACAACAAGGATGGCAAGTACAAGAAGCAGGTCTATGTGCTGCCGAAGTCGCTGGACGAGAAGGTCGCGCGGCTGCATTTGTCCAAGATCGGCGTGAAGCTCACTGAGCTACGCAAGGACCAGGCCGATTATATCGGTGTCAAGCCGGAAGGCCCGTTCAAGTCCGATCACTATCGCTACTGAGCGCGGCTTGGTTCATCCAAACAAAAGGCCCCCGGATTTTCCGGGGGCCTTTTTTTTGTGAGCATGCGAAAGCGAAGCGTCTTGGGCCGCTCAGGCGACCCGATCAGGCAACTTGATCAAGCAACTTGATCAAGCAACTTAATCAAGCAACCTGGGCCAGCAGATTCACGAAATCCTTGATCTCGCTTTGCAGGCTGTCGGTGGATTCGGCCATCTGCTTGGCTGAGGAGAGCAGTTGAGTGGACGCCGCGCCGGTCTGGTTGGCGCCTTGGCTGACCTCGGCGATCGTGCCGGCCACCTGCGAAGTGCCCGCGGCCGCGCGTTGAATATTGGAGGAGATCTCCTGGGTTGCCGCCCCCTGTTCCTCCACGGCGACCGAAATCGCGCTGGCGATTTCTGAAATCTTGCCGATGGTGGCGCCGATCGCCTGGATCGAGCTGACCGCCTCCTGGGTGGCGGTCTGCATGCTTGCGATCTGGGCACCGATCTCGTCGGTTGCCTTGGCGGTCTGGGCGGCCAGCGCTTTCACTTCCTGGGCCACTACCGCAAAGCCGCGGCCGGCCTCGCCGGCACGTGCCGCCTCGATCGTGGCGTTCAACGCCAGCAGGTTGGTCTGTTCTGCCACCGATGTGATGAGCTTCACCACGTCGCCGATACGGCTTGCCGCCTGGGACAGCGCATTGATCCGGGAATCCGTCTCATGGGCCTGCTCCACGGCACTGCCGGCGATGCGGGTCGACTGTTGTACCTGTTCGGAAATGCCGCGAACCGAAGTGGCCAGTTCCTCGGTCGCCGAGGCCACCGACTGAACGTTGCGGGAGGCATCCTCGGAGGCGTTGGCCACGACGGAGGCGAGCCGCGTGGTGTCGTCCGCATTGGCGCTGAGCGCGCGGGCAGTGCCTTCGAACTCGCTCGAAGCCGAGGTCAGGGAGCTGATGATCGTCTGAAAACGTTCCTGGGCAGCCGTCAGCTTTTCCTTGCGAACCTTGCTCTGGCCGCCGCCATACACCATCATCAGGTTGCCGGAATCCAGCATCATCGCCTTGGAGACGTCGCCCATGATCAGCGCTTTTTTTCGCTGGGCGGCCTCAGCCGCCTTGCCAAAGCGCGGCATCGGCATCGCGCGATCAACCGCGACCAAGAGTTCGCCGGTCAGAAACATCTGGCGGCAGCCCATATACCAATGGGTGGGAACGTCGATTCGGGCGTGAAGGTCGCAAAACTCTTGCAGGGACTTGATGTAGTCCTCGCCGAAATTGCCTGAGGTGATCAGCTCCCACTGGCGCACCTGCGAGCGGATCGCCTGCTGCACGAGGCCGCCTTGGAATAGGGGCGAGGCGGGTTCGTGCTTGCGAACCTTCTCGTAGAACCGCTCCAGGATGGCGGGCAACGCGGCGACCACCATTGGCTGAGCTTCGCGCAGGCGCTCACGCATCGCCTCGTCAAATCCCATGAACTCAAGACGAATGCCTAGCCAATCCGCGTTCATGTGAGCTTTCCCCCTCGGCCAAATCGTTCGAAGCCTTATAAGCCGAGGGGGTTAATGGAGTACCAATCTACCTCTGGCGCTCGCAGGGAGCGCGTCCGGTATCTTAAGTTCGCCAAGAGGATCGCGAAGAAGTTCGCGAACGCTTGCCGTGCGCCGGAGCGTGGGAAAATCCGGTCCGTCAGGACGACGGCTAGACCGGTTTGCCGATGGCAATTTGCAAGGAAGCCACGCCGTCGACGCCGCATTCCACGCGATCGCCTGGCGCGAGCGCCGCCACCCCTGCCGGGGTGCCGGTCATGATGAGGTCTCCAGCAGCCAATCCCACCTGCTGCGACAGCTTGGCGATGATCTCCGGCACGTTCCAGATCATCTCCGAAAGATCGCCCTGCTGGCGCATCGTGCCGTTGACCGACAGCCAGATCCGGCCCCGCGAGGGATGGCCGATGCTGGCGACAGGTTGCAGCGCACTGCAGGGGGCGGATTGGTCGAACGACTTGCCGATCTCCCAGGGCTGCTCTTTCTTTCGGGAGACGGCCTGCAGGTCGCGCCGCGTCAGGTCGATGCCGACGCCATAACCGAAGACATGGTCGAGCGCGTGATCGGTTTCAACGTTCAGCCCGCCGCTCTTCAGCGCCACCACCAGCTCGACCTCGTGATGAAGATCTTTTGTCAAAGGTGGGTAGGGAATCGTGGCGCCGTCGGGAGCCAGCATGTCGGCATGTTTGGCGAAGAAGAACGGCGGCGCGCGCTCGTCGTTGCCCATCTCCCGGACATGTTCCAGATAGTTACGGCCGACGCACCAGATGCGGCGCACCGGAAAGCTCCTCGCGTCCCCGGCGACCGGGAGCGTAGCGCGCGTCGGAGCGGCAATGACGAAGGAGGCTTCACTCATGCGGATCTCCCTTTGGCGCGGTCTTTCGAAGGCATCGAAACCCGTGACTGATGAACGACGTCGGGCGGTAGCGCTCACCGGTGCAAGCGCTAGTGCGGTGAATTTGGAGTTCCTATCAGTTTCGCGGACCAACTCGTTATAGGAACTTCAAATTCAAACCGCACTAGAATCATAAGTTTGCTAATGGAGCCATGGATTTGACGTTCGCCCAACAAACTTGCCGCAGACAGGGTGGCGAACGTCAAACCCGCTCCATTAGCGGGCCAGCATCGCGGTGTTGCAGACGGAAGAACGAGGCATAACGCCCGCCGCGCCGCAGCAGCTCATCATGGGTGCCGCGCTCGACGATCTCGCCGCCTTCCACCACCAAAATCGTATCGGCATGCATGATGGTATGCAGCCGGTGGGCGATCACGATCGTGGTGCGACCCTGGCAGAGATGCTCGATGGCTTCCTGCACCTGCTTTTCGGATTCGGAATCGAGCGCGGCGGTCGCCTCGTCCAGGAGGATGATCGGCGCGTTCTTCAGAAGGGCGCGCGCCACTGCGATGCGTTGGCGCTGTCCGCCCGACAACTGCGTGCCGTGCTCGCCGACCGGCGTATCGTAGCCCTGCGGAAAACCCATGATGAAGTCATGTGCGCAAGCCGCCTGCGCTGCCGCCATGATCTCCGCATCGCTCGCGTCCTTTTTGCCGAATGCGATATTCTCGCGGATGCTCGCGCGGAACAGATAGACGTCCTGGCCGACATAGGCGGTCTGCCCGCGCAGCGAGCGGCGGGAGACGCCCGCGATATTCTGGTCATCGATCAGGATCTGGCCGCTTTCGATCTCATAGAAGCGGAGCAGGAGCGCCAGCACCGTGGACTTGCCACCGCCCGATGGCCCGACCAGCGCCGTGACCTTGCCGGGCTCGGCGGTGAAGCTCATGCCTCGAAGCACCGGCTCGTCCCGGCGATAGGCAAAGCAGACGTCGCGCAATTCGACCCGAGATTCCCTGAGTTGCAGGGCAGGCAGTTCGTCGTCTGCGGGTTCGGTGGCCTGGCTGTCGATGATCTCGAGCAGCATTCGGGCGCCAACCAGGTTGCTATTCAGTTCGATATTAAGCCGCGCCAGTCGTTTGGCGGGCTCATAGGCCATCAGGAAGGCGGTCAGGAAGGAAAAGAACTGACCGGGGGTGGCGCCCATCGCCACCACGCTGTAGCCGCCATACAGCAGCCCGCCGGCCACGGCAAAGCCACCCAGCGTTTCCATCAGCGGGCTGGAGCGATTGGATACCCGCGCCATCTTGTTGGCGTTGCGCTCGACCGCATCGATGCCGGTATTGATGCGGTCGCGCATGGTCTCTTCAAGATTAAACGCCTTCACCGTGCGGATGCCCTGCAAGGATTCCTGCATCGTCTCCATGATATCGGCGGTGCCGGTGAACTGGTTATGCGCCAGCCCCTTGATCCGCTTCACGAGCTTGCGCAGAACCAGCATTGCAGGCGGCGCGACAAGAAAGCCGAGCAACGACATATAGGGGTCCTGGGTCACCATCACCGCGACCAGTGCGATCAGCGACAGGAGATCGCGCCCGACCGCGTTGATCAAAAGATTGAGCACCTGGGTCACGGAGTTGGCGCCGGCCGTCAGCCGCGCCAGGAATTCGGAGGAATGGCGTGTTGAAAAGAACGCGACGCTCTCGTTCATCAGCTTGGAAAACAGCCGACGCTGATTATTGGCGAGAATGGCGTTGCTGATCTTCGAGAGGATCACCGTGTGGCCGTAGGTCGCCGCGCCCTTGAGCATGAACAGCAGCACGATCACGCCGGAGAGCATGGCGATGCCGCGAATATTCCGTGCGACATAGGCCTCGTTGATCACCTGGCCGAGGATATAGGCGGAAAGCGCCGTGACGCCCGCCGATACGCCCATCAGCCCAAACGCCGTAAGATAGCGCCGCCAATAGGTCGCGCCCTGTTCGGTGATCAAGCGACGGATCAGGGCTGCCGCGCCGTAGGGATCGTCGCTGATTTTGGTGCCGGGGGTTCGGTTTGGAAGCTCTGTCATCCGCGTTCCATTGACGGTCCGGACTCAAGATCGTCCGTCCGTCAGCGTTGCCAACCCCGCACGGCAAGGCAGAAGGTCCAGTGACCTTCAGGCCGTGCCGGCGGATGTCGTCGGGGAACAGGAGATTCCCTCGGGTTCTCCGCGCTTCATTGCCCGCTAAACCCAAGTTTTTCAAGCCCGATCAGGAATCAGCGGCTACCGCTCGCCGATTGGTGAACCCGTTCAGAACCGTCAGGCAGAGACCGCCTGCCGGACGTCGTCGCCGCGCTCATGCAACAACTTCTGCTCCCAGGCCAGCGCGTGGGCGGCGATGGTCTCGAGGTCATCGAACTTCGGCGTCCAGTCGAGCGTGGAGCGCAGCCGGGTCGGGTCGGCGATCATGGTCATGATATCACCGGGCCGGCGCGGGGCATACTGCACGGCGAAGTTGCGGCGGGAAATGCGGCGCACCGCCTCAATCGTCTCCAGCACCGAATAGCCGCGGCCATAGCCGCAATTCAGCGTCACCGATGGCTGGTCCGCGCGCAAATAGGATAGCGCGGAACGATGCGCCTCGACGAGATCGCTGACATGGATGAAATCGCGGATGCAACTCCCGTCCGGCGTCGGATAGTCAGTGCCATAGACATCGATTTTAGCGCGCTGCCCCGTGGCGGCCTCGACCGCGATTTTCAGAAGATGCGTGGCGCCCACCGTCGAAAGTCCGGTGCGTCCCCTGGGGTCGGCGCCGGCGACATTGAAATAGCGCAGCACCGCATAGCGCATGCCATGCGCGGTGGCGACGTCATGCAGCATGATCTCGGTCATGAGCTTGGAGGTGCCATAGGGCGAGGTTGGCCGGGTCGGCGCTTCCTCCCGCACCGGCACCTGGTCCGGATCGCCATAGACGGCGGCGGTCGATGAAAAGATGAAACGGTTGACGCCGCATTTCACCAGAGCGTGCAGCAGGCTCCGCGTCGTCATGGTGTTGTTGCGGTAATAGGCGAGAGGATCGCGCACCGAGTCCGGCACCACCACAGAACCCGCGAAATGGATCACGCTGTCTATGCCGTGTGCGGCGACCACGCCCTCGACCAGGTTTTCGTCGGCGGCATCGCCGATGAATAGCGGCACGCCTTCGGGCAAACAGCTTGAATTGCCAGTCGACAAATCATCGATCACCACAACATTCTCGCCGGCATCCGCCAGCGCATGAACCATGTGACTTCCGATATAGCCGGCGCCGCCGGTGACAAGCACGGTCATTGTTTGCCGCTCCTTCTTTATCGGGCAATCGCATATGCCAATGAACTCCGCCGCCTGTCATTCCGGGGCGATGCAAGCGCACCGAACCCGGAATCTCGAGATTCCGGATCCGCTGCGCGGTTGCCGGAATGACGAACCAAGACGTGAACGGCGCGGTAAGCGCCATATGCGATCGCCTCTTCCTTTTATGGGAGCAACCTAGCCGCCGTGCGATGAAGACAGGGTTTCCACCAGGCGCCACGAAGGCCGAACTGGCGACGATGCTTAATGTTACGTATAGGGAAACGATCAAATTGGAGCCAGCATTGCACGCCGCCAAACCCGACGCCGATCGCCTGCAACTGATCGTGCCAAACCTGCACAGGCGCTATTCCGGCGTCACCGCGACCAATCGCATGGTCGCGCCGAAGCTGGCGCAACTGGTATCCGCCGGCTGGTTGGGAAGTCACGCGCCGGACGGAATCGCGCGGCTCGGCTGGGGTGACCTGGTGCGGCTCTGGCGTCGTCCTGCACCCGTGATCTGGCATGCACGGCGCAACAACGAGATGATCGTGGGCGTCGTGTTGCGTGCGCTCGGCTGGCCCTTGAAACTGGTGTTCACTTCGGCGGCGCAGCGGCATCACACCTGGATCACGCGCTGGCTGATCCGCCGCATGGATGCCATCATCGCCACCTCCGATCTCTCCGCGTCATTTCTGAAACGCGAGGCGGTGGTGATCCCGCACGCGGTCGATACCGATCGCTACGCGCCTGCGCCCGATCGTGCTGCGGCCTATGCTGAAGCTGGACTGCCCGGCCGGTATGCGATCGGTTGTTTCGGCCGGGTCCGCGCCCAGAAGGGCACCGATGTCTTCGTCGATGCGATGTGCGTGCTGCTGCCGCGCTTTCCGGACTTCACCGCGGTTATCGTCGGGGCGGCAACTCCGGAGCACCAGGCGTTTGCCGATAATTTGCGCCGGAAGATCGAGTCCGCCGGCCTTGGCTCGCGCATCATCATCACAGGCGAAATCGAGATCGAAGAGGTGCAGCGCTGGTACGCGCGGCTCCTGATCTATGCTTTCACCTCGCGCAATGAAGGCTTCGGCCTGACGCTGATCGAGGCGATGTCGTCGGGCGCCGCCCTGGTCGCCTCGCGCGCTGGCGCCGCCGAGCTCGTAGTGGAAGACGGCATCACGGGCCTGCTGACGCCGCCCGGCGATGTCGCGGCGCTGATCGCGGCGCTGGAGCCGTTGATGGTGGAGCCTTCGCGCGCCGTTGCGATGGGCGAAAAGGGGCGTGGGCGGGCGCTGGCGCATTTCGGCCTCGATGCCGAGGCGCGCCGGATCGGCGAGGTCTATCGCCGGCTGATCTGAATCATTATCGGGCGGAGAGAATCTGCGCGACAAAGGCGTCAAGGTCGCCGCCGGCAAACAGATATCCCGGCAATCCCGCCGCTTTCGCCGCCTCGATGTCGCGCGCGCGGTCGCCGATAACAAAGCTCCCATCGGCTTGCACCGGCCAGTGTGCCATCAGGTCGAGGATCATGCCCGGCTTCGGCTTTCGCCAGGGATGGTCTTCCAGATAACCTTCAACCGACCCCTCCGGATGGTGCGGGCAGAAGCGGATGTCATCGATGACGGCGCCCTCAGCGGCGAGTTCGCGGCGCATCCAGTCATGCAGCAGGTTGACATCGGCTTCGGAGAAAAAACCGCGCGCCACGCCGGATTGGTTGGTGAACAGGAATACCAAATAGCCGGCTTCATTGAGCCGACGAATGGCTCGCGCCGCATTCGGCATCCAGCGAATTCGCTCCCGCGTGCCGAGATAACCGTCGTCATGATTGAGGACGCCGTCGCGATCGAGAAAGGCGGCGGGCCGCGCGATCCCGTTTGGCGTGCCGCTCATGCGGGCTTGCCCTCGCGCATCATGGCCTGTTCGATCTCGTCGCAGATGCCGTGCGCGGTTGCCAGATGGATTTGCCGAATGATCGCGGTCTCATCGCTTGGCACCACCAGGAGATGATCGCAGTCGGCCGCCAGCGTCTTGCCGGCGAGGCCGGTCATTGGCGATCTCGCGCGCAACGCCGAGCAGGGCTTTGTCCTGCGCGGCCTGTGTCATCGCCAGGCGAGAACGTTCAAGATGGGCGGCGATCGGGTCGGTCAAGAGAAGGGCCTCGCGGGCGTCGGCGTCAGAGTCTTTGGTAATGATCGTACCGATCGCGCGCAAGCCGGCGGAAAGATAACGGTTGATGACGCCTCACGCCGCCGTCTCCGCGAGCACACGCTGCACGACTTCCACGACCTCAAGCGCCGGAATGTCGCGCATGCAGCGATGGTCGTTCTGGGTGCAAATGGTGCGGTGGCAGGGCTGGCAGGGCAATTGGGTCTTGGTCTGGATGGTGGCGGCCAATCCATTCAGCGGAGCCCAATGGTAGGGGCTGGTCGGTCCGAAAATCCCGAGCGTCGGGGTGCCGAGGGCGGCTGCGATATGCATCAGGCCGGAATCATTGGAAATCGCCGCGCTGGCGGCGGCCGTCGCCAGCACGCCATTTCGAAGGTCGGTCCCGGTGAGATCGTGAACGCCCGGTCCGCCGGATGCCGCGATCTCGGCCGCAAGCTTCTTTTCCGCAGGTCCGCCGACCACCCAAACCTCCAGGCCCCGCGAAGCCAGCAGCCGGGCGGCCTCTGCATAATAGGTCCAGCGCTTGGAGGCGCCGACCGAGCCCGGCGCCAGCGCGACCGCCCGGTTCGAGGAAAGGCCGTTGGCCTGCCGCCAGCGGTTGATTTCGTCTGCGGGCACGCGCAGCTGCGGCACCGGCCATTCCGGAGGCAGGGCGGCTCCATCAGGCAGCGCCAGTGCGGCGTTCTTGTCAATGAAGCGGGGCAGGGCCTTTTCGCCCCAGCGCCAGTGGTTGATCAACCCAAACCTGACCTCGCCGACAAAACCCACCCGCTCCGGTATTCCGGCCAGCGCCGGAGCCAGCGCCGATTTCCAGGTCCGGGGTAGCATCAGCGCCGTGGCGTAGTTCCGCTGGCGCAAAAGGCTCGCCAATTCCCATTGTCTGGAAAGCGCCAAGCGACCCCGTGGCAGATCCCAAATAATTCCACTGCGAACGCCTGGCATGTAATCCACGAGCGGCGCACAGAGGGGCGTCGTCAGGAGATCGACCGGCCGGTTCGGCCAGCGCTGTTTCAGCACCCGGACCACGGTGTGGTTTCGGACGAAATCCCCGATCCACATGTAGGGAATGATCAGGATCGGACGGGTATCTGTCTGATCCTCAACAGGGATGATATGATTTGAATCAGAGTTCATTAAATCACGGGTGAAATGGCGGAAGCTGTCGGTAGCTGCTCCGCCTCCGCAGGTAAAGCGGGGGAGAGAGGCTTTCGGGAGAGCCGCCGCTGTTGCCCCGTGATGCCGACTGGGGCAAAGCTTTCGCGGCACCATCGAGACAGGGGGCGACATGCTGTTGGTGACCGGGGGCGCCGGTTTTATCGGATCGAACCTCGTGGCCGCCTTGAACGAGGCCGGTCGGGCCGACGTCGTGGTCTGCGACTGGCTCGGGCAGGATGGCAAGTGGCGTAATCTCGCCAAGCGCCAGCTCGCTGATATCGTCCCGCCAGAGCAACTGATGGCCTGGCTCGTTGGTCGACGGCTGGAGGGCGTCTTCCATCTAGGCGCGATCTCCGAGACTACCGCGACCGACGGCGATCTCGTGGTGGAAACCAATTTCCGTCTCTCGATGCGGCTCCTGGACTGGTGCACGGCGCAGGCCGTTCCGTTCATCTATGCTTCCTCCGCCGCGACCTATGGCGATGGCGACCACGGTTTTGACGACGATCCGGCGCTAAAGGCGCTGAAGCAATTGCGGCCGATGAATCTCTATGGCTGGAGCAAGCACCTGTTTGATCTGGCGGTGATCGAACGCGCCAGCCGCGGCGACAAACTGCCGCCGCAATGGGCCGGTCTGAAGTTCTTCAATGTGTTCGGTCCTAACGAATACCATAAGGGTGCGATGATGAGCGTGCTGGCGCGTCGTTTCGACGACATCAAGGCCGGTCGCCCCGTCCAGCTGTTCAAATCGCACCGCGATGGTATCGCCGATGGTGATCAGCGACGCGACTTCATTTATGTCGACGATGTCGTGCGGGTGATGATGTGGCTGTTCGCCTCGCCCAGCGTCAGTGGATTGTTCAATGTCGGTACCGGCAAGGCGCGCAGCTTCAAGGATCTGATGCTGGCGGCCTACGCGGCGCTCAGCGCCAAACCCAATATCGCCTATGTCGACATGCCCGAAGCCATTCGACACAGTTATCAATATTTCACGCAAGGCGATGTCGGCCGCCTTCGCGCGGCCGGCTACAATGGCGACTTTACCCCGCTTGAGAAGGCGACGGAAAATTATGTGACAGCCTACCTCGATTGCGCCGATCGGTTCCGCTAGCGAGGGGATAGCCAGATCTCATGTTCGATTTCGACGCCTTGTCCGACGCGCTGCCCCGCCAGACCGTGCTGTGTATCGGCGATCTCATGCTGGACGAGTTCGTCTATGGCGAGGTGGCGCGGATTTCGCCGGAGGCACCGGCGCCGGTGATCGCGGTCCAGCGCAGTGAGCACCACGTTGGAGGCGCCGGCAACGTCGCGCGCAATATCGCCGCGCTCGGCGCGCGTTGCCTGTTTGTCGGGCTGATCGGCGACGACCAGCCGGCGCGTGAGTTGCACGCCCTGCTTCAAAAAGAGAATCACATCGAGAGTTTTCTGGTCTGCGATCCCTCGCGCCCGACCACCCGAAAGGTGCGGTTCGTCTCCGAGCATTTCTCCACCCACATGCTGCGCGCGGACTGGGAACAGGCGGAGCCGGCCTCTTCGGCCGCAGAACAGGACCTGATTGACACCATTCTGCCGCTGATTGCGCGAGCCGACATCGTGCTGCTGTCGGATTATGCCAAGGGCGTGTTGACCGCGCGTGTCATTCGCAATGTCATCGAGGTCGCACGCAAGCTCGGCAAGCGCGTCGTGGTTGATCCCAAGAACGCCAATTTTGCCGTCTATCGCGGGGCCACGCTGCTGACGCCCAATCGCAAGGAATTCACCGAAGCGACCCGTCACGGCGCCGAAAGCGAGGAAGCCATCAAGGTTGCCGCGCGCGACCTGATGCAGCTCGCTGATTGCGAGGCTATATTGGTGACCCAAAGCGAGCAGGGCATGACGCTGGTGACCCGGACAGAGGAAGTGATTCACGTCCCGGCCTTTCCGGTGAAGGTACGCGACGTCTCGGGCGCGGGCGACACGGTCGCCGCCATGCTGGCGGTTGCACTTGCGGCCGGCGCTGATTGGGAGCCGGCGCTTCGCATGGCAAGCGCCGCTGCCGCGGTGGCGGTCGGCAAGAAGGGCACGGCCATTGTTTCGGTGCCAGAGTTGCGTCGCCGGATTTTGCCGCCTGCCTCGCTGGCTGCCGAGGAAAAGATCATTGGGAGTAGCGAGGCGCTCGCCGCGCAGCTAGCCGAATGGCGGCGGCAGGATTTGCGCGTTGGCTTCACAAATGGCTGTTTCGATATCCTGCATCCCGGGCACGTCAAGGTATTGACCGCGGCGCGTGGCGCCTGCGATCGGCTGATCGTTGGTCTCAACAGCGATGCATCGGTGCGGCGGCTGAAGGGTGAGAGCCGCCCGGTGCAGCATGAGCGGGCCCGCGCCGAGGTGCTGGCGGCGCTTGAGGCGGTCGATCTCGTGGTGATCTTCGAGGAGGACACGCCGCTCGAATTGATCGAACGCATCCGGCCGGCCGTACTGGTGAAAGGCGGCGACTACACGCGCGAACAGGTGGTGGGCCACGAGATCGTCGAGGCCAACGGCGGGGAAGTGGTGCTGGTGGACGTGCTGCCTGGTTTCAGCACCACGTCGCTGGTGGCACGGGCGCGCGACGGCAAATGACGATGGCTGCCTCTGAGACAGCTGAAACCGCCCGGCCATTGCGCTGGCGTAATCCGGCTGGATGGATCATGGCCGCCGATCTATTCGCCGTCCTGATCGCGCTGTCGCTGCCGTGGTCGACATCATTGGTTGCGGTCTTCGCGGTAGGCTTCCTGTTGTCGATCGTGCCGTTCTTTAATGCGAAAGGTTTTTTCCGGTGGCTGCGCCATCCCGTATGTCTCTGGCCCCTTGCTCTGTTCGGCCTCGCCGTGGTCGGAACGCTGTGGTCCAGCGCGCCTTGGTCTGAGCGCCTCTATGCGATCGGACCGAGCGTCAAGCTTTTGATGCTGCCGCCGCTGTTCTACCATTTCGAACGTTCGGCGCGCGGCATGCGAGTGCTAATCGCCTTTGTTGTCTCCTGCATCCTGCTGCTGGCGATGTCGTGGGTGGTATGGTTTTATCCCCACATGGCGCTCAAATCGGGCGCTGAACCCGGCGTTCCCGTGAAAAATTATATCGACCAGAGCCAGGAGTTTACCCTCTGTGCGGTGGCGCTTGGCTATCCCATCGTCATGGCGCTTCGGGAGAGACGGGTTTGGTCGGCGCTGTTGCTGCTTTCGATCGCCGGGGCATTTGTGGCGACCATGCTGTTCGTCAATCTGTCCCGCACCGCTATGGTCACCATGCCGATCATGCTCGCGGTATTCGGATTTCTGCACCTGACGTGGCGCAGCAGCGTTGCCATTCTGGTGGCGACGATACTGCTGGCGGCGCTCGCCTGGACGATCTCTCCGCAATTGCAATGGAAGGTCACCACCTTCAAGCGCGACTATGATATTTACCGCGAACTTGACCAGCCGACCTCGATCGGCTTGCGGCTGGTGTTCTGGCAGAAGTCGCTTCGCTTCTTCGCCGATGCCCCCCTGTTCGGCCACGGTACTGGATCAATTCACGGCCTGTTCCATGAAGCGGCCACGGGACCGGCCGTGCTTGCCGAGGGTCAGATTATCTCCAACCCGCATAACCAGGCGCTGAATGTCGCCATTCAATGGGGCGTTGTCGGAGTGGCGGTGTTGTTTGGAATCTGGTTTAGCCATTTCATGCTGTTTCGGGGCGACGGACCTGCGGCCTGGATCGGGCTCCTTGTCGTCGTGCAAAATGTTTTCACCTCGTTGTTCAATTCCCATATCTTCGATTTTCACGAGGGCTGGATGTATGTACTGGGCGTCGGCATCGCGGGCGGGATGTTGAAGAGGAGCCAGGGCCGATCCGACGCGCGAACCGTCGCCGGGTCCGACCGTGTTTTTTCGAAGTGGCCCCGTCGGCTGGCGACCGTTCCCCGGAGCTATGAGCAAAATCCGATTTCTCCGCTTGTGGCCGGTGAATGATGCGTTTTCCAAATTTCACCTTGCGGAACGCGCTGATCGCAACGCATGACGCGCTCGCGACCACGGTTGCGCTGCTCACAAGTTTCTTCCTGCGCTTTGATGGTATTTATCTTACCGAGCGCCTGCCGCTGCTGTTGCGGATTCTGCCCTACTTCGTGGCGGGCAGTCTGGTGGTTTGTTATTTCTTCAACCTGACCACCACGAAATGGCGGTTCATCTCGCTGCCGGATGCGCTCAACATTCTGCGGGTGGCCACCGTGCTCACCTTCGCGCTGGTGGTGATCGATTATGTTTTCGTGGCGCCCAATGTCGGCGGAACGTTCTTTCTCGGCCGCATCACCATCATCCTCTACTGGTTTTTGGAAATTTTCTTCCTGAGCGCGCTGCGCTTTGCCTACCGCTATTTTCGTTATACGCGGGTACGCCGTCATGCCCAGGCCGAGGATGCCTCCCCCGCGCTGCTCGTCGGCCGCGCCGCCGATGCGGAAATTCTGTTGCGCGGGATCGAGAACGGCGCGGTGAAGCGATTGTGGCCGGTCGGCGTGCTGTCACCCTCGGCTGCCGACCGTGGCCAGTTGATCCGCAATATTCCCGTGCTCGGCGGAGTGCATGACGTCGAGGATGTGATCCGCGACTATGCGCGACGGGAAAAACCGATCGCGCGCGTGGTGATGCTGCCAAGCGCATTCGAGCCCGAGGCCAATCCCGAGTCGGTGCTGATGCGGGCACGGCGTCTCGGCCTGATCGTCAGCCGGTTGCCATCGCTGGAGGCCGGTGAGGCCCCGCGACTGACCAATGTGGCGGTTGAGGACCTCCTGCTGCGTCCAAGCCACGACATCGATTACGGTCGGCTGGAAATGCTGGTGAAGGGAAAGTCCGTGATCGTGACCGGCGGCGGGGGTTCGATCGGATCGGAAATCTGCCACCGCCTTGCGACTTTCGGTGCGGCGCGGCTCCTCGTGATCGAGAATTCCGAGCCCGCGCTTTACCAGGCAATGGAAAGCCTGAGCGCGCATGAGGCAAGCGCAAGCTTTGACGGCCGGATCGCCGACATCCGGGACCGCGAACGCATCATGCAGCTGATGAAGGCTTTCAAGCCGGATATCGTGTTTCATGCCGCCGCGCTGAAACATGTGCCGATCCTGGAGCGCGACTGGAGCGAAGGCGTCAAGACCAACATTTTCGGGTCGATCAATGTCGCCGACGCTGCGCTTGCCGCCGGCGCGTCCGCCATGGTGATGATCTCGACCGACAAGGCCATTGAGCCGGTGTCGATGCTCGGACTGACCAAGCGTTTTGCCGAAATGTATTGTCAGGCGCTGGATCATGAATTGTCGGCGCAGGCGGCTGCCCGTCCGCGCATGCGGCTGATTTCGGTGCGCTTCGGCAATGTGCTGGCCTCCAACGGGTCTGTGGTACCGAAGTTCAAGGCGCAGATCGAAGCGGGTGGCCCGGTGACGGTCACCCACCCGGACATGGTTCGTTATTTCATGACTATCCGCGAGGCTTGTGATCTGGTTTTGACTGCGGCCACCCACGCATTGGCGCCCGTTCACTCGGAGGTCTCCGTCTATGTCCTCAACATGGGCCAGCCGGTGAAGATCGTCGATCTCGCCGAACGGATGATCCGCCTGTCCGGCCTGCAGCCGGGGCACGATATCGATATCGTCTTCACCGGCATGCGGCCGGGGGAGCGGCTGAACGAAATCCTCTTTGCCAGCGAAGAGCCGCCGATCGAGATCGGCATTGCCGGTGTCATGGCGGCCAAGCCAAACCAACCAGCCATGACGGTGCTCAAGCAGTGGATCGGCGCACTGGAGCAGGCCATACTGCGCGACGATCCCTCGACCATCCGGGCGGTATTGAAGGACGCGGTACCCGAATTTCGTGCGCCAGCGGCGTGAACCAATTATTTAAGGACGAACTGTTTTCGGCGTTTGGGCAGGTCGATTTTTTGAAAGCGATTTGATGTCACGAAAGAAAGTCGTGATCGTGAGCCAGCATTATCCGCCCGATGCGAGCACCACGGCGGCGATCATGGCGGCCATCGCGGCGGAGCTTGCGCAGCACAGCGAGGTAGTGGTGTTGTCGGGCGTAGCCGGCTCTTCCGTGCCAGCGGGCCCGGATTTGCCGCACGTCGTCGAAATCAAGAACTGGATCCCGGCCAAGGCGGCATTGGTTCGCCGTGCGCTGGCGGAGCTTCTGTTCACCGCCAACATTTTCTTCGCATTGCTGAGGCGGCTGCGAACCGGGGATGTCGCACTGACAGTGACCGCGCCTTTCGCGTTGCCTTATGCGGTCGCGGCCGCTTCCCGCCTGAAGAGCGCGCGCTCCGTCCTCATTATGCACGACCTGTTTCCCGAGGTGCTGGTGATCGCGGGATTGCTCAAGCCGCGCTCGGGGCTGACCCGATTGATCCGGTTCGCCAACCGCTGGATGTTCCGGGCGCTCGACGCGGTGGTCGTGATCGGCCGCGATACCGAACAATTGCTCGCGCGCTATGGCGAGGCGATCCGCGGCAAGATGCATTTCATTCCGAACTGGACCACGTTGACCCCGGCGGTCCGGCCGATCTCAGCTGACAATCCCTATCGAAAGCGCTGCGGCCCCGGCTTTGTCGTCGGGCTTTCCGGTAATCTCGGTTTCACCCACGATCCCCTGGTCGTGTTTGAGGCGGCGAGGCGACTCTCCGAGGATCGATCGATTCATTTCCTGCTGTCAGGCTGGGGCATCGGTTTTGAGAAGTTAAAGGCGTTGCAGGCTGGGGCGGGGCTTCCCAATGTCACCCTCGTCGATCGGGTGGCGGACGGCCAACTTGACCTTCTATTGTCGGCGGCAGACCTCTGGGTCATTCCCTATCGCAGCGACGTGGCCGGCGTCTCGATCCCCAGCCGGTTCTATAACCTGCTTGCCATCGGCCGGCCGGTGGTGCTGGTGTCGGAAGCTTATGCGGAGGCAGCGCTGACGATTAGCGAAAACAAGCTCGGCTGGGTGGTGGAGCCAGGGCGGCCGGACGAGCTGGCGGAGGCGATCCGCGAGGCTTCACGGCGGCCTGACCCCGGCATTTCCGCACGGGCGCTAGCCATCGCGGCAAACTTCAGTCAGCAGCGGGCGATGACAGCCTATCGCGAACTGGTCGCCAGACTGCTGGGCGACGGATCAAGGCCATGAGCGGCAATCGTGGAACGGTGCTCCTGACCGGCGGCTCCGGCTTTGTCGGGCAGCATGTTGCGCCGGCGCTCGCAGCGGCGGGTTGGAAAGTACGGCGCGCCTTGCGCCGGCCGCAGGCCGGGCAGGACGACATCCCCATTGATGCGATCGGTCCGCACACCGACTGGCGGCAGGCGCTCGCCGGTGTTGATGCGGTCATTCATTTGGCGGCGCGCGTCCACCGTCCCAATGAGGAGCACGCGACCGAGCTTTACCGCAACGTCAATGTCGATGGCACGCTGCAGCTGGCGCGAAGCGCCGCTGCCGCGGGCATCCGGCGCTTCATCTTTGTCAGCACCATCCTGGTCAATGGTCGCAGCACCGACGGCCGTGGTCCGTTCGATGAGAGTGACGTCCTCACCCCGCGCGGTATTTACGGACATTCCAAGGCGGCCGCCGAAGCGGGCCTGAAAGCGGTGAGCGAAGCCGGCCGGCTGGGTGTCACCGTGATCAGGCCGCCGTTGGTGTACGGTGCGGGCGCCAAGGGCAATTTTCGTCTGCTGGTGCTCGCGGCCCGTTATGGCATTCCGCTTCCCTTTGCTTCGATACGTAACCGACGGGCCTTTCTGTCGATCGAGAACCTCGTCTCCTTCATGGTCGATCGGTTGGAGCGTGCCGATGCGCCGTTCGAAGTGTTTGTGGTGGCCGATAATGAACAGGTGTCGACGCCGGAGTTCTGCCGCCGTCTGGCCGAGGCCGCAGGCCGCAAACCGCGGCTCTTCCCCTTGCCGGTGTCGATCCTCAGTCCGCTGCTTCGGCTCAGCGGCAGGGTTGAAGCCCATGACAGCGTGATAGGGTCGTTGGAGCTCGATACCAGCAGGGCGGCCGCCACCGGCTGGCGACCGCTGCTTACAATTGAAGAAGGCCTGCGCCGGGCGATGACGGACGCTGGGTAGATCATTTCAGAATAGACGAAAGCCGGCTCGCAGCACCAACCGGTCAGCGGACGCACCGCTGTCGCGAAAACCGCACAAGCAGAATGGCGGTAGCGACCGCGCCGGCGAGCAGCAAGGCCGCGGATGCGAAGTCCGACGAGAGCCGGGCGGAGGCGATAGCCAGTATCGACAGCACGATGTTAAGCACAAACACTTCGCCGACCACCCGACCGACCGTGAATCCGTTGTCGGTGGCGCGCTGATAGAAGTGCGAGCGATGCGCGGCCCAAACCTTCTCGCCCCTGGCCAACCGTCTTAGCAGCGTCACGGTGGCATCGGCGAGGTAATACAACGGCAGAAGGATCGCGGCTGCGATGTGCTGATGGCCGGCAAGCGCCAACAGGCACCAGCCGACCAACAACCCGATCGGCAGGCTGCCGACATCGCCAAGAAAGATGACGGCAACCGGCCGGTTGAACGGGGCAAAGCCGATCATCGCGCCACCAAGCGCGGCGGCGACAAGCGCAGGCGTGGCGTCGAGTTCGCCGAGCCAGCCGAGCACGGAAAGCGCCGCGGTAATCGGCACGACCTCGGCCACCGTCATCCAGTCAAGCCCGTCCATGAAGTTGACGAGATTGACGAACCAGAGTCCGGCAAGGAGCAGCAGGGTCATTTCGATCGCAGCCGGCAGCGTCGGAAACAGCCGTGCGCCGGTTGCGCTTATCGAGAGCACGACAGCAATGGCGAGAGCCTGCAGCAGCAAGCGCGGCAGCACGTCGATCGATCGGAGGTCATCGGCAAAACCTACACCAGCCAGGAAGATCGTCGCAGCGAAAACGGCGAACGGAAGCTTCATGATACTGGCGTCAAACCAGGCGACGAGCGAGACGGATAGTATGGTGGCGGCGATCACCGCGATGCCGGCGCCTTGCGGCGTCGGTATCCGATGAGAAGAGCGCGCGTTGGGCCTGGCCAGCGCATGTCGCAGCAATAGCGGCCGGATCGTTGCCGTGAGCGCAGCGGAGAAAACGGCAGCCACGACAGCCGGCCACAACAGCATCAGGCTGGACGAAGTCATGTGCGGAGGGGGAGGGCGATCACTCAGGCACCTCAATCGGTGCTGCGCCCTGCGCCGCCTTCTCGGCGCTCACGATCCACACCAGTCCGCCGACGACACCGACGAGGAAGGTCACGGCGCCAAATAGCAGCGAGATGTTGACGCCTTCGCTCGCCATCAGCCCGGCATAGCCGAACGCCAGCCCCATCGTAGCTTCGCGGACGCCCCAGCCGGCGATCGAGATCGGCAGCATGGTGATCAGCATCACCGGCGGCACCAGCTGGAATACCTGGCCGAAGCTCGCCGGTGCTGCGATCGCGCGCACCACGCACCAGGCAATGACCACGGCAAGGACGTGCACCAGCAGGGACAAAAGTGCGATCGCCGCGCCGTGTTTTTTGCTGAAGATCACCTTGTTGGCGATCAGCGAGCAGGCGTGCAGATGATCAAACCCCCAAAGGCGTTTCAGGAACGGCCAGCGCAGCCAGCCGAAAATGAGAAAGCCAAGCCCGCCGGCCAGCGCGGCCAGATCGACCGCCAGAAGCGCCGAGCGGCCATGCGGATCGGCGATCAGTTGATAACTCCAGGGCAGGCTGGCGACGATGATGATGGCAAGTGCAATCAGCCCGACCGCGCGATCGACAAAGATCGAATAGGTCGCCGCGCGCCAGCCGGCGCCGGAACGGGCCACGAGCCACAGCCGGACTGCATCGCCGCCGATCGAGGATGGCAGGGTCTGATTAAAGAACGAGCCGATCAGATTGTAGCGCATGGCCTGGCGGGCGCCGAGCGGCGCGCCACATTCGGCGCTGATATGGCGCCAGCGCAGCACGCCGACGAAAATTTGCAGGAAGGCCATGGCCATCGCCAGAAGCAGCCAAGCGAGGCTGCGCCAATTCAGCCGCGAGGCCAGGTTGGCGAAATCGACCTTGCGCAGCGCCAGATAAAGCAGTGCCGCGGAGATCAGAATCTTCAGAATCGACAGCAGGATTTGGCGCATTGGCCCCGTGCTTCTCGAAGTAAATGATGCAGTTCGACCCCGCCCGAGGCGGGCTAGCCGTGAAAATCGCCGTCTTGGTATGGTTTTGCTGCCGATATGGCAATAGCGGCGAACCCGAGCGGGCAAATCCGCTCCATTAGCTATTGCGACCGCCGCAAGACGGCGGCTAAACAGGCGGATTGCGGCATATCCTTTGGGGATGAGCATGACGGACCAGCCGATTCTGATCACGGGCGCCGCCGGCTTCATCGGCTTTCATGCGGCCCGCCGTCTCCTGGCTGAGGGTCAGCAGATCGTCGGGATCGATAACCTCAACGACTATTATGATCCGGCCTTGAAACAGTCGCGCCTTGATTTGCTGAAAGCCGAGGTGGGGTTCCGCTTCATCCACGCCGATCTCGCCGATCGCTCCGCGATCGCACGGCTGTTTGCCGAGAATCGCTTCGACATCGTGATTCATTTGGCAGCCCAGGCCGGGGTGCGTTTTTCCATCGAGCAGCCGCACGCCTATGCGGATGCCAATTTGCAAGGCTTCGTCAATATTCTCGAAGGCTGCCGGCATCACCAGTGCCGGCACCTGATCTACGCCTCATCGTCGTCGGTCTATGGCGCTAATACCAAATTGCCGTTTTCGACCGATGACCGGACCGACCACCCGGTGAGCTTCTATGCCGCCACCAAAAAGGCCAACGAGGTGATGGCCTATTCCTATAGCCATCTCTACCGCCTGCCAGTGACCGGTTTGCGCTTCTTCACGATCTATGGTCCGTGGGGCCGGCCGGACATGGCGATCTTCCTGTTCACCAAGGCGATCGCCGAGGGCCGGCCGATCAAGCTGTTCAACCACGGCCGAATGCGCCGGGATTTCACCTATGTCGATGATGTGGTCCAGGTGATTTCGCGCCTGGCGGATCAGGTTCCCGCCGCAAACGGTCCCGGCGCGCCCGCCCGCATTTACAATGTTGGCAATCACCGCCCGGAAGATTTGACCCATGTGGTATCCTTGATCGAAAAGGAGCTCGGCCGCGCCGCGATCAAGGAGATGTTGCCGATGCAGCCGGGAGATGTGAGCGAGACTTTCGCCGATGTCGGCGATCTCAAGCGCGATGTCGGTTTCGAACCCCGCACCTCGATCGAAGACGGCGTTCGCAACTTTATCGCCTGGTATCGTTCCTATTACGGGATCTAGCGTGTATTCATGACGAGACGCATCATTCCCCTGATCATGTGCGGTGGCGCCGGGACGCGGCTGTGGCCGGCCTCACGCGAAGTGCGTCCCAAGCAATTCCTGCCTTTGTTCGGCCCGCGCTCCACCTTTCAGGATACGCTGATGCGGGTCTCCGACCCCTCACTGTTCGAGCGGCCGATCGTCATCACCAATGCCGCCTATCGCTTCATGGTGCTGGAGCAATTGGCCGAGATCGGCTGCGAGGCGGATATTCTGCTGGAGCCGATGCGCCGCGATTCCGGTCCGGCGATTGCCGCGGGCGCCGTGTTCGCCGAGATGCGTCACCCGGAAGCCGTGGTGCTGGCGCTTGCCGCCGATCACGTAGTGCGCGATACGCCGGCCTTCATCTCCGCCTGCCGTCAGGGCCTGGTCGCCGCCGAGCAGGGCCGCATCGTCACCTTCGGCGTCACGCCTGAGCGCGCAGCCACCGAATACGGCTATATCAATCCGGGCGAGGTGATCACAGGCGAGGTTCGCAGCGTCGTCAGATTTGTCGAGAAACCGGATCCTTCAACGGCCACCGATTACATCAAGTCAGGCTATCTCTGGAACAGCGGCAACTTCATGTTCCGCGCCTCCGTGCTGCTTGGCGAATACCGGCAGGTCGATGCCGATAGCGTCGCGGCTGTCAGCGATGCGGTTACGAGCGCAGGACGCGATCTTGGTTTCGTGACGCTCGATGCCAATGGTTTTGGCGCGGCCAAAGCGATTTCGATCGACTATGCGGTGATGGAAAAGACGGCGCGTGCGGCGGTGGTGCCGGTGGCCTGCGGCTGGTCCGATGTCGGTTCCTGGCATGCGGTGTGGGAGCTGTCGGACAAGGACGGGCAGGGCAATGCCGCGCAGGGCACGGCGGTGTTTGAGGATTCCCGCAACTGCAATGTCGCGACCGATCGGGCGCTGGTCGCGCTCGAAGGCGTCGACGATCTCGTGGTGGTGGCAACCCAGGACGCCGTGCTGGTTTCGCGCCAGAAGGATGCCAACGGATTGAAGCGCCTGGTGGCGAAGCTGAAGGACGTGGCGCCAGAGGTGACGCAGGATCATATCAAGGTGCACCGTCCCTGGGGCTCCTATCAGTCGGTCGACAATGGCGATCGCCATCAGGTGAAGCGCATCATCGTCAAACCTTCGGGGCGGCTATCCCTGCAGAAACACCATCATCGTTCCGAGCACTGGATCGTGGTCCGCGGCACCGCGCAGGTGACCATCAACGAGGCCGTCAAGATCGTCCACGAGAACGAATCGATTTACATCCCGATCGGGGCCACGCATCGGTTGGAGAATCCCGGCAAGATTCCGCTGGAACTGATCGAGGTCCAGACCGGCAGCTATCTCGGCGAGGACGACATCATCCGTATCGAGGATGATTACCGGCGCTCGTGATCGCCAATCGCTCGACAGCACTCCGCAGGACCGCCCGATTCGGTGTAACTTTCTGAATCAAAACGTGTCCGGAAACGGGTCTCGGTATTCGCCACATGTGTGGCGGTGTGCTAGGAGAACGCCGGGGATCTCAGACGGCTGGCCATTCGCCGGGCCGGAGCCTGATGACAAGACGGATGACAGGCTGACGAAATGACTTCGAAATGACTTCCACAACCGGTAACAAATCCGAGGCGGCGATGCCGCTGCGCGTCGGCGTCATTGGCGCGGGCGTGATGGGCAGCAACCACGCCCGGGTGCTGGCGGGATTGCCGGGCGTGACATTGGTGGGCATCGTCGATCCATTGCCGGCGCACCGCGCGCGCGCGGTAGAAATGACGGGATGCACTACTTTCGCGACGCTCGAAGAACTGGTCGACGCGGGGGTTGATGCGGTGACCATCGCAGCTCCAACGCATTTGCATCACGAGGTGGCGCTGGCCTGTATCGCCCGCAAGATTCATGTACTGGTCGAAAAGCCGATCGCGTCCACAGTGGAAGAGGGGCACGAGATTGTCGCCGCCGCCCGCCATGCCGGCGTGACGCTGATGGTCGGGCATGTCGAACGGTTCAATCCGGCGGTGGCGGCCATCAAGCAAGCGATCACCGGCGAGGACATCCTCTCGATTGGCATCACCCGGGTGGGGCCGTTTCCGCCACGGATGTCGAATGTCGGCGTGGTGATCGATCTGGCGGTCCATGACATCGATCTGATCCGCTGGTTCACTGAATCCGACATTGTGGAAGTGCAGCCGCAACTTTCCAGCGCGGTCGCCGAACGCGAGGATATCGCGCTCCTGCAATTCCGCACCGCCTCCGGCGTCCTCGCCCACATCAACACCAATTGGCTGACGCCGTTCAAGGCGCGCAACGTGACGGTGGCGACCCGTGGCAAGTATGTCATGGGCGATCTGTTGACCCGGCAGGTCACCGAATGTTTCGGCTTCAAGCCCGACGGCAGCTATTCGATGCGCCATCTGCCCGTCGGCCATGACGAGCCGCTGCGCGCCGAACTGATCGCATTTCTCAACAGCGTGCGAAGCGGCCAAGTCCCCGCTGTGACCGGCGATGAAGGTGTCGCCAGCCTCGAAATTGCCATCCGCTGCCTGGAGCCTTCGGCCAAATCGGTGCAGGCTGTCCCATCACCGGGTGTGCGGCGCGCGGTCCGCTGATGCGCTCGCTTTTTCCAAAACCACACGCAAAGCTGACATGAACGCTTCCCTCTCTGCCGCTTCGGGCGCAATCCCCACGATGCCTGCCGACCCCGTGCCTTTCATCGATATCGTCGCGCAGCGCCGCCGGCTGGGTTCGGCGATCGACGAGGCCGTCGGCCGGGTGCTGTCGCACTGCCAGTTCATCAATGGGCCGGAGGTGACACAGCTGGAAGCGGCGCTGGCTTCATTCAGTGGCGCCAAACATGTGGTGACTTGTGCGAGCGGCACCGATGCCTTGCTGATGGTGCTGATGGCCAAGGGCATCGGGCCGGGTGATGCCGTGCTGTGCCCGTCTTTCACCTTCTGCGCCACCGGCGAATCGATTGCGCTGACCGGGGCGACGCCGGTCTTCGTCGACGTCGACGAAGCCACCTTCAACATGGATGTCGCTTCGCTGAAGCGCGGCATCACCACTGCACGGGGACGGGGATTGAAGCCCAAGGCTGTCATTCCCGTCGATCTGTTCGGACAATGCGCCGATCATGACGCCATTGCGCGAGTGGCATCGGCCGAAGGCCTGTTTGTGCTCGACGACGCCGCCCAGGCTTTTGGGGCGAGCTATCAGGGCCGGCGTGTCGGCGGCTTTGGGCTTGCCACCGCGACCAGCTTCTTTCCGGCCAAGCCGCTTGGCTGTTTCGGTGACGGTGGAGCGATCTTCACCGATGACGCCGATCTTGCGGACACCCTGCGCAGCATTCGTGTCCACGGCCAGGGATCGGACAAATACGACAACGTGCGGCTCGGCCTGACAGGGAGGCTCGACACCATGCAGGCGGCAATCCTGCTGGAGAAGCTCAAAATCTTTGAGGACGAGATCGCAGCGCGCAATGTGGTAGCCGAACGCTATGCACGCGGCCTCGGCGATGTAGTTACTGTGCCGCACGTGGCGAACGGTCGGATCTCGGTGTGGGCGCAATACACCATCCGTCTGCCGCAGGGCCAAAACCGCGATGCTTTTGCCGCGGCCTTGCGAACGCAGGGTATCCCGACCGCGATCTATTATGAGAAGTCCATGCACCAGCAGACCGCCTATCGCGCCTTTCCGGCGGCCGAAGGCGGGTTGCCGGCCAGTGAAAGGCTGTCGCGCGAGGTGATCAGCCTGCCGATGCATGCCTATCTCGCTCCGCCAACGCAGGAGCGAATCATCCGCGGCGTTCGAACAGCGCTCGGCGCCTAATTCAGCGTTATTCAAAGGTCGCTCCCATCATTCCCGGGGCGCCGCCGGCGACGGTTCACGTTTGAAAAGCGGTAAACCCGCATTTGAAGCCGTGGTTCTGATTCAACCAGGGGCCCAAATGTTCTAGTGTCCTCTTCGATTCCGATGTTCGCCGGACATGGGTGCGGCAATGGCAGGCGGATGTCGGACGCCAGGGGGCAGATGCTCGGACGTATCTTCACGGTTGGCGGCTATACCCTGCTTTCGCGGGTGACGGGGCTGGCGCGCGACATCATGCTGGCGGCGATCCTGGGCGCTGGTCCGCTTGCCGATGCCTTCCTGGTCGCCTGGCGCCTGCCCAATAATTTTCGCGCGATCTTCGCTGAAGGCGCGTTCAATACCGCTTTCATTCCGGCCTACGCCCGTGTCGAGGGAAAGGGCGAATCCGCCGCGCGGCTGTTTGCCGATCGCATCTTCACTCTGTTGTTTGCCTCGCAACTGGTGCTGCTGGTGCTCGCCTGGGCGTTCATGCCGCAGGCACTGCGGATTCTTGCGCCGGGCTTTTCCGAAGATGCCGGCCAACGTCAAATGGCGATCGAGCTGACGCGCATCACCTTTCCCTATTTGCTCCTGATTACGCTGGTCACGCTTTACGGCGGCATCCTCAACGTCATGCATCGCTTCGCCAGTGCCGCGGCCGCATCGATCTTTCTCAATTTGTCGATGATGATGACGCTGGCGCTGGCGGCGTTCTTTCCCACCGCCGGCCATGCTGCCGCCTGGGGCGTGCTGATCTCCGGATTCCTGCAATATGCGCTCCTGGCCGGCGATCTCGCCCGCCACGGCAGCTTGCCGCGGTTTGCGCCGCTGCGTCTTGATGAAGATGTCCGAGCCTTCTTTCGGGCCATCGGGCCGGCAACGCTGGGGTCGATGGGCACGCAGATAGCCGTCTTTGCCGACACCATCATCGCGACTTTCCTTCCGGCCGGCGCGTTGTCGGCACTTTATTACGCCGAGCGACTCTATCAGCTGCCGATCGGGGTCATCGGGATCGCCATCGGCACCGTGTTGCTGCCGGAGATGTCGCGTCGCCTCACGGCGCGCGATGATGTCGGCGCTGCAGTGGCGCAACGCCGCGCCTTCGAATTCACTTTGCTGGCGACCGTGCCATTCATCGTCGCCTTCATCGCGGTGCCGGACGCGATCGTCCGGGCGGTCTTTGCCCACGGGGCCTATACCCGGGCCGACGCCTCCGCGGCGGCGGTGACGTTGGCGGCCTATAGTGTGGGGCTCATTCCTTTTGTGACCATCCGCAGCGCGGTGTCGGCTTTCTATGCGCGCCAGGATACGGCAACCCCCGTCAAGGCCTCGCTGACGGGTCTTGTCGTGAACGTGCTGCTCAAGATCGCGCTGATGGGAACGCTGGCGCAAGTCGGACTTGCGCTCGCCACCGCTGTCGGGGCCTGGATCAATCTTTTGCTGGTGCTGTTTTTCTCGGTTCGCGCTGGATATCTCGAGATCGACAGGGCCTGGATGCTGACCCTCGGTAAATTTGTCCTGGCGGCCCTGCTGCTAACGCTTGCGCTCTTGGGCACCGCGCATTGGGCGCCCGCCTATCTCCAGTCATTTGCAATTTTGCGCGACGAGGCGCTGCTGGCAATTCTGGCCGCGGTGGGCTGCATTGTTTATGCCGGCTCGATCCTGATGTTGTTCGGACGGAGCTGGTTGCGCGCGCTCGTGCGGTGAGATCGGAATCGGAGCGCCGGTCAAGGGATAAAGCGGTTTGCGCTTGCCGGCGATCCGCTCCAATATGCTCATCTTGAGGTCGGGATAACCGAAACAGGCCGGAGAACACATGACTCCTATTAAATTTGGCGTTGGCCATAGCGTGCGTCGCAAGGAAGACAATTCGCTGGTTCGCGGCAAGGGCCGCTATACCGACGATCACGCGCCCGCGGCCTCGCTCCATTCGCTGGTGCTGCGCTCGCCGCATGCCCATGCCAAATTTACCATCGATGCCACCCGGGCACGCGGCTTGCCAGGTGTGAAGCTCGTTCTGACAGCCGCTGAGGTCAGCGATCTCGGCGGGCTGCCCTGCATGTTCAATTTTCCGAAAAACCCCTTCAAGGCCCCGCCTTACCCGATCCTGGCCAAGGACGAGGTGCGTCATGTCGGTGACGCCGTCGCGTTCGTAGTCGCCGAGACCATCGAGCAGGCACGTGATGCCATCGAGGCGGTCGAGGTCGACTGGACGCCGCAGCCTGCGATCACCGGCGTTCTCAATGCGATCAAGCCGGGCGCGCCGCAGGTCTGGCCGGATCATCCCGGCAACGTGTTGTTCGACATGCCGATCGGCAACAAGGAGGCGGTCGATGCGGCCTTCGCCAAGGCTCACGCCGTGGCTGAAATCAAGATCGTCAATCCCCGCGTCGTGACCAACTACATGGAGCCGCGCGCGGCGGTGTGCGAATACGACGCCAAGCGGGACCATTTGACGCTGACCGTCGGCAGCCAGGGCAGCCACCGGCTTCGCGATGTTCTCTGTAACAACGTGCTGAAGATTCCAGCGGACAAGATGCGGGTCATCTGTCCCGACGTCGGCGGCGGCTTCGGCACCAAGATGTTTCCGTACCGGGAATATGCGCTGGTTGCGGTCGCAGCGCGCCAGTTGCGCAAGACAGTGAAATGGACCGCCGACCGGTCCGATCATTTCATGGGCGATGCGCAGGGCCGCGACAACGCCACCACGGCGCGCATGGCGCTCGCCGAAGACGGCAAATTCCTGGCGATGGACGTTGACCTGCTCGGTGACATGGGCGGTTATCTGTCGATGGTCGGTCCATTCATCCCGTTTGGCGGCGCCGGCATGTTGCCGGGCCTCTACGATATCCAGACCTTCCATTGCCGCGTGCGGACGGTGTTCACCCATTCGGTTCCGGTCGATGCCTATCGCGGTGCCGGACGGCCCGAGGCAGCCTATGTCATCGAGCGGCTGGTCGATGCGGCGGCGCGCAAGCTTGGCATGTCGCCGGATGCGATCCGGCGCAAGAACTTCATCCAGCCGCGCCAGATGCCGTACAAGACCATCACCGGCAAGGTTTACGACTCCGGCGATTTCAATGCGCATATGAAGCGCGCGATGGAAATCGCCCAGTGGAAGGAATTTCCCAAGCGCGCCAAGGCAGCGAAGAAGCAGGGGCTGGTGCGCGGCATCGGGCTTGCGACCTATATCGAGGTCTGCGGCACCATGGGCGAGGAGACCGCCCATGTGAAGCTTGATCCGAATGGCGATGTCACGGTTCTGATCGGGTCGCAGTCGAGCGGGCAGGGCCACCAGACGGCCTATGCGCAAGTGGTGGCTGAGCAGTTTGGACTGCCGCCCGAACGTGTCCACGTATTCCAGGGAGATACCGATTTGATCGCCACCGGCCTCGGCACCGGCGGCTCCAGCGCCATCCCCTCGGGCGGCGGCGGCGTCCAGCTCGCAACGCAGAAGCTCGGCGAAAACCTGCGGCAGATCGCGGCCGATGCACTCGAAACCTCGACCGCTGACCTCGAGATCGACCAGGGAGTAATACGCGTCGCCGGCACCGATCGTTCGATCAGCTTCGCCGATCTCGCCAAACGACCAGACGTCGATCCCTCAAAACTGGATGCGGAGGCGAAATACGGCGCCGCTCAGGGGACTTACCCAAACGGGACCCATCTTGCCGAGGTCGAGATCGATCCGGCCACCGGTATTACCCAGATCGTCAACTATGTCGTGGTCGATGATTTCGGGGTCACGCTCAATCCGCTGATGCTGGCGGGCCAGGTTCATGGCGGTGCGATGCAGGGGATCGGCCAGGCGCTGATGGAACAGGCGGTTTATGATCCGCAGAGCGGGCAACTCGTCACCGGTACTTTCATGGATTACGCGATGCCGCGCGCCGCCGACGGTCCCTCATTCGTGTTCGAGACCCATAACATTCCCTGCAAGACCAATCCGCTTGGCGTCAAGGGCGCGGGCGAGGCGGGGGCGATCGGCTCTTGTCCGGCGATCGTGAACGCGATCATCGAGGCACTCTGGCGCGAATACCATATCGATCATATCGATATGCCGGCGACGCCCGAACGCGTGTGGATGGCCATCCGCCGGCATCAGCGCGAGCACAGCCTTTAACGACCGTCCTGCCGGAATTTTTCCGGCGGTTCGGGGTTTGATTGGGAACGCCCGTTCCCCGAATCCCGTTGGACGGAAGTTCTTTGGGATTCTCCGGTAGCGGCGATTTGGCGTCCCCGATAAACGAGGCCGTGGACATTGAGAGGGACCCTGGGCCGGGCGGGCACGGAGCGTCCAACAACAAGGAGAAGAGGACTGATGAAGCGCTGGATAATGGTGGCGAGTGGAATTTTGCTGGCGGCAGCGTCTGCGGCGATGGCGCAGCAGGACATCGCCGTGCAGCAGGACAATGTGATGCGGCAGCAGGCGAAATACCTCTATGGCGTGATGCTGCGGATGTCCCGCGGTCAGGTGCCCTACGACCAGGCGGCGGTCGACAACGCGCTGGTGGAGCTTGAAAAGAGCGTGGGGCAGATCGCAACCGTGTTCGGTCCTAACCCAAACGAGAATGTCGTCAACGCTGAATACGGTTCGTCGCCAAAGGTCTGGCAAAACAAAGCCGATTTCGAATCCAAGATTCCGCCGGTGCTGAAGACGATCGCGGACTTCAAGGGCAAGGTCCATGATGCGGACAGCCTGAAGACTGCCTATACCGCGATCAACAACAGTTGCAACGAGTGTCACGAGACCTATCGGCTGAAGCTGAAATAGCGAAGAATATCGACGGCCGCGCTGCGCCATACGCGGCGCGGCCGCAGAAGGCGAGGCGTAGCCAGTCACGGGAGCTCCATGAAGACCGGACGATTGCTCGCCGCCCTTCTCGTCATCGGAGTTTCCGGATTTGCTGCTTTCTGGTGGCTGACCCGCGCTAATCCGATCTCGGCGTCCGAGCTGCCCGCGCGAACGCCGGATCTGGCCAATGGCCGCTACATCTTCGACGCGGCCGGCTGCGCCTCATGCCACGCGGTGCCCGGTCAACAGGATCGGTATCGGCTCGGCGGCGGCCTTCCGATATCGACCGCGTTCGGCACGTTCCATGTGCCGAACATTTCACCTGATGACAGCGATGGGATCGGGAAGTGGACCGAAGCCGATTTCGTTAACGCGGTGATGCGCGGCATTTCTCCTCAACGAGAACATTACTTCCCGGTCTTTCCCTACACCTCTTACCAGCACGCCGCGATCGACGACATTCGCGACCTCTATGCATTCATCCGGACGCTGCCGCCGGTGACAGGGATGGTTCGCGCCCATGAGGTGCGGTTCCCGTTCAACATCCGCCGCAGCGTCGGGATTTGGAAATTGTTGTTCACCGACAACAAGCCGTTCACGCCGGATGCTTCGCACTCGGCGCGCTGGAATCGCGGGGCCTATCTGGTCAACAGCCTCGGCCATTGCGCGGAGTGCCACAGTCCGCGCAACGCATTGGGTGGAATTATTGAGAGCCAGCGTTTCGCCGGCGGGCCTGATCCGGAAGGCGAGGGCTGGGTCCCCAACATCACGCAAAAAGGTCTCGCTGAGTGGAGTCAGGATGACATCGCCGACCTCCTGGAAAGCGGCATGACGCCGTCCAATGATTCAGCCGGCGGCTCGATGGTTCGGGTTATCCGCAATACCTCCCAATTGAAGCCGGAGGACCGCGCCGCGATGGCCGACTATCTGAAATCGCTGCCGCCGATCGAAGGGCCGAAGCCCGTCAGGAAGCTTGGCCCGGCCTCCTGAAATGGTATCTTTTCCGCAACAGCCGGCTCGATTCCAGCCCATGACGGCAAAAACTGGTTTATTCCCCTGCGGGTTTCTCCTTTAGTACGTCGGTATCCAGGTTCTTTTAGGTCATTCGAAAGGCCCGCCAATGCGGAAGTCCAGTTTTTTGACGGGCCTGGCGGCTATTGCTGGCGTGATGATGGGGATCGGCACTGCTAACGCGGCCGATCTGCCGCTAAAGGCCCGAGCGATGGCGCCCGCGCCGGTGTTTAGCTGGTCGGGGTTCTACGTCGGCGCCAATTTCGGTGGTGGCTGGACCACTTCCGACGTGGGTCTGGTATCAAGCGACTTTTTCGGCCCCGGCGGGGTCGGTGGACCGGACGGTCAAGCCACCCTGAATCGCGATGGCTCGAACAGGTTCCGGAATTTTGGCCTGCTGGGCGGTCTTCAGGCGGGTTACAATTGGCAGGCAGGTAGCTTCCTCTTTGGCCTCGAAGGCAGCATCGATGCACTGCATTTCGACGAGAGTTTCGACACCGGCATTCGGCCGACGCCGCCGTTAAGCCCCGGCCTCGGCCTCTATGAGTTTTCCGGTCAGTCACGAACCAACTGGCTGGCGACTTTGGGTCCTCGCGTAGGTGTCATCTCCGGCCCGTGGCTGGCTTACGCGACAGGTGGCGGTGCTTTTGGTGACGTCGCCCTGCGCACGACTTCGGGGCCGTTTGCCGGATGCGGCGGTTGTTTCGTAACCACGGATACTTCTCAAATTCGGACCGGATGGTTCGCGGGTTTGGGTGCGGAATACGCGTTGAATGCTTACCTGACGGTGAAGGGCGAATATATTCACGCCGACCTCGGCACGCTCTCCTATTCGGACAACCTCGCGGCCGGTGGATTTCCGACCGCAGCGTTCGCACATTCCGACAAAGTGACCGACGACATCATTCGCGTCGGCTTCAATGTAAAACTGCAAGGCCCGGTAGTTGCGAAATACTGAGTGGCTCGACGCTCCGCTTCTTAAGGATAAAGCCCCGGCCTAGGCCGGGGTTTTTCGTGGCGGAGAAATGTCGCGACCGAACGCCGCCAGATTACCCCACCCAAAGGCCTTGAAGGTGATGATCGTGTGGGTGTCCTGAATGCCCGGAATGATCAGCACCTGTTCGTTGACGAAAGGGCCGATATCCGTCTCCTTGTCGCAGATCGCGTTTGGCTGCCGGATAGAGGATATGAACCAAACTGTCAGCCAGCATGATCAAGGTCTGAGGTAGGAAAAGCCGCATCATGGACAAGCTTCCGATCGTGCTTGATCTGACAGGCACCTTCGTCTTCGCGCTTAGCGGGGCGTTAGCAGGGACCAGGCGCGGGCTAGATCTGTTCGGCGTCATAGTCCTGTCCTTTGCAGCGGGAAATTCGGGTGGCATCACCCGCGACCTCTTGATCGGCGCCGTACCTCCCGGCGCAGTCGGCGACTGGCGCTATCTTGGCGTATCGTTCGTCGCGGGCCTTGTTACCTTTTACTTCTCGCGCCTGATCGTGCGGTGGTCGAATGCGGTGCTGGTGTTCGACGCGGCGGGACTTGCGCTTTTTGCCGTCGCAGGTTCATCGAAGGCGCTGTTGTTCGGACTCAACCCGGTGATGGCGACAGCACTTGGGGTGGTAACCGGCGTCGGCGGTGGAATGGTGCGCGACGTGCTGCTGGCCGAGATTCCGACAGTCCTGCGTGCCGAGCTCTATGCCGTCGCGGCACTGGCAGCGGCAGCCGTGGTTGTGGTCGGTCACATGCTTCAGCTACCGGTGGCGCCGGTCACGGCAGTGGCTCTGATTTCATGCTTCCTGCTTCGTGTTATGGCGATCAGACGCGGTTGGCGGCTTCCGGTCGCGAAAATGAACGAGCCAGGCAATCCGAACACGACGAATGTCGATCCATAAACAGCACAGCGCGGGAGTGCCGGATCGCAAGGGGCGCGATATTCGACCTGATAGAGAGCAGACGGAAACCCGCCGGTTGCTTCTACGTTTCCTCCTCCATGGTCACGGCCACATCCGCGTTGGCTGAAAGCCGGACTTTATCGCCCTCGACGTCGGCAACGAGCCTCTTTTCGATGAAGTGGTGATGGCCCTTGTGGCTGCCTTCCCCGCTATCCTTCTTTGTCAGCTTGATCCGGCCACCTTCGATCTTATCCACCGTGCCGATATGGACACCATCGGCCCCGATAACTTCCATGTGCTCTTTGATTTCTTTCATCGGTGCTTCTCCTTGAATGGGGGCGCGTTGACCGCGAAATACGCCGAGTATGCGGCGGCGCGCTCGAAGACGAGTCCTCATGCCCCAACTCGGGCCACCTCGAATGGGTTCCAGACGACAGCGATTGGCTATCCGGGATCGAACAAATTACTGATAGTTAGGGTTGCCGTACCCGTACAAAGAACGTGTCTATGACTGCTTGGGTCAAACGGCGACATCCGTGAGGACGTTTGCCATGTCGGCTTCGGGCCAAAAGGCGACCTCACTCTGCTGACGAGGTTACCGCCCTCGGTGATGTCATCCGACCCCGAAGGCCTTGAAGGTGATGATCGTGTGGGTGTCCTGAATGCCCGGAATGATCTGCACCTTTTCGTTGACGAAATGGCCGATATCCGTGTCCTTGTCGACATAGAACTTGACCAGGAGATCATAATCGCCGGCTGTCGAATAAATCTCCGAGGCAATTTCCGACTCGGCAAGCGCATTGGCGACGGAGTAGGATTGGCCGAGTTTGCATTTGATTTGAACGAAAAAGGGAACCATCGGCTTGTCTCCGCGAGGGGCCCTCAGTGGGGCAGGCTTCATTGAGCCAAATTCGCTTGGCGAAGGCAAGTTGATGCGGCTTCGTCGAAGGGATAATCGCATCAAGCGTCGCCGACGGCGAAATTGCAGGGTGAATTGATGACGCAGCCGATCGCCCTGACGATTGCGGGCTCGGATTCTTCCGGAGGCGCCGGCATCCAGGCGGACCTCAAGACATTCGCGGCGCTGGGCGTCTATGGCGCTTCCGTCATTACCGCGCTGACCGCGCAGAACACCCTGGGTGTTCGTGGCGTCCATCAGGTGCCGGCCGATTTTGTCGCGGCGCAGTTCAAGGCTGTCATGGACGATCTTGCCGTCAAGGCCATCAAGATCGGCATGGTCGGAAATGCGGCCATCATCGAAATCTTGGACGAGCAGATCAAGCAGGGGCCGTCGGTGCCGGTGGTGCTTGATCCGGTGATGGTGGCAACCTCGGGAGATCACTTGCTCGAGGCCGATGCCGTCGATGCGCTGCGTATCAGGCTCATTCCCCGCGCGATGCTGATCACGCCCAATCTGCCGGAGGCTGCGGCCCTTCTAGAAGAACCGGTCGCCACCAACGAGGCGGCGATTCAGGACCAGGGCCGGCGTCTGCTTGCCCTGGGCTGCGGAGCGGTGCTGATCAAGGGTGGTCATGGTGAGGGGCCGGAGAGCATCGATTATCTCGTGACTGATCGTGAGGTCATCTCGCTTCGAGCCCCCCGTGTGCCCACGGCCAATACCCATGGCACGGGTTGCTCGCTGTCGTCGGCGATTGCGGCGGGCCTGGCAAAAGGTGAGCCCCTGGTGCAGGCCATAAAGGAGGCCAAGCGCTGGATCAGCGCGGCGATCGCGGCGGCCGATCGGTTGCAGGTCGGGCATGGCCACGGCCCGATCCATCATTTCCATCGCTTCGATTGACCGGGCGATTACGCCGCCTCCCTTCCGAACATCACGTCTGAATTCGAGGTTCGGGTCGAAGCGATGTCGCTCGATTGTCGCACCGCGCTGCTATGTCGCGATGAGGCGGGCCTTGGCCGTCGAGTCCTCCCTGGAATGATCTGTCACAACGTCTCCAGCATCGTCATCCCAACGTCACGCGATTCAGTTAGCTGCTAGGCTATGGGGCATCAGGCTATGAATGAAGAGGATCCAGAACGCCGCTTCCGCACGTTGTTTATATCGGATGTCCATCTCGGGGCGCGCGGCTCGCAAGCGGACCGCCTCTTGGATTTCCTGCGCTGCCACGATGCCGATACCATTTATCTCGTCGGCGATATCGTCGATGGCTGGGCGCTGAAATCGGGCTGGTATTGGCCGCAATCCCATAATGACGTGGTGCAGAAAATCCTCCGCAAGGCCCGCAAGGGCGCCAAGGTCATCTACATTCCCGGCAACCACGACGAATTCCTGCGGAACTACTACGGCACCCATTTCGGCGGCATCGATGTCGTGGAAAACACCGTTCACGAAGGCGCCGATGGACGTCGTTACCTCGTGATTCATGGCGATATTTTCGATCTCGTTGTGCAGAACGCGCGCTGGCTCGCCCATCTCGGCGACAAGGCCTATGATTTCGCAATCCAGATGAACCGGATGGTGAATTTCTTCCGCCGGCTGTTCGGCGTGCCCTATTGGTCGCTGTCGCAATGGGCCAAGCTGAAGGTCAAGAACGCGGTCAATTATATCGGCGCTTTCGAACAGACGCTGGCCGGTGAGGCCCGTCGCCATGGCGCGGATGGCGTGATCTGCGGGCACATCCATTATGCGACGATCCGCGACGAGCACGGCATTCGTTATATGAACTGCGGTGACTGGGTGGAAAGCTGCACCGCGATCGCCGAACATGATGACGGGCAGTTCGAGATCATCAGCTGGACCGATCCGCAGTCCCGTGTCGCGCCGTTGCCCCAGGTCGCGGCGCGCGCTGCCTGATGCGCATCCTGATCGCGACGGATGCCTGGCACCCCCAAGTCAACGGGGTGGTGCGAACCCTGGCAATGGTCGCGGCCTCAGCAGCAAAGCTCGGCGCCGACATTCACTTCCTGACGCCGCAAGCCTTCGCCACCTTTGGACTGCCGAGCTATCGCGACCTGCGCCTCGCCTTGCCCTATCCAACGCGGATCGCGCGACTGATCGAGGAAGCCCGGCCGGACGCCATTCACATCGCCACCGAAGGCCCGATCGGTTATGCCGTGCGCCGCTATTGCCGCAAACACGCGCTGCCATTCACCACGGGCTTTCACACCCGGTTTCCAGACTATGTGTCGGCGCGGCTGCCATTTCCGGAATCCTGGAGTTGGGCGGCGCTGCGGGTCTTTCATGCCCCGAGCCGCGCGGTACTGGCGGCGACACCCGCGCTGGTGGCCGAGTTACGGGGCCGGGGCTTTCGCCATGTCGCGCTGTGGCCGCGCGGGGTCGACACCGGGCTATTTCATCCCCGCGAGATCGATCTCGGCCTGCCGCGGCCGATCTTCCTGAGCGTCGGCCGCGTGGCGGTAGAGAAAAATCTCGAAGCCTTTCTGGAACTCGATCTTCCCGGCACCAAGCTGATCGTCGGTGACGGCCCGGCGCGTGCGACGCTGGAGCGTCAGTATCCGCAGGCGGTGTTTCTCGGGGCGCGGCAGGGCGAGGGACTGGCGGAAATCTATGCCGGCGCCGATGTGTTCGTATTTCCAAGCCGGACCGACACCTTCGGCCTCGTGCTGCTGGAAGCCCTTGCGAGCGGTCTGCCAGTTGCGGCCTTTCCGGTGACCGGGCCGCGCGACGTGATCGGCGCGGCACCGGTCGGTGTGCTGGATGAGGACCTCCGCGTCGCTTGTCTTGCCGCGCGCTCTCGGTCGCGCGCGGACTGCGTCGAATTTGCGAAAGCGCATAGCTGGGAGGCTTCCGCACGCGCATTTGTGGACGCGGCCGCCATCAGCCGTTTGCAGGTTTCTGCGACGATGTTGAACGATGAGCGCTTCGTCGCCTGATAACCCCAGAGAATCGAAGGCATCGTGAAACTCGCCGTCATTCGGGACCTTCGCCCGGCGAAGGAACAGGGAATGTCGAGCTGAGTCCTCTTCGTCGCCGGTTTCCGCGCATCTCGATGCCTCCGGAATGACGGCGGAACAACCCGGTTTCGGAATGCGACATAAACCATAGCGACCTCGCCGTCTTGCCCGCCGCTTCACCGGCGCGATAGACTGGCGCATGACGGAAGCAGCTTCTCTCCCCGTTACGTTGAACGACATCCTCGCCGCCAAAAAGGTGCTTGCGCGCTATGCGGTGCGGACGCCCTTGCTGTCGTCACCGGTGCTCGATGCGCGTCTCGGCGCCAGGGTCTTTTTGAAGCCCGAATTGTTACAGCGAACCGGATCGTTCAAGTTCCGTGGCGCCTTCAACAAGATTTCCGCGATACCGCCGGCCGCGCGCCGGGGTGGGGTGGTGGCTTTCTCCTCGGGCAATCACGCCCAGGGCGTGGCGGCGGCCACGGCAATTCTTCAGATGCCGGCCGTGATCGTGATGCCTGCGGATGCACCGCATTCAAAACGCGAGCGCACCAGGGCCTATGGTGCGGAGGTCGTGCTCTATGACCGCGACAAGGAGGATCGCGAGGCGATCGCGCGCGATATTGCGACCAAACGCGGCGCCACATTGGTACCGCCCTATGACGATGCGCTCGTGATCGCCGGCCAGGGAACGGTCGGACTCGAGATCGCCGAAGACATGAACGCGCTCGGGCTTGTGCCGGAGGTCGTGATCGCGCCGGTCTCGGGTGGCGGGTTGATCGCCGGCACAGCGGTCGCGATCAAGGCGCGTTTCCCCGATGCCCGGCTGATCTCGGCGGAGCCCGAGGGCTTTGACGATCATGCGCGCTCGCTGCAGGCCGGGCATCGCGAACCGCACCGAGCGGTGGGGCGCACCATTTGCGACGCACTGATGGCCTCGATCCCCGGCGAGATCACCTTTGCGATCAACATCGAATTGCTGTCGCAGGGCCTCACGGCTTCCGATGCGGAGGTGGCGGAGGCGGTGCGTTTTGCGTTCACCGAACTGAAACTGGTGGTCGAGCCCGGTGGCGCCGTCGGTCTCGCGGCACTGTTGGCAGGAAAACTTGATGTCGCCGGCCGCAACGTCGTGATCGTGCTTTCGGGCGGCAATGTTGACGCCGACGTGTATGCGCGCCTGATTGGGTGAGCCGGATCGGCGGCCTTAAGGCCGAATGAATACGAAGTCGGTTTCGGGATCGCAGTTCTCGGCGACAAAACGCAGCTCCGACTGAACGTCGGCTACGGTCCGGCTTTCCAGATATTTGGAAACGACGAGGCCAAGAAGCGACCGGCATACACTTTCACTGCCGAGCCCTACCGCTTCCGCATCTCGGAGGGCAGCTGAGAAATGAGTCCTGGCGATATCCGACGCTGACATGGGCGGTCCTTTGCGGGGAACGTGCCAGCCTGCCGCGCCATCGGCTTTGATGTGCATCAAAAGCCGCAAACATAAGAAAATTAGCCGTCGACGGGTGCGATCGTGAATCCGTAGAGCTTGATGCCGGGATGCTGTTGGCCCGGCATGCCCTCAATGGGCGAGATTGTCGCGGGCTGGAGGAAGAGTTGCAGGACCGAGGGCTTGTCGGCGCGAAGCATTCCCGTGAGTTCGAGATCGATCCGGTCCTCCGCAGGGCGATGCGTCCGGTATTCCAAATTAACGCCGTTGAGGCTCAGTCGGATGGAGCCAGAAAGGTTCGCGTCGCCGTCATCTACGAGATGCAGTGTGATGCGTGCGACGACATTTCCCGTAAAGGGGATGAGGAGTTTAGGGCGAAGGCTCGGCCCGGAGCGTCGGAACGGCGATCCGTCGGGCGATTGGGTCAGCGGGTACCAGTCAAGCGCGCGAGGCTCGCCCGACGGAGTAACGTGAACTGTCTCGGTGAGACGGACCGGCAGCTCTCTTTCCACGCCCTTGTTGTATCGATTCATCCGATAGAGATGACCCGGTTCGTAAATGGAGAAGTCGTGATCGCGATCCCTCATGAACGTTCCACTGGCTTTCGCCCGGGCCACATATCCGGCGCAGACCGTGCGATCGACCGCACCACTGTGGATTGCGCCGAGCATATCGCGTTGCTCGTCTGACGACGGATCGAGATAGGAGAGATAGCGGTGGCCAGCGGCAAACTTTTGCGCTGTCACTTCTCCTGTCGAGCGATATCGCGCGCCCGCGGCCGCTGCTCGCAGCAAAAAGTCCCAATCGACCGGCGCGGTGGTCACATCGGGATCCCGCCATCCGCCAATCTTGGCAGCGAGCGAACGGCGGTGAGCGATTGAAGTCGGAGGACAGAAATGGCGATGAGCTTCGGCGGGATCTTCAAAGAGGCCGGTAATCTCTACGAAGTCGGTGCCGGGCGGTCCATGATAGGCGCAGCCCGACACCGCAATGTCGCATTCTGCGTCATCGCCAAGCAGGCTGGCCAGCTGTTCTAGGTGGTGCGGCATCCAGATGTCATCGTGGCCGAGATAGGCAATATGGCGGCCCCGCGCCGCAGCGATGCCGGCGTTATTCGGCCTGGCCTGGCTTCCGGAATTTTGCGCGAGCGCGATCACGCGGACCCCTGGGTGGCGAGGCACCTGCTCAAGCGTGTCGTCCGTTACGCCGTCGCCGACGACCAGGAGTTCAAAGTCTTTGAAGGTTTGGTCGAGCGCCGCTTCAATCGTGGGAAGGATGTGGCGGCCTCGGTTGTAGGTTGCCACAATGATCGAGAAAAAGGGGGGCCGGTGCCACCAACGTGAAAGTCGCCAGCGGAAACTCATCGGTCCAGAAATATCCTTGAGACAACGTTAGAAGCGATAGGGAATGAGGCGTGCCGCGTCTTCGGAATCCCATGGAAGGTCGAGGGCGTCAGGAGCCTCGTGGTTGTAGGAAACGGTCGGCATGTTGATGACGATGGCCTCGTCGATACCGATGTTCTTCCAGCCGTGATAAAGATTGGGCGCAACGACGAGCAGGCCGGGACTGTGCTGGCTCAGCGTCACCTCATAGACGCCACCGCGTGTCGGCGAATCCAGGCGACCATCGAATACGGCCATTTTCACCAGGCCTTTCGCCACGAACAAGCGATCGGTGCTTTGCTGATGCAGACCCCAGGCGCGAATTCGGCCCGGGAGCGTGGTGGTGAGGTGGACCTGAACGATCGGTTCTTCCAGGATCTCCCAACCGAGGCGCGCCACCTCGATAACGTGACCATCTTCGTGCGGAACGGGGCGGGTCGGCCGGAATAGCACCCCGGCGAGCGAGGAGCATTTAAGATTTCCCTTTTCGTCGACCGCCGATTGCTTTGCCGCCAGCAACGGTCCGCCGACAACGTTGGGGAAATTGGTGGTTGAGCGATTGTTCACGAGGTGCCGGACAGAATGAAGGCTGCAATCAAATTGTCATTGGTCGATGCACGGATAGCAGCATTCGTAGCTGCGAACAATTAGCAATCGCAGTGAACGAGACGCGTTCCTGCCGCGCGGGAACTCGTTCGTCGATCGCCAAGCTCTCGCTTAGGAGAGGATACTTCAGGAAAAGAACGCGATCCTTTCGGCCTGGCTCATGCGCCGGATCGGCGCCAGCGGGTCGTTGGCCGGGCGCGGGCTCGGTATCAGGCCGCTGGCGATCAGCGAGGAGCCGAGCGAAGGCGAAGGCTGTGCTTCGCCGGTGGTAGGTGCGGGGGCTTCGGCGCGGGTCGGCGCTGGAGCAGCAGCTTGTTCTGCTGCGCCGTTGGTCGCTAGCGTTACCGGCATCGCGGCGGCCGGCGTTTCCGTTGTGGCGACGGGCGGCGCGGCTTCAGTCGGGGAGGCTGCAACAGGTTCGGCCAGCACGACCGTTTCGGCGGCTGCCTCGGAGCTTTCGGCCCACTCCAGATCCTCGTCAAGGCCGGTGAAAATCCCGCCCGCTGTCGTCGGATCGAAATAGTCGGTCTCGTCTGCTGCGCCCATCTCCATCGCGATCAGGTCGAGCACCGCGTCGTCCTGCGCGGTCGCGGTCGCGCCTCCGTCGAACGCACCCGCTTCGGGTACAGCTTCGGCCAGTGCAGCGGATGCGGGCGCCTCGTCCATGGCTGTTGGTGGGGACCCGCGCGTGGGCGCCGCGGACATCTCGGACTCACCAGGCGCCGCGGCGAGTTCGCTGGAAACAGCGTCGGGAGAAATTTCGTCACCGGAGATCCCGTCGATCCGGTCTCGGATCAGCGCGAAAGCATTCTTGATCGCGGCATTGAAATCGATTTGACCGAGCTGCTCGCAGGATTCCTCGATCGAGTTAGCTTGCGAATCCAGGATGTCGCATATCCGACCATCAGCGCCGATCTCCCGCCAGCGCCACGAGATTTCGCGGATGACACGGAGGCCCTTGCGGATGGGGGCAATGCTTTCCTCCAGCGGCTGAGCCTCAAGCCTGGTCCGGGTGTTTGCGCTGGCTTCATCCAAAGCCAGCCGGATCGCAGCGAGGGCTTCGGGCAAACGGCTATCGACCGCTGGCTGCCTCTGGGCGGCGAGACTTTGCTCGATGCGCGCTACGGCCTCCAGCACCATGCTGGTATCGGCGTTGCGATTGCGCTTGGCATATTCGCCGAGGAACCAGCGGCCCCGAGAGGTCTCCATGAAGGCCTCGCGGATCGCCTCATAATCCTCCTCACGCGGCCCGGCCGCGCGGGCGGAAATCGGCGAAAGGGCGAATGCTTCGTCGGCCATCTCGGATACAATCGTCAGATTCACCGCGCCACACACGGCGCGTGACTTTAACGAACACCACGATATCGGGCGAATCGCAATTGAATTGATGGGCCGTTGGTCACAAATCCCCATCCGATCGCGGATGGATCAACCCCAGAGCGCCGCTTCCGGCGGGTAGATGAGGCTGCCTTCATAGCGCAAGCCATGGTCGCGATCGCCCGCGAGCAGGAGAGGGCCGTCGAGGTCGACAAAGCGGGCTTGGGCCGAAAGCAGCGTCGCCGGCGCCATCGCCAGCGACGTGGCCACCATGCAGCCGACCATGATCGCAAAGCCCCGTGCGGTTGCCGCATCCGCCATCAGAAGCGCCTCCGTCAAGCCGCCGGTCTTGTCGAGCTTGATATTGACGGCGTCATAGCGTCCCTCAAGCGCCTCCAGTGAGGGCAGGCCATGGACGCTCTCGTCGGCACAGACCGGGATCGGCCGGCGAATGCGGGAGAGCGCCTCATCACGGCCAGCCGGCAGGGGTTGCTCGACCAGGGTAACGCCGGCGCCAGCGCAGGCGGCGAGGTTCCTTTCGAGATTATCCGTCGTCCATCCCTCGTTGGCGTCGACAATCAGTTTCGAGGAGGGCGCAGCCTGGCGTACGGCCGCGAGCCGCGCAGCATCGTCTTCAGTGCCGAGCTTGATCTTGAGGAGCGGTCGGTGCGCGGCCCGGCCGGCCGCTTTCGCCATCGCCTCGGGCGTGCCGAGCGAGATCGTATAGGCCGTGACGCAAGGCTGCGGCGCAGCCCGACCGAGCAGCTCCCAAATGCGTTTTCCGGCCGTCTTGGCCTCCAGATCCATCAGCGCGCAATCTAAGGCATTGCGGGCGGCGCCGGGCGGCATCGCGGCCTGCAACTGCTGCCGGTCAAGGCCGGCCGCAACCGCCTCTTGCATCGCGGCAAGGGTGGCCAGCGTAGCCTCCGGGGTCTCGCCATAACGGGGATAAGGCACGCATTCGCCCCGGCCGGAAACGCCATTGCGGGAGACTTCAGCCACCACCGTCACGGCTTCCGTCTTGGCGCCCCGGCTGATCGTGAAGCTGCCAGCGATCGGCCAGCGTTCGATGCGGACGGACAAAAGGGTCGGGGTGGCTTTATGGTCTGGCAAGATGTGCACCGTAAAAGGGCTGAACCGTCGGCTTGCCGGGTACCACTAACAGGGCAGGGCGCGGCTTCTATCCGTTCGCTAGTACCGACTTTCCGAAGTTCGTGAACCACCGCGGCAATATCTTACACGAACTTCGGAAAGCCATCGGCACTAGCAACTTATGCTTCTATACCGCTTTTCTATTTGACAGGCCTGAACGAGATCGCGGCAGGTGATGCAGCCCTGTCAAATAGGCGGTACAAGTATCACCGACGCAGGTGCGGCAAAAGCAGGCGAATGCTGGAAGGGTGTTGATTTTCCCTCAGGGGTGGGTGGAGAATCGGCTGGGGGGATTGGGGTGATCGTGGCTAACGACCCGACATTGGAACATATCGTGCGTGGCAATGGCCTGGCGCTGAGCGCGGCGGGATCATGGACCGCGCGTTTTGCACCGGAGCTGGAGCAATTGGTGGTGGCCGCCGAGCGGCTGAGCGGCACCCGCGCCAATATCTTCATCGACGTTTCCCAGGTCTCCGGGCTGGATACGTTCGGCGCCTGGCTGATCGAGCGGCTCCGCCGCAACCTAACGACGGGTGCCGTCGAGGCGCAGATTTCCGGCTTGTCCGTCAACTATTCGACCCTTGTGGACGAGGTTCGCCGGGTCAAGGCCGCGCCGGCCGATGAGGTCGAGCCGGTTACATTCTCGGGCATGATGGAGCAGATCGGCCGCAGTGTGGCCGGCATCGGCGGCACAGTGCTCTCGCTGGTCGATATGCTGGGTGCGGTGCTCGCGGCCGCCGGCCGCGTGATCCGGCATCCGCGAAGCTTCCGCATGACCTCCACCGTGCATCATCTGGAACAGGTGTGCTGGCGAGCGGTGCCGATCGTGGTGCTGATCACCTTCCTGATCGGCTGCATCATCTCGCAGCAGGGCATTTTCCACTTCCGGCGGTTTGGCGCGGATATCTTCGTGGTCGACATGCTCGGCGTGCTGGTGCTCAGGGAAATCGGCGTGCTCCTGGTGGCGATCATGGTCGCCGGCCGATCGGGCAGCGCCTATACCGCCGAACTCGGCTCGATGAAGATGCGCGAGGAGATCGATGCGCTGCGCACCATGGGGTTCGACCCGATCGAGGTTCTGATCCTGCCCCGGATGCTGGCGCTGATCCTGGCGCTGCCGATCCTGGCGTTTCTGGGAGCGATTGCCGCGCTCTATGGCGGCGGCCTGGTGGCCTGGGGCTATGGCGGGGTCGATCCCGAAGCTTTCCTGCTTCGCCTGCGGGATGCGATCTCGATCGACCATTTCACGGTGGGCCTCATCAAGGCCCCCGTCATGGCGGCGGTGATTGGCATCGTCGCCTGTGTCGAAGGGCTCGCCGTGCAGGGCAGCGCGGAGTCGCTTGGCCAGCACACCACCGCCTCGGTGGTGAAAGGCATTTTCTTTGTCATCGTCATGGATGGCGTGTTTGCAATCTTTTTCGCCTCGATCGGGATGTGACGATGCCGCCTGCCGCCTCCGATGCGATCATCCGGGTTCGGGACATCACCGTGCAGTTTGGCGCCACGCGGGTGCTCGATGGTCTCAACCTCGACGTCCGGCGCGGCGAAATCCTGGGCTTTGTCGGCCCCTCCGGCGCCGGCAAATCGGTGCTGACGCGCACCATCATCGGGCTGGTGCCGAAGCTCTCCGGCCGCATTGAAGTCTTCGGTATCGATCTGGATTCGGCCGGTCCCCGGGAACGCCGAGGGGTTGAGCGGCGCTGGGGCATCCTGTTCCAGCAGGGCGCGCTGTTCTCCTCGCTCACGGTCCGGCAGAACATCCAGTTTCCGGTTCGCGAATACCTCAACGTCTCGCAACGGCTGCTCGACGAGATCACCATCGCCAAGCTCGGCATGGTGGGCCTCAAGCCCGAAGTAGCGGATCGCTTTCCCTCCGAATTGTCAGGCGGCATGATCAAGCGTGTGGCGCTGGCGCGTGCGCTCGCGCTCGATCCCGAACTGGTGTTTCTCGACGAGCCGACCTCGGGGCTCGACCCGATCGGCGCCGGTGATTTCGATGAATTGGTGCGGACCCTGCAGCGGACTTTGGGACTGACCGTTTTCATGGTAACCCACGACCTCGACAGCCTTTATACCGCCTGCGATCGCATCGCCGTTTTAGGCAACGGTAAGATCATTGCGGCAGGATCGATCGCCGATATGCAGGCCTCGCAGCATCCCTGGTTGCAGGCCTATTTCCACGGCAAGCGGGCTCGCGCCGTGGTGACCTGAAGAAACAGTTGCAACCGGACCGACGCAAGGTAATGCGATCGGTCCGCTTGAGTAGCGGAGTAGGCAATGGAAACCCGGGCGAATTTCGTCCTGATCGGATCGTTCACGCTGGCCGTGATCGCCGCTGCATTCGGCTTCGTGCTCTGGTTCCAGAGCCTGCATACCACCAAGGCGCGCAGCCCGTTGCGGGTGGTGTTCGAGGGCTCGGCGTCGGGCCTGCGCAATGGCGGCAGCGTCAATTTCAACGGCATCCGGGTCGGTGAAGTGATCTCGGTAAAGCTCGACAATCCGCGCCGCGTCGTGGCGCTTGCCATGGTCGAGAACAATACGCCGATCCGAAAAGACACCCGCGTCGGCCTGGAATTCCAGGGCCTGACGGGGGTTGCGGCAATCGCGCTGAAGGGCGGCGAGGAAACCGCGCCGGAAGTGCCGCTGGATAGCGACGGCGTGCGCGTGCTGACCGCCGATCCCAATGGGCTTCAGGACGTCACCGAAGCCGTGCGCAGCACGTTGCAGAACATCAACCGGGTGGTGGCCGACAATCAGCAGGCGGTGAAGAACGCGCTGCAGAATCTCGAGACCTTCACTTCTTCATTGTCGCGCAACGCCGCGAAGATCGACGGCATCATGGTCAAGGTCGACGGCGTGATGGGCAAGGCCGACAGTTTGATGCTGGGCCTCGATGCGCTTGCCGGCGGCAAGGATGGCGGCGAATTGTTTCAGGCGGTGAAGTCGATCCGCGAACTGGCGGAGGATTTAGACAAGCGTTCCGGAGCGCTGATGGCCGATGGAAGGCGTACGCTTGCCGATATCAGCCGGGCGGTGAACAATCTCGACCGCAATCCGACACGGCTGTTGTTCGGCCCATCCGCGACTGCGACGCCGCCGTCTGAAACGCCACCGCCGCCACGGCTGGCCCCGGCAGGCGAGAAGAAGAAGCCGTAAAACGGAGCGGGTCGCGACTTCGAAGTGCAGGTGCGGATTTTATAATTTTATAAGGAGGCTTACATGCTTCGTATGTTTGTGGCGGTTGCGGCGTTTGGCGTGATCGCTGCTCTCAATGTGCCGACCGAGGCTCGCGCCGACACCTGGGGCTGTAACTACGAAAAATGCCTTGCCGCCTGTGCCAAGGCGAGTGGTAAGCAGTGCAACCTCTATTGCGATCGGCGCCTGAGAGAGAAGCGTCGCGACAAGGTCTGTTCCTGAGCGCTTAGGCAGGCGGGCCAAACTTCGGCGATAGAAACAAGAAACGGAGGCATCGCTGCCTCCGTTTTTTTGTTGTTGTCGTTTGGTCTGTCCGAGCGCTGATTAGCCGAGCCGGCTTAGCCCAGCCGTCCTGCGGCGTGCGCGAGCAGGGTATAGACCATGCCGGTCTCCGAGGTCAGGTGGCTGCGCAGCAGCGCCGGGCCGCGCTCGTCGCGGGCGACTTCATCGAGCAGCCGCTCAAACTCGACGATGTATCGGTCGACCGTCTGCTTGAAGTTGCGATCGGCGCGATATTTGCGGGCGACCTCATCGAAGGCCTTCTGGCCGGCCGGCGTATAGAGCCGCTTGCTGAAGGCCTTGGGCTCACCGCGCTGGTAGCGCTCCCACATCTCGGCGGCGAGATTGCGGTCCATCAGGCGGCCGATGTCGAGCGACAGCGAGGCCAGCGGATTGTCGCCGGTGCCTTGCGCTTGCGGGGCACGCCCACGCGGGGCTTCGCGGCCGTCATTGCCGGCATCGGTGCGGTTCAACAGGTCCGACAGCCAGCCGTCGCGACCCTGCTCGGCGGTCGGGCTCATCGGCGGCGCCTCGGTGCGGCGCGGACCGGCGGGCAGGCCGAGATCCGGTGGCGGCAGGTTGGAGGCGCTGCCATTGTCGCGCGAACGTGGCGCGGTGCGGACGTCGCCGCGGCCGCCGGCGGTGGCTAGCATCGGCTCTTCCTCGCGGACCTGGCTCGGCCGGTTGTTCGTGACCACGTCGAGGCCGCGGCCATGATGGGCAACGATCCGGTTGAGTTCGGCGAGCGCCTCGATCTGATCGACGATCACCTTGCGCATCTGCGCCGTGCTCTCCACTGCTTCCTGCGGCATTTCCAGCACGCCACGGCGTAGCTCGTTGCGGGTAGACTCGAGTTCGTTGTGCATTTCGGAAGCCATCTGCTTCATGTTCTGGACCAGATCGGCGAACTTCTGCGCCGACTGCTTGAACATAGCATCGGTTTCCTGCTGGTTCTGCTGATAGACTTCGTTCATGGCCTCGGCGGTCAGCCGGCGTTCCTCCTCCGCAGCCGTTCGCACGGCCTCGAACTGGCGGGTGATGGCCGCCGAGCCCGCACCTGCTGTCTCCGCCACCACGCGTGCGATATTGCGAGCGCGTTCTTCGGCGGCCGCCAGCGATTCATCCAACAGGCCGGTGAAGCGCGACAGGCGCTGGTCGAGATCGGTGGTCCGCAGGTCGATGGTGGTGATCAGCGATTCCAGCATCGATTTGCGTTCCGCGATCGAGGTGGTGGTAGTGATGTTGCTCTGCTCGATCGAGGCGGCCGCCTCGACCAGGGCCTGGCCGTGATTTTCGAACTCGCTGGACAGCGTTCCCAGGTTTTCCAGCGCCTTCGCCGTCTTGGAGTTGAACACCGTCAATTGATCTTCAAGAGCCTGGGTCGCCACGCCGTTGCGCGCGGTGACATCGTTCATCGCCGAGACGAAGTCGGCGACACGCGTCACCAGGGCCCGCTCGAGCGAGTTGAGGTTGTCATGGGCGCCGGTGAGCACTTCCTGCAGCAGGATGTTGCCCTCACGCAGCCGCTCGAACAGCGCCACCGTATCGGTGCGCAGGATCTTGCTGGTCTCCTGCATTTCGGTGACAGCGGCGACCGATACCTGGCGCGATTGCTCGATCGCCGTGCGCGAAGCCTGCTCCAGTTCCTTGAGCGATTTGTTGACCGCGCCGGTCGCAACTTCTCCGGCGGCGGTGATGGTGCGCGCCACGTCGTTGCCGTTGGTCAGCACCGATTGCGAGAAGTTCTGGCCGCGCGTCTCGATCGAACGCAGCGCATCGGTGGTCACCCGGTCGATATCGGTGGTGAGCTGGGTGGTCCTGGCGGTCATGGCTTCGACCAGGGTACCGCGGCGGGCGTCGATTATCTGCGCCAGCCGGTCGGTCTGCTGCTGGACATAGGAAACGATCTCGTCGGTCTTGCCGGTCATGGTCGAGCCGAAGGAGGTGCTGACCGCCAGCACTGACCGCTCGATTTCCGAGGAAGTCGATTTGACCTTGGCGCTCGCCTCGGTGGAAGCCGACACCAGCACGTTCTGGGCGGTGAGCGCCGTGGTAGCGATCTGGTCGGTCGCGTTCGCCGTAACCGTCGTAAGGGAGCGCTCGATATCGCCAGCGATCGCCTTGATCCGGTTGGCGGCCTCCACCGACGAGGATTCCAGCGAGGTCTGTACCTCGCGGGCGCTGCCGAGGATGGAAGAGGCCGTGCCCGCGCCTACCGCCGTGAGGGTGCGCTCGACATCGAGCGCCAGCGACTTGACGTGGTTGGTGGCTTCGGCAGAGGCCGAAAGCAGGGTGCTCTGGGCCTCGCGGACGCCGGACGTGATCTGCTCGGCGGTGTTGGTGCCGACGATCGACAACGAGCGTTCCACATCGATTGCCAGCGATTTGACATGGTTGGCGGCTTCGGCGGAAGCCGAAACCAGCGTGCTTTGGGCTTCACGCGCGCTGCCAATAACGGCCTCGGCGGTGTTGGTGCCGGCCAGCGACAGCGAACGCTCGACGTCAGCGGTGAGCGATTTGACGTGGTTGACGGCTTCGGCGGAAGCCGAAACCAGCGTGCTCTGGGCCTCACGCGCGCTGCCAACAATGGCCTCGGCGGTGTTGGTGCCGGCCAGCGACAGCGAGCGCTCGACATCGGCGGTAAGCGATTTGACGTGATTGGAGGCATCTGCCGAGGCTGAAAGCAGCGTATTCTGAACCTCACGCGCCCCATTGAGCACCGAAGTAATCGTGGCGGTGCCAGCCGCCGAGAGGGTGCGCTCAACGTCACCTGCCAGCGACTTGACCTGGCTGGTGGCGTCGGCAGAGGCCGCGATCAGCGTGTTCTGGGCTTCGCGTGCTCCGGCGACCACCGCATTGGCGGCGGATGAACTGGCTGTGGCAAGCGTGCGCTCGATATCGGACGAAAGCGACTTGATCTGGCTTGCGGCTTCCGAAGAAGCCTGGGTGAGGTTGCTCTGCGCTTCCCGTGCGGAGGTGACGACGGAGTTCGCCGCGCCGGAACCCACGGCGGTCAGCGCGCGTTCGACTTCCGCGGCGGTGAGCTTGAGCTGCGCACCGACATCGGAGGATGTCGACAGCAGCGACTGCTGGGCGGCGCGCGTACCGCTCTGAATGGTTTCGCTGGTATTGATCACGAGCGTGGTCAGCGACCGCTCGGCGTCTTCGACCTGCGAGCGGATGCCGGTCGACAATTCTTCGGCGCGGGCCATCAGGCCATCGCTGGCCTGGCGACCGCTGCTCTCGATGCGGCCGGCGACCGCCTCGATGCGCGAACCCAGGAGGTCCTCGAACTGGCTCACGCGGGTATCGATTTCGCCAAACACGGCGCCGACGCGGCTCTCCAGACCCTGATGGACGTCCTGGAAGCGGGCGGACACGGTGTCGGCGAGATGCGCACTGCGCCCGTCAATGATCTCTGTGACGCCGCTGATGCGCCGGTCGACCGCGGCGATCGCCTGTGCGGTGCCGTCGGTGAGGGTGGAGGTCAAGAGCCCCAGGCGTCCATCGATCGACTGGATCGCCTGCGTCGTGCCGTCGGTCAGCGATGAAGTGAGGGCGCCGAGACGGTTTTCGATGGTGTCGGTCACCGATTTGGCGCGGCTGTCGAAATTCTCCTCCAGCGATTTGAGCCTGGTTTCCACCGACTGGTCGAACGACTTGAGGCGGCTGTCGAGCGACTGGTCGAGATGGGCAACGCGGCCCTGCAGCGTGGTCTCGAACTGGCCAAGGCGCTGGTCGAGCGAAGCGGTGATTTCGCCGCCATTGGAAGTCACGCGCGTGTCGAAGGTGTCGACATAGTTCTTCAGGGTGTCCGCGATAGTTTCGGTGCGCTGGCCCAGCCGGTCGACGATGGAGCCGCCGAATTCCTTCACCGTGCGATCGAATTCGGAAATATGACGTGTGATCAGCGCGCCGAGCGTGCCGCTGTCGCGGGCGAATTTTTCGGCAAGTTCCGAGCCCTGGTTTTTCACCAGTTCGTCGAACCCGCTCATCTGCAGGCTGAGCGTGTCATGCGCGGTTTCGGTCTGGCTCACCACCTTGGCGACCAGCGTATTCACCGTGACGTCGAGTGCTTCGCTGGCCTTGTCGCCGCTGGTCAGGATCTGCGTGGCCAGGCGATTGCCGGCATCGTCGATCTTGCCGGCGAGATCGCCGCTGCGCAGTTCGAGTTCGAGCAGGAGCGAGTCGCTGGAATTCTTCAGCGAGTCATGGACCTGTTCGGTGCGTTCGGAAATGCCATCGATGATGGACACCGAACGCTGCTCGAACTCGGCGGTGATGCGATCGATCCGCTCGTTCAGCATGTCGTGCACGCGATCGGCGAGATCGACGAACTCGTCATGGACATGTCCGGTTTTGAAATTGAGGCTGGTGGTGAGGCGCTCGCTGGCATCCAGCACGGCGCGGGTGGTTTCGGCGCTGGCCTCTTCGAGGCGGTCGAGCAGGTCGCCGCCGCGCTCACCGAGCGCCAGGATCATGTTGTCGCCGGCATGGCTGAGCGCGCTCGTGATGTGGGCGCCGCGTTCTTCCAGCGCGCCGGTGATGCTCTTGGCGACCTCGTCGACGCGGGAGGCGATGGCGTCGGAGATCAGCGCGATGTCGTGGCGGAGGTCGATCTGCACGCCGGAGATTGCGCTGCGCACCTGTTCGGCCTGGCCGACCAGGTTGTCGCGCTGGTGGGCGATGTCCTGCAGCAGTGCGCGGATCCGCACCTCGTTGTCGGCATAGGCGCGTTCCAGCGCCGAGACTTCGTTGGCAACCAGGGTTTCGAGTTCGCCAGCGCGCGCAATCGCACGCTCGACGCCATCGCCCATCGCGGCAACCTCGCGACGGATCGCCTGACCGACGGTAACGATGGAATCGCTGGCAGCGCCTTCCGGCTCGGAAAAGCGGATCGCGACTTGCGCCATGGATTCGGCGATCATGCGCAATTCCTGGCCGCGCCAGGCCAGGCTTGCCATGAAATAGAACAGCAGCACCGGAGCGAAGAATAAGGCGGCGAGGCCGGCCAGCACCAGCGCGCCGCCACCCTGGCCGATGGCGGCCTGCAGCGAGGACAGGAAGCTGACGGTGAGCAATGCCGCGCCAAGCAGCCAGACGCCAGCGAAGATCGTGGCGATGGTATAGACGTTGCGGGCGGGGCGGCCTTTCTGGATGGCCTGCAGCATCTGCCCGATGGTCGCGCGATCATCGTTGGCCGGTCGGCGGCCCTGGATCGGTTCGAAACTGCGCTCCTCGGCGGGCCGGGCATCGAACGGCTGTTCGTCGAAAACCGCGGATGGCGCGTTGATCTCACCAGTGGCCGTCCCCCGGACTTCCTCGGACGCCGATACGTCACCGATGTTCAACGCCTCCTGGATGGCAGAAAGAGCGACTTCAGTGGGATCTTTGACCTTCTTGGGAGTGTTCGCCATGTTGAGTCCGAGCCCTCATTTTACTTGTACTGACGCGGCCGGCTGCCAGGGTTAGTTCCCCCGTAGCGCCGGAGCAGGCGATGCTCGCAACCGAGAGAGGTTGGTGAGCACAGCCTGCGGCTGGCTTGTCCGCTAGATTCCGCAAACATCCTATTGGCTTGGCGATGCGAATGAAATGGCTCTGATTAAGACAATCTTAATCATCGTTAACGGCGTGGGCCGTAGGCGGGCGAGGTGCACCTATTGCCGTTGCGGCGAGCCGAATTGTGGCAATTTCTCGTCAAAATAACGCCTGTTGCGCGGCCCAAGGGTCCAACGTTCCATTAACTAATTTCATGATTGTCTCCTCCGAGATCGTGCCTTTCGCTCACGATCGGGATCATTGTCATGGCGCTTCATCGCTTCGAACGGATTGACTGGATGGCGTCGCCCCCGCTGGTTCCCGACGACGGTCCGATCGACCTCGTCCATCTGCAACGGATGACGCTTGGCGATGCCGCTCTGGAGCGCGAAGTGCTCGCGATGTTTGCCGCCCAGGCCGCGCGCCTGATCGAGGCGCTTACGGTGTTGCCCCCTGACAGCGGCGCGATGGTTCATACCCTGAAAGGGGCGGCGCGGGCGGTTGGGGCCTGCGAAGTCGGCAACGCCGCCGAGCGCCTGGAGGCTGTGCTGAAGAGCGAGGGTGGCGTCGCCGATCAGCTCGCCGATCTTCAGGAGGCGGTTGCGCGGGCACGCGCTGCGATTGACGCGATCCTGCGTCGCGCCTGATTTACCTTCAAATGCCTCGCAGATCGAGTTCGCGGGCGATATAAGCCTCTTTCCGGTCTGTCATCGGTTTTGCAGCACTAGCGCTGGCAGGGTCGAGCCGTTATAGGACTGGCATCACCCCCCTATTCCCCATCAAGACACGGGTAGTCATGTCCAAGGTTCACTTCATCAGCTCGGCCGGCCAGACCCGAACGGTTGAAATTGATAACGGCGCCACGGTAATGGAAGCCGCCATTCGCAACGCGATTCCGGAGATCGAGGCGGAGTGTGGTGGGGCCTGCGCCTGCGCGACCTGCCATGTCTATGTCGGGGAAGACTGGCAGGAGAAGGTGGGCCCGCCCTCGCCGATGGAAGAGGACATGTTGGATTTCGGCTTTGACGTTCGCCCCAATTCGCGTCTGTCGTGCCAGATCAAGATGACCGCGGAACTCGACGGTCTGGTGGTCTCGACCCCGGAGCGTCAGGCGTAAGCCAGCCCGGCGACGGATCTAGGGTTCGATATAGCCTCCGTGGCGCCAGGGCAGCAGGTGGCGGACGATGTTCTCCGTCAGGGGCGTCGGTTGGCGTGTGCGGTCGTTGACCAGCACCGTAACCGACTGGGCAGACGCCACGCATTTTCCTTCTGAGAAAACCACCTGCTCATAGGCCACGGACGTTCGCCCGAACCTGGTTACGCCAAGCCCCAATTCGACCGTGCCGGGGCAGCTCGGCCCTGAAATGGATGTCGAGCCGTACCATCACCCAACTGAGATCAGGAGACACCAGTCCGTATCTCGGGTCTTTGGTCAGCGCGACCCGGCCGGTTTCAAAGTAGGTGGCAACGACGCGTTATTGACATGCTGGTTGGCATCGAGATCAGCGAAGCGGACATTGTCGGAGAGCCGGAACGGATAGTCTTCCAGCCTGGGAGGGGCGGGCCGGGTGGTTTCGGAACTGACGGGGCCGTTCAAGAGCGTTCTCCGGATTTTTTAGGACGCTACACCTGAATTGTGGAGGCCCTCGCAAGGGAGTTCGCGCCAACCGAGGGGCCATTTATGGCTTTCCTCCGACGGCGTCCTTGGCTAGACAAAGCCCGCCAAGGAAACTGGGTTCAACCGAAAAGAAGCGATTGATGAGCGACGCGATCAAAACCGATGTGCTGATAATTGGCGCTGGCCCGTGCGGACTATTCGCCGTGTTTGAACTGGGCCTTCTGGATATGAAGGTGCATCTGATCGACATCCTGGACAAGGTCGGCGGTCAATGCGCGGAGCTCTATCCCGAGAAGCCGATCTACGACATTCCCGGTATTCCCATAGTGACCGGTCAGGGCCTGACCGATGCGCTGATGGAGCAGATCAAGCCCTTCAATCCGACTTTCCATCTCAACGAGATGGTGGAGAAGATCGAAAAGATCGGCGATCCCGAATTCCGCGTCACCACCGATGCCGGCACGGTTTTCGAGTGCAAGGTGGTGGTGATTTCCGCCGGCGGTGGATCGTTCCAGCCAAAGCGCCCGCCGGTGCCGGGCATCGAAGCCTATGAGGGCACCTCGGTATTTTATTCCGTGCGCAAGATGGAGCAGTTCCGCGACAAGAATCTTCTGATCGTCGGCGGCGGCGATTCCGCGCTCGACTGGACGCTGAACCTGCAGCCGATTGCCAAACGGGTAACGTTGTTGCACCGGCGCGACGATTTCCGCGCGGCCCCGCACAGCGTCGACCAGATGCGTGCGCTGGTGGCGGCCGGGAAGGTCGATCTCAGGATTGGTCAGGTCACCGGTCTGGAGGGCGCCGACGGCAAGCTTGCGGCGGCCACCGTCAAGGGTAACGACAATTCGATAGCGCAGGTTACCTGCGATACCATGCTGCCGTTCTTCGGCCTCACCATGAAGCTTGGTCCGGTTGCCAGTTGGGGCGTCGCGCTCGAGGACGATCTGGTGGAGGTGGAGACGTCGGCCTTCGAGACCAGCATTCCCGGCATTTTCGCGATCGGTGACATCAATACTTATCCCGGCAAGCTGAAGCTGATCCTCTGCGGCTTCCACGAGGGTTCGTTGATGGCGCAGAAAGCGCATCGCTATGTCTATCCTGACAAGCGCCTGGTGTTCCAATACACCACGTCTTCCTCGAACCTGCAGAAGAAACTCGGCGTCAACTGACAGCCGTCATGATAACGCCTAAAAGGCCCGATGATTTTCATGCTTTCGCATTCACGAAAGCTTCTTTCAATAATTGATCTGCCCCATGATTGATCTACCCCGTGATTGATCGGCCCAATAATTGATCCCCCTATGGGCCTCGAAAGAAGCTATACTTCGGTCGATGCAAATTTCTCAGGTGTTGAATGATGGCGTTATCATTCCGGCGTTGGGCCTTGGCCCTGATCGCAACGATCACCTTGAGCACGCTTTCCTTGGCGGGATCGCTTGCGGCCGGCGCCGCTGAACCTTCCGCCGCTGGCCTTTGGCAGAAGGTCGAGGACGGCAAGCCGGTGGGCTGGTTCCTGATGGTCGACCACAGTGGCGTGTTCGAAGGCGTGATCGCCAAAACTTTTCCGCGTCCCGAAGATGATCCGAACCAGACCTGCAAGGACTGCCCGGATGATCGCGCCGATGCGCCGATCCTCGGACTTTCCTTCATCCGCGACATGAAGCGTGAAGGTCTGAAATACGAGAATGGCAACGTGCTCGATCCGCGCGATGGCAAGATCTACAAGGCGAAGATGACATTGAGCCCGGATGGCCAGACGCTGGTGATGCGCGGCTATCTCGGCATCGCGCTGTTTGGCAAGGACGAGACCTGGTACCGCCTGCCGGATTCGGCGATGGCGTCTGTCGATCCAGCGGTGATTGCCAAATATCTTCCGGCCCAGGCAGTCGCGGGCCAGCAGGTGCCGGGCCGGCCGGTGGGCGTCGTCAAACCGCTGCCGGGAACGCCGCTTGCGAACGGCAAGAAGGCCGGCCCGCTGACCACGGCGCCAGCGCCGGCGCCTTCGCGCTAACAGGTCCTGAAAATCACTTGGTGTCTTTCCGGGGCGTGCCACCGGGTCCGCGCAAGGCGCGGCCCGATGACAGGCTCCGCACGAACCCGGAATCTCGCGCGACTTCTCGCCTTTTTTTGGATTCCGGATCGGCGCCTCGCTCCGTCCGGAATGACGTGCGTTGATTTCAGCAGGCTCAGCCAGGTTTGATGACTCGATTGGTTCGCGTGCATCGGCGCCAACAAAAGCGATCTGGTTATTGCGAGCCCGGTCCGACAGTAATCGGTGACGTCGGATCGGATAAGATTTCCGGTTCGGCGGCATCGAGCCGCAGCACTGAAGCCGCCGCAGGCAGCGCGGCGTCGGCCATCGCGGCATGTCCTTCGGCGGAAGGATGGATGGCGCCGCCATAGACCGCCGACAACACGCCCCAGGTCGCATCGTGGATGTCAGCCGGTTGGCTTGATCCCGGCAGGCCCTGCGGAAAAGTCATCGCGGCGAAGTAGCTGTCATTGGCGTCGCGGATCCAGCGCGCACGCGGCAGATAGGCGCGATACTCGCTGCTGCTGCGACCACACAGCAGCGGTTGCGCGGCGGCACTGACAATGTTTGGATCGAAGCTGTCGCCGCTCGCTGAAAAACATTCGCGGTCGAACGGCGGATCGTTTGCCGCGCGGGCGCAAAATCCGTGCGCGGCGAACGCCGCCTGATGCGCATCGACAAAGGTGAAACTGTCGGCGGCCGGATCTCGGCAAAGGATGCCGGACTGGCAGAGAGCGAGCGCTTTCAGCTGCGGCAGGAATTCGTTCTGCACATAGCCTTCGACCTGCGCCAGTCGCTGCGGGTCGGCATTGAAGGAAGGATGGATATCGAAGCCGCCACGGCCACCGGGACACGGCGCGCCATCGGTCTGCGCCGGGTCGGCATAGGACACGTAGACCACACGCGAGAGATCGCCGACCAAACCGCGCAGCGCCTCACGCATCTTGCCGAAGCGCTGTGGTAAATCGGTCCGGAGTGCGGCGCGGGCATCAGCCACCGAACTCATCACGCCGGTGCCGCGGAACAGCGTTCGTTCGGTCGGCGTGTCGACCATGACATCGGCAACCAGCCCTGAGAAATGGATGTCGTTGGCGCCAACCGACAGCAGGATCAGGTCAAGGTTGCGGTCGGGCTGACGACGTCGCGCCGCCGCGAGAGCCTCGCGCAACTCGGCAACCTGCGCATTGACGCTGGTCTGGCAGGCCGCCGCGGCGCCGGCCGGCGGGCATTCCCGGGCGCGCTGCGAGCCCAGCAGCCCGTCTGGGATCGTGGCGCCGGTACAGGCGAGTGGAAGATAAGTGACGGCGATATGCGGGTATTTGACCGCCAGCCCCAGCGCGGTTCGCGTCTGGTAGCTGTAGAGCGAACGATGGCAGGCCGAGTTGAGCCAGAGCGCGCTGTGTTGCTGCCAGGATTGCAGCGTGTCCGGCGCCTCGCAAGCGCGACCGCCCTTGAAGCCGGCGCGGCTTGGGCGGAAATACTGCGCGCCGCCGAGATAGGAACGGAAACAAAAACCTTCATCTGACAGCGCGATCGGCCGATCCGGATTACCTTCGCCGGAGGCGACGCTGTCGCCGAGCCCGGCGATGAAGATGTCGCGGACGCGGATCGAAGTTGCGACCCGCTGCGGCGTATCCGAACCGCTCGATACATCCACCGTTGCCTGGGTGTTGCGGCCATATCGGACCCTGAGATTGATCGGTTCGGCGCAGTCCAGTGTCGATAGCTGCGGGCTGTCGCCGTCGTCGAAGGTCCAGGCGCAGGTGGCGCCAACTGGAATCTGGCCAGTGAGGCGGACGGTGATCGGATGATCGACCGGGGTCAGGTAGTTTTCCTTGACGTTGTCACGGGTGCAGGGCTGGTTGACGCGGCCGCCCAGATCGATGCACAGGCGATTGACCATGTTGCGCGCCCAGCCGCGGCCATCGCTCTGCACCTCGAGAGCCTGTTCGGAGGCCAGAACATTGCCGGCGCGCAGGCTTTCGGCATGGAGCAGGAAATCCCGCTCCTCGCGAAACAGCCGAAAGCGATTTCGCACCTGCCAGGAAATCCGCATCCCGCTGTCTACTCCCGCCGCTGGGCCAGGAGTCTGCGCGCCAAGCGGCACAACCGATGCAAGGCCGGTCAGCAGCGCCAGCGCTGCGCCGAGGACGATCAGACGAGGGGAAAATCGCATCATGGTGGGTTTGATGTTAGCGTTGGGGCGAAAATAAGAACGGGGTTTCGCCCCGGGTCAAATCAACAAACTGCGGGTGGTGTCGCCTGATCGATCAGGTTGACCCGGTGCCGCCGAACTTCGGAACTACTGCGGCGATCTCTCCCGAACCTCGGAAAGCCATCGGCACTAGCAACTCTGTGATTCCAGTACCGCTTTCTATTGGGCGGGCCGGAACGAGATCGCGGCAGGTGAGGTAGGTCCGTCAAATAGGCGGCACTAGCCGCGGGAGGTTCTCGCTCGCTTCACCGGCTGCCGCAGCGGCGTGACCTCCGCTGTGGAGGCTGGCGAGGGTGGGCAGGCGCTATTGAGCCTTCGTCGCCGTTGCCAGGGCCGCGCCACATTGAGCCAGATCTCGCGGCTGCCCATGATCGAGACCGAGATGCCGAACGGGATGACGAAATAAAGCACACGAAACACCAGCAGCGTCGCCACCAATTGCTCGCGGCCGAACTGGGGCAGCGCAATCAACATCGCGGCGTCGAATACGCCGATGCTGCCCGGCGCATGGCTCGCAAAGCCGAGCAGCGTTGCTAGAATGAATACGACAGCCAGCGACATGAAATCGATGTGCGGCTCGGCTGGCATCAGAAGATACATAGCCAGCGCGCAAAACCCGAGGTCGACGACGCCGATCAGGATCTGTAGCAAGGTCAGGCGCGCGGAAGGCAGTACCACTTTCCAGCCGTTTTGCCCGAGTTCCCGGCGCCCATCGCCGAGTGCCAGCCAGACCAGATAGGCCACGATCGCGCCGACCCCGCCGATCGCGATCATCCGGTTGATGGTTTCCGGCAATTGATCCATGGCCGTGGCCGCTCCGGGGTGGAGCGCCATGCCAATCCCCAGGACGAAGGTGTTACCGAGCCAGAACGTCAGGCCTGAAAGGAAACAGATCTTGGCGACATCAATCGCGCTGAGGCCGTAATCCGAATAGATGCGAAACCGGATAGCACCGCCGGTAAAGACCGTCGCGCCAATATTGTGGCCGATGGTGTAGCTCGTGAAACTCGACAGTGCAGCAATGCGATATGGCACATGGTTCTTGCCGATCGTGCGCAACGCAAAGAAATCGTAGAAGGTGAGGGTGCAGAACGCGCCCACCACGCATAACGCCGCCAGTGCGATATGGGCGCTGTTGATCTCCGCCAGCGCGGACAGGATCACCGCGGTATCGACGCCTTTGAGCATCCGCACCAGTGTCGTCATCGCAAGCACGATGATCCCGATGCTGGCGGCGATACCAAGCCGTTTCCAGCCGATCCACTCCTTAAAACCACGCCCGAGCGTGGCCAACAGTCGATGCATTTATCCTCCCGGCAGGGGCGGCAACTCGAGTGGCACCAGGCGATGGATGTTAACGACCCCCATCGTTAACGGAGCTAAGTGCTTTTCGTGACTGTTCCATAGGCCAAAATCAAGGCATTGTGCAGTCCTTGACAAGCGGCCCGCTTTTGTCGCCGGCTTCGCCTGTCACATGTTCTTCATCGGCCCGCCCGCCTGGCCGATTCCGGCATGGGTACCCCGATCTCCGCGCAAGGTCGCCAAAGGGAACAACCGCCGTCGGACGTGGAGTTTCCCGTCTCAGATATGTCGCGATCTTTCTCGCACCCGGAACATAGCGCTGCTCGGCTCGTTAGCAGACAGGCGCCGTTGAGCCCATCGGTCCGCTAACCGGGTGTTGGCGCACGGATCGAAAAACCCTCGCGGCGATTCCCTGAAACATCCGTTTCCTGAGCGAAGGATCAGAAAGGACTGACCATGGGACTGTTCTCAAAAGACATCAAGACCATGAACGACCTGTTCGTGCATCAGCTGCAGGACATCTATTATGCCGAGAAGCAACTCGTAAAAGCCTTGCCGAAGATGGCTGACAAGGCCACCGACAAAGCGTTGAAGCAAGGCTTTTTGAGGCATCTGGACGAAACCAAGACTCATGTCACGCGGCTTGAGCAGGTGTTCCAGATGCATGGCGCGCAGATCAAGGCGGTGGATTGCCCGGCAATCGATGGCATCATCGAGGAGGCCGATGAGGTGGCCGGAGAGGTCGAAGACAAGAACGTTCTCGATGCGGCGCTGATCAATGCCGCCCAGGCGGCCGAGCATTATGAGATCACGCGCTATGGCAGCCTGATCGCGTGGGCTAAACAGCTCGGCCGTAATGACTGTGCGAGCGTGCTGCAAAAGACTCTCGATGAAGAAAAGGCCACCGACAGCAAACTCACGGCTCTGGCGGAGCAGAAGGTCAACATTCGCGCTGCGAGCTAACATCTTGTGAACGCCGCCAGCTCTCTCGAAGGTGACAGGACGAGCGCCGGTGGTCACGCGGGACGATGATGAGACAAAACGTCGCGCGATCTGCGCGACGTTTTTAGCCAACGTTTTTCAAGCTGACTTTTCTAAGCCTGGGGATACGGATCAGGAGCGGCGCAACGCGAAATGGGCGCCGCAAAACGCCATAACCGCGCCAAGCCCGAGAGCGGCAAGGCCTGCGAGCACGCCTGAGATGGTCGGCGCGGCACTTGGCGCGGACGCTACCTGGCCAGCGCCAGCCAGTATCAACACCCCGATGCCCACCAGCAATTGCCGCAAGCGGGGGGGGATTTGTCCGGCGCCTGCGCCCTCCATCAGGGTCGCGGTAAAATATCCGCCGCAAAATCCCACCGAGGCAATGAGCCACCAGGCGATCGCGGCTCCCGCCGGAATGAAACCGACGCGATCCGATCGCCAGAGCCCGCCGAGATCGAGTCCATAGCGCGCGCCCAGCATGTGAACCGCGAGCGCCAGCAACACGCCCGCCATCATCGCGGCGGGAAGGATCAGGCGTCGCTGGAAAGATGTCGTCTCGGCCATAAGACGCTTGTAGGATAAAGCTCTTTCGATGTGCAAGCGGCGGAGAGGCGATTGGCGACGGGTTCGCAAGAGCAGGCACCAGCCGCACCGATCACGCGCTATGCCTACAAGCCCTCGCTGATCGGCAGGGCAAGTGAATTCGAGCTGCGCGAAGAGGGCCTGTCCTGGCGGATCGCCGGTCGAACCGGGCTATGGCCCTATGCGAGCCTTGCCGCGATCCGGCTGTCCTACCGGCCGGTGTCGATGCAGGCACGTCGTTTCCGCGCCGATATTGAAAACGGAGCTGGCGCGCGCGTGTCCATCCTGTCGACGAGCTGGCAGACGGCGGCGCTGATGGCGCCGCAGGACGAAGCCTATCGGAACTTCCTGTGCGAATTGCACCGGCGGATGAAAGAGGCGGGAAGCCGCGCCGGGCTCACGGCTGGCCTCAGGCCAGCGATCTACTGGGTGGCGGTCACGCTGGTGACCCTGGTGATGCTGGCCATCGCCGGGCTTCTGATCATGGCGGTTGGCCAGCATCAGTGGATGGCGGCGCTGTCGCTGGTCGGATTCGCGGCGTTGTTCGGCTGGCAGGTCGGTGGGTTCATCCGCCGCAACCGACCTCGTTCTTACGGTTTCGACGACCTGCCGCGAACGCTCTTGCCCTGACGGAGATGAAGCTCTGAAAGGCCGATCTGAGTGACTGAGGCGGGGTGCGGCGCGGCTTTGGGTCACAAGGTGAGTTCGGTGGCGACCTTGTTATGGTCGGTAAGGGCCGCGAGCAGACTAAGGGGTGGTCAGAGACTGACGATGCATTAGCCAATAATCAATCTGCCAGTCTTTGTATCCTAGCAATTCGCCAAAGCGGCGTTCGTGGCTATCGGACCAAGGTCCCGGTTCATGCAGGAGCGCAAGCATTGCGTCGACGCGCCACTCTTGGCCGGGCAATGTGTAGAACAGTCTCCGATATTCAAACCGTGGCTGGTCGGGCCATGCTTCGATTAATTCGCGTTTCTTTAGGCGGCCTCTCCTGACATGAGTATCGAACCTACGCCAATATCGAATACAAACGTCCGGCTCACGACCAACGACGTCTATGAAATAAGCGAGGGGCTTGGTGCCCTTCAGCATAAGGCCCAGTTCTCTATTCGTATGGACCAAATAGGGGAGTTGTCGAAGCGCCTTGGTTAGCATGTCGGGCAACTTAATCGAAAAACGTCAATTTCTGCGCCTCGCCGCGGCGCGATTCACAGAGGCCAAGAGGTTTGGTCCACGATCCCAGCTAGCCGGATCGTGAACCCCCGCTATTCGAAGGTCACCAAAGGTAGCTTTGGTTTCATGCATTCTGCTGGCGAGCGCGCCTGGCGGCTTTTTCCTTGCCGCGCTGGTAGTGATCAGCTGGCACGTTGGCATGGAATTTGGCCGAACGTTCCCGTTCCAGCTCACGGGCATCAGACAGGGTCATTTCAAATCCGTCATCGATCAGCTTTTTGTAATCCCTGACGATGTTCTGTTCAGCGTCGGCAAAAGCCCGCGCCAGGGTAAGGGCTGCCGGCATCAATTCCCCCGGCTCAACCACGTGATTGATAAGGCCCCAATCGTACATTTTTTGAGCGCCATAGAAGTTTCCGGAAAGGCTCATTTCCTTGGCCCGCTGTATTCCGATCTGACGGGACAAGCGTTGCGAAATACTATTACCCGGCATCAGGCCGACCCGGACATGGGTGTCTGCAAATTTAGCCGTCCGAGATGCGATAATGACATCGCACGCCAGCACGAACTCCATGCCGCCGGTTATGCAGAGCCCGTTGACCGCAGCAATGATGGGCTTGCTGCATTTTTCCATGACCGCGACCGGATGTTCATCGGGATCTTTGGCTTCGGTCCCGCGCTCTGTGGCTTCGGTCAAATCCATGCCGGCTGTGAACGCCCGGTCGCCAGCGCCGGTGAGGATGATGGCCCCGATGCCATCATCTTGGTCGAGTTCGACCACTTTGTGATAAAGCGTCCGCCGCAATTCGGCGGAAAGCGCGTTGAGCTTTTCCGGACGGTTCATCGTCAGAATCGCGACGCGACCGTCCCGCTTCACTAAGATGGCATTGCTCATGATTATTTCCTTCCCGGTCCGCTGCCCGTTTGCAGCGATCTTGTTGAGGGGTGGTTCGTTCAGCGATGACGCCGCCGAATTCCTTGGTTCTGTCGGTGACTTCTGTGATGGCTCATCAGCGTCGATTGGAGGTGGGCGAAGGCTGGCGAAGCCTGACGGCTGCAGAATGGCCGCTAGCTCCGACGCCAGCCAGTGAGACGTCAATGTTCGGACGTTGCCAGACAATCCTTCTCTGCGCACATGCAATTAACTCAAGGCACGTCTGATTTTTCTGGCGCTGACAGGCCGGACAGATGACGCATGAATAAGCCCTGCGGTGAATTTACCGGCGAATTTACCGGCGCATCCATTGGCGGCGGTGCATGGCCGATAGGTCCGCTTAGGGTCAATCGCGCAATTCTGACCTTCTGTCATCCGCTTCCGTTCTGACCCGATCAGCGAACATTGTAAGGCAGGGCCGGTTGGTCTGGTTCGTGCCAAGAACAGACACACGGCCCGTGCCTTGAAGCGTCCACATTCCCGATGGAGAAGCGGCCGATCATAGCGCTGGTTTCGTAAGCAATGGACTCCTGGTGACGATGACACGTCGTGCAATCGGCAGAGTGATCGCGGGCTGTCTGCTGCTGGCCGCGCCCGCGATGGCCGCCGAGTCGCCGGCCGAACTAATCTCCAGTTTCCGCCTCAAGCATGGCGAGGTCCGCGTCGTGCGAGATGCAACCCTCGATCGCATCGCGCTGGAGCAGGCGCGAGCGATGGCGGCGAAGGACAATCTCAGTCACGAGGTGCTCGGCTCTTTCACCAGGCGGATCGCGCCGGCGCGTGCGGGGCGCGCCGCCGAGAACATTGCCTACGGCTACGAGAGTTTCGAGAAGACGCTCGGCCAGTGGATCGACTCCTCCGGGCACCGCGAGAACCTGCTGTTGCACAAAGCCTCCCGCGTCGGGATTGCGAGTGCCAAGGATGCAAGCGGCAAGCGCACCTACTGGGCCATGGTGATCGCCGGCGACTACGAGCCGAAGCCGGGTAAGGGCAAGAGAGACACGGAGCCGCTTGTTGCTGTGAAACGTGAGGCCCCTCCCAAAGGCCAGCCCAAATCCAGCGGCTGCCACATCAAGGTGCTCGGCCTTTGCATTTGAGACGGAGCGCGAAGTCGGAAGCGCTTTAGTGTGAGCAAGGCCCCCGGCAGCGCGCCTTACCT